>Ga0164309_10001470_pt1 | contig 11475 bp, 11 predicted proteins | sample Whisoiple_247_MG_FD_109984 | JGI IMG/M metagenome (GOLD analysis project Ga0164309, IMG submission 109984) | Soil microbial communities amended with fresh organic matter from upstate New York, USA - Whitman soil sample_247_MG | ecosystem: Environmental > Terrestrial > Soil > Unclassified >... | reverse complement strand
GGCGCCTGTTCGCCGAGGGCTTCACGAGAAGTGCAGGAGCCCAAGTCCGCAGCCCGCGCGAAGCTCGCCTGAGGCCCCCGCAGGACCGCCCCCACCCAAAGTGGGGCGAGTCCGAGGAGGCCGGGTGGTGCGCGGGAAAGGACTTGAACCTTCACACCTTGCGGTACCGGAACCTAAACCCGGCGCGTCTGCCATTCCGCCACCCGCGCGACAGGCGCCTCCCTAGCGCGAGTCGGCGGGCGGGGAAAGGCGCGGGCCTGTGGTGACCAAGATGCCACGCGGGCTGCCCTCCTGCCCCGCAGACCGGTTCAAAAACGCCTCAGTTGGCGCGGTCGCGGGGCCCGCAAGGTCGCAATAGAGGCGGGGACGCTCAATTGGTCCAGATCGTGCACGGGCCAGGCGTATGGCCAACCTACAAATTGCAGAGGTTCTCTATGGCGCCAAGGTCTTCGTGCTCCACTTCGCAGACGAGGTGACCTTCAAGACGCGCGCCTTGCTCGCGATGGACCGAGACGGCTCACGAGGTCAGCCAGAAATTGTCGACGAGTTCGAAGACGAGCTGCCGACCGCGGTGCAGGCTGAGCCTCCGGCCGAGCTCGAAACCTGGGACGACTTGGTGCCCAGGGTCGATGCGGAGGCGGCGACGCTCCCTGAGCTGCGCCCGACGCCGGTGGAACTTGCCCACCTGCTCGCGCGCTCGATGTTCACCCCAGAAACCGGTCTAACCGTGACGGACGACTCCAGCGATCGCTGAGCGCGGACCGCCTAAACCACGTCCTTTTCGTACACGCGGTAGCGCTTGTACATGTAGCCGCCGGCCATCTTGATGAGGGCGTGCACGGGGCCGTTGTCCTCGACGGTCCAGGACAGCTCGCTCCATTCGTAGCCGTGCTGGTAACCGCGGCGGGCGATCTCGGAGATCATGGCCAGGGCCAGCGGCATGTACTTCTTTTGCTTGCGGTACTCGCCCTTGATGCCGAGCAGGGCGAGGCGCGCCGATTTCGCGTGGTCGACCTTCAAGCGCCAGAGCAGCTTGGCGACGTTGGTGGGCGTGAGCTTGCCGCTGAAGTCGCGGATGATTTCGTTGAGGTTCGGGATGGCGATGGCCATGCCGGCCAGCTCGCCGTCGATGTCGGCGACGATGGCGATGGCGGGGTCGATGATCAAAGACAGGTCGCTGCGGAGCTGCTTGGCCTCGGCCGGGGTCATCGAAACGTGGCCCCAATTGTCCTGCCAAGCGTCGTCCTGGATGGCGACGAGCTCCTCGATTTCGGTGGTCAGGTTGACCTCACGAAACGTCACGCCGAGGCGTTTCATCTCGCTGTGGGCGCGCAGCGCGCGCGGCGGGAGGCCGGGTGCTACGTCCCAGCGCCAAGCGAAAAGGTCCTTGGCCTTTTCGAGCCCGAGCTTCTCGTAGATGGCGCCTTGATACGGCCGGGAATGCGGCATCATCACGGTGGGCGGCGTCGAGAAGCCTTCGACCAGGAGGCCCACCTCTTGGTTGATGGAGAGGCTGATCGGTCCGCGCAGCCGCTTCATGTTGCGCTGCTTGAGCCACTGATTCGCAGCGTTCAAGAGGGCGGCGGCGACGTCGACGTCGTCCACCGTGTCGAAGAAGCCGAAGAAGCCGACGTCATCGCCGTAGCGACGCAGGTGTTCCCGGTCGATTTGAGCCGAGATTCGGCCGACGAGCTCGCCGCCGCGGCGTGCCGTGAAAAACATGACCTCGGCGTGCTCGAAGAACGGAGACTTCGGCGAGAGCTGGTCCTTCTGCAGAATGTTGAGCGGCGGGATCCAGTTCGGATCGTCGGCGAAGACGACGCGCGCAGCGGCGAGAAAGTCGGAAATGTCCCCGCCCGGTGGATGTCGCCGGATCTCGATGTCGGTCATAAGTCGAGGCTCGGCCGGGAGGGCACCACGGCGACGACCCCCGGGGCAAGACTTGACCCGGTCCGGGGCAAAATGGGTTCAGCCGACCCGTTTGCCGCGGAAGAGCACTTCGCGCTTCTTGCGACCTGACGAGTGCCCGCCTTCGGGGGCGCCACCGCCCGAGCGGTGCCCGCCGTCGAACCCGTCGGTCCGGGTCGCGGCTGCCAGGTTCGGCGTGACCGTGACTTCACTGCTCGAGCCAGCACTGCTCGACCCAGCACTGCTCGGGCTAGCACCACCGCTCGGACCAACGCCGCTCGGCGCGATGGGGAAGGCGGTTTGAGCGGCTCCGAACTGTCCGGGTACGGACGAGATGCGGGAGCTCGGAGCATTCAGGTCCCCAGCGCTGCATTTTCTGACCACGAGATTCATGGCCATGCGAAGCGCAGGTCCGTTGGTCTTGGCGTCGGCGACGACGGCCAAGAGCGCGGTGTCGATCGAGCGAATCGTGAGCTTGTGGCCCGCATAGCGGACACTGCAGGAGCTCACGTCACCTTCGGCCATGTCGAGCGCCTCACGTAAGCGAAGCAAGCGCGGGCCGACCTCTTCGAGCACGCCATCGAAGTAGGCAGGGAGGTCCTTGGCGACCACGTCGCCTGTTTCGCTGACGACGAAGCTGCCGACGATACCTTCGAGGTCACGCAGGGAGGAGAGGGTGGTGGTGAGGTCTTGCATACGTCTCGGGAATCAAAGGCCGGCCTTTTAGAGACCAGCTTTGCGCCGGTATTTGTCGATGTTGGCCCCCGGTTCCGTTTCGATGGCGACCACGGTGTCCTGGTCCACGAAGGCCAGGAACGTCCGGTCGCGCGCCGCGCACTCGATGCCCTGGAACCCCTCCAGTCCCAGCGAATCACCGATCAGCTTACACATGTGAACGGCGTAGGAAGAAAGATCGGCGAACTCGCCCAGCGTGCCCAGGTTGCTGACCACGTTGCCGCTTTCGTCGATGCGTACCGCGCGAATGATGCCCGTGCGCGCGGAAGACGGCTCGGAAGTCGCAGGTCTCGAATCGACACTGGGCGATTCGCTTGGACCCGTCGACGGACTGGGTGAGACCCGTAGGCCTGGCGCAAGGGGTCGGGGGCTGGTCATGGCTACCTCACGTGGTTTGCGGCTCGACACGACCTCGCTCGAGTCAGGAACTTCGTCGCGGGCCCCTTCGTCGGCTCGCTGTGCCGAGAGCAGGAGCAGGTTCTGCCAGCTGGCCTCGACCGTCGTGCGCACCGGCCACGGTTGTTCGCTCGCTTCGTAGGTGCCATGGCTGTAGCCGAGGATCGCCAGTACGGCGCCATCGCCCGTCTGCGTGCCCGTCGTGGCGTGGAGGAGCTGTCCGCGATCGAAGAACAGGTAGCCCGTCCCTTGGGCCGAAGAGACGCGGATGACGCGCCGCGTGCCGCGCATGCACTCCATCTGGATCAGATCGGCCAGCGAGGCGCCTTCGAGGCGCACCGCGAAACCAGCGCTCGACGGACCTGCAACTGGCGCGGCGGAGGTGGGTTCGGGCGGAGATTCCGGAGCGGCGGAAAGGGGCATCATGACTTAGGGCTTACGGCCATTCTGAGGGAGCGATCGGGGTCTCGTCGAGTTTCGCGACCGAAAAAAGTGCGTATGTGAGGACGATGGTGCGCTCCCCGCCCGCGCTGCACGACCGAGTGACACGCCTGCGTTACGTGCACGAAACACGCGGGGACCGAGTACCGCTCAAGTGCTCAGGAGAGCTTCAGCGCTAGGGCGATGAGCAAACCGCCTGCTACTCGATGTCGATCACGGACCAGACGACCCGCCCACGTGGTCCGCTGAACTCGGGACTTTCGCCGACGCGAGCGCCCACCAAGGCTTTGCCGAGGGGTGAGCTCGTCGTGATCACGCTGACTTCTCCGCGACCATCGATCAAGCGCTGACCAGCGCCGGCCGGGGCTAGCAGGACGCGCAGCTTCTCGCCTTCGTCGCTCTCTAGCGTGGCGAGCGCACCGAGCGCGATGGGAGCGTCTTCGTCGAAGCAGCGAAGTGGAAGCGCGACGAAGGCGGCCAGGGCCCGCGTCGCTTCATCCACGCGGGCTGCCTGGCCACGGGCCAAGTAGGACTGTTCGAGGGCGCGCGTGTCCTTGTCGTTCTCGGGCTTGGCCTCTTCGTGCGTCGCCCCGGCGTGCGTCTCTTGTTGCGCGCGCATGAGCGCTTCGAGCTCCTCGCGCAGGCGGCTCGTGAGCTGCTGCCAGAGGGCCGACTTTTCCGGACGAGGCGGGCGAGGCGACACGTCAGAAAGGTACGGAGCAGGGCCCTTGACCGCTGGGGGCCTTGCCGTACGGCAGGTTGGCTGCGCTCTCGATCAGGAGTTTTCCGCGACTCATCGGGCGGGGCACGATGGCGCCCTGCGTCAGGGGCCGGCCGGCCGCAGCGGCTTCGACCTGGATCACGACATCGGCGTCGCGCACTTCGTACCCCATGTACGACGCCCTGGGCGCCTTCACCGAGCAAGCGACCTGATCCGAGGTCAGCGCCACGACGAGCTGCGCTTTGGCATCGATCTCCGGCGCAGGACCCGACCACGCCAGCCCGGCACGTTTGGGGTCGCCAGCGACGACGACTAGACATTGGCAGGCCGGGCTGGGGTTCCCGGTCGGGTTCAGATCGTGGCGAGCGCCGAACAGAGCGGCATTCGCCGGAGGCTCCGTGCTCGCCGCCGTTGCAGTCGTGGCGGGCGCCGCCGAGTTGCTCGCCGGTAGGGCCTCCGATTCCCAGGCTTCGTCTCGCTTCTTGCTGGCGTCGAAATCGACGTCATTCGAGCCGCTGCTGGACGCTTTGGCCTCGGCCTTCACCGAGCCCTTACAAGCCGGGAGCGCGAGGGAGAGGGCGAGCGAAAGAGCGGCCAGTCTGCTGGGAGGGGTCACCCGTGCATCGTTTCATCCCGCGGCGGCCTCCGGCAAGTTCCCGGAAATCCGGCGCCTCTTCGCGGATTCGGGCAGCCTTTCAGCGCTGGAGCTCGTCGCGAAGCTCCTCGACCAGCTTCTTTGCCTTGCGGCTGAGCTTTCGGGGCACCACGACCTCGACGAGCACGTGCAAGTCGCCCGTGCCGCGACGATCCAGGCGTGGCAAGCCCTGGCCTTTGATCGTCAGCACGGTGCCCGGCTGGGTACCTTCCGGCCATTCCACTTGTACGACCTTGTCGTTCGGCAAGCGGACCGTCTGCTTGCCGCCGAGGGCCGCATCGGCGAACGACACCTGGCACCTGGTGCCGAAGTCGAACCCGTCTCGCTCGAAGCCCTCATGGGGTTCGACGTCGACGTCGACGTACAAGTCGCCCGGCTCCGCGCCGCTCATGCCCGGCATGCCTTGTCCGGCAACGCGCAACCGCTGCCCACTGTCGATGCCGGCTGGAAAGTTCACCGTCACTTTGCGGCGCTTTTCCAGGTAACGCTGGCCGCGGCAACTTTCGCAGGCCTCGGCCACGACGCGCCCCGTGCCGCGGCAGCTCGGGCAGGTCGTGCTGAACATGATGAAGCCACGTTGCGTCGTGGCTTGGCCGCTGCCGCCGCACTGGGTGCACTGCGTGGGCTTGGTTCCCGCTTTGGCGCCGCTGCCGTCGCAGGTCTCGCAGGGCGCAGCGCCACTGATGGTGATTTCTTTCTTGAGGCCTTCCATTGCCTCGCGGAACGTAATCCGGGCGCGCACGCGCGCGTCCTGGCCCCGCTGGGGTCCACGTTCGCGGGCCTGGCCACCGCCCATGCCGCCGAAGAAATCGGAGAACATGTCCTGGAAGTGGCTGAAGATGTCACCCACGCCGGCGCCATCGAAGTCGAAGCCACCGCCGCCCATCGAGTGACCGAAGCGGTCGTACTGACCGCGCTTGTCCGCGTCGGCGAGGACGGTGTAGGCCTCCGTTGCTTCTTTGAAGCTTGCCTCTGCGGCCGCATCCCCGGGGTTGCGATCGGGGTGGTACTTCAGCGCGAGCTTCTTGTAGGCCTTGCGAATGTCGTCTTCGGCTGCGGAGCGCTCGACGCCCAATACCTCGTAGTAGTCGCGCTTTCCGCTCATGGGTCCTCGGGAAGCTAAGTCCCCCGGGGCCGTTGTAAAGGGTCCTCCGGGGCCAGACGGGGCTTTTTCAGGCGCCGACGGGAGTGAGGCGTTGACGGAGCTCGCCGATCGTCCACTCCGCTGCCACCAAATCCGCCTCCCGCTCCGCCAGGGTCTGCGCGAGCGTTTCCAGGCGCTCCACCAGCTCGGGTTCGGCGGCCCGCGCCCCTGCGTCACGCAGGTCGGTCGCCAGCGTCCGCGCGAGCTGGTCTGCCTGACGCAGCTGCTCCTCGACCTCCAGGAGGCGAGCGCCACGCTCCTTCAGTTGTGCCTCCAGCCTGCTCACGTCCTCGCTCGCCTCGGCCGGTGCGGCCTGTGCAGCCCGGCGGAGCTGGGTCAGTTCCGCCCGCGTGGTGCCCAGGACGTGCGAAAGCTCGAGCAGCTCTCGGTGGGTGTCCTCGAGCTCCGCCTCTTGCTCGGCGAAATCCTTCTGCAGCAAGGTCAGCTGGCTATGGACCTTTTCCCGCTCCAAGCGCGCGCGCTCGGCCTCACGCTCCGCCTCCGCGGCGCGCTCCGTCAAGGCCAGGCTCGGCTTGGCCTTCTCCGCGAGCTCGGCGGCATTGAGCGCGGCTTCCAGTTCTTTCTCCAGCTTTCCCACGCGCGCTTCGGCCCAGCGCGTTTCCTTCTGGGCGCGTTGGGCGATGCGCTCGGCCTCGTCCAGGCGCTCGCGCAGCTGCAGGAGATTGGCGTCGCCAGCGCGAGAGAGTGTGTTCAGGTCGTCCTCGAGCCGCTCGCGGTCGGCTTCCGCGTCCTCGGCGCGCGCCTCGGCGGCGCGCGCTCGCCCTTCGAGCTCGCGAATCCAGGAGTCGCGCTCCTCCACCCGTCGCGTCAACTGTTCGATCTCACCCGTGCTGCCGTGCGCCTGCAGTGCTCGGATCTCTCCCTCGAGCTCACGAATGCGCTGTGACGACCTTTCGGCTCGAGCCAAGTGCGACGACTCGCCCACGACCAGTGCCGGAGCCGCTGGCAGCTGCACGATGGTCATGTCCTCGAGATCGAGGCGATCCAGGGCATCCTTGCTGCCGCAGATGGCCACGTAGAAATCGGCGAGGTCCCCAGCTTCACCGAGCAGCTCGTTGTCGAGCGCTGGTTCCGGCGGCCCATCCAGCGACAGCGACACGATCGAGTAGCCGACGAAGGGCGCTTGGCCCAAGAGCACGACGTCTTCGAAGACGCGAAGAGCCAGATCCTCCAACCGCTCGACACCGAGCGTTCCGGTCTGCGAGCCGAGTAAGCCGGAGGTGCTCTCGTCGCTCGGCGAGCACAAGAGGGCGATGCCTTTCTGGGAGAGTGCGCGGCGGACACCGACCAACACTCGCTCCGGATCGCCGAGTGCACTGACATCCTCGACGATCGCGCAGTCGTAGTTTCCGTCTCGGAACGCGCTTTCGGTCAGATGAGCGTAGCTGATCCGCCGCTCTGCGCGGTGCGCGGCGGCGTGAGCGACGCGGCGCGAATCGGAGTCGAGGACCTGGACCAGACGGGCGCCCCGATCGAGTGCGTGCGTCGCCAGGAGGTGCTCGGCACTGCCGACCACGAGAACCCGACTGTCTGCGATCAGGCGCTCCACGTGGGCAAGCAGCGCACTCGTTGGGCTGAGCGATAGGGGACTCATTTTCGGACTCGCCCCGCAATAACACAAAACCCCCCGATCCCGAGCCGCGGTGAAAGCAGGCGCAGCCTGGCCGGGGCTACGTAGCCGCGGGTCTGGACCCACCCGCGACCTCGTGCTTGGGTCCTGCCGAACCAGGGTCCGATGATCAACGTGTACAAGAAGACGGTCGTGGCCGATGGCCTGACCCCCGTCTCCGCCTACGCCGCACTGCGCAATCAGGACGGCGGTGGCTCGTTCCTACTGGAAAGCGTCATCGGCGGTGATCGCTGGGCTCGTTATTCCATCCTGGGGTATCGGCCGAAGAAGCGCATCGTGCTCCAGGGCAGGCCCGACGTGGACCCGTTCACCGAGCTCGCGCGGCTCGCGCCCGGTGGCTCCGAGGACTTCGCCGACCCGGCCGATCGATTCGCCACGGCGCACGTCGGCATGCTCGCTTACGACATGGTCCACTTCACCACCAAGGTGCCCAAGTGGCCCGAAGCGGAGCAGGGTCCGATCGCCCGCTTGCTCGGGGATTGCACGGTGGTCGTCTTCGATCACCTGAAGAAGACGATGACCATCGCCTCGACCGAGGCGAAGGACGTCGAGATTGCGGAACGTCACCTGCGCGGCGCCACCCTACCGGAGCTGATGACGCCACCGGATCCAGCCGCCCAGCCGGACGACGTTCTTTTGACGCAAACGGACGAGGAGTATTCGGCCGCCGTCGAGCGCTGCCGCGAGTACATTCGCGCCGGGGATGCCTTCCAAATCGTGCCGGGACGGACCTTCAGCGTGCCGACGCTCGGTGCCGATCCGTTCTTGGTTTACCGCTTTCTGCGCGTGCTCTCGCCGGCGCCGTACATGTATTTCCTCGACCTGCCGGCGGAAGAGGGCGCGCCCGCGCTGGCCATCGCCGGAGCCAGCCCCGAGACCCTGGTGCGGGTGGAGAACGGCCACGTGTACCTCCGGCCCATCGCCGGCACGCGCCGGCGCGGCAGGACGCCCGAGGAAGACGACGCCTTCGCCGCCGAGATGATGGCCGATCCCAAAGAGATCGCCGAGCACGTCATGCTCATCGATCTCGCACGGAATGACATCGGTCGCATCGCCGAGCAGGGGACGGTCTCCGTCCCCCACCGCATGTTCGTCGAGCGCTACAGCCACGTCATGCACATCACGAGCGACGTGCAGGGCAAGGTGCGCGCTGGCGTTGGACCTTGGGACGTCATTCGCGCGACGTTCCCCGCGGGCACCCTGTCGGGCGCGCCCAAGGTGCGGGCGATGCAGATCATCCGCGAGCTCGAAGGCCGCCCGAGAGGCCTCTATGGCGGCGCGATTGGCTACGTCACACGTGGCAGCGACCTGGACCTCGCCATCGGCATTCGCACCGTGGTCAAGCGCGGCGATCGCTTCGAGGTGACGGCAGGTGCGGGCATCGTCGCCGACAGCGATCCGCGGCTCGAATGCCTGGAAACGCGGAACAAGGCGCGAGCTGCGCTATCGGCCGTCGAGGCTGCGCGTCAGGCCCACCGCTAGGAGCGCGGGCCTAGAGCCAGCCGGCTTCGCGGTAGGCGACGACGGTGCGCTGCAAGCCTGCGGGGAAATCGACCTCGGGAGTCCAGCCGAGCGCGGCACGGGTCGACGTGCCATCGAAGGCCCAGCCAGTGGCCTGGAGCTCGTTGCACTTGTCGCGGGTGAACATGACGGCCCGATTGGTCAGCTTGCCGAAGACCTCCGTCGCCGCGGCGGCGGCTTGCGTCACCTTGCTCGGCAACGGGACGCGGAGCCAAGCCTTTTTGCCGAGCGCGACTTCGATCTGGCTGATCATTTCGCCGAAGCTGACGGGGTGCCCATCTTCCAAGAAGTACGTGCCGCCGCTCGGCACGTCGGCGTCCAGGGCCCGGACGCAGGCGCTGGCGCAGTCGGTGGCGTAGATCATGGAGGTGAGCGCACCGAGCGGATTCGTCAGCGGCAAGACGCCGTTCTGCACCGCCTTGAAGAAGACGAGGATCTCCGCATCGCGAGGCCCGTAGATGACCGTGGGGCGCAGGATGACGGAGTGCAGCTTGTCTTTGTGCGCCAAAACGGACCGTTCGGCGGCGAGCTTGCTGCGACCGTAGGCAGTGACCGGTGTCGATTCACTCCCGATGCGCACCGGCGTGCCGTCCGCGGCGCTCGGTCCGGCCACCGCTGCGCTCGACACGAGCACGAAGCGGGTCACTTTCCCGCTGTCGAGGGCCGCGTCCACCAGGTTTTCGGTGCCTTCCGTGTTCACGCGCATGAACTCGGTGGGATTTTTGGCCTTGGTCAGGCCCGCGGCGTGGATGACGCCGGTGACGCCCTCGAAGGCGGGGCCCAGACTCTTCGGGTCCTCGACGGCTCCGCGCACCAGACGCACGCCCGGAAGGGTCTCGAGAAATCGGGTGTTGCTCGAGCTGCGGACCAAACACGTGACCTCTCGCCCTGCCCGCGAGAGTGCCTCGGCAACGTGTGAGCCCAAAAAGCCCGTGGCGCCTGTAACGAGAATGCTCATTTTAGAGGGTTCGGTCGAAGATGCGGTACGTCTTGTAAATTTTGCCCCCCATCAACTTGATGCCCAGGTTGACGGGAGTGTTGTCCTCGAGCGTCCAGGATAGCTCGCCCCACTCGATGCCGAGGCGCTGTCCTGCTTTGGCCAGCTCGGCGTACATGTACGTGGAAAGGCCGCCGTACCGCTTCATGGCCCGGTACTTCTTGCGCACGCCGAGCAGGGCGAGCCGCGCGGTGCGCGTGCCCTTCACCTTCATGCCGTAGAGCAAGCTGAGCGCGCCGGTGGGGAACAGCTGACCGGCCAGGGGCTTGAGGTGCTCGTTCAGATTCGGCAATGCGATGGCAAAGGCGGCCGGTTCGCCATCGATGCTGAGCACGAGCGTCAGGCGAGGCTCCAGGATGAGCTTGAGGTCGTCGGCCAGCTTCGTCAGCTCGGCGCGCGACAGCGGCACGTAGCCCCAGTTGTCGCTCCAAGCATCGTTGAAGATCGACATGACCTCCTCGATCTCCCGAGTCAGGTTCGACTTGTCCACGTTGCGCACCGAGACCTCGGGCAGTGCGGCAATCTGGTCGTAACCCTTCTGCGCGCGTCGCGGCAAAGGGCCGACGACATAACGCCAGGCATAGAGGTCTTTCGCCTTCTGCAGGCCGGCACCCTCGATCAGCTTGCCCTGGTACGGGCGATGATGGGGCATCATGATCATCGGCGGGGTGCCGAAGCCGTCCACGAGGCAGCCGATCTCGTCGTTGGAGCTGACCGAGAATGGTCCCAGCATTTTCTTCATACCCCGCTCGCGCAAGTAGGAAGCGGCTCGCTCCAAGAGGGCGGTGGTGACCTCCTGCTTGTCCACGGTGTCCAAGAAGCCGAAAAAGCCGGCTGCATCGCCATGCCGCTCGCTGTACGCGGCGTCGACTTGGGCCGTACAGCGTCCAACCGGCAGGCCATTTTCGTAAGCGACGAAGGCCATGCCCTCGGCGTGCTCGAAAAAGGGATTCTTGCGCGAGAGTCGCCCCGAAACCTCGAAGTCGAGGGGCCTCACGTAGTGCGGATCGCCCGCATAGACCTCATCCACGACGGACAGGAAGTCCGATAGGTCCCCGCCGAGCGGGATGTCCTTGACCGTGATCGTCATCCCGGTGGCCCGATTGGACTTCAGATCACGCCGTACTTCTTGCCGGCCTTCTCGAATGCTTCGAGCGCCCGGTCCAGATGCGTGCGCTCGTGGGTGGCCATGTAGCTGGTGCGCAGCATGGCGCTCTTCGGCGGAACGCCGGGCGAGATGAACGGGTTGGTGTACACCCCGTGCTCTTCGAGGAGCTCGCGCCACATCATGATCGTGCGCAAATCC
>Ga0164309_10001467_pt1 | contig 11494 bp, 31 predicted proteins | sample Whisoiple_247_MG_FD_109984 | JGI IMG/M metagenome (GOLD analysis project Ga0164309, IMG submission 109984) | Soil microbial communities amended with fresh organic matter from upstate New York, USA - Whitman soil sample_247_MG | ecosystem: Environmental > Terrestrial > Soil > Unclassified >... | reverse complement strand
GAGTTTACAAATTAATTCCATAACTGTTTCTTATTTTCTCCGCTAAACTAATCAATTTATCTCTATCTGCCAAATTTTTGGGGAGAAAGTTATCAAGAAGAGTAAAAAATTCTTTTACATCTCTTTCTTTAATGCGTGCAAATTCTAATTTAGACTTATATTTTACAACTTCATAGTCATAATCTAGTAGCTTGCTTTCAAGTATTTCAAAATCTTCTGTAGATAAATCTGCTACAAAGTCTTCGTATGTTCTTTCTGTTTCTCTCTGATTTGAGGGATTCAGAGGATTATTTTCATAATAACTATCCATAATTTTCATATCTATATCCTACAAATAACTCATTTTCTAAATCAACTGTGAATACCCAACCGCATCCCCAATAGTCATCTCCATTTTCTGTGGCATTGTTTCCGCCGACACTCCATTCAATGTCAAGAAATTCTTTTCTTCTGTTATAGTATTCTTCAAAACATCCCATTGTAGAATTAGGCAAGTCTACATCTTCAAAAGTATAATTGAATGCTGTATACATTTCTTGAACATAATCATATGGTTCGTCATAAGATTTTAATTCTTTTATATAGTCTTGGGCAGTTGGATAATTCTTTAACTGATTTCTCTTTACTTCTTTGTAAATGCTTCCGAAATCTATGTAATCTATTAAATCCATCATTTTAAACAGTTTATTATACTTTTCTTATCTATCACATCATATCTGTATAACCCGTCTCTTAAATACGTCTCATCTTCAAAATCATCCGCTAATTTCCAAGGTGAATCTCTATCTCTGACAAATCTTTTTATTTTAGCTTTTTCCGCCGCGATTTCTAAAGCATATTCTGTTCCTGAAATAAACCCGTCAAACTCAATCCAAGTTTCACAGTCAAACATATCGGATGAATAACCTTTTATTTTTTCAAATGCGCTGATTAATTTACTTCTTTTTGTCATAAAAACACTTTTATTGCTGTTTTATATCCTTGTTTAAATGCTTCGAAAGCAAAATTGCCTACTACATCTTTATCTTCTAGTTTACTTCCTCTCCATTCTTCGAAAGCTTTTAATAATTGTTCTTCTGTCATACTATATTCTACTTAAAAATATATAAGCTAATCTATCGGAAATTGTGTCGGATAAATATTTTAGTTCATATTGAACATCATCCTGTTCTTTATCAAAGCCCCCTAAATTATTAATCTTTACAGAATCTACTAGCTTTAGGAGTTCTATATAATCTGTTACTGTCTTTGGTTTATCCATTCTTCTATTAGTTTTCTTAAGTTTACTGGAGATAATTTATCTTGCTGTTTATTTTTATTCCGCGGAATTGCAATATACTCATTCCAGATAATTCTAGTTGGTTCATCTACTTTATTCATTTCTATTTAATTTTGCAACAATAAATTCAGCTAAAGTATCCTGTATTTTAGCTGCGTATTCTCCTTCTAAATTATATGCGCCAATACCTGTTAGATTTCCCCAACCTCTAATTGTAATAAAATTTTTGCCATCAATAAAAATCTCGCCGTTTTTTAGTGTAGTGTTTTGCTTCTTATAACCATTTACTTCGCCATTTATGATTTGAATAAATGTATTTCTAGTTTCTTTCTCTACATTTTCAAATTGAAAAATAAAATTATCTTTATTATCATATACCCATTTGCTATATTTACATTGACGAAAAGGAAACTGATATAAATCTTTAAAAGTCAACTGTTCTAAAGGAATGCTTTCTATTCTTTCTTTTTCAGAAGCCAACGGATTTTTAAATTCTGCAGGTTCAGAGAAGGATCTAGAAGTCCAGATATTATTTGCTTTTGTTCTCTTAGATTTACCACCATTTTTATTTGGAATGTATCTGCTCATAATTAAAAACTCAATAAATTAATTTTATAATCTTTAATCTCTTTTATTATCTGTTGTTTTGTCTCTTTTACGAAGTCTGTTTCTCCCGATGACATGCTTACATAAGTTCCATAGTTACTCTCTTTTAAAGTGCAAATATTTTCAACAAAAACAGTTATTTCTTTATTGTTGCCGTAATCGTGCAAAGTTATTATGTTCATTTTACTTTTCATATTTTAAAAGGCGGGAAAAAAGAAATAACAAACAAAGAAAAAGTCCCCAAGCCAAAATAGCTTCTATATTATAGATCATAATCAATACTGCACCTAAAAGGCAGATGAAAGTCATTATTGTTAGTTGTGCTTTCATATTACCAATCTCCTGCATCAATACCTCTAACATATACACTAGCTACCACTACACTATGATCTGCATAAGATCCTCTGTCCATAGTATGGGTATCTCCGTCACAAACATTTAAACTATTGGGAGACAAATACATATTGTATCCCATATCTACTAAATCTATTAAAGCATTGTTTATTTTTCTTAAATTTGATTTAATTCTTTTTTCTGTAGCTTCATCTACATCTTTTTCAATACTGATAATATTTTTTCTCATATCTTATTTAATAATTTAAACCTTCATTCACTGGTCTTCCGTTACATATATTATTTACTCTTGTTTGCTCAGAAGGAGATAGCTCAGAAAACCATTTATCATTATCTACTTTTTCCTTCATTCTCTCAGAATAAGATTTTGGAGCGTGGTTATGCACTATATAATTATTCATAATATAAACATCATCCCACCAAACATAACCACCTTTATTTATACGATAAGCTACTTCTTTTCTTGCCCCTATATTTTGAGTGTTTTTAGCTCTTTCAAATTTGGACTCAATCTCTACTAATTGAAAACCTTCAGGGACTTTAATATAAATGTGATCTCCTACTTGTGATAATGTATTTCTTTTGCTAAATCTATTATCTTGATTTCTATAAATTGTTAATTCCATATATTTTGTCTTTTTTATTGTGACAAATCTAGTTTATTTATTTTTACTGTGCAAGAAATTTTTCAATTATTTTTTATTTTCCACGCGATTCTTGCATAAATACAAAGCTTGATTATATAGAATTTATCTTGTCGGCTTATATTTTCAGCCGTTTGTGTGTTCTTTTAAGTGACATGATCTACATAAAACTTCTAAATAATCATTATCATATTCCCAAGCCTTTCTGCCGTTTATATACTTTTTGTGGTGAATTTGTAAATGTTCTGTACTATCACACTTTTCACAACATCTACCTCTTTCTTCTAAAACTTCTTCTCGTTTTAATTTCCACTCTTTTGATTGTAATTGTTTTCGGTAATCTTCTTTTGTTGTTAAATTCCTCGGCAACCTTTTTATCAAATTAGGGTGCATTAAATAAGAAATCCTGATTGAATCTTGTAATAAACCTTTAGCTTTTGATAAAATTTTTAGTTTGCACAATTTCTTAATTAAATTATGAACGCTACTGTCTTTTTGAATAATTATGTATTTATGTAAAGTATTTTCGTCAAGTACAATACTACCGATAAACAATTCTATTTCTTCATTTGATAAAGACTTTATATTCAACAGTTTTAGTATTTCTGGATTAGTTGTATAATGAAAAACTCTAAATAAATTGTAAATATCTAATACAGCAAAACTATCAATTATTTTATTCTCAATGACATCTATATCACCCCAATCTAAAAGGTTTATTTCTGTTTTTGTAATTTTATTCATTATACTTTCATTTTTAAACATAGCTTCGCTTTTACCTCCGCATTACTTCCACCTGAGAGTAATAAGAAAGTTTATGAGAGCTAAGGTAATCTCTCTAAGCATACTTAACCAATTCCGCCTCCGCACCTAACTTATAGGTATACATCTTTTCACATAGGATGTAGTTTTTCGGTCATTTACTGTTTTTTACTCTTTCAAGAATGCGTCCACCTGTTGTCAAGCTAAGACAGCGCAGGATATTTTTACAGTAACGTGTTGTTCAACTTTATTATTTTATTCTAAGCTAGTCTTTATTATTCTGCCTTATTTCGCTTGCCCAATCGCAAGATCGTTGTAATGGTGCGCAGGTGAAAACCATTTGCCAGACTATTTTAAAACAAAAAACCCTTGAAAATAAAAAAGAACTGATAAACCACTACGATTACCAATTCTTCTTAAATACAAGGGTTTTATTCCTATTATTTTCAGGATTTTCAAGGTAGTGGTAAAATCTTTTTATTTCTATGTAAAGAAAACAGAATATCTCCATTTTCGAACCACAAATATAGTAATATAGATTTAGTCCCACAACTCTTTAAAAGCCATTGTCAAAACAACAAAATTTGTCAAATGTCCTTTATTTCATACAAATATGCTAGATATGTCCGTAATAACAATCATTTTCGGCACTTTGTTTAAGCCCTTTGGGTGCGCAAAAAAGATTTAAAAATAGAGACAGAGTCCCTCATGATACTAAAAAGACAGCCTAATTAAACAGACTGCCTTTAAAAAAGTGTAATATATCGATTAATTACCAAAAAGTGGAATACTATTCTACTCCAACAACAGACTCTGCCACTTTTATAGCAAAATCAATATCATCAACATCTAAAAGTACAACTACTCCATTATCGTGTTTAGTTTCTTGATCTTCAAAAATGTAAACAAAAACTCTTTGCTCAGGACTTCCCTCAATAACTAAATCAATATTTTCATCAATTTGTTTTACATATCTTGTAAATAGTCCATTTTCTTCTGATTCAAAATAGAATCCTTTTTCATGTAAGATTTCTGGTGTTATCATACTGTTGTTTTATTTTTCTGTTACTTCTTCTAACCAATCTGTATACTCTCCTTTAATTATCTCAATACATCTAGGAGAATTCTGCATCTCTATAAACGTACCTTTTTTCATAGGTATTCTTCCTGTAGGATCATATTCAAACATATACTCACCTTTATAATTTTCATTAAGAAATAATATTCTTTTACCGAAATCAGGCAACCTATCTTTTATCTTTACTGTTCTAAATAATCTTTCCATGTTTTTGTTTTTAAAAAGGACTGTTTTTTTTATTTTCTTTTGGCGCGACATCAAAAGCGGAATTCAAGTCGAAATTAGGGGTTATAGGGCTCTCTTTCTGAATTGTCATTATCTGATCCCCAAATACAGGCATAGAAGTTGTGAATGTAGGAGTATTAGATGGCAAATTACCAACAGTTTCCTCTTTCTTAAATATTCTTTCCGCGTAAACATCCTGCATATCTTTAATATCAGTTCCTCTTCTTTTCAAATAAAAATAATAAGCGGAACCTACTGGATCAAAACTAGCTGTATTCCCATTACCATAAACTTTAAAATCTTCCAGCCACTCATAAGATTCTTTAGAAAATACCATGAACTTTTCAGTAATATGCATTCTCCACGGTAAAACTTTAACATAAAGAACATCACACAGCTTATAATACTGACCCGAACTGTAAATATCACTTTCCTTTGGCTTATGCTGTTTAGGATTATCAAGCCTCTGTAAAATATTGTCGTTTAATTGATTTAAGATTATGAAACAGATAAACCAATGCATATCTTTTAATCTATTGATTTGAGTTAAAAAAGAGTCAATAGAAGATTTCTGACTTCCTTTGTCATCCAAAATATTCTCTAAGTTATCAATGGTAACAACAATTTTTTTATCTGGGAATGCATCAATTATAGATTTAACATCATCAAAGAACTGATTACTGCTCACTGGTTCATTCTGATAATAGATATTATCATTTCTATGAGGCTGTACAATTTCTTTTAATTTTAATAAATCTTCTTTTGTTGGATTTTCATAAAGTATCTGAGCCTGGGTTTTACCTGTTTTCTGGGCAATGTCGCGCAATAAAATTTTAAAGAAATTCAGCTCATAATTTCCATTAATCATTATAACATCGGGTTCGTTTTCTTTTATATGACTCTGAATCTTTTCTAAATCGAAGGTTTTACCTTGGAATGATCTGGCGGTTATCCCAACTATTAATGATGGAGTCAATCCTCCAAAACAAGCTTTGTTTAAGTGGTCAATTCCTGTATCAATCGGAGTAACTTTTCCAGATTGGAAGTCACTTATTAATTTTACTGTTCTATCTGTTAACTCTGATGATTTGTATAATGGCATTTATTATAATTTAACGTATTCTATAATTCCTTCGTCTTCAAATTCCTTAATTGCACATAGGTCTGTTTCCCGACTTGTAGTATAAGGAAGCTGGTTTCGTAAAGCGTTTTTTGCAGCTGTTATTGAAGCCCAAGAAGATTTCCCGCTAGCCATTTTTAATCTCCGACCTTTAAATGTAACCGCATAAATAGGAGAATCAAAAGTCTGTATTTTTTCTAAAGCCTGTAATAATTTACTTCTTGTGCTCATATTAGTATTCTTCAAAAGTGTTATCTAATCTTTCTTTATTCTTGAGGTAATATTGGTATAACCAGCTACCATCTAATTCAAATTTAACTTCAAAAATATTTTTTGGATGGAAGAAGATAAATTCTAATTTGTTTGATTTGTCTTCATTTTCCTTTAAGAAATCTACACAAAGCTTAATCAAATTATTTTTCTCAACCCCGCTTTTAATTCTGAAATCTCGAATGTGTCTAAAAGTTTTCTTTTTATTTCCGATCTCTTTTCCTGCATCCAGATAATATTTACATAACCACTCACCAACTGTTTTGTCCTGTTCCTCTATCGGAGCTTCTTCTAATTCAGAAATAAGCTTTTTACCTTTTTCACTTAACCTAAGGCTTTTATAGGCATGATCGTCTTTCTTTCGAGACTTTATATGGATAACTAATCCTTGTTCCACAAATCGCTGATAAACGCTGTCTGGGAGGGTTTCTATTAACCATTCTGTCTCTGTTTGTTTAATTCCCGCCAAAAAAATTAAATCAGAGAACTCCAAACCGCTGTTTTTATAAACTTCAATATTTACATACATATCTCTTTAATTAAAAATCCATAAAACTACTCCTATAAAAATTATTATTTCCACTGCTATTATTAAAAGGTACTTGAATACCATTACATAGAATTTAAATCTGCTTGACATTTGGAAAGTTATCTGTACAGTATCTTCTTGCTTCTTCTATAGTTTCAAAATATTCTGTTTTCAACTTTTCATTTCCCGCGAAAATAGCAATATGAGGTATAAAATAGACGACTCCATTTATGTCAATCATGTTACTCTTTAATTTAAACAGTTTATTATTAAAAGAACCTTGTCTTCCTCTCCACCAATATGCAGCACCCCAACCGTAGTCCGTAGTTATCAAGTTGAAAAATATTCTTGTTTCTGGAATTGCATTACACCAAATATAGCCAGACTCTTCTTGATCATATATTTTAATGTGGGTCACTAAACTTTTATTTATCCATAATTCCATATTAACTACATTTAATCCATTTAACTTGTTTATTCATAACTAACTCGTATAAATTAATCCAAACTGGCGGGGCATCATCTATCCCATCACTGTTATCTGGAGAAGGTATATGAACACAGATATCATAGATCTCAACATCACTATCAGGTAAAGCAAAGAAATAACCTGTATCTGGAAATTCTCTTTCTTTCCATTTTATTTCTATTTTCCCGCTTGGTTGGGGCTCTCCTTTTAGTTTTTCCCAGTCTTTATCAGATATATCTGTATCAAGAAACCGCTCCTGTGCTTCTATTAATTGTTGTAGTTCGTGGTTCATAATTATTTAATTATTTTAATAGTAAATTCAAAATCGAAGTTTTTACCTGCATTTTCGTTTTCTGTAGGATAATATAGTATTGTATCTTTTATATTTCCCGCATCTCTAAAATCTGGACAGACAATGTGTACTTCTAAGCCAGTATTCAAAATAACTCTGCAATAGTTGTCAACTCTTTCTACAAGAATTGCATTTCGCTGATAAGCTGTTAAGTTTAATTCTCTCATTTCTCTTCTGTTTTTGGATATAATTCTTTCGCCGAATATTCTTTAATTCCTTCCTCTGATAGCTCAACTACAATCCAATCTTCTGGTATGTGATTTTGCCATAACTTATAACTGGTGTACTTGCCATCTATAATCTCGCACTTCCTGTCATCACAAAAGAATCTCAGATGCAATTTAACTGCTCCTATACTTCCCCAAGTCTTTCCTCTTTTAGTGAATGTGGGGTTTGTACCGCCTTTGCTGAATAATCCTTCTGCGTTTTTGATTTTATAGGCTTTCATAAATCCTCTACTTGATTTATTTGCAATCTAACTTCTAAGAAATTTTCATCATAATCTATAGTCACATCACTTGCATTAAAATTTGTAGCTAGTCCTTTAGCTTTCATTTTTGAAACAAACACATTATACAGAGCTTCTCTTATTTCTTCATTTGTTAATGTAAATATTGCTGTTACTTCTTTTCTCATTTTCAGAATTTTTTACCGCCTATTTTTAATCTATTCTCAATTTTGTGGTCATCCCTGCGAAAATTAAACGACCTTTTAGCTTCCATAGCACCGCCTAAATCGTATTTCATAACTCCCGCAATATCAAGAATTCTAATCAAAGCATCTGCAAGTTCTACTTCAAACATAGGACGATCGGTTAATTTATCATCTATTAAATCTTTTCTGTATCCTTCTGTTGCTTCTGCCAATTCTGTAACTGTCATTAGGATTTTCGTTGCAATGACATATGGAGTAAATCTATTATTTAGTAAGGTCTCTCCTGTTTCGGGGTCATTCCACCATCCCGCTTCTACATTTTTAGTGTGGATTTCTTTTACAAGATTGTTAATAAAATTACTATTACTCATTCTCGACTCCTCTAACTGGCTCTCTAATATTAATTCTTTTGTGTTTTCCATCTTATTCTTCTTCGTTTTCATAATATTGGTGTATAGACTCTCCATACCACTCCCAATTATCAACTCCGCCAGATTCTAAAGCTCCTAAAAGTCTATCTCTGTCCAATAGCTCTTCATAATCTTTATATGAGATTTTTACTGTCTTATCTTTACTTTCTACTAGAACTTGATGCTCATTATTCAAAACTCTGATTTTCTCTCTTAAAGCTTCATACTCTTTATCAGAAATCTCAGCTAATGCTTTTCTGTTTTCAACAATTCTGTCTGATTTTAGAATTTCTGCTTTATGATTTTCTAGAGTTTTCTCTTGCTGTTTGATAAGACTTTTATTTTCGGCGACAATATCAATCAAACCATTTAAAACATTTTTATTTGCTGTGATCTGGTCTTTTAACTTTTTATTTTCCGCCCACTCAAACGGCTTATCTTTTAAATCTTTCGCGGGAACAAAGAATAACTGCTGATCATTTATCTTATGTTCTTCCATAATTCTTTCAACCACATCATAAGCTCTAGCAACTTCTTCATCACAATGACACTCACTTGTATGCCCAACTAAACAAGTTACACAGCCTCTAAAAGATTCGGCGATATAATCTAAATCAACATCTTGGATTTCAATATCTACAAGAATTTGATAAAAATCTACGTCTTCGTGTTTCTTTAAAACTACTACTGGTCTGTTGTTATAGTATTTTATTGTTTTTTCCATTTCTATATTTTCTTAACTGTTCTCTTAATTTACTTCTTTGTCCTGTTCTTTTTATAAAATCGCGTAATTCTTCTATTGTTTTTTCACTTTTTATTTCGGCGAAAAAATTTAATTGGGAAAATCCCCAAAAATCAGCAAAGGAAGATAAAAATCCGACACTGGATAAACATTTATATCGGTTTGTATAACCATTATATTTGTAGTCGTACTTATAAAAATCGTACATTTCTGAATCATCTACAGTTTCTGATAGAAAATGTTCTAAATCTTTTTCGTAAATATAAAAAGTATTGTAAGGATTACCATAAACACTTAGATGGTAACTGTTATCTTTGTGTTTTTGTAGCTTATATTCGTAAATCTCATCATACAATAAATATGATTTATTTGGAGTCAATTTTTTAAGTAATTTACTCTTTATCATATATCACTAAATAATTCGTTACTTCTTCTATTTTTTTCAATTCTCCGCTCTCTATTAAATTTTTCGTAAATTCAATACCCTGCAACTGTATTATTAAATTCAAGGTACTTTCCATAAAAACTATCTTCATGGCTTAATAATTTCTCCCCAATTACCATTATCATAAATAAGCCCATACGTTTTATCAGCATGAATAGTATCTGCATTATCATAAAAACCATAATGGAAGTTATCCGACTGAATTGTGTAAATCATCCAGGAATTGTGAGGTCTGTATTCAACTCCTTTTTTAAATCCTCTTTCTTTTGCTTCTTTTAGTAAATTTTCCATTTTATTAATTTATTAACAGTTTCTAAATTTCTTTTTAGTGCGCAATCTTTAATTTCTTCACACTTCTTTAAGTAACAGATACACATACCATTTTCGTTTAAATTACATAATGCACCATCCATAATTGAATTTTTTAGTTAACACCATCTAATAGTTTTACCACAATTAGGGCACTTTAAATAATTATAAGTATCTGTACCTCCTCCATAAGGCTCATCCTCAATTTTACTCTCTACCTCGCTATCAAAATACTCTATAACCGCTCCACAAGAAGAATGAGTTATCTGTTTAGCTTTACTTTTATCTATTTTTATTACTTTTGCCATAATTTATTTTTAAAATTACACTTCAACCCATCCATGATTAAAAACTCTAATTATACCATCATCTCTTAAATTTTCCAATTCCATTCGTGCCGAGTAAATAGAACAGCCTAACTTCTCGCAGACATAGTATTTGCTTATCATATCTTTATCTTCGAATAGTTGAAGTACTTGTTCTTGGGTTATTTTATTGTATTTGTGCGCCATTAATTTCCGCGTAAAAAAGTTAAAAACAGCAAAATAACTAATGTTAGTGTAAATGTGAATAAAAATATTCTGTTCGATTTACGTTTTTCTTTATCTGTCATTCTAGTTCAAATTCTATTTCTAAATCATTTGCAAGTGTATATCCATCACACTGAACTTCATCCATAAAAACTCTATCATCTACTCCTACATATCCAGTATGTTCTTTAATATACTCAATAGCTAAAGCAACTAAATAAGTTTTTCTATCTGGGAAATCTTCCTCTTTAAATCCTACTCCTAACATAATCATAAATTTTTAGATATAAATACTTTTAATTCTCTTATAGCTTGGTTCAACACCTTCATATTGTCATATACTCCTATAAACTGGTCTTTAGCTAAATCTACTGGTGTTATTGTATAACTGTTGCAAAAGAATGAATCTTTCAAAAATCTGCTTTTACTCTCGCATAGAACACGTAAATTCTCAGTTGTAGTCAAGTCAATTGAAACTACATAATCTTTAGTTACTTTTATAATCACACTCGGTCTCCTCTTATCAGATTGGGACGATCCTACCTTAATTATGTCGCCTTTCTTGAAAAAATCTGGAGCTGTTTTAGCCTCACAAGTCACTTCATTTATAAATGCTCTTACCGCAGAACCTATATAAGTAGAAGTAGGATTTATCTTTTTTAAAACATCTTCTCTACTTGCCATTGTTCAAATTTTTATCTAGTAAATGTAAAATT
>Ga0164309_10001466_pt1 | contig 11499 bp, 14 predicted proteins | sample Whisoiple_247_MG_FD_109984 | JGI IMG/M metagenome (GOLD analysis project Ga0164309, IMG submission 109984) | Soil microbial communities amended with fresh organic matter from upstate New York, USA - Whitman soil sample_247_MG | ecosystem: Environmental > Terrestrial > Soil > Unclassified >... | reverse complement strand
TAGCTGGTACGACGCGTGTACTCGGCGCAGGGTTCGTGCCATGAGCGAGTTGCATTGCCACCCGATGAAAATCGCAGGGCTCATTATGGCCGAAAAAACCTCTTGGATTATTCCACGGAAACGACTAGCTTCCGGTCACGGAATCGACCCGTTACGGTTGCATAGCCGTGAGCCCCAGAGCTGATGTTCTGTGTGGCTCGGCGCAAGGCGGATGACGAAGAGCTGACTTCGCATAGACGGCAAACACATTCGCCAGAGATGGGTCTGGACGCTTCATCGGTTGGGCGCATCATTTTTCGAAACCTGGGAAGATGCGCGTAACGAGAGGTTGGCAACGCCGCGGAAGTATCGCGGCTAAGGGGTTGCTGCGACTAACGCGATAAAGAAACACAACGGTTCGATCATTGGCGCGGACAAGCAGTGCAGGTCCGGCCGCGCAATGAGATTGTATGGACTTGCAAATTGGGTTGAGGTCGGCGGCTAACGCCGGGACAGGCAAAAGGCGATAACACGCACATGAGAAATGGTCAGAAGCGCATGCGGGGACGCGGTAACCACCGCAAAAGCCAGAATCCGCTGACGCGCGTTTACGAATCGAACGGCCCTGACGTCAAAATTCGCGGCACGGCTTCGCACATTGCGGAAAAATACATCCAGCTTGCGCGCGATGCCCAAGGCTCCGGCGATCCGGTTGCCGCCGAGAATTACTACCAGCACGCCGAACATTATTTTCGTCTCATTGCCGCCGCGCAGGAACAGTTCCGCCAGCAGAACCCCTACTACAATCAGCAACCGCAGCAGGGCGCGCCTGGCGGGCAGCACCAGCAGGGGAACGATGAAAGTTTTGACGGCGACGATGACGACGGCCAGACTTTCATGGGCCAGAACGAACCGAGCTACGCGCCACGCGAGCCTCAGCAGCAGCCGTATATCCCTCGTGACGCTCAACCATTTCCACCGCGCGACCAACAGGTCCACAATCGCCAGCAGCATCAGCCGCAGCCTTATCATCCGAACCAAGGCGGACACGAAGGCGGACAGGATGTTGGTGGCTTGCCGGCATTCATAACCGGCGGCGGTCAGCCACAACAGAACTCCGGGCAGAACGGTCACGATCAAGGTGATCGCAACCAGGGTGACCGCAACCAAGGTGATCGCAACCAAGACCGGTTTGGCATGCATCGCCGTCGGCGCCGTCACCGTGGTGGCGGTGGTTTCCGTCAGGATCGGCCCGACTATAGCGGCGGTCACCAGCAAGGCGCTGCCCCGCAATCGACACAGGAAGAAGGCGGTGGCGACGAGCCGCGGCAGCCTGAGTAAGCCGACCGCCTCCAAAATCAATGATGTCTAGGCGCCTGGTGACGGCGCCAGTGCCGGCTCCAACGCGGGCACCAGCCGTCGTTTCTCCCGCCGCGCCGGGATCGCGCGATAAACCTGCTTGGTTGCTTCCACCAGATGCACGCCCGCAAACGGCGCCGACAGCGTCGCGCCGGTTCGCTCCCATGCGACCGCCGACCGCAGAAACCAACCACGTTCGACGGGCGGCACATAAAGAGCTTCGCTCCACCCGGTTGGAGTAAACCAAGTCTCGCGCAAAAGCTGGTTGATCTGACTGCGCGAGTAAGGACGTCCGTGCCCAAAGGGCGTGGTGTCCATTCGCGCCCAAAGGCCTCGCCGGTTTGGTACGACCGCGAGCAGACGGCCACCGGACGCGAGCACCCGCCACACCTCGCGCAGCAGCGCGGCCGGGTCGTTGGTCATTTCAAGCGCGTGCACGAGCATCACACGGTCGATTGCCGAATCAGCGAGCGGCAATTCGTTTTCATCGACCAGCGCTGACAAAGCAGGACGCGACGTCGGCCACTTCACGACACCCTGCCCCGCGGGCATGAGTGCGAAACAGCGTTCGGCTTCCTCCCGAAACAAGCCGAGGTAGGGCGTGGCGTAACCGATTCCGAGCACGCGTTGGCTCGCGGTGTTACCCCACAACGAGCGGATCCCGCGGCCGATGAAGCGGCGGGCAACAACCCCCAGCCGCTGGCCGTAGAAATTGCGAAGATCCACAACGTCGATCGACATGCCACAAAACTATCACGAAACGGCGTAGCAAAACGCTAACGCCGGGGAATCGACGGAGGTGCACGTTCATTCATCGGCGTGGTACGGTTAATTTCTGCTCCATCAGGAATATGCCAATGCCCGCGGAAACCCGTCTTTTTCTTTGCCGATCTGACAATTTTGGGGTGCTGTTGCATGACCCCGCCAGCGGCGCCACTGCCAGTATCGACGCACCAGAAGCAGCGCCCATCGAGGCCGCACTAAAGGCGACGGGCTGGAAGTTGACCGACATCCTGGTCACGCATCATCATGCCGACCACACCGACGGCATCAAACCGCTGAAGGAAAAATACAAGTGCCGTGTCGTGGCGCCTGCGGCTGAAGCTTCGAAAATTCCGGCAGTGGATGAAACAGTCCGCCAAGGCGACAAGGTCAAAGTCGGAACATTGTCGGCCAATGTGATTGAAACGCCAGGCCACACGCTTGGTCACATCGCCTACTGGTTTCACGCGGACAAGCTCGCATTCGTCGGCGACACACTGTTTTCCATCGGCTGTGGTCGCGTGATCGAAGGAACGCCGGATCAAATGTGGCACTCGCTCGTGAAGCTGCGGGACCTTCCGGACGACACCGAAATCTATTGCGGTCACGAGTACACCGAAGCGAACATCAAATTCGCGCGGACGATCGAGCCGGACAACAAGGCGCTTGCCGCACGCGAGGCGCAGGCGAAGCAGGAAATTGCGCAAAAGGAGCCGACCATTCCGGTCACCATCGGGGCGGAAAAGAAAGCGAACCCGTTCCTGCGCGCGGATCTGCCCGACGTGGCAGCCGGGATCGGCATGACTGGCCGCCCGGCGGCCGAGGTTTTCGCGGAAATCCGGGCGCGCAAGAACAAATTTTGACGGTACGCATGCCCTCGCCCACCGCTCCTGAGATGATAAGCGCGCTTGGACTCAAGCCGCATCCGGAGGGCGGGCACTATCGCGAAACATTCCGCGATCCACGGCAGGTAGAGGGCCGCCCGGCTTCCACCGCGGTCCTCTTTTTGCTGGCGAGTGGGGAGCGCTCGCATTGGCACCGGATCGACGCGGTCGAGGTTTGGCACTACTACGCGGGCGCGCCCCTTAAGCTCGAAGTGGTCGATGGATCCAAGGAAGAGATCTTCCGGCTGGGTGCCGATATCCACGCGGGCGAGGTCCCGCAGGTGACCGTTCCGGCGCGCGCCTGGCAATCCGCTGAGAGCCTTGGTCCGTGGACACTGACTGGCTGTACTGTTGCACCCGGCTTTTCATTCGACGGATTCGAACTGGCGCCTGTCGATTGGTCGCCGCACAGCCAATCGCGGCGATAATCCCTGTTTGCGTTACTTGCGGCCGTTACTGCGCATGCACGCCACATAGCCTTCGAGAGCACGGCTCTTGTGAATCTTGAGGCCGTCTCGTCGGTAGTACTTCGGAAATGCGACGCGACCGCCATCGAGCGTCTGCATTGTTTCGCGCCCTTCCGTCGGACGCAGCTTCAGCCCTTCGCGCTTGACCCCGCTCGGTGGAGGAATGATTTGTCCACCGTTCTGCACTGCACATCCGCAGGCGACTTTGTCGAAGACTTCCTTGCAGCGTGCATCGACGTCCTGCGCGGCGACAAGTGTCGCCGCCAGCGGTGCGAAAAGGCAGACGGCGACGATCGCGATGACAGACTTCTTCATGGATTCAACGGCCGGAGCTAGACGAAATATTGCCCACCGTTCGCGCTCAATGTCGCGCCGGTGATCAGACCTGCTTCGTCAGACGCGAGGAACACCACGCAACGCGCGATCTCCTCGGGCTCGCCCAGACGGCCGATTGGAATCTGCGGAAGGATCGATTTTTCCAGAACGTCCTTCGGTACGGCCTGCACCATCTCCGTGTTGATGTAGCCGGGGCAGATTGCGTTCACCGTAATGCCGGACCGCGCCCCTTCCTGGGCCAAAGCCTTGGTGAAGCCAAGCTCTCCAGCCTTTGCCGCCGAGTAATTCGTCTGCCCCATCTGGCCCTTCTGGCCATTGATCGATGAAATGTTGACGATGCGACCGAACTTGCGGTCGCGCATTCCCTCAATGAGCGGGCGGCACATGTTGAACAGCGAGCCGAGGTTCGTGTTGATGACGGCCGTCCATTGTTCAGGCTTCATGCGATGAAACATGGCGTCGCGAGTAATGCCCGCATTGTTGACCAGCACTTCGACGGGCCCAACTTCGCCTTCCACTTTCTTGATGCCTTCGGCGCAGGCGTCATACGAGGACACGTCCCATTTGAAAACGGGAACACCGGTCTCAGCTTTGAATTTCTGCGCAGCCTCGTCATTGCCGCCGTAATTGGCGGCGACCTTGTAACCTGCCGCCTTCAACGCCTTGGTGATCGCAGCTCCAATTCCACGGGTTCCCCCCGTTACCAATGCAACGCGCGCCATGGGTTCGCTCCCTCAAATTCGTTTCTTGAAATACATGTTCTTAAAACATCATGGCCGGGACAAGCCCGGCCATGACCTAAATCAACGCCGAACCGGCTACCGCTCGACGCACATGGCAATGCCCATGCCGCCACCGATACAAAGGGTGGCCAACCCTTTTTTGGCATTACGCTTCTGCATTTCGTAAAGCAGCGTCACCAGGACGCGCGCGCCCGACGCACCGATCGGATGGCCGATTGCGATCGCTCCGCCGTTCACATTGACCTTGCTGGTGTCCCACCCGAGGTCCTTGTTGACCGCACAGGCTTGCGCGGCGAAGGCCTCATTCGCCTCGACCAGGTCGAGGTCCTCTTTTTTCCAGCCGGCTTTCTTGAGCGCGGCGCGCGAAGCGGGGATTGGTCCTGTGCCCATGATCGATGGATCAACACCGGCTTGGGCCCACGATACGATACGCGCCAGGGGCGTCTTGCCCAGCTTGGCGGCCTCGCTTGCTTTCATCAGAACCAGCGCGGCAGCACCGTCGTTGATTCCGGACGCGTTGGCAGCGGTGACAGTGCCTTCCTTGTCAAACGCGGGACGCAGCTTGGCGATCGACTCCATCGTTACGCCGGCTTTCGGATATTCATCCGTGTCGACCACGATATCGCCCTTGCGCGACTTGATCGTCACCGGGGTTATCTCATCTTTGAACTTGCCGGCCTTCTGCGCCGCTTCAGCCTTGTTCTGCGAGGCGACAGCAAATTCATCCTGCTGCTGGCGGGTAATTTGCCACTGCTTCGCAACGTTCTCGGCCGTCGTGCCCATGTGGTATCCGTTGAAGGCGTCCCACAACCCGTCCTTGATCATGGTGTCGATCATTTCGAACGAACCCATCTTCACGCCGTTGCGCAGGTGCTGACAGTGCGGCGCCATGCTCATCGACTCCTGGCCTCCCGCAACAACGATGTCGCTGTCACCATTGATGATCGCCTGGTAACCGAGCGCGACCGCGCGCAAGCCCGAGCCGCATAGCTGGTTCACGCCCCACGCAGGTGTCTCGACCGGAATGGCGGCCGCGATTGAGGCCTGCCGCGCCGGGTTCTGACCCTGACCGGCTGTAAGAATCTGCCCCATGATGACTTCGCTGACGCGCGCCCCTTCCACGCCCGCGCGTTCCATCGCGGCCTTGATCGCGGTCTTGCCGAGCTCGTGGGCCGGCAGGTTCGCGAATGCCCCATTGAATGCGCCAACCGGGGTGCGGGTAGCGCTCACGATGACGATGTCGTCTTTCATCCGAAGCTCCTGTTGCGTCGAGTTCTGGGGCGGGCAGAGGTTTTTGGCACTGCCGCATCCTCGGCAGGCCACGTCAGTCTGTCAACACGCCTGCCCGGTCGAATATCCCCGACAATTGGCGCTTTTTCGGCGTTTTCGCAAGGGACGCCTCACGGCGTCCGGTGCTGCCGCGGTGCCACAAAACGGCTGGCCCATATGAGCGGAAATTGTCTATGCTTAAACCCTGGGCAGGGGAAACGTGTGATCCACATGGCAGAGGAAAAAAAAGAGCCGGTTACAATCAAAAAGTACGCGAACCGGCGGCTCTATAATACCGGAACGAGCACCTATGTGACGCTCGAAGACCTCGCGGCGATGGTCAAGAACGGCGAGGATTTCATCGTCTACGACGCAAAAACCGGCGAAGACATCACGCGCTCGGTGCTGGCGCAGATCATCTTCGAACAGGAAAACAAGGAAGGACAAAGCCTACTGCCGATAACCTTCCTGCGGCAGTTGATCCGCTTCTACGGCGACAGCATGCAAATGCTGGTGCCGCGCTTTTTGGAAGCTTCGATTGAGTCTCTCTCGAAGGAACAGGGCAAATTCCGCGAACAGATGGCGCAAGCCTTTGGCGTCGGCGCATTTGGGCCGCTTGAGGATCAGGTGCGGCGAAACATGGAGATGTTCGAAAAGACTTTCGCCATGTTCGCCCCGTTCGCACGCGGTCAGGCGAAGGCGCCCGAGAAGCCGCAGGGTTCAAACAGCGAAATGGACGAACTCAAGCGCCAGCTCGACGAGATGCAAAAGCGACTGGATAAACTCGGCGAAAAGGATTAGCCGCTCGTCCCTTCGTGGACGCCGGCATATTTCTGAAGATTGGCGTTTACCAACAATTGCGGGCCTGCGGCGCGTTAACCCAGTTAACGCCGGATGGCACACGCCTTGCCCATTCCATGTAAGAGGAAACGGGTCTGTCCGGAATTGAAACGGTATCGCGATGCGGCCTGACGAAAGCGATGCAACGGTGTGCCAATCCGATGCGACGACTCTCGGTGAAACTGCCGAGGCACGGTCGGTGGTTGTGCTCGCTCGCGCGTCACAAGCCTTCGAGTCGGGGATGATTCACTATCACGTCCCGTTTCTCGCGCAGCTCGTCGCGACCAAAGACGGGCATCCACAAACGCGCGAACGCCGTCGCGCCGAGCCGAATGTGGCATTATCTGCTTATCGGGCTACCGCGGCGCTCGACGTCCTCTAATAGCCGAGCGCACAACCGTCCTTGCGTGGCTCCGAACCGGCGATCAGTACGCCACGATCCCAATCGATCTTGATGGTTTGTGCACCACCCCAGGGCAAGCTCGCCATTACGACGTCGTGTCCCCGGGCCTTGAGTCCGTCGATCGTCGTTATCGGCGTGCCGTGCTCGACATCGGTTTTATCGCCCTCAAAGAAAAACCGTGGAGCGTCGATCGCCTGCTGCACGTCCATGCCGTAGTCGAGCATGTTGAGGATGATTTGAACGTGACCCATCGGCTGGTAGTGCGCGCCCATGACGCCGAAGCTCATGTCGCAGCGGCCATTGCGCATCGCGAGTGCCGGAATGATCGTATGCATCGGTCGCTTGCCCGGACCGAAGATGTTCGGGTGACCTTGCTCCAGCGTGAAGCAAGCGCCGCGATTGGTAAGCATGATGCCCGTTTTCTCTGTGCAAATTCCAAGACCGAAGCTGGAATACAGCGAATTGATAAGGGAAACAGCGGTCCGGTCGCGGTCGACGACAGTCAGATAAACCGTGTCGTTTCCGGGCGTTCGCGCGCCTGGTAATTTCGCGCGCTTCTTCATGTCGATAAGCGAGGAAAGCTTCTTGGCAAAATTTTTATCGAGCAGATCCTTGACCGACGTGCGCATGTGCGCGTCGTCCGCGATGTGAGTATCGCGAATGGCATAGCCGAGGCGCGCAGCCTCAAGCACCAGATGAAACCGTTCCGCACCGAGCGGGTCCAACTTACCAACGTCGAAGTTCTCGAGGATGTTGAGCATCACCAACGCAGTGAGCCCTTGCGTATTCGGAGGGATCTCCACCAGGTCGAGCCCGCGGTAGTTGGTCGAAATCGGCGTAACCACGTCGCCACGATGCCGTGCAAAATCCTCAGAAGTGAGAAAGGAGTCGCGAGCCGCAAGTGTTCTCGCCATGTCGTCCGCGATTTCGCCCTCGTAGAATGCACGCGCGCCCTTCGTCGCGATGGCTTTTAGCGTCGATGCAAGCGCCGGAAAACGCATGACATCACCTTCCTTGGGAGCCCCACCGTTGAAAAGGTAATGCCTGCTCGCTCCGGCATCGCTCTTGAGCTTGGCAACGTGTCGCTGCCAGTCCCAAGCCACACGCGCGGTGACCGGAAAACCACCCTCGGCGTATTTGATCGCAGGCGCCAGCGCGCGGTCGAGACCAAAGCGGCCATGCGCTCTGAGAATTTCCTCCCACGCTTCGATTGCACCGGGCACGGTGACCGCATGGATGGAGGCGCCGATCTCGGCCAGACCCTTCGCGCGCAACACCTGATCGGACGCATTCATTCCCGCACGGCCCGAGCCGTTGTAACCCCAGACCGGCTTGCCCGGCCGCGATACCAGGGAAAAGCAATCGCCTCCGATCCCCGTCATGTGGGGCTCGACAACACACAAGACGGCAACAGCAGCCACCGCCGCATCCGCTGCCGTGCCACCCGAGCGCAGCGCGTCGATTGCAGCAAGCGTCGCCAACGGGTGGGAGGTTGCCGCCATGCCATCGCAGGCAATCACGGGCGAGCGGCCGGGGAGCTGAAAATCGCGGCTCATGGCAAATCCAGAATAAGTCCGCTGATCAGGGAGAAACGCGCTCGACACCTTCAACCGTAAGGTCTCGCTGGGCCGAGCGCAAAGTGACCGCGAAGCCGCCCAGCACGTCGATGAAGCCGACGACGAGGAGCAAGAAAAATGTCGCGGTGGCGGCCTGCTTGACCAGAATGAATTCGATCACCATGCCAAGGAAAAGAATTAGCGATAACGCGTGGTCGATGATTGTGCGCCTGCTGACGCGGGACGATTTCATCACCTCACCGCAGAGCAGCAGGATCGCGAGCGCAACGAGCACGTCGCCCGTCGTCATCGTCCAATCCACGCCCGACATCATGTGGACCGTGGAGACCACGCTGCTCCACGCCACGCCTGGCATGAGGAATGCGATGATGTTGTAGATCGCGAACGGGATCAGCAGCAGCGGAAAGCCGAGCATGAACATGGCGCAGCTTACCTCGGCCCCGTCGCGCTAACCCTCGGTCTTCGACTTCAAAACCTGCCGGCCTTTGTACATGCCGGTTTTCAGGTCGATATGATGCGGACAACGCAGTTCGCCTGAATCCTTGTCCTCAACATAGGCCGGGCGCTTGAGCGCGTCAGCGGAGCGGCGCATGCCGCGACGCGACGGTGAGGTTTTTCTTTTCGGCACAGCCATTGGAGGGAACTCCTGAAAGTCACGATATGTCAGTTTGAAGCCGGGCTTATAAAGGAAGGCTTGCGGCGACGCTAGTGGCTTCGACGCAGACAACCGGCCGCAGCCGGCGATTTTGTGGTCCGGGCGACGTAGAGGCCGGCCAGCCGCTGGAGACCCGGCCCCGGACGGCGCGCGTTCCGGATCGTCGGATTTGGCAGGGTTGCGGCCATCAAAGCCCCCTCATAACGCGTAAGGTCCTGGGCCGATTTGCCGAAAGCGCGGCGCGCTCCCGCCTCAGCGCCAAATTCACCATTGGGACCCCACTCTGCGATATTCAGGTAAATTTCCAGAACCCGCCGCTTCGGCAGTATGAGGTCGATCCAAAGCGCCAGCGGAAATTCCAGCGCCTTGCGCACGTAGCTGCGCCCCTGCCAAAGGAACAAATTCTTTGCCACCTGTTGGGTGATGGTCGAGCCACCGCGCATCTCATCCATGTCGTCGGCCTCAGCGAAGGCCTCCCGAAGTTCAGCGAGATCAACACCGTGATGGCTGCAGAAGCGGCCGTCCTCGGCGACGATCACCGCAAGGGACAAGGACGGCGAAATCCGCGCAATGGGGACATATTGACGCTCGACCCGCGCCCCAGTCAGACGCCGCCAGAGCATACTCGTCGAAACCGGATCGACCACTGCGTAGAGCGGTGTGATCAGATACGGCAGTAACAGCACCACGAGCAGCACAATGGCGACGATGCGCAGCACGCGCCACAGTGTAGAGCGTACTTTGAGGGCAGGTTGTTTCACCGTAGGAGATTAACCTATCCGATCCGGTATACGCCCCACTTTGCCAGATCATTCACAGCGGCTAACAATGTAGGAATGAACAAGGGTATCACCGACTTCCCCACGCGGCTTGCCTCGATTGCCGCCGAGACCGAGACGCTGCTCAAGCAACTGCTTGGCGACGCACCCCTCGACGGAGAGATTTTCCGGCCGACGCGGCTTATCGACGCTATGCGGCATGCAGCACTCGATGGCGGCAAAAGGCTGCGGCCGTTCTTGCTGGTCGAGAGCGCCGCGGTGTTCGGCGCCTCACGGTCGGGCGCGCTGACCGCCGGCGCCGCACTCGAGCTCGTACATTGTTATTCGCTCGTGCACGACGATTTGCCTGCAATGGACGACGACGACCTGAGGCGTGGGAGACCGACGGTGCACAAGGCCTACGACGAGGCCACGGCAATTCTTGTCGGCGATGCGCTACTTACGCTGGCGTTCGACGTCATGGCACGAAACGAGGTGCATGCCGATCCAGCGGTTCGAGTCGCGCTTGTCGCCGAGCTTGCACGCGCCTCCGGCCTTGGCGGAATGGCGGGAGGTCAAATGCTCGACCTCGCGGCCGAAGGCCGCTTTGAGCCGAAGCGCGCCCTGAGTGAAAAAGAGATCGCTACGCTGCAGGCGATGAAGACAGGTGCGTTGATCCGTTTCGCCTGTCGCGCTGGCGCGATTCTTGGAAAAGCCGACGCGGCCGCGCTCGCCGATATCGACCGTTACGGCATTGCGATCGGGCAGGCGTTCCAGATCGCCGACGATCTACTTGACGTTGAGGGTGATACCAAGACGCTCGGCAAAGCCGCGGGCAAAGACGCTGCGGCCGGCAAGGCGACACTTGTCACAGCCCTCGGTCTCCAGGGCGCGCGTGCGCGTCTTAAGGAACTGTTGGCCGAGTCCGATAGCGCGCTGACCAGGTTCGGCACAAAGGCCGATACTTTGCGTGCCGCTGCGCGTTTCGTTGCCGAGCGGAGAACCTGAGGCGAACAAGGATGCCCAGTGCCAAACGTCTGCCCTCATCGCTGCCGCTGCGAATGGTCGGACTCCACGCCAAACTTGCGCTGGCGATCCTGGTCGGCATCGCGGTCGCGATAGCAGTCAAGCCGCTCACGCTTGCGTGGGGAACGCGCGCGCTCGCCGGATGGGACGCGGGCATTGTCGTCTACCTTGGCCTGACGCTGCCGCTCATGTGGCGCGCGAACGTTGCACACATCCGTCGTCGCGCATCGCAACAGGATGAGGGCGCCGGCGCCATTCTGATTTTGTCAATCATCGCCACGTTTGCCAGCCTTGTCGCCGTGGTGTTCGCGCTCGGCGGTGCCAAGCAGGCGGCGCAAGGCAGCACCGCGTTGAGCGTTGCGCTCGCGTTTGCAACCATTCTGCTCTCATGGACATTTGTCCATACGATATTTTCATTTCACTACGCGCACGAGTACTACG
>Ga0164309_10001465_pt1 | contig 11500 bp, 8 predicted proteins | sample Whisoiple_247_MG_FD_109984 | JGI IMG/M metagenome (GOLD analysis project Ga0164309, IMG submission 109984) | Soil microbial communities amended with fresh organic matter from upstate New York, USA - Whitman soil sample_247_MG | ecosystem: Environmental > Terrestrial > Soil > Unclassified >... | reverse complement strand
GTGGCGCACCGGATGCCCGCCGCGAGGGCCGCGCGCGACGCGTCGCCGTTGGGCGTCGTCATGACGGCGACGGCCTCCGCGAACACCTCGCCGGTGGCCTTGTGCCGGTTGTTGAGCACGCCGAGGCCGATCGGCTTGGTCAGCGTGAGCGGAAGTCCCGGTTCGCCGGTGTCGTTGCGCAGCAGGCGGTTCGGGTCGGCCAGGCCGGTGACGGCGAGGCCGTACTTCGGCTCCGGGTCGTCGATGCTGTGCCCGCCGGCGAGGTAGCAGCCCGCGGCGCGCGCGACGTCGGCGCCGCCGCGCAGGACCTCGGCGGCGAGGTCGAACGGGATGCGGTCGCGTGGCCACGCGAGCAGGTTCAGGGCGACGAGCGGCTCGCCGCCCATGGCCCACACGTCGGACAGCGCGTTGGTCGCGGCGATGCGGCCCCAGTCGTACGGGTCGTCGACGACGGGCGTGAAGAAGTCGGTGGTCGCGACGACGGCGCGCTCCCCGTCGAGACGCACGACCGCGGCGTCGTCGCCCGTGTCGACACCGACGAGCAGGTCGGGGCCCGCCGCCGGGGTCAGCGCGCCGAGGACGCGTTCGAGCTCGCCCGGTGGCACCTTGCACGCGCACCCGCCGCCGGAGGCGTACTGCGTCAGACGCAGGGCCGGGGCGGGGGCGGACGTCGTCGGTGTCATCGGGGCGGTCACCTCGTCATCGTGCCACCGCCGCGGGTCGCGAGCGCAGCCCGGCACCGGGCGTCGTGGTCGGGGTAGGGTCGCCGCGGAGGCGTTTCCCGCCTGGTGACGGGCGCGGTCTTCAAAACCGTAGTGACCGGGTATCCCGGTCAGGCGGGTTCGATTCCCGTCCGCCTCCGCCACACGTCCTGCCCGAACCACGGAGCCCGCCCGAGGGAGGTCGCGATGGAGGACCCCCGACGCCGGGTGCCCCGTACCGACGCCGTGCTCGCCGACGCGGCCGTCGCCGCGGCCGCCGGCCGTCTCGGCCGCGACCGCGTCAAGACGGTCGTCGTCGAGGTGCTCGGTGCCTGCCGGACGGGTGAGGTGACGCCCGAGGGCGTCGTCGCCGAGGTGCTCGCCCGCCTGCCGCACGCACCCACCTCGATGCGGCGCGTCGTCAACGCCACGGGTGTCGTCGTGCACACCAACCTCGGGCGGGCTCCGCTGTCCGACGCGGCGGTCGAGGCGGTGACGATCGCCGCCGGCGCCACCGACGTCGAGCTCGACCTGGCGACGGGTCGCCGAGGCCGGCGTGGCACGGCGACGCTCGACGCGCTCCGGCGCGCGGTGCCGGCAGCCGGTGACGTCCACGTCGTCAACAACGGCGCGGCGGCGCTCGCGCTCGTGGCACGGGCGCTCGCGCCCGACCACGAGGTCGTCGTCGCCCGGGGCGAGCTCGTCGAGATCGGTGACGGCTTCCGCATCCCGGAGCTCGTCGAGTCGGTCGGCGCGCGGCTGCGCGAGGTCGGCACGACCAACCGCGTGCACCTGTCCGACTACGCCGACGCGCTCGGCGAGCGGACCGCCTTCGTGCTCAAGGTCCACCCGTCCAACTTCCGCGTCGAGGGCTTCACCTCGAGCGTCCCGGTGTCCGAGCTCGCGACGCTCGGGCCGCCCGTCGTCGCCGACATCGGTTCGGGCCTGCTCGCCCCGCACCCGCGCCTGCCCGACGAGCCGGACGCCGACTCGACGCTGCGCGCGGGCGCCGCGCTCGTGACGGCGTCGGGGGACAAGCTGCTCGGCGGCCCCCAGTGCGGCCTGCTCCTGGGCGAGGCCGACCTCGTCCACCGCCTGCGGCGCCCCCCGATGGCCCGGGCCCTGCGCGTCGACAAGCTGACGCTCGCGGCGCTCGAGGCCACGCTGAGCGGCCCGCCAACGCCGGTGGCGCAGGCGCTCGACCGGCGCCCCGAGGCGCTGCTCGCCCGGGCGCGGCGGATCGCCGTGGCGGTCGGGTCCGGGCTGGCGCGGGCCGTCGAGTCGCAGGGCCGCGTCGGGGGTGGGGGTGCGCCGGGCGTGCCGCTGCCGAGTGCCGCCGTGGCCCTGCCGCACCGCTTCGCCGAGCCGCTGCGCCTGGGGGAGCCGCCGGTCGTCGGGCACGTCCACGACGGCCACCTGCTGCTCGACCTGCTCACGGTGCCCGAGGAGGCCGACGACCTCCTCGTCGAGGCGGTCCGCCGCGTGGCCGAGGCGGACCGCACCGCCTGACGGCCGACCTTCCCGCGCGCGGGGTTCAGGATGACGACCGCCATCCGGCGCGGGCGGCATCGGGCCGCACGAGCACGCCGCGTCCGCCGTGATGGTGGTCGTCATCGTGCACGGACGTGGCACGCGGTGCTCGAGGACGCTGACGCTCACCGTCAGGCGTCGCGCAGGTGGATCTGCTCGCCCTGCGGGCTGAAGAGCGAGAGCAGCTCGACCGGGTGCTCGGTGGCGCTGCGCATCGAGTGGGGCGTGCGCGTCTCGAACTCGGCGGCCTCGCCCTCCTCGAGCACCGTGACGGTGTCGCCGAGCCGCAGCTCGAGCCTGCCGCCGAGCACGTACACCCACTCGAAGCCGTCGTGACGCTGCTGCTCCGGGGCCGTGCGACGCCGGCCGGGCAGGATCAGCTTGAACGCCTGGATCCCGCCGGCGCTGCGGGTCAGCGGGATGAAGACCATGCCACCCCGGCGCACCGGCTTGGGGTGCACGCGTGGGTCGCCCGAGGGTGGGGCGCCGACGAGGTCGTCGAGGGGCACGCGGTAGGCGCGCGCGAGCGGCAGGAGCAGGTCGAGCGTCGGGCGGCGCAGCCCCGACTCGAGGCGGGACAGGGTGCTGACGCCGATGCCGGTCTCGGACGACACGTCGGCGAGGGTCCGGTGGCGCTGGGTGCGCAGGTGCCGCAGGCGGGGTGCGACGGCGTCGAGCGCCTCGTCGATGTCGTCGCGCTCCACCGGCTTCTTGTCCATCCCCGCAGGATGCCCCGCGTTTGCCATTTCTGCAAGGACGCTTGCAGTTCAGGTGGTCCGCGGGTGAGCATCGGGTCATGACGAGCGACGCGCACCAGCACCACCCGGGCCGCAGCGGCCACCACGCCGATCGGCACGGCGACCGCCACGGCGCCCATCCCGCCGATCGGCCCAGCGACCCGGAGCAGTTCTGGGAGCAGCACTACGGCGCCCTGGCCGACGACTGGGGGACCCGTCCCAACGCCTCCCTCGTCCGGCTCGTCGAGGAGCACGCGGTCGTGCCGCCGCGGCCGGGCGCTCCTGCCCTCGACCTGGGAGCCGGGCACGGCGGTGACGCGGTGTGGCTCGCGACGCGTGGCTGGTCGGTGACCGCCGTCGACGTCTCGGCGACCGCTCTCGCACGCACCGACGCGCTGGCTGCGGCGCGTGGCGTCGGCGACGGCGTCACGACCGAGCGGCGCGACCTGGCCGAGTCGATGCCGCAGGGCCCCTTCACCCTCGTCACCGCGTCCTTCTTCCAGACGCCCCTCGAGCTCGACCGCGACGCGGTGCTGCACCGGGCGTCGCGCACCGTGAGCCCCGGCGGCTGGCTCCTCGTCGTCGACCATGCGGCCGCGCCGTCCTGGGCCGAGCCCGGCCACGGCCACGAGTTCCCCACGGCCGCAGAGACGCTCGAAGGCATCGACCTCGGCGACGGCTGGGTCATCGAGCGCAGCGATCGGGTCACCCGCATCGGCACGGGGCCTGACGGCCAGCAGGGCGAGCTCGACGACAACCTGCTCGTCGCCCGCCGGCTCTGAGCCCACCCCGACGCCGTCCGGGGAGAGGGACCGGCCTGCGGCAGTGCTCGATCCGACCGGACACTGGCGCAGGCGCCCCCTCCGTCACTGCTCAGTCCCACTGAGCACTGACGTAGGGCTCGCTACGTCACTGCTCACTCCCGCTGAGCAGTGACGTACCGGAGGCGCCGGGGTGGCCGCCGCTGCCGTGTCCGAACCGCCACATCGCGACAGCGCCGGCGAGCGGTCCGGGGGCGAGCAGCAGGAAGGCGAACTGCCATCCGACGTGGGCGGCGAGCACCGCGGCCAGCTGGATCGTCACGACGGTGACGGCGAACCCGACCGCGGTCTGGACGGTCAGCGCGGTACCGACGAAGCGTTGGTCGACGCTCTCGCTCAGCGCGGTCGAGAAGACGCCCGAGTCGGCGATGACCGCGGCGCCCCACACCGCGAGGAAGGGAACGAGCGCCGGCTGCGGCCACGTGAACGCCCACGGTGAGGCGAGGCAGCACGTGCCGCTGACGACGAGGGCCGAGGTCGCCGCGAAGGAGCGCCCCCGGCGGTCGGCGACGACGCCTCCGACGAGAGCGCCCACCGCCCCGGCGACCCCGATGACGGCGAACGTGAGGAGGCTGACAGCGGGTCCGGGTCCGCCCCGGGCGGCAGCCTCGCGCGCGGCGACGAGGAAGGCCGACAGCCACGTCCAGAAGGCGTAGAGCTCCCACATGTGGCCGAAGTAGCCGAGGTTGGCCAGGCGGGGGCGGCGCTCCGCGAAGACCTCGAGGGCGTAGCGGGCGTGGGGGCGCGCGCCGGCACTGAGCAGCGGTCCCGGGCGCACGAGCACCCACGCGACGACCGCGGCCACGAGCGTGATGGCCGACGCGACGAGCATGACGCCACGCCACGGCAGCGGGCCCACGCTCGCGACCAGGTGCGGCATCGCCGACCCGAGCGTCAGCGCGCCGATGAGCACCCCGAAGGCACGGCCACGCCCCTCCGACCCGACCCACGAGGCGGTGAGCTTCATGCCGACGGGGTAGACGCCCGCGAGGAAGAACCCGGTCAGGGCGCGCAGCGGGACGGCCACACCGGGCCCGTGCGCGGCGAGTGCGAGCACGGCGGTGCAGACGGCGGCGCCGAGGGCGCACGCCGCCATGAGCCGCTGGGGGAGCACCCGGTCGGCGAGCCCGAGGGCGCTCGAGGTGACCGCCCCGACGGCGAAGCCGACCTGCACCGACGCCGTGAGCCAGACCGCGGCGGTCGTCGACAGGGACCACTCGTCCCGCAGGCTCGGCGCGATCGCCGTGGCCGAGAACCAGACCGCCAGGCCGAGCACCTGCACCAGCGCGACGAGTCGGCGCTGCCCCCGCGCCGAGCGGCGGATCCCGCCGCGGGGGAGGGGGCCGCCGCCGTGCCCGGGGAGGTCGTCGACGCTCCGCTGCATGTCGCCACCATGGCACGTCGTACGCCCGAGCGTCGGTGCTCGGCCGGGCGCGTCAGGCGATGCGTTCGCGCAGCACCTGCAGGACGCGTCGGAGGGAGCGTGACACCTGCATCTGGCTGACTCCGAGGGCTTCGCCGATCTCGCGCTGGCTCAGGTCGTCGACGAACCGCCGGTGCAGCAGGTCACGGTCCGCGCTCGACAGGTGCCGCACCGCGTCTCCGATGACGACACGATCGTCCGCGCCCTCGAGATCGACGTCGTCACAGGCGATTCCGCGTTCGACGGACGCGTTGTCGTCGTCGCGCACGCGATGCTCGAGGGGGTCGGCGCGGAAGTACTGGCCCGTCGCGACGGCCTCGCGGACCTCCGAGGCCGTGCTCGCCAGCGACTGCGCCAGCTCGGTGTCCGTCACCGGGCGCCCGAGGTCCTGCTCGAGGCGTTCGCGCGCGACGGTGACGTCGGCGCGCAGCTCCTGGAGCCGACGCGGCGGACGCACGAGCCACGCTCGGTCGCGGAAGTGCCGCTTCAGCTCGCCGGTGATCGTCGGCACGGCGTAGGCGGCGAAGGACGGACCGCGTCCTTGGCGGTAGCGTCCCACCGCGCGGACGAGTGCGAGCCGGGCGACCTGCACGAGGTCGTCCTGCTCGACGCCGCGACCGGCGTAGCGGCCCGCGAGCGTCGCGCACAGGTCGAGGTAGAGGACGCAGATGCGTTCGACGACGGCGTCGTGCGCGGCCGGGGTCGTGGTCCGGGCCAGCTCGGCGAAGAGGGCGTCGGTGACCGCGTCGCGGTCGGTGTGGGTGGACGTGCGGGTGCTGTCGGGCCCGGACACGCCGACGGGCGTGCCATGAGGCGGCGGAAGGATGGACCGGTCGGCGGTAGGCGCCATGACTCGTCCGTTCACTGTGGGCACGAGTCGGCCTGTTGGCTGGACCGCTCTGCCCTCGACCCTCGCACGCCGCGTGCCGGAACACAACAGCCCGGGACCGCAGGATCGGCGCAAGGCACCCCGAAACGGGGCAAAGCCTCCCAGGGGCGTCCGTTCCTCCTCCGCCGTGCGCGCCGGAGGAGGAGACTGCACAGGAGGTCGCCTCTCACCACGACGGCCGCCGCACGCGCTCACTGGGGGCTCGATGGCCGAACTCGAGCAACGCAACGACGACGCGATCGACCGCGACCGGGTCGACCTCGAGGCGCGTCTGGCCGCGGCGCAGCAGCAGTTCCGGGCGACGAGCGACATCCTCAAGGTCCTGACGAGTGCCACCCACACCGGACAGCCGGGCCGGGACCGGGTCTTCGACGCCGTCGTGGACAACGCCCGCAGGCTGCTCGGTGCGCAGGTGGCGCAGATCTACCTCGTGGACGGCGACTCGTTCGTGCTGGCCCGCTCGAGCGGTCTCACCCCGGAGTTCGTCGACTTCGTCGCCGAGCACCCCATTGCCCGTGACCGGGCCACTCTCGTCGGGCGCGTCACGATGGACCGGGTCATCCACCGCATCGACGACGTCCTCGCCGACCCCGAGTACGGGCGCACCGACTTCCAGCGGCTCGGCGGGTACCGGACCATGATGGGCGCGCCCATGGTCGTCGGCGACGAGGTGGTCGGTGCTCTCAACGTCTGGCGCACCGAGGTCGACCCGTTTGACGCACGGGCCGAGGAGCTGCTGACGACGTTCGCCGAGCAGGCCGCGCTCGCCCTGCGCCACGTCGAGCTCTTCGCCGCCGTGGAGAGCCGGTCGGCCGAGCTGGCCCGCAAGGTCGACCAGCTCGAGGCGCTCGCGGAGGTCGGGGCCGCGGTCAGCTCGACCCTGGTACCCGACGAGATCCTCGCCCTCATCGTCTCCCGGGCGGTCGAGCTCTCCGGGGCCGACGGCGGGTCGCTCATGGAGTTCGACGAGGAGACCGGCCTGTTCGGCGTCCGCACGGCGTCCGGGACGAGCCCCGAGGTCATCGCGGCCCTGCGCGCCGCCGAGATCCACATCGACCGCACGTGGGTCGGGCGGTCGGCCCGGACGGGAGAGGTGCTCCAGATCCCCGACCTCGACGCGGAACGGCTGCCCCTCGACGAGCACCTCGCTGTGCTGCACGGCTCGGGGTGGCGCTCGCTCGTGGCCATCCCGCTGACGCGGGGCGACCGTGTCGTCGGGGCGCTCGTGGTGCGGCGCAAGACGCCCGGCGCCTTCAGCAGCGAGACGTGCGAGCTGCTGGCCACGTTCGCCACCCAGTCGGCCGTCGCGCTCACCAACGCCCGGCTCTACCAGCAGCTCGAGCAGCAGAGCGTCGAGCTCGCCGAGGCCAGCCGGCACAAGTCGGAGTTCCTCGCGAGCATGTCGCACGAGCTGCGCACCCCGCTCAACGCGGTCATCGGGTTCTCCGAGGTGCTGCTCGAGCGGATGTTCGGCGACCTCAACGAGCGCCAGGAGGACTACCTCCGGGACATCCACTCAGCCGGCCGCCACCTGCTCGCCCTCCTCGGCGACATCCTCGACCTGTCGAAGATCGAGGCCGGCCGCATGGAGCTCGACCTCACGACCTTCCCGATGGAAGACGTTCTCGCGCAGGCCATCTCGCTCGTGCGGGAGCGTGCGACCATGCACGGCATCGACCTCACCCTCGAGACCACGGATGCGCTGGGCGCTGTGACGGCCGATGAGCTGCGGCTCAAGCAGGTGCTGCTCAACCTGCTGAGCAACGCCGTGAAGTTCACGCCCGACGGCGGACGCGTCGAGGTGCGCTCGTGGCGCGACGGTGACGACGTCTGCGTGACCGTCGCCGACACCGGGATCGGGATCGACCCCGCCGACCAGGAACGGATCTTCGACTCCTTCCAGCAGGGCGAGCGATCGGCGTCGACGAGCGAGGGCACGGGTCTCGGGCTCACGCTGAGCCGCCGCATCATCGAGCTGCACGGTGGGCGGCTCTGGCTCTCGAGCACGCCCGGCGAGGGGAGCACGTTCGGCATCTCCGTGCCGCAGCGCGCACCCGCCGCGCCGTTCGAGGAGGACCGCTGGGCCGAGGAGGACGACGCAGCGCAGCGCCCCCTCGTCGTCGTCATCGAGGACGACGCGCGGTCGGCCGAGCTCGTCGGTCTGCACCTGCGCGTCGCCGGCCTGCGGGCGCTCGGGGCCGCGACGGGCGAGGAGGGGCTCGAGCTCGTCCGCTCCCAGCTGCCCGTCGCCGTCGTCCTCGACATCCACCTGCCGGGGATGAACGGCTGGGAGGTCCTCACCGAGCTGAAGTCCGACCCGGCGACGGCTTCGGTCCCCGTCGTCATCGTCAGCGTCGAGCCCGAGCGCGGACGCGGGTTCGCCCTCGGGGCCACCGAGTACCTCGTCAAACCGGTCAGCGGCGAGCACCTGCTCGCGGCCGTCTCGCGCGTGCTGCCGCACCGGCCTCGGCAGGACGGTGGGGCCGGACCGCGGCTCAGCGTCGTCGTCGTCGACGACGACCCGCTCGCCCTCAAGCTGGTGCGCAGCACGCTGGAGCCGCTCGGGTGGGAGGTCCACACGTGTGCGGGTGGCCAGGAGGCCGCCGACGTCGTCCGCGAGGTCGCGCCCTCGGTCGTCGTCATCGACCTGCTCATGCCGCAGGTCGACGGGTTCGCCGTCATCGACGAGCTGCGTCCGGAGCGTGACTCGGACGGGCCGCCGATCGTCGTGCTGACCGCCAAGACCCTGACGCCGCAGGACCGCTCGCGGCTGGAGGGCCGGATCGAGTTCGTGGCGGAGAAGGCCGGACTCGACCTGCCCGGGCTCGCCCGACGGTTGGCGGCCGTCGCCTCCGCCCACGACGACGAGGGTCCGCCGTGACCCGGCCACCCGTCGTGCTCCTCGTCGAGGACAACGAGCGCAACCTCAAGCTCGCCCGCGACGTGCTCGAGTACGCGGGGTTCACCGTCGTCGTCGCCACCACCGGGGAGGAGGGGGTCGAGCAGGCGCGCGAGTCCCTGCCCGACGTCATCCTCATGGACCTCCAGCTGCCCGGCATGGACGGGTTCGCCGCCCTCGAGCAGCTCCGGGGGCATGCGCCGACCGCGCACATCCCGGTCGTGGCGCTCACCGCCTTCGCGATGCGCAGCGACCGCGAGCGGGTGCTCACCTCGGGCTTCTCGGGCTACCTGGAGAAGCCGATCAGCGTGCGGGAGTTCCCGGCACAGGTGCGACGCCACCTGCCGCGTCCGGACGGGGGCGTGGACCGCTGATGGGCATCTCGGTGGACGCCCTCGAGCAGCACCTAACGGGAGTGCGGGTGCTCGTCGTCGACGACCTCGAGCAGAACCGCAAGCTGTTGCACGCCGTCCTCGAGCCGCGCGGCTTCGTCGTGCGCTCGGAGTCCTCGGGCGATGCGGCGCTCGCGGCACTGGCGCAGACCGAGGTCGACGTCGTGCTCCTCGACGTGCTCATGCCCGGCCTCGACGGCTACGAGACGTGCGCCCGCATCAAGTCCGACCCGCGCACGGCCCTGCTCCCGGTCGTCATGGTGACCGCGAGCGGTGCGCAGCAGCGGGTCCGGGCGCTGGAGGTGGGGGCCGACGACTTCATCACCAAGCCCTTCGACGCGGCCGAGCTGCTGGCTCGGGTCCGGTCCCTGGCCCGCGTCAAACGGCTGTACGACGTCGTCCTCGAGCAGTCGCGGGCGCTCGAGCGCTGGAACGCCGAGCTCGAGTCGCGCGTCGCGGCCCAGGTGGAGGACCTGCAGCGTCTCGGCCGGCTGCGCCGCTTCCTGTCCCCGCAGATCGCCGGGCTCATCGTCGAGTCGGGTGACGAGTCGTTCCTCGAGAGCCACCGGCGCGACATCACGACGGTCTTCACCGACCTGCGCGGCTTCACGGCCTTCGCCGAGACGGCCGAGCCCGAGGAGACGATGTCGGTGCTGCGCGAGTACCACGCCGCCCTCGGCGAGCTCGTCTTCGCCTACGAGGGGACGCTCGAGCACTTCGCGGGCGACGGCCTCATGGTGTTCTTCAACGACCCGCCGCCGTGCCCCGACGCGCCCCGCCGAGCGGTGCTGATGGCCCTGGAGATGCGCGACCGCGTCGACACGCTCACCGACGCGTGGCGTCGGCGGGGCTACGACCTCGGCTTCGGCGTCGGTATCGCCCAGGGCTACGCGACCCTCGGGCGCGTCGGGTTCGAGGGGCGCTGGGACTACGCCGCGATCGGCACGGTGACCAACGTGGCCGCCCGGCTCTGCGCGTCGGCGGCCGCGCGCCAGGTCCTCGTCAGCCCACGCGTCCTCGCCGGCCTCGACGAACGCTTCGAGACCCGGTCGCTCGGGCTGCGCGAGCTGCGCGGGATCGCGCGACCCCTCGAGGTCCACGAGGTCGTCGGCGTCTCAGGTGTCGACAACGCCGGCCATGTCGTCGATGCCGGCGACGTCGACGGCGTCGTCGGTCGGCGCCCCGACGACACGGCCTCCCCGAGCCGGGACCGGGAGCGAGCCAGGGGAATCGGCACCGTCGAGCAGGAGGCCACACCATGAACGAACCGACGACGACCGACGCAGCCGCCGGCGCCCTCGCCGCCCTCGCTGCCCTGGGCGAGGGCGAGGTCGAGCGCCGCTTCGACGCGCTCCAGGCCCGGATGCCCGACGTCTGGCGGCTCTGGCGTCAGGGGGACCCGCGCGAGTCGGTCGTCGTCGTGCCGTCGATGAGCATCGAGCGCATCGGTCCGTCGGCCGGGGCGATGAACCAGGCCCTCGAGGAGCGGCTCCTCTTCCTCCTGCTGCTCCTGCGCCAGCCCCGGCTCCGGATGGTCTTCGTGACCTCGATGCCGGTGAGCGAGGCGATCATCGAGTACTACCTCTCCCTGCTGCCCGGCGTCATCCCGAGCCACGCCCGGTCCCGCCTCGAGCTGGTCGCCGTCGGCGACTCCTCCGCGACCCCCCTCACCGACAAGCTGCTCGGCCGTCCTCGGCTGCTCGGCCACATCGCCTCCCTCGTGCCGGACCCCGCACGGTCGCACCTCATCCCGTACAACACGACGACGCGCGAGCGCGACCTGGCGGTGCTCCTCGGCATCCCGATGTACGCCGCCGACCCGCGCCTGTACCCCCTGGGCACGAAGACCGGGTGCCGGAGGGTCTTCGCCGAGGCGGGCGTCGAGCACCCCTACGGTGCCGAGGACCTGCACTCGACCGACGACGTCGTCGAGGCGCTGCTCGACCTGCACGCCGCGCGGCCCTCGGCCCAGTGGGCGATGGTCAAGCTCAACGAGGGGGTGTCCGGGTCGGGCAACGCCCTCGTCGACCTCCGGGACCTGCCGGCCACCACATCAGCCGCCCCCACGCTCCCGGCCGACGCCCCGCCCGACCGGCGCACGCGCGACG
>Ga0164309_10001464_pt1 | contig 11505 bp, 7 predicted proteins | sample Whisoiple_247_MG_FD_109984 | JGI IMG/M metagenome (GOLD analysis project Ga0164309, IMG submission 109984) | Soil microbial communities amended with fresh organic matter from upstate New York, USA - Whitman soil sample_247_MG | ecosystem: Environmental > Terrestrial > Soil > Unclassified >... | reverse complement strand
GCGCGGGCGCGATCTTTTGTTATTTCCGATCTGGGGCCATGCCGAGTCCGCGATGGTTGAGCGGTATCCCCATCATTGGCTTCGGATCGGGCAATTTGGGGCATTTACACGGCTGGCCAAGGCCGCAGGCTGCCGCGAAGTGGTGTGGATTGGAGCGATGATCAGGCCAACGTTGTGGTCGTTGCGCCCCGATCTTTTGGCCATGAGGTCGTTGCCCAAGATTATTCGCGCCTATCGCGGCGGGGACAACCACCTGCTGACCAGCGTGAGCGCGCTGTTTGAAGAGCAGGGTTTCCACCTCGTTGGAGCACATGAGGTGGCGCCGGAAATTCTGGTGCCGGAAGGAGCGCTCGGTCGCGTGTCTGCCTCTGAGAGGGACCGGGAGGATATTGCGTTTGGCTTTGCATATTTGCAGGCAAGCGGCGCTTTCGATATTGGGCAGGCGGCTGTCGTGTCCGGAAAACGCATATTGGCCGTGGAGGCTGCCGAAGGCACAGATCAAATGTTGACTCGGGTCGCTGAGCTGCGCGCGAACGGGCGTATTGGCGTTCCTGCCGGTGCTGGCGTGCTGGTGAAAGCGCCGAAACCCGGTCAAGACCACCGGTTCGATTTGCCGTCGATTGGCCCGCGGACGGTCGCCGGTGTTGCCAGCGCCGGGCTTGCGGGCATTGCGGTCGTCTCCGACAGGACCGTAATCGCCGATGCAGAAAGCGTCGTGCGTGAAGCAGATCGCGCGGGGATCTTTGTTGTGGGCGTGCCGTTCGGATGAAAACATGAACCCCCATGTGTTTCTGGTCGCCGGGGAGGAATCCGGCGATCGGTTGGGCGCAGCGCTGATTTCGGCGATTAAAGATCGCACACAAGGGAAGGCGCACTTCTCGGGTGTCGGCGGCGCGCAAATGGCGGCTGAAGGCGTTCCGAGCCTGTTTCCCCTTGGGGATCTTGCGATTGTCGGATTTTCTTCGATCCCGGCGATGCTTTCAAAAATCCTGCGGCGAATACAAGAGGCCGCCGATGCCGTCATCGCGGCAAAACCGGATGTTCTGGTCATCATCGACAGTCCGGAATTCACCCATCGCGTGGCGCGCCGCGTACGCAAGCGCGCCCCAGGCATTCCTATCGTCGATTATGTTTGTCCCTCGGTCTGGGCGTGGCGTCCGGGAAGGGCGCGCGCGATGCGGACCTATGTCGATCACGTGCTGGCTCTCCTTCCGTTTGAGCCCAAAGCAATGAACGATCTCGGGGGGCCTCCATGCACATTTGTGGGGCACCCGCTGAGCGAACGGCTGGTTGATCTGAGGCCAAATGAGCTTGAAGCGCGGTTGCGGCGCGCGGATCCTCCTCTGGTTCTGGTTTTGCCCGGAAGCCGAACCGGGGAAATTCGGCGCATGGCGCCGGTATTCGGCTCAGCGATCGCCCATGTCGCAAAGCAATACGGCCCGTTCGAAGCGGTCGTGCCAGCCGTGCCGCGACTCGTCGATGCCGTGCGGGCAGCCGTTGCGACGTGGCCCATTCCGGCGCGCGTTACAGCTGATCCAGATGAGAAGCACGAGGCGTTTCGGACGGCGCGCGCGGCATTGACGAAATCGGGGACGTCGACACTCGAATTGGCGATTGCCGGCGTCCCGATGGTTGCCGCGTACAAAGTATCACTGCTCGAGGCAATGGTCGGCAGTATTCTAATTCATGCTCCGTCGGCAATCCTTGCTAACCTTGTGTTGGGGAAAAACGTTGTTCCGGAATTTCTTCAACACGATTGCACGGCTGAAAGACTCGCTGCGGCGCTGGTGCCGCTGCTTCGAGACACGGTGGAGCGCCGCAGGCAGATTGAAGCCTTCAGCCAATTGGACGATATAATGGAAATAGGAACGGCGAAGCCGAGCGTGCACGCCGCGTCGTTAGTCCTCGAGACCGTCGGACTCGGAACTGGATCGCGACAGCAAGCGGCGACTTTACCACAGCCCCACGCCTAACTTGCCGCCCAGCGCGGTTGGGCGTATGTCATTGTAAGAAACCGGATTCCAGCCCTTGACCCTTTCACCCCGCGCATCAATCACGGCCGTCCACGGCTATTTGCCGCCGGACTTGCTGACCAATAGCGAGCTTGCGCGCATGGTCGACACGAGCGATGCGTGGATCACCGAACGTACGGGGATCAAGGAGCGTCATATTCTCAAAGGCGAAGGTCTTGGAACCTCGCATATGGCTGCGGAAGCGGTGCGTGGCCTATTGCAAAAAACAGGGACAAAGCCCGAGGAGATCGACCTTCTAATTTGTGCGACGACGACCCCGGACCTGCAATTCCCGTCGACCGCAAACATGATTTGCGAAATGGTTGGTCTTCGCAACATCGGTAGTTTCGATGTTCAGGCTGCGTGCTCGGGCTTTCTTTACTCGCTGACAATTGCGACGCAATTTATCGCCACCGGCGCGGCGCGGAAGGTCATCGTGGTCGGCGCCGACAAGATGTCGTCGATCATCGATTACACCGATCGCGCCACGTGTGTTCTTTTCGGTGACGGTGCGGGCGCGGTGCTCCTCGAGGTCGATACGAACGGCTTCGGTATCATGGATGCGCTTGTCCGTTCCGACGGATCCGGAATGATCCACCTGCATCAGAAAGCGGGAGGCAGCCGGATGCCACCGACTGCGGAAACTGTCGCCAAGCGGCTGCACTACGTGCATCAGGAAGGCGCCGCGGTTTACAAGTTCGCAATTGCGAAAATGGCGGAGGTGGCAGGTGAGATCATGTCACGCAACAATTTGCGCGCCAACATGATCGACTGGCTGGTTCCTCATCAGGCCAATAAGCGCATCATCGAGTCGACAGCCGAACGAATGGGTGTGCCGATGGAAAAGGTGATGGTAACGATCCACAAATACGGCAACACAACCAATGCGACCATTCCGCTCTGTCTGTGGGACTATGAGCCGAAACTAAAACGCGGTGACCGTATGGTGCTCGCGGCGTTTGGTGGCGGATTTACCTGGGCCGGCGCTTACGTGCAGTGGGCCTACGACGGCGCGACTGCTCCTAAGCTCAACGGCAAAAGCAACGGCAAGGCAGGCTAAGGCGAATTATTTCCGGCGTGAGATCGGGGAGTAATCCCGGCGTGTGGCGCCCGTGTACAACTGGCGCGGCCGGCCGATCTTTTGCTTCGGATCCTCGATCATTTCTTTCCACTGTGCGATCCAGCCGACCGTGCGCGCGACCGCGAACAGCACGGTGAACATCGTAGTCGGGAAGCCCATCGCCTTGAGGGTGATGCCTGAATAGAAATCGATGTTGGGGTAGAGTTTTTTCTCGATGAAGTACTCGTCGTGCAAGGCGACCTTCTCAAGCTCCATGGCGACGTCGAGCAGCGGGTCGTCCTTCACTCCGAGCTCGGTCAGAACCTCATGGCAGGTCTTCTGCATGATTTTCGCACGCGGATCGTAGTTCTTGTAGACGCGATGACCGAAGCCCATCAGTCGATAGGGATCGTTCTTGTCTTTTGCGCGCTTGACGTATTCCGGAATACGGTCAACTGAACCGATTTCGCGCAGCATGTTGAGCGCGGCTTCGTTGGCTCCGCCGTGCGCAGGTCCCCATAGACAGGCGCAGCCGGCCGCAATGCAGGCAAACGGATTGGCGCCGGACGATCCGGCAAGGCGGACTGTCGAGGTTGAGGCATTCTGCTCGTGATCAGCATGCAGAATGAATATGCGGTCCATTGCGCGTGCCAGTACGGGGTTTGCCTTGTATTCCTCAGTCGGCACGGCAAAGCACATGCGCAGGAAGTTCGAAGCGTAGTCGAGATCATTCTTCGGATAGACGAATGGCTGACCGATTGAATATTTGTACGCCATCGCTGCAAGCGTTGGGACTTTCGCGATCATGCGTACCGAGGCGACCATGCGCTGATGCGGGTCGGAGATGTCGGTCGAGTCGTGATAAAACGCGGAAAGCGCACCGACGCAGCCCGTCATGACCGCCATCGGGTGTGCGTCGCGGCGGAAGCCCTGAAAGAATCGGCTCATCTGCTCGTGGACCATCGTGTGGCGGCTTACGCGATAGTCGAAATCGGCTTTCTGAGTGGCGGTCGGCAATTCGCCGTAGAGCAGGAGATAGCAGGTTTCCAGAAAATCGCCGTGCTCGGCAAGCTGCTCGATGGGGTAACCGCGATAGAGCAGAATGCCCTCGTCGCCGTCGATATAGGTGATCTTGGATTCGCAGCTTGCCGTCGAGGTAAAGCCGGGGTCGTAGGTGAACAATCCGCTCTCACCGTAGAGCTTGGAGATGTCGACGACCTCGGGCCCGATCGTGCCCGGCAATACCGGCATGTCCCAATTGTTGTTGCCGACCGTCAGGGTGCCGGTCTTGTTTTTGGCGCTGGTCTTGGCGTCCATGGGTCGAGTCCTCGAATTGGCCGCAAGCTTTGTGGGTATCCCATTCAAATGTGCACTGCAAGATAGCCCAACGTTGGCTATACGCCCGGCATATAGGGGTTTAGCCGTCTTTTGCCCGGCATGAAAAACTAGGAGGCGGCCTGGTCGCGCAGCCGGGCAAGGCTTTCATCGCGGCCGAGAACCGCAAGCACATCGAATATCGGCGGGGACGTCGTGCGGCCGGTAAGCGCGGCGCGCAGCGGCTGTGCAATCGCGCCGAGCTTGAGCCCCGCGCGCTCCGCATAGGGCCTCACAACGGCCTCGGCGGAACTTGCGTTCCATTCCGAAACGGCTTCCAGCTCTGGCAGGAGCGCCTTGATCAGCGTTTTTGCCTCGTCTGTCAGCAGGGCTTTTGCTTGGTCATTGATATCGATGGGCCGATTGGCCCAAAGGAACCGTGAGGCGTCGAATAGTTCGACCAAAGTTTTGGCGCGCTCCTTCATAGCGGGCATAGCAGCCAGAAACTTTCCGCGTAGCGCGGGTGTCATTTTGCTGGTGAGGTCCTGTCCACCGGCAATGTGCGGCAAGAGTTGCTCGAGCGCGGCCATGAGGGACGCATCGTCGATCGACCGAATATAGTGACCATTGAGGCTTTCGAGTTTCGTGAAGTCGAAACGCGCCGGCGACCGCCCGATCTGTGGGAGATCGAATGCAGCGATCATCTCTTCCGTCGTGAAAATTTCTTGGTCGCCATGCGCCCAGCCAAGCCGCACAAGGTAATTCCGCATTGCGGCTGGCAGATAACCCATGGCCCGATAGGCATCGATGCCGAGCGCGCCGTGCCGTTTCGACAACTTTGAGCCATCCGGTCCGTGAATCAGAGGGATGTGCGCCATCACCGGCACTTTCCATCCGAGGGCCTGGTAGATCTGAGTCTGCCGCGCCGCGTTGTTGAGGTGATCGTCACCACGGATGATATGGGTAATACCCATGTCGTGATCGTCGACCACGACCGCGAGCATATAGGTCGACGTGCCGTCCGAACGCAGCAGAATAAAGTCGTCGAGATTTTCGTTCTGCCAGACCACGCGGCCCTGAACCTGGTCTTCGACCACCGTCTCTCCCGTCAACGGTGCTTTGATGCGGATCACCGGATTGACGCCGGCTGGCACGTCCTTCGGATCGCGATGGCGGCACCGTCCATCGTAGAGACGTGTGCGGCCTTCAGCCCGCGCCTTCTCGCGCATCGCGGTAAGCTCGTCCGGGCTGCAATAGCAGCGATAGCCGTGGCCCGAGGCCAGAAGTTGCTCGGCCACCTGGCGGTGGCGTGCGGCACGCGAAAACTGGAAGACGATTTCCCCGTCCCAGGTAAGCCCAAGCCAGGTCAATCCATCGATAATGGCGTTTATCGCGGCCGCCGTGGACCGCTCTCGGTCGGTATCCTCGATCCGCAGCAGCATCTTGCCCCCATGCCGGCGGGCGTACAGCCAGTTGAACAAGGCCGTGCGGCCGCCACCGATGTGAAGAAAACCGGTGGGCGAGGGCGCAAAACGGGTGACGACGGGCTCGTTCATCGTGAGCCGTCTACCACAGCCAGTGGGATGAATGTCAGCGCGATTGACATTGAGGCGAGCGCCACGTCATACGGGCCGCGGGATACGGCTCAAGTGATGTTTGAGGAAGCATGGCAACCGATGCAAAGGCAAGAGGCGACGCGGGCGCGATCGAACCGGGCCGTGATTTCATCCGCGATATCATCAAGGGTGATCTCGATGCCGGCTACGTCAAGGAGGTCATCACCCGCTTTCCACCGGAACCAAATGGGTATCTCCACATTGGTCATGCCAAGTCGATTTGCCTGAATTTTGGTGTAGCCGAGGAGTTCGGTGGCCGTTGTCACCTGCGGTTCGATGACACGAATCCCGCCAAGGAAGAGCAGGAATATATCGACGCAATAGAGCGGGATGTCCGGTGGCTAGGCTTCGACTGGGGAGAGCACCTCTACCATGCCTCCGACTACTTTGAGCAGCTTTACGCCTGGGCCGAGGACCTGATCCGGACTGGGAAGGCCTATGTCGACGACCAGGCCCCGGAGCAAATGCGGATCAGCCGTGGCACCCTGACCGAACCGGGCAAAAACAGCCCGTTCCGGGACCGCAGCGTCGAGGAGAACCTGGATCTGTTCCGCCGCATGCGGGCCGGCGAATTTCCCAACGGTGCAAGAGTTCTGCGTGCCAAGATCGACATGGCGTCGGGCAATATCAATCTCCGCGACCCTGTGCTCTATCGAATTCTGCACGCGCCGCATCCGCGCACCGGTACGGCGTGGAAGATCTATCCAAGCTACGATTTTGCGCACGGTCAGTCCGACGCTATCGAGAACATCACCCACTCCATTTGCACGCTGGAATTCGAGGACCATCGGCCGCTTTATGATTGGTTCATCGCAAACCTCAAGGTGCCGTCTAAACCGCATCAGTATGAATTCGCGCGGCTCAACCTGACCTACACGGTGCTGTCAAAGCGCGTTCTCACCGAGCTGGTGCGGGACGGCCGCGTCAACGGCTGGGACGATCCGCGGATGCCGACCCTTGCGGGGTTGCGTCGCCGCGGCGTTCCGCCCGAAGCAGTCCGCGATTTCGTCAAACGGATCGGCGTAGCCAAGGCGAACAGCGTCGTTGATATGGGCATGTTCGATTTTGTGGTTCGCGAGGTTCTCAATAGGAACGCATTGCGCCGGATGGCAGTCTTGAGGCCTCTGAAGGTCGTCATTGAAAATTATGCGGAAGAGAAAGTGGAGGAGCTGGAGGCGTTTAATCATCCCGACGCACCCGGCGCCGGTGCTCGAAGAATAAAATTCGGCCGCGAGCTTTATATCGAGCAAGATGATTTTATGGAAAATCCGCCGAAAAAATTCTTCCGCCTCTCTCCGGGCACCGAAGTACGGCTACGCTACGCCTATTTCATTACGTGTCGTGAAGCGGTGAAAAATGCGAAGGGTGAGGTGACGGAGTTGCGCTGCACCTATGATCCAGCAACGCGAGGAGGCAACGCTCCTGATGGTCGCAAGGTCAAGGCAACCATCCATTGGGTGTCGGCAGACCACTCTGTGCCTGCGGAACTGCGACTTTACAATCCGTTGTTCACGCGGCCTGATCCAAAAGGCGGAGAACATTTCGCAGCCGATCTCAATCCGAACTCGCTTGAGGTTCTGTCGAACGCACGTGTTGAGCCTGCGCTGGCCGAGGGCAATTCGCCTGAACCCGTCCAGTTCGAGCGACAGGGTTATTTTTGTCCCGATCCGGACTCGAAGCCCGGTCGGCCTGTGTTCAATCGCACCGTTGGATTGCGGGACACCTACGCCAAGGAAGTTGGGAAATAGCACGGGATTGCGTCGGTTTTGAAATGCAAGGTGGCCAGTTTTCGTTCGTACGGACGAGACCGACGGCGCCGCCATTGAATCCGGAGATGCCGCGCGTCCGCAACGCATCGTATGAAATCCACATCCCAGCTTTTCGCTGCTGACACAACCTGAGATTGCGGTAGGATAAGACAGGTTGCAGTGCGGGGAGGCGCATGGCGCCTTGGCCCAGGGAAACAATCCATACGGAGCCGCACAGGGTGGCGCCAGAGCCTGGGCACCGGCGTTTGGCGGAACGCGGCGGCCAGCGGGTTTGTCGCTGCCAGACGGCGTTCGCCAAACAACGGGCCGACTGCGCGATCTGCTGTCACAATGGTTGCTGGCGGAGCTGGCGCCCGGCCGACTGGTGCCCTGGGTACCAATCGCATTCGGCGTCGGCATTGCATGCTATTTCGCCGCGGATCGCGAGCCGCAGGTGTGGGCCACTCTACCGCTCGCGATCGGCGCGATAGCGGTGGCCTTTGCAGCGCGCCGACGTCCGTTTGCGTTTCCACTCGCCGTTGGCATCGCCGGTGTGTTTGCGGGACTTGCCATTGCAACACTGCAGACCGCGCGTATTGCTCATCCGATCCTGCAGATCCCGGTCGCAAGCGCCATGCTTTCCGGGTTTGTGGAGGTTCGCGAAGAGCGGGAGCGAAGCGACCGTATCGTGGTCCGCGTTGAGCGGTTTGATGCGCCTGGTGGGTTTTCGGCACCTCAGCGCGTGCGCGTCGCGGTGCGCAAAGGCAGCGCCCCGCCCGTCGGCAGCTTTGTTGAGCTTAAGGCGCACCTGTCGCCGCCCATGCAGGCGCTCCGACCCGGTGGCTATAACTTTGCCCGCGATATGTATTTCCAGAAAATCGGCGCTTCCGGTTATGCGCTCGGAGCGATAAGGATCAAGCCGGCGCCGGCGGCCGCAGGGTTTTGGCTGAGATACGCGACCATCGTTGATGGAATTCGCGAGACGATCGACGATCGCATCCGTGCGGTGCTGCCCGGAGATAAAGGGTCGATCGCTTCGGCACTGATCACGGGCAAGCGCGATGCGATATCGACGACAGTCAACGACGCGATGTACGTCTCGAGCCTTGCGCACGTGCTGTCGATCTCCGGTTATCACATGGCGGTTGTCTCGGGGATCGTATTTTTCGTGATCCGCGCAGTTTTGGCATTGGTCCCTTCGCTCGCTCACCGAAGGCCGATTAAAAAGTGGGCGGCCTCCGGAGCGCTTTTGGCGGCGACCTTTTACCTGTTGCTCTCGGGCGCCGAGGTGGCGACCCAGCGCTCCTACATCATGATCGCGATTGTACTCATCGGCGTCGTACTCGATCGTTCGACGCTGACCTTCCGCACGCTCGCGGTGGCAGCGATCGTCGTTTTACTGCTGGCGCCACAGGCCATCGTGCACCCGGGTTTCCAGATGTCGTTCGCGGCGACACTTGCCCTGATCGCAGCATATCAGCATGGCCTTCCGTGGAGACCAGACCATGACAGTCAGCTCGGCACGCGTATGGCGCTGTGGGGCGCCCACGAGGTGGCAAGCCTGATCCTTGCTTCGTTGGTGGCTGGCCTCGCGACCACGCCCTACGCCGCGTATCATTTTCATCGCCTCGCGCCCTATGGCGTACTGGCCAACCTGCTCGCCATGCCTGTGGTTTCGGGGGTGGTCATGCCGATGGGCATTCTCGGCGTGCTGAGCATGCCCTTCGGCTTCGATGCGGCGTTTTGGCAAATGATGGGGCAGGGGATCGAGTGGATGAATGCGGTTGCCCTGTGGGTGGCATCGCTTCCGGGTGCTGTCGGACGCATGCCGGCTTTTGGGATCGGTCCACTCCTGCTGGGAACCACAGGCCTGCTGTTCGTTTGCCTCTTGCGCACGCCGTTTCGTTGGGGTGGCGCTTTTGTTGCAGCAAGCGCGATCGCCTGGGCCCTGGCGACTCCCCAACCCGACATTCTAGTGGCCAGCGACGGACAAACGGCGGCATTTCGCGGCAAGGATGGCCGGCTCGCTGTCCTGCGCGCCGGGCGCGACACGTTTGCCGTGAAGGAATGGTTGGCCGCCGATGCCGACGCGCGAACGCCCAAGGATGGGAGTCTGGGCAACGGCGTCACCTGCGATGCAGTCGGCTGCATCGGCAGGCTGGGCGACAATCGCTTGATATCGATGGTCACGAGGATGGAGGCTTTCGCCGAGGACTGTGCACGAGCGGCAGTCGTGATCTCCGGCCGCGAGTTGCCCGCCGGCTGCAATGCGATGCTGGTTGATCGCACGATCTGGCAATCCTACGGCGCGGTCGCGCTCCGCTGGACGGGCGACCATTTTACCCAGACGGTCGCGCTTCCGCGCAGCCAGGACCGGCCCTGGACGCAGCGCGCGAGAGCTATTTCCGAAAATGCCGACCCCACGCGTCATCAGCCGCCGCGCGGGGCCGAGCCGCATCAAGACGATCTAACATCGGACGATTAGTAACGCCGGAAAAGCCCTACAAGCTTGCCCTGAATACGCACGCGGTTCGGCGGTAGAATCCGGACCTCGTAGGACGTATTGGCCGGTTCAAGCGCAATTGACGCGCCGCGGCGGCGAAAGCGCTTGAGTGTCGCCTCCTCATCGTCGATGAGCGCGACGACGATATCGCCCGTATCGGCGGCTTCGGATTTGCGGATCAGCGCGATGTCGCCGTCGAGAATGCCCGCTTCGATCATGCTGTCGCCGCGTACTTCAAGCGCGAAATGCTCGCCGGCCGACAACAAATCCGGGGGCATATTGATGATATGGCTGCGGGTCTGGATCGCTTCGATCGGCGTGCCGGCGGCGATCCGGCCCATGACCGGCACGGCGACTGGCCGCCCGCCATCGTCCTCGGACGTCGTGCGCACGCGGCCAAGGTCGCCCTCGATGACGCTCGGCGTAAAGCCGCGCGAGCGGGCGGAGCCAAGACCGTGGCCGACCGAATCCGGTAGTTTGATCACCTCAATCGCCCGAGCCCGGTTCGGCAGCCTCCTGATGAAACCGCGCTCTTCCAAGGCCGTAATAAGCCGGTGAATGCCGGATTTTGACCGCAGGTCGAGGGCGTCCTTCATCTCGTCGAAAGAGGGGGGCACGCCGGCCTCGGTCAGCCGCTCGTGGATGAAACGCAGGAGTTCGAACTGCTTGCGGGTCAGCATCTATCTCTCCCCGTCGGGCCCAACCCTTATAGGGTTCAAGGCGAAACAAATCATGAACGGACACTATATGTTCGATATGTGTTCCGCAACTGTTTAATTTGGAGTGAAAAACTCGAAAGGCCGCTAAAGGCCTAGCTTAAGGATGACGCAGTCTGAACCGGCCACAGCCGCGGGGGCGTGCGCCTCCCGAATCACAAGGCAGTCGGCCCGGGCGAGTGGCGCCATCAGGGAACTGTCCTGGGACGGCAGCGGGGTGGCAACCAGACCGTCCGGACCATCCGCCAAGGTGGCCCGCAGGTAGTCGGCCCGCTGATCGTTGGCCGGGAGGTTGCCCCCAAGGCGGACCCGCTCGGGCCGCAGTTCTACGTCGCTACGGCCGGAAAGGCGCCTGATCAGGGGCACCAAAAACAGGAAGGCGCAGACGTAAGACGAGACGGGATTTCCCGGAACGCCCAGGACCTGCATCGTGCCCAGCCGGCCGTGCATCATCGGACGGCCCGGACGCAGTGCGACGCGCCAGAACGAGAGGTCGAGACCCTCGGCAGCGAGCGCGCGCTGCACGAGGTCATGCT
>Ga0164309_10001456_pt1 | contig 11553 bp, 11 predicted proteins | sample Whisoiple_247_MG_FD_109984 | JGI IMG/M metagenome (GOLD analysis project Ga0164309, IMG submission 109984) | Soil microbial communities amended with fresh organic matter from upstate New York, USA - Whitman soil sample_247_MG | ecosystem: Environmental > Terrestrial > Soil > Unclassified >... | reverse complement strand
TGTTTGGGACAATTTACCAGACTTTGAAAGTGAAGAATTTAATGAAGCAGTATTCAGATTGAGAAACTTAGTTACTGAGAGTAAAATCCAGGATAGGTTCTTTTGGTTTACACAGAAATGGGGATGTGATCAGAACAATGAACTATTGGCTGATGGAACTGTAAGAACATGGACTCACTTTGCTGTTCTTGGACCAAAATTTTGTGTTATTCCTGAAAAGGATATTGACAGTAAAAAAGCTTATTACAGGGATATCAAGAATGTTTTCAAAAGAGGATTGGAAGATATTTCTGTAGATTCTTGTGAGATTGTTCTCGATCTTATAAATCAAAACTCCTTATATAGAGGAGAAGAGTTCAAAGAATTAGTTAAAACATTTATGAATGCTAAGAATCTTTCTCAAACAAAAGAAGTAACTGATTTAGATTTATTCTCTTGGGCTAATTCTTCTACTTTGCACACTTCTGTAAGCAAAATTAGAAACACTTCCATTGGAACATTGTTGTTGGATATAAGCAATGGTGTAGAGCTAGATGCAGCTGTTGCTTCATTTGAAGATAAGCTTTCTGAAGGTAAATACAAAAGACCTACAGCTGTAGTTACCAAAGGAATGATTGATGAAGCTGAGAAGAAAATAGAGGAATTAGGTCTAGGATTATCTTTAAGAAGAAGATTTGCTACTAAAGATGATATTGCTGTGATAAATGTTCTTTATGTAAACAGAGATGTTAAGAAAGCTGGATCTGTGTTTGAAGAAATGAAAGAAGAAATAGGTGTTAATCCTAAGTCTTTAAGCAAAATGGAAGAAATCACTATAGAGAAATTCTTAAGTGATGTGGTTCCTACTGCCAAATCAATTGAGATTATGCCTGAGAATGATCATTTATCTAATTTGGTAAGTTTGATTGCTCCTGTAGAACAACAATCTCCAAACATTTTCAAATGGTCAAATGCCTACAGTTGGTCATATGTAAATGGTGTAGCTGATGCTATGAAAGAGAGAGTGAAAGCTGCTGGTGGTAATGTAGATGGTGTCCTTAGATTTAGCATACAGTGGAATGAAGACAAACAATCTATGGGTGTAGACCTTGATGCTCATGCTATTGAACCAAATGGAACTCATATCTGTTATTCTTCATACAGAGGAAAACCTACTCCTTCATCAGGTATGCTTGATGTAGATATGATTAGTCCAACAGATGCTGGTGTAGAGAATATCACTTGGACTGATGAGTCTAAAATGCAAGAGGGTGTGTACAAATTCTTTATTCACAACTTCAATAATGGAAGAACTAAAGGATTTAGAGCTCAGGTTGAATTTAATGGACAAATCTTTGAATTCTCTACTGATAAACACTTCACAGGTAATACTCAGGTAGCTGAGGTTACTTATAGCAGAACAACTGGTTTCTCTATCAAAACTATCTTAGAACCTTCAGGAGGCACAACAGTTAGTAGAGAGAAGTGGGGAATTAGTACAAATAAATTCCAAAAGGTTAGTATGATTATTAATTCACCTAATCATTGGAATGATAAAGTTGGTAACAGACACACATTCTTTGTAATTGAAGGTGCTAAGAATGATGAACCTACAAGAGGATTTTTTAATGAATATCTGAAAGAGGAACTAAATTCCAATAGAAAGGTATTTGAAGTGTTAGCTGGTAAACTTAAAGTTGAACCAAGTGACAATCAGGTTACAGGTATTGGTTTTAGTAGCACAAGAAGAAACCACATCATCTGTAAAGTAGAAGGTAAATTCAAAAGAACTTTAAAAGTATTGTTTTAGTGATTAAGCAAGGAGATATAAAGGTTGGGGACAAAGTTTGTTTCCAACCTCCTTATTATAAGGAAGATCAATGGGAAAATGGTGTAGTTAAAGAAATTCCAGATGAATACACAAGCTATGTAAGAGTAGTGTTTAAATGTGGAAAGGATTGGAAAAACTATCAGAATTACACTTCAGTGCTAACCCACTGTAGAGATTTACAACTAGGTTGGAAAGAAAAAGAAAAATCAATTAAAATTTAATTATTATGAGCACAAGTGCTAACATTTTTGAACAAGCAAGTAGAAACAGATTAAGATTTCAAACTACAACAGGGGTATTAAATGCAGAAGACTTATGGAATCTGCCCTTAGAAAATCTTGACAAATTAGCTCAAGGTTATGCCAGACAAGCTGAGTCCAGCTCTGTAACAAGTTACATTCCAACATTTGTTAAGAGAAAAACCAAAGAGGAAACTTTAACTCTCTTAAGATTCGAAATTGTAAAACATGTAATTAATGTTCTTGCTGAAGAGCAACAAGAAAGAACTGAAGCTAAGGCTAGAAAAGAGAAAAAGGATAAAATCCTTGCTCTGATTGCAGAAAAGCAAGATGATGCCCTTAAAAGCAAGTCTATCGAGGAGCTTATGAAAGAACTGGAAGACTAAAAATTAAATTATGGCGAATAATTATGAAATATTAGGATTAAAGAAAGGTGCTTCTCAAGAAGATATAAAGAAGCAATTCAGAAGTCTAAGTAAGAAGTATCATCCAGATATGCCTACTGGTGATGCTAAGAAATTCATGGAAATTCGTGAAGCTTATGAAAGCCTTTTAAAAGGGGATGATGGTGAAACCCCTAAATACAATCCATTTAGTTATCAATCAGGTTATCAACCAGATTTTGGTGATCTGTTTGATGAAATACTTAGAGAGTTAAGAAGACAACAGGCTCAACAGGCTTATTATTATCAACAAGAAAGATTTAAAGTACCTGGATATACTCTTAAAGGTGTTATAAATGATGAAAATGGATATTTTATTCGTTTCTATGTACAAAACATTGAAGTTATCGAGATATATGGTAAAAACGGAATGTTGGTTGGTTATTTAAATGTTACAGGTAAACATGGAAATATACAGTTTAGAATAAATTGGTACATGGCTAAAATGGCTGAATATCAATTAAGATGTATTCTAAGAACTAATAATAGTTGGAATGTTGAAATTTTAAAAATCAAACCTCCTACATGGTGGGAGAAAATATTAAGAAAGTTTAAATTATAAAAATTAAAAAGATGAAAAAAGTATTTATTATGAGTGCATTGTTAGTAAGTGTAATTGGGTTCTCTCAAGAGAAATGGAGAACTCTAACATTTGGTAATAATGTAGGGACAACTTATCAAGGGCATACCTTTGATCAAGTCTCAGCTAGTCTAGACTATGAGCTAGGTAAGAAATTCTCAATCAGTAGTTGGAATGGTTTAAACTACAACTTCCATAGTAATAGAGGTTGGTATTCTTCTCTAACCACCATAGATAGGAAATTTGGTAAAGGGTTCACTGTTGGAACTGGATTACAGGTTGGTTCTGGTACAGGTCCAGGAAGTGTGTTCAATGAACAGACAGATTTGTATTTTATTGTTAAATGTCAATACAGAATCAAACTATAATGAAGACAAATATGGAATATATAATCACAGCCCTAATAGTATTTACAATTATTTTGTATTTAATAAACCTTGCTCTTTATTTAAGAGCTTGGTTTATTCATAAACCTAATGCAATTTATCTGCATAATAATCCAAAGGTCACTATCATTGTGCCAGCCTATAATGAAGAAGTGGGAATAATTTATTCATTGACATCTATGCTTAAGCAAACCTATAAGAACTGCAATATTATTGTAGTTAATGATGGAAGCTCTGATGATACAATGAAAAAGATTGTAAACCATTTCAATATGAGAGAAAGGGCTATTAAACCAATTAAGGAATTACACAATTACAAGCCTGTAAAGAGGACATTTGTTGGTGGAGGTATTATCCTAATAGATAAGGCAAATGGAGGTAAATCAGATGCCTTAAATGCAGGATTTGCTTACACTAATAGTGAATACATTCTTTCTGTAGATGGAGATACATTGTTGAGTAGAAATTGTATTGAAACAATTCTTAAACATAAAGACCCAGAAGCAGATGCTGTAGCTACAATGATTGGAATTAGTAATGATAATGAAGTGGTAGAAGGAGAAATAAAGAATCCAATTGTACCAAAGAATTTCTGGGCTAGGGTTCAATGGTTAGAGTATTATAGAGGTTATTCATTACTTAGAGATTCAACAATTGACCATAATTGTGTTACTGTAATTTCAGGAGCATGTTCATTAATTAAGAGTGAAATGATTGCGATGACTGGTGGATACAAGCATAATCATCTAGGAGAAGATATGGAGCACACATTACACATCCATAAGTTGGGAGGAAGAGTTCAATATCTAAATAAGATTGTAAGCTGGACAGAGGTTCCAAATAACATTTCTGATCTTGGAAAACAGAGAGTTAGATGGTTTAGAGGAGGATTTGAATCCTATATAGACTATACTAATTTGTTATTCTCTAGTAAGAATAAGTTCTTTGGTTGGTTGATTCTTCCTTACATATGGTTTAGTTCTATATTCATTCCTTGGATTACATTGATTGGTGGAATTGTAGGGGTTGTGGGAATAGTAGTGTATAAAATACATCCAAACTATTGGTTGTGGTTTACAATGGTTATTTTGTATTATACAAATACCATTATTGCATTCTACTACTTGAAATACAGACTACATCTATACAAGAAAATCAGTGGATTGTTTTGGATTATGCTTATTGAAGGGTTTAGTGTTCACTTCCTTATGACATTCTGGGTTATTAAGGCACACTTATTAGAATTCTTTGGAGGAAAGAGAAATTGGAACTCAATAAAAAGGAAAGGGTTTATGGGTGAGTAAATTTAGCTATGGGGGATCTCAAATTAGGGGTCCCCCTTATTTTAAGGTTATAAAATCGTTTAAAATCGTATATTTGAACATAAACTTTAATTATTATTATTATGAAAAAATTATTATTTGGTAGCTTCTTAACAAGACTACTTTGTGTAATGACTTTGGGATTTGTAGCTATTGCTAATGCACAAACTCCTGCATGTAATCAAATGAGTACTCCTCAATTTATCACTTGTGCAAATGATGTAATCACTTACACTTCAAACATCAATGCTGCTGGTAATGGCAAGAACATTACATGGACAATTACAGATATTGCATCTGGAGCTTTCTTTGTAGAATCAGGAACTCAAATACTACATAAAGTAGCTACTGGTTCTGATCCTGTTGGTACACCTAACAGTGTACAAGTTAATGTTGGACCTAATGCTGGTTCTTTAACTGTATTGCTATCATTTGATGGTCAAGGACTCATGGGTTCTTGTAGTTCTTCAAGAATAGTAAGAATAGTTAAAGTTGAGGCAAGTGCACCTCCTATTCTCTGTTTTGGGGCTAAAACTACAATTACAGCCAAAGCAATGACAAGAGACACTAAGGATGGTCCTTTCTTCGATAGTTCTCCATATCAATACACATTGAATCCTGGAGCTATTGTAAACAACACTGAAATATTTACTAATGTGGCTCCTGGAGACTACACTGTAACAGCTAAAGAAGGTTTGTTAGGTGTTGGTTGTGGTGCTACTACAAATATTCATATTGAGGGAGTTCCTGATTTACCATTAATTGTAAATTGTCCAGTTAAGTTTGAGAAAAGTGCTTGTGAATTCTTAGATCAAGCTGCTGTAGATGCTGCATTTAAAACTTGGATGGAAACATTTAAAGTTAGTGGAGGAACTCCTCCTGTGATTACTACAACTAATCCTCAAGGACCATTAGCACCTAACAAATGTGGTGGTGAAATTACAGTGACATGGACAGTTAAAGATGCTTGTAATAGAGAAGAGAAATGTGTTGCCACATTTAAAGTTAATGCTGCTCCATTAGTAACATTTGAAGTACCTGCTGAGAAACACATTAAATCTTGTGATCAGGATGCAATCAATGCTGCTTATGAAACATTCAAAAATGGTTTTAAAGTTGCTGGAGGTTGTGCTCCTAAGTTAGTTGGTCAAGCTCCTGCTGCTCCTTTAGCATGTGGTGGAGAAGTGTTAGTTAAATACATCATCCAAGACAAATGCTATGTAGACAAAGAAGTGTCTGCTAAATTTATTGTAGACAAACCAGATGCTGTAACTTATGAGAAACCAGCAGATGTTGTAATGGATGCTTGTGATCAAACAAAAGTAGCTGATGCATATGCTGCATTCTTAGCTAAATTTAAAGTTGGAGGTGGTTGTGCACCTAAATTGGTAGGAATCACTCCAGTAGCACCTGCTTTCTGTGGTGGAGAAGTAACTGTTGATTATACAGTTGAAGACAAATGTTTTAATACAATTCATTTGATTGCTAAATTTAAAGTAAATGCTGTTAAAGAAGCTGTAGTAACTGTACCTGCTGATAAAGAGATTGGTGCTTGTGCTCAAGCTGACATTGATGCTGCTTACAAATTGTTTGTAGCTGGATTTAAAGTTGAAGGTGGATGTAATGCTCAATTAGTAGGTGTTGCTCCATTAGCTCCATTATATTGTGGTGGAGATGCAATTGTAAAATTCATTGTAAAACAAGGTTGTTTTGCTGACAGAGAAGTGTCTGCTAAGTTTGTTGTTAAACCAACTGTAGCTCCTAGAATTGTGTTGTGTCCTGAAGGAAAAGATCTTGGATGTAATCCAGAATTGATTCCAGCTCCTGTTCAATTAAACATTGAATCTGTATGTGATTTCACAGTTGATGTGAAAAATGACATTAAAGAAGATGGTTGTAACAGAAGACTTGAAAGACTTTACACAGTTAAAAATGCTTGTGGTCAAGAAGCAAAATGTTTACAAATCTTTACATGGAAAGTAGATAAAACTGCTCCAGTAATTACATTGGTAGGTCCTGCTAACATTGATCTTGGAAAAGAGATCACTCCAACAGATGCTCAGGTAGAAGCTGCTTTAGGTACTGCTACTGTATTTGATCTTTGTGGTGCTACATTAACTCATGTTGATTCACCAAGAGAAGTTGTAAACTGTTTAGTGAAAATCACAAGAACATTCAATGCTAAAGATGATTGTGGAAATGTTGCTGCAAGCGTTACAAGAATTGTAACTTGGTCTATCCCTGGTTGTGGAATTGAATCTTGTACTCTTGGATACTGGAAAAACCACACTGACAGATGGTGTAAAGATTACACAACATGTACTCTTTATGGTGATGTATTTGTAAATGCTAAAGCTCCTTATGCTACTATGACACTTGCTCAATCTTTGGCTGCTCAAGGTGGTGGTGCTGCTAATTTAGCTAGACAATCTGTTGCTGCTATTTTGAATTCTTGTCAAATGGATTACAAATTCAAAACTTCTGAAGTTGTTGCTAATGTGAACAAAGCATGGTTAACTAATACAGAAGGTACTTATGGTTCTTATCTAGACCAAGTAAACAATGGATTTGGTAATGAAGTTTGTCCTATGAATGGTTCTAAAGCTACTACTGCTCCATCAGCTGCTTGTTTAGCTCCTAAAGCTAGTAAAATGGTTGAAACACCAAAGGAAGATAATGCTACAGGTTTAAATGCTCCAACAAATGGGGTTGTAGCATACCCTAATCCATTCAAAGGTTCTGTAAACTTTGATCTTTATTCTCCTGAGTCTGGAAAAGCAACATTGGAAATCTTCAATTTGCTAGGACAAAGAATTGCTACACCGTTTAATGGTCACATTAATGCTGGTGAAACAATCAAAGGAATCAATCTTAATGTAAACAAAGGAGCTGAGACTTTAATCTACAGATTCAATGTTAATGGGAATGATAAAGGATTTGGAAGAATCATCAACCAAGACTAATTAATGTCTAATTAAAATGTGAGCCCTGCTAGAAATAGCAGGGTTTTTCATTTTTTAATCTAAATGGAATGATCATGAGACAATTTATTAATTATGATTCTAGATTATAGCACCGAAGGTCTGCCTATAATTCTAGACGAAGCTTCAGAAGAAATTCAATATAAGTATACAAAAGTGTCCTTTTTTGTTTTAAAAGAAGCCTTTGAGAGTGATATGGATAAAGTTCAAATCACTCCGAATTTAGATTTAACAAAAAACAACAATTTCGTAACATTTGGGTGTCTTACCCTAACAAAAATTCAAGTAAACCAATTAATTAAAATCGTATGGAAGCAATTAAAACAGTGCAAACAGCATGGGAATTAGAAAGAAAATCAGAATTAGTAAAACTTGGTCAATCTACAAAACCTTGGAATGAGATTTTATCTTATTTACAAAGTGAAATTGAGAATGCTGCCAGAATGACAAATTTTGATTACAGAATCTCATGCTTTAAGAATGATGGTATTTATCAATTGAACAGATCAATTGAACAAATTGTAGGTGTAAGCCATGTTCAAAATAATAGAGGACCTTCAGGAGATGTTCCAATGAATACTATTGATATTCAGTTGGCTGATGGAACAAGAAAGAAAGTTCCTTATGGTACTATTGACTTGCCAGATATGGGAGAGGGTGCTAACATTCAGATTAGCTACAGTTCAGATCAAAAGTTCTTACATGTAAGAGGAAAATGTCAATTTAAATTCTCTAGTTTGGTTGACTCGATTATTGAGAAAACAAAAGAGTTATTAAATACAGACTCTATTTATCGTAATCAGACTTTTGAAATCAATGCTGGTATTGATAATGGTCAACCACAGATTATCAACTTAAGTTCTTATGACAAAGAGTTAATGATTTTGAGTGCTGAAACTGAAGGAGCTCTTAGTCCTTTAAAAGCAAGAATCCTTCATGCTGAGAAATGTAAAGCTAATGGTATTCCAATTAAGTTTGGAGCATTGTTGTCTGGACCTTATGGTTGCCCTAAAAGTAAATTATTATAAAATATTATTTTATGAACCTTTTAATATGTATCTTTGTTTAAAATTAGATATTATGAAAAAGTTCAAAGTTTATGTTTTAGTAGATCCTATAAAAACAAAAGTTAGATATATTGGTATAACAGGTGGTAATTTAAAACTTAGATTACAAAACCATATCTATGAATCTAAAATTGGTAGAACAAATAACACTTATAAGAATAATTGGATTTTATCTTTAAGAAAGATGAATTCAAAACCTATTATAAGATGTATTGCTAGTTTTGATTCAAGAGAAGAATCAGCATATTTAGAGAATACTTTAATATCAAAGTATAAAGATTCTCATAACCTAGTTAATGATATTGTAGATGAAGGAAAATTCACCTCTAAAGGTGAAAAATCAGCTATAAATCTAAAGAGTAAAAAAGTTTATGTTTATGACTATCAAGGACAATTCATAAAAGAATTTGATTCTATATTGGAATGTTCAGAGAAATTAGATATTTACTATTCTACTGTAAAGAAATGTTTAAAGGGAACTATTAAGTATGCTAAACAATATCAGTTTAGTTTCATTAAAGAGGAAAAAATAACTGATTTAAGTAACTATTCCAAAGGTAATTGGTGTGAAATTGAGTTACTTAATACAGAAACAGGAGAAATATTACAATTTCCCACAAGAAGACAATGTATTGATTTTTTACAAATTACTGTAAAAGGTACAGCATGGAGAGATTTCTTAGGAAATATAAATAAGAAGTATGGTAATAAGTATAAAGTTAAAAAAGATGATGAATGGACACAATCTACTTATTATAATACAGGAGTTAAAGTAGTATTAGAAGATGAAACTCTATTTTTTGAAACAAAAAAGGATTTTGGTAGGTATCTAGGTTTACAAGGAGGCTTTACACAGACTCAACTTGAGAAACGAATAGAACAAAGACTAAAAAATATTATTGAAATAATTTATGGTAGCCCCCTATTCAAGTAATTGAGTAGGTGCGTAACTCATTAAATTGCTGGGAAGCCTAAAGTAGACAATACTATGGTAATCAGCAGCCAAGCTCTATTAAAGAGAAGGTTCAACGACTATCCCTGAAATGGGAGTACATTCAAGTGAATGGAAAGAGTGAGCATCCTAATTTAGGATGGAAATATAGTCTGAGCTGTATGGAAACATGCAGAAGTTCATGGTGCGACCATAAGAACTGCATAGGATTAACGAACCTATGTGAACATCCCTGACTGGTAAAACATTATTAGCATTCAAATTAGCTAAAGAAGCTAATGCAAATAACTTTGCTGCTATTTACTTGAAATCTCCAGAATTGCTTGCTGACACATTAAGAATGGCTAAAACTTTAGACAAGAATGGAAATGGTATTCTTGTATTTACAGAAGACATTGATCAGGTTACAAGAGGAGAAAGAACTGCTACTTTGCAAGACATCCTGAACACTCTTGATGGTGGAGACACTAAAAACATGAATGTAATTGCTTTGTTCACAACTAACCATTTAGAATTGATCGAACCTACATTCTTAAGAGGTAAGAGAATTGGTACTATTATTTCTATGGGTTATTTAGATAGTTCAACATCTGAGAAATACATTGCTTCATTCTGTGAAGGTATTAATCTAGAAGGTGACTTTCAACCAGTGTATGACCTGATTGGTAGTTCAAACATTGCTCCTGCATTTATGGCAGAAATCATTGAGAATGTAAAATCTACAATGGTTATTAGAGGAGACAACACAGTTAGCTCTCATGAATTCATTGGTTGTGTAAAATCTTACCTAACTCAGGTAGAACTGTCTAAAACTAAAGACACAAGCTTGACTAAAGAGAAAGCTTTAGCTAATGCTTTGAAAGATGTGTTGCATGACACTAGATATTACACTGAAGTTAGAGAAGTAGTAGATGCTGCTATCGAAGATGATAGAAATTCTTAATTATTAATCAAAGCCCCACATTGATTTGTGGGGCTAATTCTATTTAAAATGGCAAAAGAGAAAAAACCAAAGGTAACAGTTAGATCAATCAGAAAAGAATTGGCAATCCTAATTGAAAGTAAGAAGAATGGAACTTTAGTTCAAAAAGAAATCAATATTGCTGTAGAATCTGCCAGACAAGAAATCAATGCTAAGTATGGCAAAGGTTGGAGAGAGTCCTATCCTAGTGGAGAAAAACCTAAATCCTTTGATGAGGATTGGAATGAGAAAAATCTTGATGGAACATTTGCTTATAATGGAGTGACAGAGGATTTCTAATCATACAAGAAGAATTTATTAAGAAGAAATTTCAATTAGAATATTTAAAACAATTAATCAAAAATTATAAACAACAAAAAATTAAATAAAATGGAAAACAATTCAGAACAAATGACAACATTTAAAAAATGTCAAATTATTAGAAATAGCCTATTGACAAGAATAGGGGAATCTCTTAGCTATTCAGAATGGACTGATGAATCCAAAATAAACAATATTAATGGTATTTATAGTTCTCTGGAAAAATGGGAAAAAGAAGGAGCTGGTTCCTTCAAAATCAATCCTAATGATCTTACAACAAAAGAATGTGAAGATCTTGGATTTGCCAAATGGTCAAATGAAAATGCTATTCAATTGATTCCATTATGGTTGTTTCCATTCTTGGCTGAAGAGTTTGAATTTACAAGTATTGGTGGAAGCAAACACAACAAACTTAGTGAGTTGGATTCTGATCATAGATATGGATGTCTAGCCTATGGTATAATACCTAAAGACAGTGTACAGGTATCAAG
>Ga0164309_10001455_pt1 | contig 11555 bp, 5 predicted proteins | sample Whisoiple_247_MG_FD_109984 | JGI IMG/M metagenome (GOLD analysis project Ga0164309, IMG submission 109984) | Soil microbial communities amended with fresh organic matter from upstate New York, USA - Whitman soil sample_247_MG | ecosystem: Environmental > Terrestrial > Soil > Unclassified >... | reverse complement strand
GTCGAATCCGGTGATGTCAGCGTGCCGATCGAGCCGCTCGACGACGATCAACTCGCGGCTTTGCAGGAGGGTCTGGACGTCGAAGCCGACGGACAGACGCCGCTCGCTGGAGCCACCATTCGCGGCCTAGAAGCCCTGCGCCAGGGCATCCAAGCCGGCGACCTCGAGGGCGACAACTACCTGGTGGTCATGACGGACGGCTTCGAGACCTGCCAGCAGGCGGCGCTCGACGACATGCTCGAGGACGTGGACGACGCCTTCAAGTACTACGGCATCCGCACCTACGCGATCGGCGCCCCCGGTAGCGAACAGGCGCGCGCCCAGCTGAGCGAGATCGCCATCCTCGGCGGCACCCGAAAGTCGGACGATTGCGCCGAGGCGCCGACCAACGCTTCGGAGAGCTGCCACATCGACCTCACCGAGAGCGAGGACTTCGAGGCCGACCTCGGCGCGGAGTTCCAAGGCATCACCGAAGCGACGACCCAGACGTGCGAGTACGACGTGCCGCAGAACGCGCTCATCGATCGCAGCAAGGTCAACGTCGAATACACCCCTTCGGGCGGCGACAAGGAGCTCGTCCTCCAGGATCCGCCGGCGGCAGGCGACGAGCAGTGCGAGGGCGCAGAAGGCTGGCAATACACCGCCGACGGCTCACAGATCGTGCTCTGCGGCGATATTTGTGACGAGGTGCTCGCAGACCCGGGCGCCAAGGTTCGCGTCGTATTTGGTTGTCAGGAAACGGTCGTTCGCTGACTCGGAGGAACTGGCTCATGAAGACAGCAAAGACACTGACCCTGGCACTTTTGACCATCGGCCTGGCGGCCATTGGTTGCAGCACGGCGCCCAGCGACAGCGACGGTGACAGCGACTCCGACGGCTTGGCCGGTAACGGAAACGATAGCGACAGCGGCACCGGCGGCCATGGCACGGACAGCGGCACCGATTCCGGCACGGACAGCGGCACCGATTCCGGTACTGGAGGCCACACCGCCACCGGCGGTGGACACGGCAGCGGAGGCGAGGACGGGCTCGCGGGCAGCGGCAATGGCAGCGGCGGCCTGCCGACCGACATCGAGTTCGAGTACGACCCCTCGCTCGACATGGAGCCGGAAACCTGCGCTGACGTCGAGATCAGCTCCGAGGAGATCTTCCTGGATATCTTCGTCATCCTGGACCGCTCGGGCTCGATGACGCAGCCGTTCGGCAACAACAACTCGGGCGGCTACTGCGACATCGGTCAAACGAACGTCGGCTCGCGCTGGTGCAACGCCATCAACTCGCTCTACGGCTTCTTCACCGACCCGACCACCGTCGGCACCGGCTTCTCCTACGGCGAGTTCTCGAGCTCGAAGTCGAGTTGTGGCCCCTTCGCGATGGATGTGGACTTTGGCATCGTCGAGGCCAACGACGGCAACAATCAATTGGCAAACCTATTCACGGAGCTAAACGACAACGATCCCGAAGGCTTCACTGCAACGGAGGAGGCGATGGACACGTTGATCGCGGAGACCAACGCCCACACCGCCAGCGGGACACGACGAACCATTGGTATCCTGATCACCGACGGCGACCCGTTCGGCGGATGTGATACGAATGTCAGCAACCTCAATAACCTCATCGAGAACCACTACACCTCAACGGGCATCCCGACCTACATCATCGGTATGACAGGAGCGACTGCGGACAACCTCGAAACCATGGCCGTCGGTGCCGGCGCCGAACCGCACACTGACTACTGCGATCCAAGCGACACCAGCTGCTCCTACTATTCCGTCGGCAATGGCGACCCCGCCGCCTTCATGGCGGCGCTCGATTCGATCCGTAAGTCCGAGCTCGGTTGCGAGTATGCCGTACCCAATGCCGAGATCGGCGTGGGCAATCTCGATACCCTGAACGTGGACTTCACGCCTGCTACTGGCGAGGATGCAGTCACGCTGACCCGCGTCGGCAACGAGACGAACTGCACGGACGACGACGAGTACTTCGTGGACATCGGCGTCGACGACTCGATCATCAAGCTGTGCCCCGCCACCTGCGATCTGCGTGGCGACGGCGCTTCGGTCGACATCTCGCTCAAGTGCGAAGGTAGCTGACGCACTCCGAGATTCGGAGCCTGCTTCCGAGAATCGGTCGGGCGCCGGCTTGTGGCTGGCGCTCGGGGGGCTCCTCCGACGGACCTGGCGGAGCCGACGGCTGGCCGGGGTCTTGCTTGGCCTGGGGCATGGTGTCCCGATCTCGAGGCCTGGTCGCTCTCGTGCTGCTGCTAGGTGGCTCGCTGACGGCCTGCGGCAGCGGGGGTGAAGCGGGAGACCTGGGCGGCGGCGGCTTCGGCGGCGGTGGGGCGCCCGGGATCGCTCCACACTCGCCGGGCGGAACGAGCTCGGTCGGCGGCGAAGGCGGGATGGCGCCGAACCCCGTGTGCGGCGATGAGCTTCAACAACCCGGTGAAGACTGCGATCCGCCCGACGGCGTTCTCTGCGACGAGGACTGCCAAGCGATACCGGTCGAATGTGGCAACGACATCGAGCAACCGGGCGAAGACTGCGACCCACCCGACGGCATTCTGTGCGACGCCGAATGCCACGCGATCCCCGTCGCCTGTGGGAATGGCATCGAGCAGCCGGGCGAAGACTGCGACCCGCCCAACGACGTCACCTGCGACGCGACGTGCACGGACATCCCCATCGTCTGCGGCAACGAGATCGTGCAACCGGGCGAGGACTGCGATCCGCCTGACGACATTCTGTGTGATGAGGGCTGCCAATCGATTCCCGTGGTCTGTGGCGACGAGCGGCTGCAGCCGGGTGAGACCTGCGACCCACCGAACTTCGAAAGCTGCGACGCCAACTGCCAGGTCATGTCGATCATCAACGTCTGCCCGGAGATCCAGTTCTTCTTCGCAGCGCCTACGTCCGCCCCGGTTGGTGGTACGGCCAACGTGGAAGTCTCCGCTATCGACGACGATGGCGACGAGCTCGAAATGCTCTGGAGCGCGAGCAGCGGAACGTTCGACGACCCAAGCGCGCTCGCGACCGTCTTCCACTGCACCACGGCGGGAACCGCTACGATCCAGCTCTCGGTGACCGACCCGGCCGGTTGCACCGAATCGGACGCGTTCTTCTTCTCCTGCACGCCGCCGTGAGAGCAGGCTGCTTCTTGACCATGTGGCATTTTTGCACATCGCCGACGAACGCCGCTGGTTCATGCGTTCGGAGTGACTAGTGACGCGCGCCTACATCACGTGCGCCCTGGTTAGTGTAGGAGCGCGCGCGGGCGAGTATCATCGAAGCATTCGGTGGGAAGAGGGCCGCACCGCGTGCTGAGGTAGACCATGTGTGCAGAGCAAGCAGGCAGACCGACGATCCGGCGCGTTCCGAGGTGGCAGCTGCGGACGAAATGGCGAGCGATGGGCGTCGTCCGCCCCGCGCAAAAAGTCGAGGTGCGAAGCCGTGACTCGGCGGGACTTAGTCACGAAGAGATCCTCGGCGCCCTGCGTGCGCTCGCGCGAGGCGAGCCCACGGTTCGCCTGCCAGACCACCTGGGCGGAGTCGATGGACAGCTCGCCGCCACCTTCAATCAACTGGCGCAGCTGCACATGGACCTGGAGGAGCAGTTTCGCCAGCTGCGCCAGACCATCGGGACGGAAGGAAAGACGCACGCTCGCCTGCACCTGGCCTCTGGCTCGGGGTCATTCGGCAGATACGTCACTTCCGTCAACGACTTGCTCGACGACCTCACCAGCCACATCGAGGACATCGCTCGCGTCGTCGGCGCGGTCTCGCGGGGCGACCTCACCCAGCGCATGGAAGGGCCAGAAGTCGATCTGCGCGCCCGCGGCGACTTTCTCAAGCACGCGCATGCCGTCAATCGCATGGTGAGCCAGCTCAATGGCTTCGGTTCAGAGGTGACCCGTGTGGCGCGGGAAGTGGGCATCGAAGGAAAACTCGGCGCCCAGGCGGACGTCCCTGGGGTTTCGGGCGTCTGGAAGGAGCTGACCGACAGCGTCAATTCGATGGCCTCGAACCTGACCTCCCAGGTGCGCGAGATTGCCCGCGTGACGACGGCCGTCGCTCAGGGCGACCTGACCAAGACGGTCAACATCGAGGTTCGCGGGGAGGTGCTCGAGCTCAAGGACACCATCAATACCATGGTGGATCAGCTCTCCAGCTTCGCGGACGAGGTTGCCCGCGTGGCACGAGAGGTCGGCACGGAGGGCATGCTGGGTGGACAAGCCCGAGTGCGCGGCGTCTCCGGTACATGGCGCGAGCTGACCGAGAACGTCAACTCGATGGCCAACAACCTCACTCTCCAGGTGCGCAACATCGCCGAGGTGACGACGGCTGTCGCCCGAGGCGACCTGACGCGCAAGATCGCCGTCGACGCCCGAGGCGAGATCCTCGAGCTCAAGAACACCATCAACACCATGGTCGACCAGCTCTCCAGCTTCGCCGAGCAAGTCACGCGTCTCGCCAGTGACGTGGGCGTGGAGGGCAAGCTCGGCGGCCAGGCCGACGTGCGCGGAGTGAGCGGCACATGGCGAGATCTCACCGACGCGGTGAACTCCATGGCAGGGAACCTGACGAATCAGGTGCGCAGCATCTCCGAGGTGGCCACGGCGATCGCAGAAGGCGACCTGCAGAAGAAAATCATCGTCGATGCCAAGGGCGAGGTGCTCGAGCTCAAGAACACCATCAACACCATGGTCGACCAGCTCTCCAGCTTCGCAGAGCAGGTGACTCGAGTAGCGCGAGAAGTCGGTACGGAAGGCAAGCTCGGCGGCCAGGCGTCGGTGGACGGTGTGCGCGGCACCTGGAAAGAGCTGACCGGCAACGTAAACCTGATGGGCTCGAACTTGACCAATCAGGTGCGCGACATCGCGCGCGTTACCACGGCCGTCGCTACGGGTGACTTGTCCAAGAAGATCACCGTCGAAGTGCGGGGCGAGCTGCTCGAGCTCAAGAACACCATCAACACCATGGTCGACCAGCTCTCCAGCTTCGCCGATGAAGTGACGCGCGTCGCGCGTGAGGTGGGGACCGAAGGCATCCTGGGTGGCCAGGCTCAGGTCCAAGGCGTGAGCGGTACCTGGCGCGAGTTGACTGACAACGTGAACATCATGGCGCGCAACTTGACCGGCCAGGTGCGCGGTATCGCGCGCGTGGTGACGGCCGTCGCGCGGGGCGATCTCAAGCAAGAGCTACGCCTCGATACCAAGGGTGAAATCGAGACGCTGGTGGACACCATCAACGACATGATCGTCACCTTGTCGACCTTCGCCGACCAGGTGAGCGGCGTGGCTCGCGACGTGGGCGTGGAGGGGCGCCTCGGCGGTCAGGCGGACGTGCCGAGCGCTGCCGGCATCTGGCGCGACCTGACCAACAACGTCAACGAGCTCGCCGGTAACCTGACCAGACAGGTTCGCGCCATCGGCGACGTGGCCACGGCCGTGACCAAGGGCGACCTCACCCAGACCATCAACGTCGAGGCACGCGGAGAGGTCGATATCCTCAAGGACAACCTCAATCAGATGATCCGCGCGCTAGCCGCGACCACCAAGCTCAATCAGCAGCAAGATTGGCTGAAGACGAATCTCACCCGCTTCACGCGCATGCTGCAGGGACAGCGCGACCTCTTGACGGTGGCCGAGCAGGTTCTGTGGGAGCTCGTGCGCGTGGTCGACTCGCAGTACGGCACCTTCTACCTGGCCAGGCGGGACGACAACGGCGAGCTGCGCCTGCATCTGGCAGCTTCGTACGCTGCTGGCGGCAAAAGCGACGGCGGCGACCACAACGTCGGCGCCCAAGGCATGGTCCGCCAGGCGGCCCTGGACAAGAAGCGTATCCTGGTGACCCACGTGCCCCCAGCGTACGTCATGATCTCGTCGTCTCTCGGCCAGGCGACGCCGCTCAGTCTGGTGGTCGTGCCACTCTTGTTCGAAGGCGAGCCGAAGGGGGTGATCGAGCTGGCGTCGTTCAACGCTTTCACTCCGGTCCAGCTAGCGTTCATCGACCAGCTGACGGAAAGCCTCGGCATCGTCGTGGCCACGATCGAGGCCACCATGCGCACGGACGAGCTGCTCCGGCAGTCCCAGAGCATGGCCGCCGAGCTCAAGAACCAGCAGGGTGAATTGCAGAAGACCAACGAAGCCCTGGAGGAGAAGGCGCGCCAGCTCACCACCCAAAAGGACGAGGTCGAGCACAAGAACCAGGAGGTCAACGCGGCCAAGCAGGAGCTCGAGGCCAAGGCCAAACAGCTGGCGCTGACTTCGCAGTACAAGTCCCAGTTCTTGGCCAACATGTCGCACGAATTGCGCACACCTCTGAACAGCCTGCTGATTCTGTCCCGTCAGCTGGCCGAGAATCGCCGCGGTACCCTGGACGGAAAACAGGTCGAGTACGCGCAGACGATTCATCAATCAGGGACCGATCTACTCAATCTCATCAACGAGATCCTCGATTTGGCCAAGGTCGAATCGGGAACGATGGCCATCGACACCGCCGAGGTGAAATTCGCCGATCTCGAGCAGTACCTGCAGCGCTCGTTCCGTCAGGTGGCCAAGGAAAAGGGACTGTCCTTCGAGGTCATCGTTGCGGACGGACCACTCGAGAGCTTGGTCACCGATGACCTTCGTTTGCGCCAGGTACTGCGCAACCTGCTGTCGAACGCGATGAAGTTCACCGAGCACGGTAGGATTACGATCAGCATCGGTCCCGCCCCAACGCAGGAATGGTCGCACGACAACGAATCTCTCAATCGCGCGGATGCCGTGGTCGTGTTCAGAGTGACCGACAGCGGCATCGGCATCCCCGACGACAAGCAGGCCATCATCTTCGAGGCATTTCAGCAGGCGGAGGGTGGGACCAGCCGCAAGTACGGGGGAACCGGCCTAGGCCTGTCGATCAGCCGTGAAATTGCGCTCCTGCTCGGCGGCGAGCTGCGCGTCGAAAGCCTGCTCGGCCGAGGTAGCACCTTCTCCCTTTACCTCCCGCGTTTGTTCACCAGCCGCTCGAGCGGGCTACGGGCGCCGACGACGTCCGTGGCCAAGAGGCACGGCCCTTTGGTCGACATGCAGGTGGGCCCAGGTGAGCTCGGCTCGCTCCGCGGTAAGAGGATCCTGATCGTCGACGACGACGTACGCAACATCTTCGCGCTGGCCGTTCTCCTCGAGGAGCTCGACATGAAGGTCCTGCGAGCGGGCACGGGACAGGAGGCGCTGACGCAGCTCGAGTGCCACGCCGACATCGATGCGGTCCTGATGGACGTGATGATGCCGGAAATGGATGGATTCGAGGCCATGCGCCGCATCCGCGAACACGAGTCCTGGAAGGACTTGCCGATCGTCGCGCTCACGGCCAAAGCCATGAAGGGTGACCGCGAACAGTGCATGGCTGCCGGCGCCTCGGACTACGTGACCAAGCCTGTGGATGCCGAGGAGCTGACACGAGTGCTCGCGCGTTGGCTATCGCGCTGACACGTTGAACCGAGCTCAGCCGGTGCTGGTCTGCAGGAGCTCCAAGTCCGCACCCTTGCGGCGGAGGGACAACACCTTACGCACGGCTCGCGCCAACATGCCAAACCGGAATGGTTTGGCGAGTGCTTCGGCGAAGCCGTACCGTTCGTGATCGCACATGATGGGATCGTTGGAGTAGCCGCTACAGGCGATGGCGAGGACACCTGGATCGAGCGCCTTGAGCTCTTCGAAGGTCTGCGCCCCGCCCTTCCCACCGCGAATGGTGAGGTCCAGGATGACCAAATCGAACGGATCGTCCACCATGCGCTCCTTGTAGAGCGCCAGCGCCTCGTCGCCATGGGCGGCGCAGCGAACCCGACATTTGAGCGCAACCAGGCAGTCGGCCAAGAGCTCCCGCAGCCGCTCTTCGTCGTCCATCACCAGGATGTGGCCTCCACCGGCGAACTCTTCCGACGGAGGTGCCACCTCGCTCAAGGGCGCACCCGGCCTGGCGGGCAAATAGATCAGGAACGTGCTGCCGACGCCAGGCCGTGATTCCACGCGGAGCAGCCCGCCGTGACGCCGAATGACCGAGTAGGAGCTGGCCAAGCCGAGACCTTGGTGGCCCGGCTTGGTGCTGAAATACGGGTCGAAGATCAATTCCAGGTGGTGGCGGGGAATACCCTCCCCGTGGTCCTGAATGGAGATCTCGATGTAGTCCCCCTCGGGGACCGGCAAGAGGCCACCCTCGAGTCGAGCGTTCTTCACCGAGACGTTGATCGTGCCCTCACCCCGCATCGCGTCGCGAGCGTTGAGCGTGAGGTTGCTGAGCACCTGCGTGACCTGTCCGGCGTCCAGCTCAGCGGGCCAGATGTTCTCGTCCCACTCGATGACGCATTCGGTGGCGTTGCCCCGCAGGCTGAAGGAGATGGCATCCTTGACCAGGGCCACGACGTCGCAAGGCTTACGCACGGGCGCGCCGCCCTGGGCGAAAGTGAGGAGCTGACGCGTCAAACTCGTCGCACGCTCGCAGGTGTCCTCGATGTCGCCCAACAGGTCCCGAGCCAGGCTCGGGTCCGAAACTTCACGAATGGCCAGCGAGCTCGAGGCCATGATCACTCCGAGCATGTTGTTGAAGTCGTGGGCGATGCCGGCAGCCAACTGGCCCAGGCTCTCCAGCCGCTGATTGTTCTGCACGGCCTGCTCCAGGCGGCGCTGTTCGGTCACGTCGCGGAAGACCAGTACGTGCCCCTGCTCGGCCTCGTCTTCGCCCATGATCGGCGCCGAGCTGTGGTCCACCCGGTGCTCCGCACCGTCGCGAGACAGCAGGATCGAGTCTCCCTGGAGATCGGGCCCGCTGCGGGGCTGCCGGGTCAGGGGATCCACCAGGCGAATAACCTGGTCGAGCGGCTGTCCGCGCGCCGCCTGGTCGGACCAGCCGCACAAACCCTCGGCAGCGCGGTTGAGCAAGGTCACATGTCGATCTGCGTCCGTCCCCACGACCGCGTCGCCAATGCTGCTCAGGGTGACCGCCTGCTGCTGTCGAGCGGCGGCGATGCTGCGCTGCAACGCCACTTCGCGCCGCAACTGCTCGGCCTCCCAGCGTGCCCGTTCCTCGGCCAGGTTTTGGTCATGTGCGCGCTGTTGCGCCTCTCGCAAGAGCTCTTGCTGACGCTGCACCGCCGCCGTCTTGCGTTTGAGCTCCACGAAGACGGAGATCTTCGAGATCAGCATCGCCGGCACGATGGGTTTGAACATGAAGTCGACGGCGCCCAGCTGATAGGCGCGCTCCACCTGCTCGTCGACGCGGTCGTAGGCCGTCAGGAAGATGATCGGCACGTGGCGCGAGTGTTCCTTTTCACGCATCATTCTGGCCGTTTCCAGGCCATCGATGCCGGGCAAGAACAGGTCGAGGAGCACCACCGCGAAGTCTCCGGACTCCACCGTTGCGAGGGCCTCCTCGCCTGAGCTCGCGTGCGCTACCTGGATGTCCAGGTCTTCGAGCATGGCATCCAGAGCCAGGAGGTTCGCGGGTCGATCGTCGACTGCCAGGATCTGGATGGGTGCTTGCTCCGTCATACGCTCTCCCCTCTCAGGAGAAATGCTTTGGTCCCTTTCGTCAAACGCCTTGTCCAATACTCATGGACACATCGAGCATTGACCATGGGGCAGAAATGCACACCGGGCACGAGCCCGGGATTCTCCCGCCTCCAGTGTGGACGAGGCGAAGAGCAAAATTGCCACACCCCCGATCGCTAGCAAGATGTCGCCGCTAGCGGGTCCGTGCACACCCCGCGCGTTGCAGCGTAGCCACCCCTCCGCTGCTCAGGGCTTGCGGGCGATCAAAAGCACGTTGTCGAGACTGCCGCGCTCACGGGAAAGGACCGAAAGTCCGAGCCCTTCGAGCAGGTCCGTCAACGTCTGAGTGCTCGTGAGCTCCAGCGCCTCACCGCGGTTGACGCCGAGCTTCCGACCCAACCGTTCGAACCAACCGGCCAACCAGGCGCCCAGGCCCGCGCCCCGATCCGTCTCGCGCAAGAGGATGTGACCACCGGACGAGAGCGCAGCTGTCGCCTGCACGAGCACGCCCCGCTGCTCGGCTCGAGCCAGGTAGTGCAAGACGTCGAAGAGCAGCACCAGGTCGGCTCGTTCGTACGGACCCTGGCGCAAATCGCGCGCGACGAAGCGGGCAGGTACCGCGCTCCGCTCGGGCCCGGCCGAGGCCGCCTGCGTGGCCACGGCAATCTTGGCCGCGTCGTGATCGAAACCAAAGGTCTCTTTCGACACGCCGAGCTCGTGCAAGAGGAGCGAGTACTGGCCTCGGCCGCAGCCGGCATCCAAGACCAGGGCTGGAGCCGCTGGGCCGATGCGGCGCAAGGCGGAGAGCAGTTGCTCGGCCAGCGGATCGAGCAAGAGCTTCCACCGCACGTAGTGGCGTGCGGAAGGCGGGGCGCCCCGGTAGCGCCGCGCCGTCCGCAGAATGGCCGCCTCCAGCAGCACGGCGTCGCTCGGCGCGCCGCCGCGACTGCCGGCGAACCGCGCAGCCAGGTAGGTCAGCCCGCCACCGAACGTCGCCAAGAGCGCGCCGAGCAAGACCGAACCCAAGAGCAGCGTCCCGCCGAGCGCTGCCACGCGCGCCGGCGTCATGTCGGTCGTCTCGAGTGGCAGCCACGCGCCCGTGAGCACCAAGCTGCCGAGCTGCAGGGCGATGAACCAGAGCACAGGCAGCGACGGTGGGATGGAAATGTGAGCTGCGGCGTAGGCCACGAGCAAGTTCAGTCTGAGCGGCATCGTCAGTGCCGCACACAGGAAGAAATGGACGCCGTAGAGGGGCAGGCAACCGACGAACAGCCCGACCGCAACCGACAGCGCGAAGCGCAGCGGCGTGAGCTCACTCCCGCGCATGCGCTGGTAAGCCCGCACGAAGGCTGCACGGAGGTCGAATCGCCCAAGGCCCACGCTACGCGTTTTATCCGCCAGTACCGTCCTCGGACAGCGCGAGCCGCACATTTCGGCACGAAATCCATGAATACCGCGCCACGAAATCGGGCAAACTCGAGCCCTTTACGGGCCGGGCCCGGCTTGAAAGCCAGGTGCCGCGCTGCTTAGCTCGGGACCTCGTGACGAAAGGGCCAAAAGCTCGCCAGAAGGAGCAGGATGGGCGCGGAGCTCGCTTGGTCGGCAGTGTCGTCGATCCGGCGGTCGACGATGGTCTGTCGCTGACGGGACCGGGCGCGCCCACTCGTGCACAGTCCCCTGCCGCGGAGCATCCGGTGAAGGCGCGGCTCCTGGCCCGCGCCCGGCTCGCCCGTGGTGAGGCCACGGAGGACGACGTCCGCTTGCTGGGTGCGACGGACAAGGTGCACGAAGCTCCCGGAGCGGACGTCGTTCCGGTCCCTCCGGACGCCACTGGCGAGGAACAAGACGAGGAGTCGACGCCAGACGACGTGGCAGGCCCGCCAAGTGCTAGGGCTCCCGACGCGCCAACGAGCGCGCGGACGGAAACCGCGAGCTCGAGTCCGCTCACGCCTTCGCCCGGCGCCGTCGCCGAGGAGCTCGAGCGCATCATCGGACGCGCCGCGAGTCCTACCCCCCCGGCTGGCCC
>Ga0164309_10001453_pt1 | contig 11571 bp, 12 predicted proteins | sample Whisoiple_247_MG_FD_109984 | JGI IMG/M metagenome (GOLD analysis project Ga0164309, IMG submission 109984) | Soil microbial communities amended with fresh organic matter from upstate New York, USA - Whitman soil sample_247_MG | ecosystem: Environmental > Terrestrial > Soil > Unclassified >... | reverse complement strand
TACGAAAACGACATCGTCGTCGACTTCCGCGCCTCGGGCGGCAAGGTGACGATGACCATTACGCTCGCTCCGATGCACTCCGAGGAGTTTTCCGGCATGCAGCGCGAAGGCTTCACCAGCCAGCTCACCAAGCTCGACGCGCGATTCGGCGGACGCTAGGGGATCCAGCCCGGCAACTTGGCGGCCTGCTTCACCCATTTCTTCAGCTGGGCTTCGTCGAGCTCACCCTCGTGGACATCGACGTAGCGGACTTCCGGGTGCTTGCTCGTTCCGGGCGGCACGGGCAAAAGCGAGGTGCCGCGGAAGAAGGTCACCTTCACGTAGCGGGTGAAGACGTGGAAGGACAGGAACCAGCCCTGACCTTCGATGCCGTAGAACGGTGAGTTCCACTTCACGGCCTTCTTCACGCCGGGGACGCTCTTCTGGATGAGCGCGTCGAGCTTCTGGCCGACGTCCTTTTTCCACGCCGGCATGGCGGCGATGTACGCCTGCACGGGGGCATCGCCGTCGCCCTTGGCGATCTGGGGGTTGCCGCCGGAGAGCAGGACGGGCGCCTGACTCGTCGGCGGCGCCTTCTTCGGCGGTGCCCTCTTCGCGGAGGCCTTCTTCGCGCTCACTTTGCTGGTCTTGCGTGTCGCCATGGCTCCCTCGAGGGCTTTCAGAACTCGGAATCGGCTGCTGGGCACGAGACCGAGCCCGATTCTTCGGCCCCGTCGAAAGCGGTCCCGTCAGGTTCCCAGCCTTCCGGCATCGAGCCCGGGCCCGAACGGCGGACGAGGTAGCCGGAGTCGTCGGCGTAGGAGTAGCGGAAGTAGTCGGTCGTGCAGCCGCCGTCCAAGCACGAGTCTCGGTACCAAGCGCAGACTGTGACGTCTCGTGTCTCGACCGTGCAGTCTTCGGCTTGGCCCTGGACGCGCAGCGCCCCTGAGAGCTCGCCACAGGCGCAGTCGGCGTCCGTCGCCTCCGGATCGCAGCTGGGAAACGGGGGGTGGCACACGTCCAGAGCGCCCGGCTCGGCCCACGAACAGAGCTCCCCTTCGGCGCAGTCGTCCTCCGTCTCGCACTGCTCGCGGCAGACTCGTTCGTCGCCGACGTGGAAGCTGACGCACAGGCTGCCGCTTGGGCAATCTTCATCGACTGCACAAGGGCCGCCGGAGGTCCTTCCGCAGGCCTGCGCTACGAACAGCACTGCCAAGATAGCGCCGGGGACCGTGGGGAATCGCTTCATCGCTGGCACTCCGCCGGTTGGTCGAGCTCCACGTAGCGCTGGCCGAGTGCGGTGAGCTCGCCGTCGGCGCCGAGCAAGTCCACGTGCGGTACGTTGTCGGCGCGGCCGGCAAACCAGGCGTAGCGGGCAATGCGCGGCTCGTTTTCCAGGTACTCGACGGCATCTTCGAGGAAGCCGAGCTGCTCGGTCTCATTCTGGGCGCTGTCGCAGGCGAACTCCGTCAGCCAAAGCGGCAGCGCGAAGCGAGTTTTGTACGTCTCGACGTGGTTGATGAGCCACTCCGCGTGGTTGTCGCCGTCGGGATTGCAGCCGACGTAGATGTGCATGGCGATGGCGTCGACCCGGCAGCCGTCGCACGCAGCGAAGAAGTCGTCCAAGTAGTCGAAAGGGTCGGTGTTCTGGCAATCGCCGCCGCAGAAATTGACGGCCGGCGAGACCAGATCGAGCCCGCGCGCGTCGGCAATGTCCTCGAGCTCGGGCCAGAGATCTGCGGCTGCGTGGGCCGACATGTTCGCTTGGGAGCCGAAGTTCGGCTCGTTGAAACCGAGCAGCGAGTGGGCGCCCGCTGGGATGTCCCTGTTCGCGGCGTCCAGGTTGACGTTCGCGCCCCAGATCATCGGCACGTACTCGACCTCGAGGTCGAAGTAGCTGCCGTCCGCCAGGTCTTCGTCGGGTACGAAGGCCCAGTTGTACCAAAAGCTCACGCCCGCCGAGAGCGCCGCCATGTCCGCTTGCGAATGGTGGCCGTAGGCGACGCCGCGCTTACAGGCCAAGCGATCACCACCGCCGCTCGCGCCACCACTCGGCGAGCCTCCGCTGCTGGTTCCGCCGCTGCTCGTCCCTCCGCTCGCACTGCCGGTGTCGCCAGCGAAGGCGCCGCTCCCGTTCGTACCGCCGACGGCGTTCGTGCCGCCCGAGTCATTGCTGCCACCGCTCGAGCTGCCGCCCGTCCCGTCGGTGGTTGCGTCCTGGCCGCACGCGCTCAGTACCAGCGCCCCCACGATCGTCCAGGCCACTCTGTTCATTTCATTCCTCGGGCAAACGCAGCTGAAGGATACCATCGATGCCGGAGCGAGGAACCGTGCCGGGCAGGTTGGGAAGCACCGCGGCTGCGCCGCTCGGGATGTTCTTCGGGTGAATCATGCCGACTTGGATCATCCGCGTGGCTTCGTCGAGCGCGATGAAGAAGTACCGGTCGCCTTCGGGCCGGCGCCACACCGGGCAGCCGTCGGAGTCGCCGCCGGCCACCACTTCGGGGCCCGTTTCGTAGGCCGTCTGCGCGCAGGCATCGACCACGTCGACGTCGGCCGGAAAGGCGTCGCGGTCGCAGCCGGAGCCGCAGACGCTGCCGCCGACGTGGCCCTCCTGGAACGAGCGCACGCCCGTGCTGGCAAACTCCCGGTTCGAAAAGTCGTTGTCGTCCATCACGACCTCGAACACGTTGATCTCCCCGCAGCCGTCACCGACGCTCCCGGTCTTGGAGTAGCAGTTGCAGAGGCCATTCCACTTGCGACCACCGTCACGGATGAGCTCGGAGGAAACGAACGCGACCCACGGTCCGGGATGCCCCTGGCCGTCTCCGTCACAGCCGGCGACCCGCACGTCGTCGAAGGTCATCGATCCGTAGAGCACGACGAGCTTCGAGCCGGCGTAGCCATGGTGGAGAACGCCGGGGTCGTTCGGGCAGTAGTAGTCGAGCCCTCCGCACTCGACGGCCGGCGCCTGCGCCACGTAGCCGACGCAGTCGTTTTGCGTCAGATCGCCGGGAAAATCAGGTGAACCGTCCCCGTCTTGGGTGAACCACAGGTTCTCGCCCGCGCTCGTTCGGCTGTCCCAGCCGGTTACGCGCTGCCAATCGGCACCGTCCGATCCGGAGCTCGGTTGGTAGATGGCCAGCTGCTTGATGTCGATCGCCTTGACGATGAGGGTCATCTCCTCGTCGAAGGGAGACAGCTCGGTGCTGTCCGTCTCGTGGAGCGTCATGCAGCAGTGGGCGCCCCAGGTGTCGGTGCCGTCCTTGTAGTCGCACGCCGGATCACCGGCTTCGCGATCGAGACGCCGGGGCCAGGCGCCCAGGGCGCCGATGTTGGTGAAGGTGATGGTGCCGCCCTTGGTGACGGGGCTGTCGTCGGGCGGGAAAGCGCCGAGCGCGTCGTCCGGCGGCGTGGGCAAGCTGCCGCCGCTGCTCGCGCCGCCAGCGTCTGCTCCGGCCTCGCCGTCGCTCGATGCGCCGCCGCTGCCGTTCGCGCTGCCTCCGGAGGCTTGCGCTTGGCCGCCACTCCCTGCGTCCGCCTCGCCCGGCGTGGTCCCGCACGCAAAGGCCCAGGACAGAAGAGCGAAGGGAATCCAGCCGCGGCTCTGCATCATGGCTCCGGACAGAGTACGATGTCCCAGTCTTCTCCGGCGCAGGCCTTCACCGGGCTCGGATCGTCGCCTTCTTGGTCGTCCCCCGACCAGGCGTAGGCGTCGTCACACTGCTCGAAATAGAGCGCGACCGGGCTCTCGGGGTCGTTGCGATCGGGGCTCACGCAGGAGGTCACGGTTCCGCTGCTGTCCTCGGAGCGGCCGACCTCTGGGCAATCGAGCAGGAGGTCGTCGGGGCAGGTGAGTGTGTCGCAGTCGCTCTCGCCGACCGGCACGATTTGCATGGGCAGATTGAACGCGTCGACGAAGCTGATGTTGTACCAATCGAAGTCGTAGAAGTCCGTGTTGAAGGTGAATTCGGCCAGGGAGTGGTGCTCCGCACCCGGGTCTTCGCCGGCCCAGGCCCAGTAGCGCTTGGCACTGAGCGACTCGGTGTCCGAGCCGATGTCGACACATTCGTGCGCGCCGGGCGCCAGCGTTCCGCCATCGATGTCGCTGCCCGCGTACTCGAGCGTCTGGCTGCAACGATTGACGAACACGACGGTCGTCAGGCCATCACCTGCTGTGCGACAGTCGATGCTCCCTGCGCCGGAGCTCGGTCCGCTGCCGCCGAGACCGCCGTCCCCGCCGCTCGCGGCGCCACCCGAGCCAGTGCTGCCCCCGCTCGACGTGCCGCCACTCGACGTGCCCCCGCTCGACGTGCCCCCGCTCGAGCTGTCCGTGCCGTCGCTTGGGCTGGTGCCGCAGGCGACGGACCAGGCCAGGACGGGCCCCCCGAGGACAATCCAGCGAGCACGCAAGGCCATCCGGCCAGTGTACCGCGGCTCAGCCGGCAGATCCCAGCGGGCTCAGAACCAAGCGACCGTAGACGATGAAGGCGGCCAAGCCGGCCACGACCAGCCAGTAGATCATCGGCCCGTGCTCCTTGGCCCCGGAGGCGAGGTGGATGCCCGAGAAGGCGAGCATCTCGAGCGCGATGAGGCCGGCGGCGATCGGCACGAGCATGCCGAGCGGCTTGACGACGAAGGGGAGCACGAGGTCCAGGGCGACGAAGATCTCGACCACGGCCAGGATCACCCACGCCTGGTGCGGGATCGCGGCGAGCGTGGGCACGCTCTGTTCGGAGTTGGAGAACTTCCACACTGCGCCGGACAGCGTGTGCAGGGCCAGAAGGGTTTGGAGGATCCAGAGCAAAATGTTCATGATCAGGTCTTGGGTTGAAAATCGGGAGACTCGATGCCGAACTGTTCGGCGTACTCGGCGTTGAGACGTTGCCAGCCGCCGAACCGGATCGCATCCGGGCCGACGATGCGCCCGAGCGGCGTGCCACTGATGAGGTGATCGAGCACGTCCAAGCAGATGTGCCAGCCGGCGGCACCCCAGGCGATGTAGCGGCGGTTGATGTTGTGAAAGAGCGAAAGCCGCGTGCCGTGATCGAGCGGTTCGAGCTCCCAGCGCAGGTTCTGCCCGCCCCAGTCGTATTCGAGGAGCCGGGGCGCCTCCGCGCGTTTCACCGTGCCTTGGGAGACCTGTGGGGTCGGCGCGCGCGCCGCGGCGAGCTGAACCGGGCCGATGCCGTCGAGGCTCCGATCTGCGTCGAACGGGGCCCACTCGCAGAGGTGCTTCGGTTCGGTCAGTGCTTGCCAGACCAGGCTAGGCGGATGGCGCAGCTCGCGCACGAGCAGCAGCGTCCAATCCTCACCCTGCTTCAGCACGCTCGCCCCGGCAGCGGGACCGGGGACGTACTTGCCCGTGGCGTTCATCGACCCTTTCCTTTCGTCGGCGCCGGATTGACGCGATCCAGATGGCGCTCGAGAGCGTCGACGTGAGCGGACCAAAAGCGGCGGAAGGGAGCAATCCAGTCGTCGACCTCGCGCAGCGGCGCCGGGACGATGCGATAGACGCGCTTCTGCGCCTCCACGCGGGCTTCGACCAGGCCAGCCTCCCGCAGCACGCGCAGGTGCTTGGACACCGACGTCTGCGGCATGCGGAGGCGCTGCTCGAGCTCGCCCACCGAGCGCTCCGAGGAGGCCAAGAGGCCGAGAATGGCCCGGCGATTTGGCTCGGCGATGATGGCGAACGACTCCATGGCCATTACATACCCCGACGAGCATATGCCTGTCAAGGTATGTAATGGACGGGGCTCGCCCTCGTCTTTTCAGCGGGGCTCAGACGGGGCTCTGGCGGAGCGTTCGGGCCGCCGCCACCAGGTTCTCGAGCGCGGGCAGGACCTCGGACCACTTCCTGGTCTTCAGGCCACAGTCGGGGTTCACCCACAGCCGCTCGGCCGGGATCCGGCGCGCCGCCTTCCGCATCAGCTCGACCATCTGCTCGCGCGTGGGAACGTTCGGCGAGTGGATGTCGTAGACGCCCGGGCCGATTTGGTTCGGGTACTCGAAGGCGTCGAAGGCATCGAGCAGCTCCATGTTCGAGCGCGACGTCTCGATAGTGATGACGTCGGCGTCCATGGCCGCGATGGACTCGATGATGTCGTTGAACTCGGAGTAACACATGTGCGTGTGGATCTGCGTCTCGTCACCCACGCCGTTGGCGGCGATGCGGAAGGCGTCGACCGCCCAGTTCAGGTACGCGGGCCAGTCCGAGCGGCGGAGGGGTAGCCCTTCGCGCAGAGCCGCCTCATCGATCTGAATGATGCGCACGCCGGCGCGCTCCAGGTCTTGCACCTCGGCGCGGATGGCCAGCGCCACTTGGTAGCAAGTGACGGAGCGCGCTTGGTCGTCGCGCACGAAGGACCAATTGAGAATGGTCACCGGCCCGGTGAGCATGCCTTTCATCGGCCTACTCGTGCGTGATTGGGCGTAGACCGTCCAGTCGACCGTCATGGGTTTGTCGCGGCTCACGTCGCCGAACAAGATGGGCGGCTTCACGCAGCGCGAGCCGAAGGACTGGACCCAGCCATTTTCGCTGAAGGCGAACCCAGCTAGCTGCTCGCCGAAGTACTCGACCATGTCGTTGCGCTCCGCTTCGCCATGCACCAAGACATCGAGCCCGAGCCGTTCCTGCTCCAGGACGGCGCGGTCGATCTCCGCCTTCATCTCCGCCACGTAGCCCGCACGGTCGAGCTTTCCGGCGCGGTAGTCGCTGCGCGCCTTGCGGATTTCCGGGGTCTGCGGAAACGAGCCGATGGTGGTGGTCGGAAACAGCGGCAGCTTCAGGCTCTGGGCCTGCAGACTCGCTCGCACCGGATAGGCAGATTGCCTCTGCCCCAGCGCCCCGGTACGCGCCGTCAACGCCGCTTGGACGCCGGGATCGTGGATGCGTGCGGAGCTCCGGCGGCTTTGCTTGGCCGAGTTGCTGGCCGCGAGCGGAGCCAGAATGGCATCACGGCCGTGGTTCAGGGCTGCGCCGAGGGCGTGGATTTCGTCCAGCTTTTGCTGCGCAAAGGCAAGCCAGCTTTGGAGCTCGGAATCGAGCTTCTTCTCGGCACCGAGGTCGACCGGCACGTGCAAGAGCGAGCACGACGGTCCCACCCACAAGCGGTCGCCGAGACGCCGCTGCAATGGCTCGAGCTGATCCAGAATCGACGCTAGGTCGGCTCGCCAAATGTTGCGCCCGCTCACGACACCGAGTGAGAGCACGCGTCCTTCGGGCCAGTGCTCGAGGACCCGGGATAGCTCGGACGAAGCGCTGACCAGATCCAGGTGCAAGCCCCCGACCGGCAAATGGAGAGCGAGGTCCAGATTGCCACTTAGACGGCCGAAATAAGTGGTCAAGAGCAGCTCGGGGCCACCGTCGGTGAGCTCCGCAAACGCAGTGCGGTACGCCTCCTGCCACGTCGAAGGAAGCTCGGTGACGAGCGCTGGCTCATCGATCTGCACCCAGTCGATGCCCTGAGCTCGAAACAGCTCGAGGAGCTGTCGATACACGGGCAGGAGACGCGGCAATAGCGCGAGGCGGTCGAAGTCACTAGCGGCCTTGCCGAGCCAAAGATAGGTGAGCGGCCCGAGCAGCACGGGCTTGGGGCGCAGGCCGAGCTCGCTGGCCTCGCGGAGCTGGGCCAGCAGGCGTTCGGGCTGGAGCCGGAACGTGGAGTCCGCCGACAGCTCCGGCACGATGTAGTGGTAGTTGGTGTCGAACCACTTGGTCATCTCCCCGGCGTGGATGCCGGGGCCGCTGTCGCCGGCGGCTCGTCCCCGGGCCAGGCGAAAGTAGGCGGCGAGGTCGAGCGGGCCGGACTCTGCTGCCCGGCGGGGCACATTGCCGACCAGAAAGCTCGTGTCGAGGACGTGGTCGTAAAAGGAGAAGTCGCCGACGGGTACCCGGTCGAGCTTGGCCTGGCGCTGCCAGTTCCGACGTCGCAGCTCCCCGCCCACGGCCTCGAGCTCAGCCTCGGTCAGGGCGCCGCTCCAGTGTTTTTCGAGCGCGAGCTTGAGCTCCCGCTGAGCGCCGATGCGGGGGAAGCCGAGGTTGTGTGTGCGTGCCATCGGGCCTCTTCGTAGTCCTCGGCTGACATGAAGAAAAATGGTAAGTTTTCATGAATCGATGAGCCAGGCTCATGGATGGGAGACCCCATGCTCGAACGCTTTCACCTGGATTTGCTGCGCCAAGTCGAGCAAAAGGGCACGCTGACGGCGGCTGCTCGCGGTCTCGGGCTGACGCAGTCGGCACTCAGTCATGCCGCACGCAAGCTCGAGCAGGAGCTCGGTGCCGAGCTCTGGCAACGTGAAGGCAGGGGCCTGCGACTGACTCCAGCGGGACGACACCTGCTCTCCTTCGCCGAGCGTGTGCTGCCGCAGTTCGAGCACGCCGAACGGACCGTGACCCAGATGGCGCGCGGACAGCGCGGCACGCTGCGCATCGGCATGGAATGCCACCCTTGCTACCGCTGGCTTTTGAAGGTGGTCGAGCCGTACTTCCGCCAGTTTTCCGACGTCGAGGTGGACGTCAAACAGCGCTTCCAGTTTGGCGGCGTGGGTGCGCTTTTTGCCTACGAGATCGACATGCTGGTCACGCCGGATCCCCTGCGGCGCAAGGGCCTGCATTTCGAGCCGGTGTTCGACTACGAGCAGGTGCTGGTGGTGGGCCGTGAGCATCCGTTGGCGACGCGGGACCACGTCGTACCGGCCGACCTCGCGAGCGAGACCTTGATCACCTACCCGGTGGAGATCGAACGCCTCGACGTCTACAGCCAGTTCCTCTTGCCAGCGGGCTGTGCGCCCAAGCGTCAGGTGACGATCGAGACGACCGACATCATGCTGCAACTGGTTGCGAGTGGACGCGGAGTCGCGGCACTGCCGCACTGGCTCGTCCGCGAGTACGAGAAGGACCTGCCGGTCATCCCGGTGCGGCTCGGGCGGCGCGGCGTCAAAAAGCAGATCTTCCTCGGCACGCGCAGCGTGGACACCAAGATCGACTACGTCGCGGCGTTCGTTCGCCTGGCCAAGTCGACCAAGGCCTTCGGAGGCCGGCGCTTCCGTGCCCAACGGCGCAAATAGCCCCGCTGCCGTAGCTTCCGGGCTAGAGAGCTTCCCGGACTAGAGCCGCACGACGACCAGCTTGGGATCGCCGCTCAGGGCCTTCTGTGCGGCTTTCCTGCCCAAGTCGCGCGCACGGACCGGGATCTTCCCGGCCCGGAGCAGCGGCTCGTCCGCGGGCACCCGGATGCCGGCGCGCGGATCGTCGAGCACCGGCAGGATGGCGAGGGCATGAGGGTGCTTTCGGCGCAGTCGCTTGAGCGACTTGCTCTTCGTTTGGAAGTCGACGACCCGGAATCGCTTCTTCAGCCGCCTGACATCCATGTTCAGCTCGCTCGCGACGAGAACGGTCGACTTCTTGGGCGCGTGCTCGAGCACCCAGTCTACGGCGCGGTTCCTCGACTCGGGGTGCGCCATGAAGGCGGCCTTGCTGGCTTTCAGGGGCCAAGTGGTCAAAACGAGCGCCGAGAGGCAGCAGAAAGCGAGCGCCGAAACGACGGCAGAAGGCAGGCGTGAGCCCTGCATCCTCCAGCCGAGGGCCTGGACGAGCTCGAATGCCCCCAGGGTGGCCAGCATGGGGATCGCCAGCTCCAGGATGAGCAGATTCCGCGCGAAGAACGTGCGCTGCAGCGACATGTAGAGCCAGAGCAGGAGCGGATACGAAAAGACCATGGCAGTGAGGCGCCAGCTGCGTCGCAAGGATTCCACCAGCCCGACCAGCGCCAGCAGGAGCACGCCCGAGCCGTAGCCATCGCTGACGTTCTTGCCATAGGCCAGAAACATCTCGAGGCCCCGCTCGCGCGTCGGCGAACCTGCGCCTGTCGCGTAGTGGGCCGCCTCGTGTGAAAGGTCCCGGTAGAAGGCGGCAGGCGTCAGGAGGGCGTACGGCGTCGTGACCAAGAAGGCGACGAGCGCGGCGGCGCCGAGCAGCGCCAGGTTAACGAGCCAGCTCCGCCGGTGAAACAGCAAAATGGCCAACGTCGGCGCGGCGAGGACCGGGAATAGGTTGTACTTCGTGCCCACGCAGAATCCGACGAGCACTCCGGCCGAGAGCGCGAAGATCCGAGCGGGCAAGCGCTCGACCAGCAGCACCCCATGGGCGATCACGGCCGTGGCCGTCAGGCACCCGAGGATGTCGACGTTCAAGTACCAGGTCGACAAGCGCAGGTAGAACGGCGAGCCGAGCCCGAGAGCGATGGTGAGCAGAAACGCAGCATCGGCGAACGACCGCTCTCGTAAGAGGTGCCGCGCCAGCTTGCGGTTGGCAAGCGCTGCCAGGAAGAGGGCCGCGAGCGAAACGACTGCGTAGACGTAGCGCAGCGGCAGAATGACCCCTGCGTGCTTGAAATAGGGATAGCAGGACTTGGGGAGCGCGCGCGGCGCGAGCGCTGCGTCCGTGCTGGCCGCGCTGGTCAGAGCGAGAGTGGCGGCATTCAGGTAGACCATGAACGACGGCTTGGTGAAGCGACGCGGATTGAGATTCCCGCTTTTCACCATGCCGAGGGCCTTGGAGACCCAGACGTGCTCGTCCGGATGCTGGCAATAAGGCAGCATGTGCTCGATGCGATCGACTCGGGCCATCCAGCCGAAGGCGAGCAGCACGAGCCCGAGCAGACCCACCACCATCGAGCTTCTGCTGAGACGACCCCGAATCCCCCGCATCTCGTCGCCCTCCTATCCGACGCGCACGCAGTTAGCCAGGGACAGCGCAGAAAGGTCCTTGATTCTGCGCCCACGAGCAAATACCCTCACTTTCGCCGGTACCGTCATGAGCCAAGACCTGAGCCTCCTCGACTGTAGCTGTCCGCAAGACGCGGACTCTACGGAAACGAGGAGAAGTCATGTCAAAAAGCAGTGATTCCGTCACCGAGCAGTTGCTCGACAACAACCGCAAGTACGCTTCGGGTCAGAGCCTCCATCGCCCCGCGCATCCCGGCCGGCAGCCGATTCGGCCCGCGCGCCGCGTGGCCGTGGTGGCTTGCATGGACGCTCGTCTGGCCGTCGAGGATCTGCTCGGCCTCCAAACGGGCGAGGCGCACATCATCCGTAACGCGGGTGGCGTGGTGGCGGAGGACACCATTCGCTCGCTCGCCATTTCCCATCACCTGCTCGACACGCGAGAGATCATCCTCGTGCACCACACGCGTTGCGGCATGCTCGCCTTCACCGACGACCTTTTGAAGGCCGGTCTCGAAGGCGATCCGGCCGCCGCCCAGCTCCTCTCCAAGGCCACGGGCCGCGACTTCGTCCCGACCGGCACGTCGTCGAGCTCGCCGGCGGCGTTTTTCGCCTTCCGCGGCTCCCCCGAGCCACTGGATCGCGCTCACGGGGCGGAGGCGCAAGCGCGGCTGGAGTGGGACGTGCGGCGGAGTATTTCGGCCATCGTCACGCATCCCTGGATCCCGACCACCGGGCCTGACGCGGTGACCGTGCGCGGCTTCGTCTACGATGTCGACACGGGGGCCTTGTCCGAGGTGAGCTATCCGGGTCCGGTCGGTTCGATCGGCTAGCTCGATCGGCTAGCTCGATCGGCTAGCTCGATCG
>Ga0164309_10001452_pt1 | contig 11572 bp, 11 predicted proteins | sample Whisoiple_247_MG_FD_109984 | JGI IMG/M metagenome (GOLD analysis project Ga0164309, IMG submission 109984) | Soil microbial communities amended with fresh organic matter from upstate New York, USA - Whitman soil sample_247_MG | ecosystem: Environmental > Terrestrial > Soil > Unclassified >... | reverse complement strand
GTGGTGTGGACCGCGCTGAAGAGCGACGTCGCACATCGCTCGAGCGATCCGAAGGACCGCGAAGCCGCCGACGATCACATGGGATTGATGACGCCGGTCATGAAGGGTGTGATGACAGATGTCGGTTTCTCCAACGCGGTGCTGGCGCAGCAGATGTATGGCGGCCACGGCTATATCGCCGAAAACGGCATGGAGCAGTTCGTGCGCGATGCGCGCATTGCCATGATCTATGAGGGCGCCAACGGCATCCAGGCGCTCGACCTGGTCGGGCGCAAGCTGCCGCGCGGCGGCGGCCGGGCGGTAATGTCGTTCTTCGGCGAGGTCGCCTCCTTTGCCAAGGAGCACGGCGCGGATGAAGCGATGAAGCCCTTTATCGCGCCGCTCAGCACCGCGTTGGGCCATCTGCAGCAGGCCACCACCTGGCTGATGCAGAATGCGATGGCCAAGCCCGACAATGCCGGCGCTGCCGCCACCGACTACATGCAATTATTCGGCCTCGTCACCTTCGGCTACATGTGGGCGAAGATGGCGAAAGTCGCGCAGGACAAGATTGCAGGCTCGGGCGCTACCTCCTATTTGAGCGCCAAGCTCGTGACCGGCCGCTTCTTCATGGAACGGATGCTGCCGGAAACAGCGCTGCATCTCGCGCGCATCCAGACCGGAAGCGCGACTACAATGGAATTGGCGGCGGAAGCGTTCTGACCGGTTTGTTTCCGTCGCCGAAAAATGATCCGCCACATCGTCGCGTCAGCCTGTATATCCAGGCTATATATTATGATCCTCATACCAGGAGGGCGTCATGCCCGAGGCATATATCTACGATCACGTTCGCACGCCGCGCGGTCGCGGCAAGGTGGATGGCGCGCTGCATGAGGTGACCGCGCTGGCGTTGGCGACGGTGCCGCTGAAGGCGCTGAAGGAGCGCAACAACATCGCATCCGATGTCATCGACGATGTCGTGCTGGGCGTGGTCGATCCGGTCGGCGAGGCCGGCTCCGACATCGCGCGCTTCGCGGCGATCGAGGCGGGGCTCGGCGAAGCCGTTCCGGGCGTGCAGATCAACCGCTTCTGCGCTTCCGGCCTCGATGCGGTGAATTTCGCCGCCGCCCAGATCATGAGCGGCCAGCACGAACTCACCATCGGCGGCGGCGCCGAATCGATGAGCCGGGTCGGCATCGGCGCCTCTGGTGGCGCCTGGCCGATGGACCCCTCGATCGCGGTGCCGGCCTATTTCATGCCGCAGGGCGTCTCCGCCGATCTGATCGCGACCAAATACGGCTTTTCGCGCGACGACGTCGACGCCTATGCGGTGCAGAGCCAGCAGCGCGCCGCGAAAGCGTGGGATGAGGGTCGCTTCAACAACTCGGTGGTCCCGGTCAAGGACGTCAACGGGCTCACTATCCTGGCCAAGGACGAGCACATGCGTCCCACCACGACGATGCAATCGCTCGGCCAGTTGCAGCCGTCATTTGCGACCGTCGGCCAGATGGGCGGCTTCGACGCGGTGGCGATCCAGTCGCATCCGGAAATCGAGCGCGTCAATTACGTGCATCATGCCGGCAATTCGTCTGGGATCGTCGACGGCGCCGGCGCGGTACTGCTCGGCAGCAAGGAAGCCGGCGCCAAACACGGCCTGAAGCCGCGGGCCAAAATCCGCGCCTTCGCCAATATCGGCTCGGAGCCGGCGATGATGCTGACCGGCCCGGTTGACGTCACCCGAAAGCTGTTCGAACGCTCGGGCATGAAGAAAACGGACATCGATCTGTTCGAATTGAACGAGGCGTTCGCCTCGGTGGTGCTGCGCTATATCCAGGCCTTCGACATCGACAACGCCAAGATCAACGTCAATGGCGGCGCGATCGCGCTCGGCCATCCGCTCGGTGCCACCGGTGCGATGATTTTGGGTACCGTGCTCGACGAACTCGAGCGCACCAACAAATCAACCGCTCTTGTCACGCTTTGCATCGGCGGTGGCATGGGCACCGCGACGATCATCGAGAGAGTCTAACATTCTGCTCCCTCCCCCCTTGGGGGGGGAGGGTCGGGGTGGGGGGTAGCCACAAGCTCAGTGCCTGCGGACCCCCACCCCCGCCCCCTCCACGCAAGGGGGAGGGGAGACGCATTCCACATTGGCAACCGCCGCGCCTGAGATTGGCTGCCGGCACCGAGGGAGCGACACATGGCCTACAAGAATTTCAAGATCGAGACCGACGCCGACGGCATTGCACTCGTCACCTGGGATACGCCGGGCCGCTCGATGAATGTGTTGGATGAAACCTCGATCAACGAGCTCGAGGCGATCGTCAAGCAGACCTCGGCCGATGCCGCGGTAAAGGGCGTCATCATTACTTCCGGCAAGGAAGCGCTCTGCGCGGGCGCAGATCTGTCGATGCTGGAGGGCATGAGCCGCAGCTATGCCGAGGCGCTCAAGGATAAGGGTGACGTTGCGGCCAATCAGATGCTGTTCGACCAGGGCCGCCGCTTCTCGCAGGTGTTCCGCGGCATCGAGACGTCGGGCAAGCCGTGGGTCGCCGCGATCAATGGTCTTGCGCTTGGCGGCGGCTTTGAACTGACGCTGTCGTGCCACTACCGCGTCGCGGCTGAGAATCCCAGGACCCGTGTCGGCCTGCCCGAAGTCAAGGTCGGGCTTTTTCCCGGCGCCGGCGGCACCCAGCGCGTTCCGCGCATCGTGCCGCCGCAGGATGCGATGCAGTTGCTGCTCAAGGGCGAAGCGATCAATCTCGACAAGGCCAAGGCGCTGAAGCTGGTCGATGCGGTGGTGCCCGCCGCCGACATGATCAAGACCGCGAAGGACTGGATCAAGGGCGGCGGCAAGGCGGTCGCGCCCTGGGACGAGAAAGGTTTCAAGCTCCCGGGCGGACCGGTCTATTCCAAGGCCGGGATGATGATGTTTCCGGCCGGCAACGCGATCTTCCGTCGGGAGACCTACGACAATTATCCGGCGGCGCGCGCCATTATGCAGTGCGTCTATGAAGGATTGCAGTTGCCGATCGATGCCGGCCTGCGGGTCGAGTCGCGCTACTTCGCGCAGATCCTACGCAGCAAGGAAGCGGCAGCGATGATCCGCAGCCTGTTCCTGTCGATGCAGGAATTGAACAAGGGCGCGCGCCGCCCACCAAACGTGCCGGCGACGAAAATCAGGAAGCTCGCCGTGATCGGCGCCGGCTTCATGGGCGCCAGCGTCGGGTACGTCTCGGCGCGCGCTGGCATCGAGGTGGTGCTGATCGACCGCGACCAGGAAAGCGCCAACAAGGGCAAGGCGCATGCGCAGTCGGTAATCCACGATTTGATCAAGAAAGGCCGCGCCAAGGAAAGCGATCGCGAGGCCGTGTTATCGCGCATTAGCGCAAGTGCCGATTACGCCGCGTTGAAGGATTGCGACCTCGTCATCGAAGCGGTGTTCGAGGACCGCAAGGTCAAAGCCGAAACCTACGCCAAGGCGCAGCCGCTGTTGAAGTCCGATGCGATCTTCGCCTCCAACACCTCGACGCTGCCGATCAATTCGCTGGCCGAGGAATTCAAGGATCAGGGCAAGTTCATCGGCATTCACTTCTTCTCGCCGGTCGAGAAGATGATGCTGGTGGAGATCATCGTCGGCAAGAACACCGGCGACGTCGCACTCGCGACCGCGCTCGACTATGTCCGCGCCATCGGCAAGACGCCGATCGTGGTCAACGATAGCCGAGGCTTTTTCGCCAACCGCTGCGTACTGCGCTTCACCGCCGAAGGCCTCGAAATGCTGTTGGAAGGCGTGCCGCCGGCGATGATCGAGAACACCGCGAAGATGGCAGGCATGCCGGTCGGGCCGTTGTCGCTGTCCGATGAAGTGGCGCTTGATCTCGTGCTCAAGATCATGAAGGCGACGGAAGCCGATCTTGGCGCCAACGCCATCGACCAGGGCCAGAAGAAGCTATTGGTCGAAATGGTCGAGAAGCAGGGTCGTTTCGGCCGCAAGAACAGCAAGGGTTTTTACGATTATCCCGAAAAGGGCAAGGGCCAGAAGAGCCTGTGGTCGCAACTCGGCAGCCTGCAGCCGAAAAAGCTCGACCCCGATACGCTCGACATCGAGGAGCTGAAGCAGCGCTTCCTGGTGGTGCAGGCGGTCGAAGCCGCACGCACCGTGGAGGATCACGTCATCACCGACATGCGCGAAGCCGATGTCGGCTCGATCCTCGGCTTCGGATTCGCGCCGTTCACCGGCGGCACGCTTTCCTATATCGATTTCATGGGCACGAAAAAATTTGTCGAGCTGTGCCACAGGCTCGAGGCCAAATACGGCTCGCGTTTTACGCCGCCAAAGCTGCTGATCGACATGGCCGCCAAGGGCGAGACGTTCTACGGGCGCTTTCCTCCGAAGAAGCAGGCAGCGGCCTGAGAATAAAGGATCGTTACCCCACCGTTTCGCGGGACGGGGCTGGGACGGACAAACGGGCCGGATCGATCCGGCCCGTTTTGCTTTTCGTCGAAATTCGGCGGCGAAGGCCTTATGCCGCCTTCGGCAAGCCTTCCTTGGCCAAGGCCTCCTGCACCGTCGGGCGTGCGCCGACGCGCTCCTTGAAGGCCATCAGATTCTTTAGCGCCGAAAGATCGAATTTGTGGGAATCGGCCCAGCGCAACATGGTGTAGAGATAGCCGTCGGCGACCGAGAACTGCTTGCCCATGACATAGTCGCGCTGGCCAGTTGCGAGTCGATATACATGAACTTGCCCATGATGCGGTCACGGAATACGTTCTTGGCGTCATCGGCGATCGCCGGATTGAACAGCGGGCTGAAATTCTTGTGCAACTCGCCGGTGATGAAGTTCAGCTATTCGAGCAGCTTGTAGCGTTCGGCACTGTCGCGGGCTGGCGCCAGATTCTTGCCGGGCACCTTGTCGGCGATCATCTGCACGATCACGGGGCCTTCGGTCACGAGCTCGCCGCTATCGAGGGCGAGCGCGGCTTCCGAGATTTAAATGCACCTGCATGGAATAGTCAAGATTGATGCAGCTGCATTTATTGCGGTACAGTGGCGGCTGACCATCATGGATCGCCGTGCAGCACCGATGAAACGCAAACCATCCACCGAGGCGACCGCTGCCTGGATCCGCCTGATGCGAATCCAGAGGCGGGTGCTCGACACGGTCGAGCAGGAGCTGAAAAAGGCCGGCTTTCCGCCGCTCGCCTGGTACGACGCGCTGCTCGAATTGTCGCGTGCGCCGTCTGGCGAGATGCGTCCGGTGGAATTGGAAAAGCTGATGCTGATTCCGCAATACTCGACCTCGCGGCTGATCGACCGTCTGGTGGACGAGGGGCTGGCGGCGCGCCGCGAATGCAAGATCGACAAGCGCGGTCAGTTCGTCGAGATCACCGAAACGGGGCGCGAATTACAAAAGAAGATGTGGGGCGCGTACTCGGCGGCGATCGAAAAGCATGTCGGCTCCAAATTGTCGGATGCCGATGCCGTCAAACTGTGCGGTCTGCTTGACCGGCTGGGCTGCTCGTGTGACGAAAGTCCTGCGCCGGCTGTCAGGGATGGCGTAGCCGCCCGATGATAATATATTCCTCTCTCGCATCTGCGGACCGCGCGGTCCGGGATATCCCCTGCCACACGGCGCGTTCGGTCGAATCGCCCCACATCCGGAATTTGCATGGCGCGTGACCAGATCGATATGACGCCGTTGCAATCGCGCGACGAATTGGTGGCGTGGCTGGCAGCCGGCGTGAAGCCGGTTTCCGAATTCCGCATCGGCACCGAACACGAGAAGACTCCGTTCACGCTGCAGGGCCATCGTCCGGTGCCCTACGAAGGCGCCCGCGGCATCGGCGCGTTGCTGGACGGCATGAAGCTGCTGCTCGGCTGGGAGCCGATCATGGAGCACGGCAACATCATCGGCCTCTACGACGTCACCGGCGGCGGCGCGATTTCACTGGAGCCTGGCGGCCAGTTCGAATTGTCGGGCGCGCCGGTGGAAACCGTGCATCAGACCCACGCCGAACTGATGGCGCATCTGGTCCAGGTGCGAGAGATCGCCACTCCGCTTGGCATCGGCTTTCTCGGACTCGGCATGACGCCGTCCTGGTCGCGGGAGCAGATTCCCGTGATGCCCAAGGGCCGTTACAAGATCATGACCAACTACATGCCGAAGGTCGGCCATTACGGCCTCGACATGATGTACCGGACCTGCACGGTGCAGACCAATCTCGACTTCTCTTCGGAAGCCGACATGGTCAAGAAGCTCAGGGTATCGGTCGCGCTTCAGCCGGTCGCGACCGCCTTGTTCGCCAATTCGCCGTTCACCGAAGGCAAGGTCAACGGCTTCCAGTCGTTCCGTTCCGAGATCTGGCGCGACACCGACAATGCGCGCGCCGGGATGATTCCATGGGCGTTCGAGGAGGGCATGGGGTTCGAGCGCTGGGTCGATTACGCGCTCGATGTGCCGATGTATTTCGTCAAGCGGGGCGATGCCTATATCGACGTCGCAGGATCGTCGTTTCGCGATTTCTTCGCCGGCAGGAACGCTGCGCTGCCCAACCAGCGTCCGACCTTGTCGGATTGGGCCAATCACCTGTCGACGATCTTTCCGGAGGTGCGGCTCAAGCGTTATCTGGAAATGCGGGGCGCCGATGGGGTGCCATGGGACCGGCTGCCGTCATTGTCGGCGTTCTGGGTCGGCATGCTTTATGACCACACCAGCCTCGATACGGCCTGGGACATCGTCAAGCACTGGAATGCGCAGGAACGTCAGGCGTTGCGGGACGACGTGCCGCGCCTCGGTTTCAAGGCCCGAATCAGAGATCGCTATCTGTTCGAGATCGCCAAGGAGTGCCTGACATTGTCGTATTCGGGCCTGCGCCGGCGCGGCCGCCTCGACCAGTTCGGTCGCGACGAGACCCGTTACCTTGAGTCGCTGCAGCGGACCATCGATGCCGGACGCACCCCGGCCGAGGAGATGCTGGAGAAATTTCATGGCCCCTGGAAGGGCTCGGTGGAACCGGCCTATGAGGAATACGCGTTCTAGTCCCATGAACAGGCAAGGTCGATTTGCAGTAAATCGCCGCGCGAAACGCGCTTTCGTTGTCACCTGAACCCCGACACCGTTCATCTGCCGTACAGGTTCATGGCGATCAAATGGCAAACCGCGCATCGCGGTCCGGTCCAGTTAGTCGAAAGCCATTGAAATGATGGGACGCCGCCTGCTCAGGGCGTGCTGGGTGACATCAGCTTTCCTGCTCGCCATCCATGCAGCGGGACCGGCGCAAGCCCAGACCAATTTCGATCGTCCCGGCGGCGACTATCAAAATTCGCCGGTAACCTCCGGCGATCCCGCAGATTGCGCGCTGACCTGCGAGCACGACCGCCGCTGTCGGGCCTGGACCTTCAGCTATCCGACCGACATCGCGCGCAGCGCGCTGTGCTGGCTGAAGAACACGGTGCCGGCGCGAGTACAGGATAGTTGCTGCGTGTCAGGTGTACGCGGCGCCGGCGTGGTCGAGCCGCGCAACAACGCGATCGAGCACGCGATCGACCGGCCCGGCGGCGACTACCGCAGCTTCGACCTCAAGGGGAGCGAAGGCGACGAGCCGTGCCATTCCGCCTGTACCGCGGATAACAAGTGCCGGGCCTGGACCTATGCCCGCCGCGGCTATATCGGGCGGGAGGCCCATTGCTTTCTGAAAAAAGAGATCAAGCCGCCGCGGCGCAAGGCCGGCTTTATTTCGGGGGTGGTGCGGTAGTGGCAGTTGCGACCGCCACTATCTCGCGTCGAACGTCCCGACGGCCCGCCTTTGAGGCCAGCGTCTGCCATTGGCGGTGCCGCAGCGGCCCGATGGTGGCGCGTTTTGCCTTCGACAGGCGGATCAGCACCATCGGATAATCCCTGAAGTGATCGGTGAAGCAAAACACCTTCGGCTGGCTCTCGACCAGCATGTCGCGCTCCTCGATGGGAACGCCCGGCATCACCAGGCTGTCGCCGTCTTCCTTTAGCCGCGCAGTAACTTCTTGCGGATCTTGAGCGCGGGCCTCCCGTAGGAGGTAGCGTCTTCCACCTCGGGCCAAGCCAATGCCCGCCCTCTGACATCGTCGAAGGTCATGCGAGCGCCTGTCGATCAATGCACCGCGGTGAAGAACCGCGCCAGCCGCAAGCCGGAGAACCAGGTCCATACCGGCTGTCTGCGCATGCCGAGATCCCACGATCCGACCACTGCGTCGGCGCGGCCGACCAGGTCGTCCATCGGCAACAGGCCGACGCCGCCTTCGCGCACGGGAACGCGGCTGTCGGCGGAGTTGTCGCGGTTGTCGCCCATCACGAACAGGTGCCCGGGGGGCACTGTCACCTCCGGCGTGTTGTCGAGCCGGCCGTTGTCATACAGCTTGTAGATCTCGTGGCTGACGCCGCCCGGCAGCGTCTCGATGTAACGAAGCGCGGCCTCGAAGCCGCCATTGTCGTCCTCGGCCTGACCGGTGCCGTCGGGTTTCAATTCGGCGGCGCGGTCATTGATGAAGAGCTGACCCTGCCGCATCTGGATGCGATCGCCGGGCAGGCCGATCACGCGCTTGACCCAGGCCTGCGCGCGATTGCCCGGCCAGCGGAACACCACCACGTCGCCGCGCTTCGGCACGCCGCCAAGCACGCGCCCGGTCTCGGGCAGGGTGATCTGGATCGGCAACGACGCCGCGCTGTAACCATAGGGGAATTTCGATGCCAGCAGCGCATCTCCAATCATGAGCGTCGGCTCCATCGAACCCGACGGTACATAAAACGGTTCGGCGATTGCGCCTTTGGCGACGAACACCGCCAGTACGATTGCGACCAGCTGAACCACCTGGCCGCGCCAGGTCGTGGGCTCCGGTTTGGATTCAGTCGAGGATTTATCGACGCTCACGAGCCAGTTCCTCCAACTGTAATGCGCTCCATCCGCAAAGTCGGCTGGCCGACGCCGACCGGCACGCCCTGGCCGTTCTTGCCGCAGGTGCCGACGCCGGTATCGAGCGCGAGATCATTGCCGATCATGGTGATGCGATGCAGGTCGGTCGGCCCGTTGCCGATCAGCATCGCGCCCTTCAAGGACGCGCCGACCTTGCCGTTCTCGATCCTGTAGGCCTCGGTGCACTGGAACACGTATTTGCCCGAGGTGATGTCGACCTGGCCGCCGCCGAAATTCGCGGCATAGATGCCGTTCTTCACCGAAGCGAGGATCTCGGCGGGATCGTGTTGGCCGGCCAGCATGTAGGTGTTGGTCATGCGCGGCATCGGCACATGGGCATAGCCCTGGCGGCGGCCGTTGCCGGTCGGCTTCATGTTCATCAGGCGAGCGTTCTGGCGATCCTGCATGTAGCCGACCAGGATGCCGTCCTCGATCAGCATGGTGCGATTGGTCGGCGTGCCCTCGTCGTCGATTGACAGCGAGCCGCGCCGCGAGGCCATGGTGCCGTCATCGACCACGGTGACGCCCTTGGCGGCGACCTGCTGGCCCATCAGGCCTGCGAAGGCCGAAGTCTTCTTGCGGTTGAAATCGCCTTCCAGTCCGTGGCCGACCGCCTCGTGCAGCATAACGCCAGGCCAGCCGGCGCCGAGCACGACATCCATCTCGCCCGCCGGCGCGGGGATCGATTCCAGATTGACCATCGCCTCGCGGATCGCGCCGTCGGCGGCCTCGCGCCAGGCCTTTGTTTCGATAAAGCGCGCATAGCCCTCGCGGCCGCCATAGCCCTTGCTGCCGCTTTCCTGGCGGTCGCCCTGGCCGGCCACGACGGAAATATTGACCCGCACCAGCGGGCGGATGTCGCGGTAGCTCTCGCCGTCGGGGCGGAGGATCTCCACCACCTGCCAGGTCGCCCCTAAGCTGACCGTCACCTGCCGCACCCGCGGATCCCTGTCGCGGACATAGGCGTCGATCTCGGCGAGCAGCTTGACCTTGCTTTCGAAGCCCGGCGCATCCAGCGGATTGTCGTCGCCATAGAGACGCACGTTGGTGTGGGCGGGCGGGCTTGCGAATGTGCCGGAGTAGCCGCCGCGCACCGCATGCACCGCGTCGGCGGCGCGGATCAGCGCCGGCAGCGACACGTCGGAGGAATGCGCATAGCCGACCGCGTCGTCCTTGACCGCGCGCAGGCCGAACCCCTGCGAAGTGTCGTAGGTCGCCTGCTTCAGCCGGCCATTGTCGAACATCAGCGCTTCGGTCTGGCTGTATTCGAGGAATAGTTCGCCGTCGTCGGCGCCCGACAGTCCGCGCGCCACCTCGTCGCGCACGGCATCGCGGTTAAGATTGGCGCGGTCGAGAAGCGAGGTCGTGGCGGGATTGGTCATGCCGGCTCCAGAAACTCTTTGCGATCCGCGGTCGCGCTTGACGGACCAGAACCCCGAATCGAAGATAGTAGTGATCGAGGGAAAAGGGGAGGGGCTGACGGGTGACGAACTTCCTCACGGCAGCTTGTCGTACCCTTCTCCGAGCCCGTTCAGGCTGAGCGGGAAGCCGATGCCCTCTTCCGGCGTCTCGAAGATGATAAAGGTTGCGGTCTTGGCGGTGCGGAGCTGATTGAGCAGCTTGTCGTCCATCACAACCTCGGCAACGCAGCCATTGGGCAGGCATCGGACAAAACCGGCGCGGCCGACATCGACATTGTCGAGCTTCAGCCCGAGACCGGAGGGCAGCAGTACGCCGAGCGGCGCGACCACCCGCATCAGCTTGCTCTTCTGATCGGCGGTTTTCAGCACGATCACCGTCAGTCCCGCGTTGGATCGATCCTCGGCCACCACGCTCTGGATCAGCGCGCACTGCTCGGCCTGGGCGCCCGGCGGAGTATCGCAGCGGATCTGCCAGTCGCCATGGACCGAGCGCACCGCTCCTTGAGCGCTGGCGGCGGCGGGCAGAGCCATAATGGCGAGAGCGGCGCATGCCATCAGCCGCAAAATCAGGCCCAGGCCGGCAGGCAACGGGGGGCGCTCGCTGATGCTGTGCTGATTCAGGTCCTGCGAAGCCCCCATCGGGGTGGATCCCTCAAGTTTGGTACGGACTTCGGATTGATACGGCAATGACGGCACCTTGAAGGCGGTTCGGACCCGTCCAAAGACCGATTTCGGGACAGGACTCAATCGCTTCTGCATGTTGCATATCAGGTTCTGGCGGAAAGGCCTCGGCCTTGCCTACATCGGACAACCGGCCTGTCAAGCTCACGGCAGCGGTGCGGTCGGCTCCTGGGACCGAGAAAAGTACCGCCGGCGCTCTGGTGTGAGAAAAAATGTCGCACCAAGGGGGCAGAAAATGCGATTCCTCTAAACTACTGCATTGCGGGTGTCTCGAAATTATGGTTTTAGAGGGCCGCTCTGACGATCGAGCCCGGATATTGTGAAGTCGACTTCAGAACTCGCATCCGAGCGGCTTGGCAGAGAGGACGTGGTGCAGCATCTTCGGCCATCCGGCGGAGTGCTTTGGAGTACTAGTCAGGGGAGCGCGAGCGGCATGAGGATGTCGATTGGCCATGTGGGCCGTTGGTTTTTAGGGTTAGCGTTTAGCGGTATGGCGCTGATGAGCGGTGGAGCGGCATCGGCGGAAGAGCTGGGTCAGCCGG
>Ga0164309_10001451_pt1 | contig 11575 bp, 13 predicted proteins | sample Whisoiple_247_MG_FD_109984 | JGI IMG/M metagenome (GOLD analysis project Ga0164309, IMG submission 109984) | Soil microbial communities amended with fresh organic matter from upstate New York, USA - Whitman soil sample_247_MG | ecosystem: Environmental > Terrestrial > Soil > Unclassified >... | reverse complement strand
GGCCAGGCGTCGATGTCGGCGAAGCGCTTGAACAGCGCGGCCTTGCCCTCCATCACCGGCAGCGCCGCGCCAGGGCCGATGTTGCCGAGGCCGAGCACGGCCGAGCCGTCGGTGACGACCGCGACGGAGTTGCCCTTGATGGTCAGCCGCGAGATGTCGTCGGGGTTCTCGGCGAGCGCCATGCTCACCCGGCCGACGCCGGGGGTGTACGCCATGGACAGGTCGTCACGGGTGCGCAGCGGCACCTTCGACGACACCTCGATCTTGCCGCCGAGGTGCAGCAGGAAGGTCCGGTCGCTGGTCTTGTAGACGTGCACCCCGGCGACCAGGTCGACCGCCTGCTCGAGCTCGTGGGCGTGGTCGGCGTCGCTGGCCGAGCAGGTCACGTCGACGACGAGGCGCTCGTGGCTCGACTCCGCGACGTCGATGGCGGTCACGATCCCGCCCGCCTGCGCGATCGCCGTGGCGACCGCTCCCACCACTCCGTGGTCGGGCGCGGTGTGCAGGCGCATGGTGATCGAGTACGACGAGGTGGTGGCGGCCATGGTCGAACCATCCTCCGAGCCCGTGGTTACGTTCAAGTCACCTGCGACCGCAACGACCGAAACGCCGCACCCCGAGCAGGGCTCAGCGGGCGACGCCGAGGTGGTCGAGCAGGTTGTGGGAGAAGCGCTGGCCCATCGTCGCCATCACGCCCTTCATCGCGGTGGTGACCGCCGGCGCGGACAGCCGGGGCAGCGGGAGCTCCAGGGTGACCTCGAGGCTGGTGGCCAGGTGGGTGCCCCCGTCGGTGTCGGTGAGGTCGTACCAGCCGTGCACCCCGGTCCGCTCCTGCTTCCCGGTGGGCGGGTCGTGGCGGAACTCGATGCGCTCCAGGTCGGTGAAGGTCATCCGCTCGGTGAACGCCGAGGCGACGCCGACGCCGAGCACCTCCAGGCTCGTCATCTCCCAGAGCCAGTGCTCCCCGTCGGCCTCGATGCTCTTCACGAACGGCGTCATCCGGGCCACCAGGGCCGGGTCCGTCAGCGCCGCCCAGATCTCGTCGCGTCCGGCCCGCACCACGGCCTGGGCGTCGGTGCGCGCGGTGAAGCTGTTCAAGCCGCCTCCTCGCCGGTCCGCTCGAGCGCCGACTCGATGTCGGCGGCGATCTTCTCGGGTGCGGTGGTGGGCCCGTAGCGCTTCAGCACGCGGCCACGGTGGTCGACCAGGAACTTGGTGAAGTTCCACTTGATGCGGCTGCCGAGCAGGCCGCCCTTCTCCGAGCGCAGCCACGCGAAGAGCGGGTCCGCGCCGGCGCCGTTGACCTCGACCTTGGCGAACAGCGGGAAGGAGACCCCGAAGTTGCGCTCGCAGAACGCGGCGATCTCGGCCTCGGTCCCCGGCTCCTGGCCGCCGAACTGGTCACACGGGAAGCCCAGCACGCTGAAGCCGGGTGCGGCGTACGCGTCGTGGAGCTCCTGCAGCCCCTGGTACTGCGGGGTGAACCCGCACTGGGAGGCGGTGTTGACGACCAGGACGACCCGACCGGAGTAGTCCTCGAGGTCGACCTGGTCGCCGTGGATGCTGCGCGCGGAGAAGTCCGAGAGGGTCGGCATGTCCTCGAGTGTGGCAAAGGGTTGGTCAACCGGCAGTGACCAGGCTCACCGCGAGAAAGTTGCCCGGAAAGTGTTTCAGCATGCCGGCTTTCGAGCACGTACCTGTTACGCACCGCCGGCTTGACCGTACAGACCGGCTGGCCCGAGAAAACCGAGGAGCAGACCCGAGATGTCGTTCGTCGCCGTGTTCACCGCAAGTGCCATGGGCTTCACGCTTCTCGTGCCGATCCTCATGGTCGTCGTGCTCCTCGCCTACAGCGCGCCGGCGCGGCGGGCGGTCCGCCTGGGTACCGACGCCGAGGCCACCACCTCGGGAGACACGGCCGACCGCGACCTCAGCCGTCTCGCCGCCTGAGCACCACGACCAGCAGCACCAGCGACGCCACCTGGCAGGCGCCGAGGACCACGACCAGGTCCCACCGGCCGCCGCCGTAGAGCGCTCCCGCGAGCAGGCCACCGGCCAGCGCCGCCGCGCCCTGCCAGGCCGCGAACACGCCGTACGCCGTCGCCAGCCGCGGCGCGGGCACCAGGTCAGCCACCAGGGCCTTGACCGTGGAGTCCTGCACGCCCACCGCGGCCCCCCAGACCAGGACGCCGACCAGGGCCACGGCCAGCTGGTCCGCCAGCGCGAGCAGCGGCACCAGCGCCACCAGGAACGGCAGCACCAGCAGCACCCGCGGCCCGACCCGGTCGTACCTGAGCCCCGTGGCCAGCGCCGAGACCGCCTCGACCGCCATCGCGACCGCGTAGACCACCGGCACCAGCGCCGGCCGGACCAGCCCGGCGTCGCTGAGGTGGAAGCCGATCAGGCCGAACGTCATCAGCCCCAGGGTGCTGGCCGCGCACGACAGCGCGAACAGGTGGAACTCGCGCGGCAGCCGGTGCCGCCCGGCGACCGCCGTCGACGTCGGAGCGGCGCCCGCCGGGGGCGCCGGGACATCCAGCGCCACGTCGGCCTCGCGGGACCCGGTCTCGAGCGACGCGGGCTCGGGGGCGTCGTACACGCGCATGTCGGGCACCCGCACCCGGATCACGGCGAGCAGCACCATGGCGGCGACCGCAGGGACCGCGAGCGCCGCCAGGCCGGCCCAGGTGTGCGTCGTCAGGGCGATCACGCCGGCCACCAGCAGCGGCCCCGCGAACGCCCCGACCTGGTCGAGCGCCTTGTGCACCGCGAAGCCCTTGCCGCGGCCGACGGATCGGGCGGCGTGGGCGAGCAGGGCCGACTTCGAGGGACTCCGCACGGCCTTGCCGGTCCGCTCCAGCAGCACCATGGTGGCCCCGAAGGCGAGGCCCACGCCGCCGAGGAACGGGGCGACCGCCATCAGCGGCACGCACACCGCGGTCATCCCGTAGCCGACGATCGTCAGCGGCCAGTAGGCGCCGCTGCGGTCGGCGAGCGGACCGAACACCAGGCGCAGCACGAGCGCGGCGGCCTCGCCGGCGCCGGTGACCACGCCGACGACCAGGGCCGAGGCGCCGAGCGAGGCGAGGTAGGGCCCGGTGATGGAGCGGGCGCCCTCGTAGACCATGTCGGCGGCCAGGCTGACGATGCCGAACCAGATCACCGTGCGCCACGGCGACCACACCGGGAGCGTCGCTCTCGCGGGGGTCGTCTTCATCGGAACCTCACGGTCCGGACGCTACCGTCGAGCCGTGACCCAGCAGGCAGCGCCGTGAGGGTGCTCGTCGCCGAGGACGAGCCCCGGCTCGCGGCACTCCTCGACCAGTCCCTCACCGAGGCCGGCTGGCAGGTCGAGGTCGTGGGCGACGGCCGCGCTGCCTACAGCGCCGCCCTGGGCGAGACGGCGTACGACGTGCTCCTGCTGGACTGGATGCTCCCGGGGCTGGAGGGCGTGACCGTGTGCCGGCGACTGCGCGAGGCGGGGGTCCGCACGCCGGTGCTGATGCTCACCGCCCGGACCACGGTGCCCGACCGCGTGGCGGGACTGGAGGCCGGCGCCGACGACTACCTGGTCAAGCCGTTCGACCTCGACGAGCTGATCGCCCGACTGCGGGCCTTGCACCGGCGGGCGGCCGGGGACGACGAGCAGCCGCTGCGGGTGGGCGACCTGGTGCTCGACCCCGCCTCCCGCCGCACCACGCGGGGCGAGGTGGAGATCGAGCTGTCCGCCCGCGAGTTCGACATCCTGCGGCTGCTCATGGAGCGCGCCGGGCGCCTGGTGACCCGGTTCACCATCCTCGACGAGGTCTGGGACGGCGAGACCGACCTGCGCAGCAACGTCATCGACGTCCACGTGGCCGGCCTGCGCGCCAAGATCGACCGGCCGTTCGGGACGAGCACGATCACCACGCTGCGCGGCGCCGGCTACCGGATCGACCCCGCCCCGTGACCGACCGGCCCCCGCGCACCACCCGCCTGAGCCGCCGGGTGGCGAGGCTGCCGCTGCGGGTCCGGCTGGTGGCCGGCTTCTCGGCGACCATGCTGCTCGTGCTCACCGCGGCGGGGGCGTTCGTCTACTGGCGCGTGCAGTTCGCGCTGGACCGGCAGCTCAACGGCGACCTGTCGGCGGACACCCGGCTGCTCACCCCCCTGATCAGGCCGAACGGCCAGCTGGTGCCCGACGTGAGCCAGGTCGTGGGCAGCGAGCTCTACCAGGTCCTCGACCGGGACGGGCACGTCCTCGCCGCCAGCCCCACGCTCAACGGCCGGGCCCTGGTGTCCCCCCGGACCGTGCGCACCGCCCTGGACGGGCCGGTGCGGCAGGACATCGGCGCGCTGCTGCCCACCACCCGGGACCCGCTGCGGGTCTACGCCACGCCGCTGCCCGGCGCCGGCGGGCAGGACGCCGCGGGCCAGAAGGCGGCAGTCCTCGTGGTCGCGGTCCGCCGCGACCACCGCGACGAGGCGCTGCTCGAGCTGCTGGCCCAGCTCGCGGCCGCCGGCCTCGGCGCACTGCTGGCCACCGCCGTCGTCGGCGACCTGCTGGCCCGCTTCGCGCTGCGCCCCGTCGAGCGCTACCGCGCCCAGGCCGCCGACATCGTCGCGGGCGCGTCGGGGGTCCGGCTGGAGGTGCCGCCGGGTCGCCACGACGAGGTGACCCGGCTCGGGGACACCCTCAACGCCATGCTCGACGCGCTGGAGGAGGCCGTCGAGCGCGAGCGGCGCTTCGTCAACGACGCCAGCCACGAGCTGCGGACCCCGCTGACCCTGCTCACCACGCGCCTCCAGCTGGCCCGGCGGCGCACCCGCTCGGTGGCCGAGCACGAGGCGGTCCTCGCCGAGATCGAGACCGACGTCGTACGCCTCGTGAAGCTGGCCGAGCACCTCCTCGAGGTCGGCCACGACGCCCGGATCGACGAGGTCGGCTGCGACCTGGCACCGGTCGCCGCCGCCGAGGTCGCCCGACGCAACGCGGTCGCCCGCGCCACGGGTCGCGGCCGGTCCGCGATCACCATCGCCACCGCGCCGGCGCCAGTCCCCCTGTCCGAGGCGGCTGCCGGGCAGCTGGTCGGCAACCTCCTCGACAACGCCGTCAAGCACGGCGCGGCCCCGGTCGACGTGGTGGTCGACCGGGTCGGCGAGTGGGGCCGGCTGCGCGTGACCGACGCCGGCCCCGGGATGGACGCCGAGCTGCTCGCCACCGCCACCCGCCGCTTCACCCGGGCCGCGAGCTCCCGGTCCCGGGAGGGCTTCGGCCTGGGGCTGTCACTGGTGGAGAGCCTGGTCACCCGGGCCGGCGGGCAGCTGCGGCTCTGCTCGTCCGGACACCACCAGCGGTACGGCGCCGTGCCTGCCGCCGACCCCGCCACTGACCCCGCCACTGACAAGGTCCCCTGCGACCACGGCGGTGCGATGACCGTCACGGTGCTGCTCCCCACCACCTGAGCCGGACTTCATCGGCACTTCACGTTGCGTTCATAACGTGGCCGCCGTTCCGTCCCGCGAAAGGTGTTCCCCATGCTCTCGAACCTCCTGTCGAGCGTGCTCGGCAACCTCGGAGGTCCCGCCCGCCTCGGTCTGGACGTCCTCTCGATGCTGGTGCTCGTCGGCATCCTCTACCGACGCCGCGCGGCCGCCCCCGAGATGACGCTCGTCTTCACCGCCCTGAACATCGGCCTCTTCGCGGCCGTCTCGGCGATCGGCGCCGGCGACTTCCCGACCGGCATCGGCTTCGGGCTCTTCGGCCTGCTCAGCCTGGTCCGGCTGCGCAGCGCGGCCTTCACGCTCAAGGACGTCGCCTACACCTTCGTGGCCCTGATCCTGGCGCTGGTCAACGGCCTCCCGGAGCGCAACTTCGCGATCGTCATCGCCCTGGACGTGGTGCTGCTGGTGGCGATCTGGCTCACCGACGAGTCCCGGGTCACCCGGCCGACGCGGATCATGCGGATCACCCTCGACCGGGCCCTCACCGACTCCGACGCGGTGACCGCCGCGGTCCGCGAGCGGACGGGCCTCGACCCGGTCGGGCTGACCGTCGACGAGGTCGACTTCGTCCGTGACACCACCCGCGTCCGGGTGCGCGTGACCGTCGAGGACACCTGGTGGGCGTGGAACGACGCCCAGACGGTGACCGCCCGCGCGGACGCCGCCGAGAGCGAGGCCGCCGATGCCCGCTGAGCGCCTTCCCTCCGCCCTGCACCCGCTGGACGTCTCGGACCGGGCCACCGTCGGCCTCGACGAGGTCGTCGCCGAGGCGGCGAACCTGACCCGCGTGGACCGCAAGTACCTCGTCGACCGGCGGGTCGCCGAGTCGTTCCTGGCCGGCCTGCCCGCGTCGTTCCGGGTGCTCGCCATCGACGAGCGCCGCACCACGTCCTACTCCTCGGTCTACTTCGACACCCCGCGCCTCGACGCGTGCCGCGACCACGTCCAGCAGCGACGCCGGCGCTGGAAGGTGCGCAGCCGGATGTACGTCGAGGACCAGCTCTGCCGCTTCGAGGTGAAGACCCGCGACGGCCGCGGGCGGACCCACAAGAGCGTCACCGCGAGCCGCCCCGACCAGCACGGCCTGCTCGGCTCCGACGAAGCGGCGTTCGCCACCGGCGTCCTGGTCGAGCGCGGCGTCGACGTCGACGTGTCCTCCCTGGTGCCGTCGATGCGGGTGGACTACCAGCGGCTGACGCTCGCCGACACCGACGCCTCGCTGCGGGTCACCCTCGACTGGGGCGTGGACTGCACGCTCGACGGCGGCCGGGTGTGGGTCGACGAGGAGTGGGTGCTCGTGGAGACCAAGGGCGGGTTGCGGCCCTCCCCGGCGGACGCGCTGCTCGGCTCCCTGGGTGCGCGGCCGCGCTCCTTCTCCAAGTACGTGTCCGCGGCGTCGCTGCTGCGCGACGACATCCCCGACAACGACGTCCGCCGGCTGCGCGGGCACCAGCTGCACCTCGAGGAGGCCACGGCATGACCACGAGCACCGACACCTCGGCACCCGACACCCAGCGGCCCGGCCCCGGCACCGGTGGCGGCGCGTCGACCGGCGCGACGACCGGCGTCACGCGCCGGCCGCGGCGACGCCGCAGGTTCACCGTCGTCGCCGTGATCGCGGCCCTCGCCGTGCTCGGCGGGGCGGTCGGGCCGTGGGCGTACGACACCTTCGTCAACACCTCGGCGAAGGACCGGATCGAGGCCGACCCGCCGCCCACGCTGTTCTCCGACGCGGCCATCCGGCCGATCGAGCACCGGGTCGACGCCCAGCCGGCCCGGGCCAGGCGGCTGATGGCCGACTGGTGGAAGCAGCACGGCTCCACCGCCGACGACGCGGCCTTCGTGTCCTGGCTCGAGCAGACCCTCCCGAAGCCCCCGTCGCCCGCGCGCCGCGCGAAGGAGATCAAGCAGGTGCAGGCGATCGACAGGACCCGCACCAGCGCCGGCGTCGCGGCCGCGACCTGGCTGGAGGCGTACGGCAAGAACGACGTGTGGCAGCTCGCCGCCCACGACCAGGCCGAGCTGCTGCCCGGCACCGCCGGCGACGCGCTGAAGAACCACGTCGACGACGCCATGAAGATGGCCAAGGACGTCGCCGACACCCTCGGCACCAGGGACCAGCAGTCGGCGCCGTACGTCGTCGACCCCTCGCTGCGGACCGACAAGACGGTCAACCCGGGCGACGTGTGCCCGTGCTCCTACCCGTCCTCGCACGCCGCCGAGGGAGGCGCCGCCACGACGTACCTCATGCAGACCGACCCGCACCGCGCCTCGGACTACCGGTGGATGCTGGGCGAGATCACCTGGTCGCGGGTCTACATGGCCGGGCACGTGCCCAGCGACATCACGGCGGGCGCCCTGCTGGGCGACATGATCGGGGAGTACTTCCTGGTCACCCGCGGCGGGATGCCCGTCCCGAAGGCCTGAGCCGCCCCGCCGCGGGCTCCCTGATCGTTCGGTAGCCGGACCGCTCGGTGGCCGGACCGCTCAGTCGGCGGCCCGCGCGGCCGCCGACTCGGACGTGGCGCCCTCGGTGGAGAGGTGGCCGCCCTTGTCCTCGAGGTGCGCGCGCACGAACCAGTGGAAGAGCTCGAGCTGCTCGGTCTGGGCGATGAACATGTCCTGGGTGACCAGGTCGAGCTCGTCGAGCTCCTTGATCCCGGCGCGGTAGCTGGTGATCACGCCCTGGTAGACGAGGTCGAGCGCGCCGAGGTGCTCCTGGGTGGTGGCGCGACCGAGGCTGTACTCGTCCCAGGAGCGCTCGGTGACCAGCGCGCCCGGCGTGCCCTTCGGTGAGCCGCCGAGGGTGGCGATCCGCTCGGCGAGGTCGTCGGCGAAGCCGCGCACGGCCTCGACCTGGGGGTCGATCATCTCGTGCACCGAGATGAAGTGCGGGCCGACGACGTTCCAGTGGACGTGCTTGAGGGTCAGGTGGAGGTCGTTGGCGGCGTGCAGCCGGCCCTGGAGCAGCTCCACGACGCGGATCGCGTCCTTCTCGTCGATGCCGGGGGTGGTGAAGTGCAGGGTGGTGTTGGAGGCCATGGACCATGCGTACCCGGCCGATCAAGCCGGAAACGCGCCCGCCCGTCCCTACCGCCACAGGAGCCGCGCGCGGCTTCATCGTCCCCTCATGCAACGCCGCCTAACGTCCGCCCATGACCACACAGCTCGCAGTCGACGCCGTGGGCGTGACCAAGGCCTTCGGCCAGGTCCGCGCGGTGGACGACGTCACCATCCAGGTGGCACCCGGGGAGGTGTACGGCGTGCTCGGGCCCAACGGCGCGGGCAAGACGACCTTCCTGCGGATGCTCTTCGGCCTGATCCGCCCTGACGCCGGGACCATCCGCGTCTTCGACAAGTCCTGGGACCCGGACGGCGTCGGTGTCCTCGACGGCGTCGCCGGCTTCATCGAGTCCCCCGGCTTCTACCCCTACCTCACCGGCCGGCAGAACCTCGAGGGCCTCGCGCTGCTCGACGGCGGCGCCCGCGCCGGCCTGGTCGAGGAGGTCCTCGAGGTCGTCGACCTCACCGACCGGGCCGACCGCAAGGTCGGCGGCTACTCCTACGGCATGCGCCAGCGCCTCGGCGTCGCGGCGAGCCTGCTCCGCGAGCCGCGGCTGCTGGTCCTGGACGAGCCCGCCAACGGACTGGACCCCGCCGGCATCCGCGACATGCGCGCGCTGGTCAAGCGGCTGGCCGCCAGCGGCCTGACCGTGCTCCTGAGCTCGCACAACATGGACGAGGTCGAGGAGATCTGCGACAACGTCACGATCATGAACCGCGGCGGCGTGGCCTACCACGGCAGCATCACCGACCTGCGGGCCATGGCCCCCGACCCGGGACACCTGCTCCACACCAACGACAACGCGGGAGCCCGTGCGCTGGCCGCCGACCACCCCGACATCGAGGTCGAGCCGGCCGAGGACGGGCTCACCGTCGTCGGCCAGGAGGCCGCGGTCGCGGCGTACGTCGCCGACGTGGTCCGCTCGGGCATCGTCCTGCGGGTCTTCACCCCCACCCGGACGCCCCTCGAGGCGCTCTTCTTCATGCTCACCGACCAGGAGGTGGCCGCATGACCGCGACCTCGACGCTGCCCGCGTCCGCCCCCGTGACCGCCGGCACGCCCGGCCGCCCCGGCCTCGGCGCCACGATCCGCTGGGAGCTGCGCAAGCTGCGCGCCCAGCACCGCACCAAGGCCGTCCTGCTGGGTGCGCTCCTCGGACCGGTGCCGATCGCGCTGGTCATCCACGCGCAGGGGCGTCCCCCGAAGGACACCCTGTTCGGCCGCTACGCCACGACCAACGGGTTCGCGCTCTCGCTGCTGATCCTGGGCTTCGCCGCCCAGTGGGTGCTGCCGCTGCTGACCGCCGTGGTGGCCGGTGACATCTTCTCCAGCGAGGACACGCACGGCACCTGGAAGACCGTGCTCACCCGCTCCGCGAGCAGGGCGCAGCTGTTCACGGCGAAGACGGTGACGGCCGTGGGCTTCGCCGTGCTCACCCTGCTGGTGCTCTCGGCCTCCACGATCGCGAGCAGCGTCCTCGTCGGCGGGCACCAGGCCCTGACCGGCCTGGGCGGCCAGCTGATCGCCCCCTCGACGGCGCTGAAGCTGGTCGGCGCGAGCTGGCTGACCACGATCCCGCCCACGATCGGGTTCGCCTGCCTGGCGATCCTGCTCTCCGTCTGGTCGCGCAGCTCCGCCGTCGGCATCGCCGCACCCGTCGTCATCGGCATGGTGATGCAGCTCGTCGGTGCGATGGGTGGTGTCGAGGCCCTACGGCCCTTCCTGCTGACCACGCCGTACGAAGCCTGGCACGGCCTGCTCGCCGCGCCCCGATTCACCGGGCCGCTCGTCGAGGGGCTTCTCACCACAGGGGCGTGGGCGGCGGTCACCCTGGCCGTCTCGTTCGCCCTGCTCCGCCGTCGCGACATCACAGGAGGCTGACATGCGACGCTCCATCATCACCGCCGCGGTCGTCCTGCTCGTCCTCGCGGGCCTCGGCTCGGTCGCTGTCGCCACCGGCGGCGGCAGCACCGTGACCAGCGCCCGGCTCGAGCGGTCGCTGACCGCGTCGTTCTCCCAGGTCTACAGCCAGCAGGCCCGGCTCCTCGGGCACCGCGGCGTGACGCCGGCCTCGCTGCACGCGAAGGCGATGTGCGACAACGGCGGCAGCAACGTCGGCCCCGGGTCGAGCTGGAACTGCCTGATGAGCTTCCACGACCCCGGCAACCCCATGCCCACGACCGGCTACGGGAAGTTCGAGCTCAACGTGCACAGCAACGACTGCTACACCGCCGGCAGCCCGAGCACGCTGGTGGGCTTCCAGACCATCACCGACAAGCAGGGCCGCACGGTCAACAACCCGGCGTACGAGTTCGACGCGTGCTTCGACCCGGGCTCGTCGAACGAGCCCACCGGCGTGACATTCCCCTCGGCGCTGACGATCACCACCACGGCGCTGACCCCCGACCCACAGGGGCGGGCCACGGTGGCCGCGCTGTGCGGCACCGGCGCCGACGGGTGCGTCGGCTCGATCACGGTCACCACTCACGGCCAGAAGCTGGGATCGGTGCCCTTCCACCTCGCCGAGAACGAGACGGCCAAGCTGACGCTGCCGCAGCTCCCCCCGGGTACGAAGGAGGCGGACCTCGCCGTGTCCTACCAGCAGGGCGTCGGCTCCAGCGGGACGACGCTCCCCGTGCAGGGCGGCTGACACGCTGCTGCACCGTGGAAATGCACGAGGACCCCGGCCGGAGCCGGGGTCCTCGTCACACGTGCGCGAGGGGGGAGTTGAACCCCCACGTCCTTTCGGACACACGGACCTGAACCGTGCGCGTCTGCCTATTCCGCCACTCGCGCGTGATGCGGCGCTCACGTTATCCCAGCGCCGTCGACATTCCCAAACCGGCCCGAGGGCCCTGCACCACCGCCTGTGCCGACCCCGTTACGATCGGTCGCGAACCCGCCGAGCAGGCTGGGCTCGTCGGCCTGCCGTGGTCGAGGCGGCCGGCTCGGCCGAGGACGGAAGGAGGCGGGCAGCGTGAGCGGACTGTCGCGGTTCGAGCACAAGCTGGAGGAGATGATCTCCGG
>Ga0164309_10001450_pt1 | contig 11584 bp, 10 predicted proteins | sample Whisoiple_247_MG_FD_109984 | JGI IMG/M metagenome (GOLD analysis project Ga0164309, IMG submission 109984) | Soil microbial communities amended with fresh organic matter from upstate New York, USA - Whitman soil sample_247_MG | ecosystem: Environmental > Terrestrial > Soil > Unclassified >... | reverse complement strand
GCTCGGCGACGAGGACGAGGACAGCCCCGAGTTCTACGACGTCGACGCGGACGACGACTCCGACGACCAGGACGACGACGAGGAAGCTGACGACGAGGACCACGACGACGCGGACGACGACGCGGACGACGACGCGGACGACGACGCGGACGACGACGGTGACGACGAGCGCTGAGTACCCCACCCGGAACGGGCCCGACCTGCAGGGTCGGGCCCGTTCTGCGTTCCGGACCGACGGGTCTCGCTGACGGCTCCCGACGTAGGGTCTGGCCCAGGAGGACGCATGGACACGGAAACATCGACGCAACCCCTGATCGCTGGCTACGACGGGGTGGTGTGCGACCTCGACGGTGTCGTCTACCGCGGAGCGGATGCCGTCCCGGGTGCGCCGAAAGCGCTGCAGGACATCGTGGCTCGGGGGATCCGAGTCGTCTACGCGACGAACAACGCATCCCGCGTCCCGACCGAGGTGGCCACCCAGATCGCCGGCCTCGGTGCCCCCGCGACGGCATCCGACGTCGTGTCGAGCGCTCAGGCAGGGGCCGCCCGGCTCGCCACCGACCTCCCACCCGGAGCGGCCGTCCTCGCGCTGGGTGGGGAGGGCGTGGTCGAGGCGCTCCGAGACGCAGGCCTCGTCCCCGTGGCCGCCGCCCGTGACCACGCCCGCTCCGGACCCGACGAGGTCGCGGCCGTCCTCCAGGGCTTCGGCAAGGAGCTGCGCGTGCGCGACTTCGAGACGGCGGCCCGTCTCCTCTCCTCCGGCCTGCCGTGGGTCGCGACGAACGACGACGCGACGCTGCCGCTGCCGTGGGGGCAGTCCCCGGGGAACGGCGCCTACATCGAGCTGCTCGTCGCCGCGCTCGGGCGACGCCCAGACGTCGTCGGGAAGCCGCACCCCCCGCTCTACGAGCTCGCCCTCGAGCGCCTCGGCACCGTCGCTGCCAGGACGCTCGCGGTCGGCGACCGGATCGGCACCGACATCGTCGGCGCCGAGGCCACCGGCCTCGACTCGGCGTGGGTCCTCACGGGAGTCGACCGACCCTCCGACGTCGTGGCGAGCGAGTCGTCGCCCACCTACGTCATCGCCTCCCTCGCCGAGCTCCTGATGCCGTATGCCGCCCCGGTGGCCGACGTCGGCGGCTGGCGCTGCGGCGCCGCCCGGGTGGCCCTCGACGGCGAGGACCTCGTCATCGAGCGGGGGAGCGCGGACCCCATCGAGGTGGTGCGAGCGGGCCTGGCGGCCCTGCTGACGTCGCGCGACGAGGGAGCGTCTTCCGCGCACCTAGGTCGAGCGGCGGCGACCCTCGACGGCCTGCTCGACGACTCACCGACCTCGACCCGGTAGCGTGACCGCAGCGAACCAACCACTCGGCACGGAGGCAGCACATGTTCGGCGACAGCGACCCTCGACGCGACGATCTCGGGTCCGGCGAACCGCTCGAGGTCGCCGAGGAGCTCGACCCGATGGACTCGGACGCCGACGCGAGCGACGACGCCGTCGACGAGTGGGACGACTCAGACGACCAGTCCGACGACGTCAGCGATGCGGACGTGTCGGGAGACGACCTCGAGGACCTCACCGATGAGGACGGCGCGGACGATGACGGCGTCTACGACAGCGTGGACGACGAGCGCCGGACCGACGACGACACCGCGACGGCCGAGGTGCCCTACGCCCCGCTGGACGCGACGCCAGACGTGCCCACCCCGCCCCTGACGGGTGACCAGGCGGTCGACGAGGCGATGATGCGTCTGGCCGAGTCGCAGGCCGGGTCGTTCGCCGAGCGCATCGAGTCGGGCGAGCACGCCCACCGGAGCCTGCAGAGCCGCCTCGGCGGTCTGGGTGGCGCGTGACGCGACGTCTCGACGTCGAGCTCGTCGCCCGCGGCCTGGCCCGATCGCGCACCCAGGCCCGTGAGCTCGTCACCGCCGGCGTGGTGCTCGTCGACGGTCGCCCGGCCGGCAAGCCCGCCCTGCCCGTCGACGGCTCGTCGGCCATCGAGCTGACGCGTGAGCCCGACCGCTGGGTGGGGCGCGCGGCCGTCAAGCTGCTCCACGCCCTCGACACGTGGCCGGTCCCTGTCGACGGCAGACGGTGCCTCGACGTCGGGGCGAGCACGGGTGGGTTCACCCAGGTGCTCCTCGAGCGCGGTGCCACCCACGTGACGGCCCTCGACGTCGGGCACGACCAGCTCGTCGCGTCGATCGGCTCCGACCCGCGGGTCCGGGACCTGCCGGGCACCAACATCCGTGACGTCGACGCCGAGGCGCTCGGCGGCCGCTTCGACCTCGTCGTGTCCGACCTCAGCTTCATCTCGCTCGCCATCGCCCTGCCCGCCATGCGACCTCTCGTCACCGACGACGGCGACGTCGTCGTCCTCGTCAAGCCGCAGTTCGAGGTGGGGCGCGAGCGGCTCAGCCGCACAGGAGTCGTCACCTCGCCGCACGAGCGCCGCCGCGTGCTGCGTGACGTGGCCCAGGTCGCGACCGACCTCCACCTGCACCTGCACGGTGCGACGGCCAGCCCCATCGCGGGGGGCGACGGCAACCGGGAGTTCCTCTTCTGGCTCGCCCCGAGACCCGTCCCGGGCGCCTCGGTGACGGCGGTGGATGACATGCTGGAGGCCGTCGACCTGGAAGGAGTCCCGTGACGCGCCGCATCCTGCTCGTGGCCCACCCGAGGCGCCCCGAGGCGCTGACGGTCGCCAAGGGCGTCGTGCAACGCCTCACCCATCTCGGTATCGACGTGTCCCTCCAGGCCGACGAGGCCGAGGCCCTCGACCTCAAGGACAGCTCGCGCGTGCACATCGCGTCTGCCGAGGAGCAGGTCGCGGAGGGGTGCGACCTCGTCGTGGTGCTCGGCGGCGACGGGACCATCCTGCGCGGCGCCGAGTTCGCCCGCAGCGTCGACGTGCCGCTCCTCGGGGTCAACCTCGGCCACGTGGGCTTTCTCGCGGAGGCCGAGCGCGACGACCTCGACGCCACGGTCGAGCACATCGCGAGCAACGACTACGCCGTCGAGGAGCGCATGACGCTCCACGTCGACGCGAAGCTGCACGGCGACCTCATCGCGAGCAGCTGGGCCCTCAACGAGGTCAGCGTCGAGAAGGCCGCCCGCGAGCGGATGCTCGAGGTCACCGTCGAGGTCGACGGTCGACCGCTGTCGAGCTGGGGCTGCGACGGCGTCATCGTCTCCACGCCGACGGGGTCGACGGCATACGCCTTCTCGGCCGGCGGGCCGGTCGTCTGGCCGCAGGTCGAGGCCATGCTCCTCGTCCCGAGTGCGGCCCACGCGCTCTTCGCCCGGCCGCTGGTGCTGGGCCCCGACACCCACCTGGCCGTCGAGATCAAGGCGGCCACCGAGGGCGCAGGAGTCATGTGGTGCGACGGCCGGCGCCACGTCGACCTCCCTCCGGGAGCCCGCATCGAGGTGCGCCGTGGGCTGCGCCCGCTCCGCCTCGCCCGGCTGACGAGCGCACCGTTCACCGACCGTCTCGTCGCGAAGTTCGACCTCTCGGTCGCCGGGTGGCGCGGCAACGGCGACACCGCCTCGCCCGTGGACGACGTCGACGGCGGTGAGGGTGCCGGGCCCTAAGGTGGACCCGTGTTCAGCCAGATGAGGATCCGGGGCGTCGGTGTGATCGACGACGCCGTCCTCGACCTGAGCCCCGGGCTCAACGTGCTCACCGGTGAGACCGGCGCCGGCAAGACCATGGTCGTGTCGGGGCTCGGCCTGCTGCTGGGCGAGCGCGCCGACTCCGGCCTCGTGCGCACCGGCTCGGCCTCGGCGCTCGTCGAGGGCGTCGTGCAGCTGCCCCCCGACCACCCGGCCCTCGTCCGGGCCGACGAGGCGGGCGCCGACCACGAGGACGGCGAGCTCGTCATCGCCCGCACCATCGCCGCGGCCGGCCGGTCGCGCGCCCACGTCGGCGGTCGCACGGCGCCGGTCTCCGTGCTCGCCGAGCTCGGCCAGATGCTCGTGGCCGTGCACGGGCAGGCCGACCAGTGGCGTCTCAAGCAGGGCGATGCCCACCGCGTCGTGCTCGACGACTTCGGGGGTCCCGACCTCACGGCGCTCCGCGACCGCGTCGGCGAGCTCTACGACCGCTGGCGTGCGTCGGCCCGCGAGCACGAGCGCCTCGTCTCGGAGGCGCGCGAGCGCGCCCGCGAGATCGACTCGCTGACCGCCTCGCTCGAGGAGATCGAGGCCGTCGACCCCCAGCCGGGCGAGGACGCGGCGCTGCGTGTCGAGGACGAGCGCCTCGCGCACGCCGACACGCTCCGCCTGGCCGCAGCCCAGGCGCTCGCAGATCTCAGCGGTGACGAGTATGCCGCCGAGCCGGCTCCGAACGTCCGTGACCTCATCGGGTCGGCGCGGGGTGCGCTCGGTCCGGCCACGGCGCACGACCAGGCCCTCGCCGGGCTCGACGAGCGCCTGCACGAGGTGGGCACGCTCGTGACCGACCTGTCGGCCGACCTCACGGCATACCTCCAGGACGTCGATCTCGACCCCGAGCGGCTCGGCTACGTGCAGGAGCGGCGGGCCGCCCTCGGGGTCCTCACGCGCAAGTACGGCGAGACCGTCGACGAGGTGCTCGAGTGGTCGGGCCGCGGGGCCGCTCGCCTCGACGAGCTCGTGACCGCCGACGACCGCGTCGAGCGACTCGGCGTCGAGGTGGCCGAGCTCGAGTCGTCCGTCGTCGCGGCCGCCCTCTCGCTGTCCGAGGCTCGCCGGGCCGCCGGTGACGACTTCGGCACCCGCGTCTCGGAGGAGCTCTCGCACCTGGCCATGGGCAAGGCCGTCGTCCACGTCGAGCTGCGCCGACGCACCGACCCCGAGGGTGTGGCCCTGCCCGACGGCGACCGCGTGCGGCTGGCCCGACACGGCATCGACGACGTCGAGATCCTGCTCGCGGCCAATCCCGGAGCCACGCCGCGCAGCGTCGCGCGGGCCGCCTCGGGCGGTGAGCTCTCTCGCGTCATGCTCGCGCTCGAGGTCGTCGGCTCACGCAACGCCTCGGGCGAGGCGGCGAGCGGACCACCCACGTTCGTCTTCGACGAGGTCGACGCCGGTGTCGGCGGGCGGGCGGCCCTCGACGTGGGTGCCCGGCTGGCTGCCCTCGCCGAGCACGCCCAGGTCATCGTCGTCACCCACCTCGCCCAGGTCGCAGCGTTCGCCGACCGCCACCTCGTCGTGCACAAGGCCGACGACGGCCGCATCACCTCGAGCAGCGTCAGCGTCGTCGACGGTGACGCCCGGCTGCGGGAGCTGTCGCGGATGATGGGCGGCGACCCCGACTCCGAGGCGGGGCTGGCCCACGCCGGCGACCTGCTCGAGCAGACGAGCGGTGCCCGCGTCGGCACGCGGCCGGCCGCCCGCAGCGGCTCACGCGTCTGAGTCCCGTCCGCGGCACCGTCCTGCGGTCCGCCCAGCCGTTGGACCTCGCTCCCGAAGGCCGTCCCGAGTGTCGTCCCGAGCCGTGCGTCACGGCCCGGACCGATGGGGTCGCCGACCCACCGACGTGGCACGATTGAGGCCATCATGGCCCTCTCCATCCGACGTCGCTCGCGCGCCCGGGACACCGGTCCCGGCGTGGTCGGCACCGCGCGCGTCGACCGGCGCACCAAGGCGCTGACGAAGCGGCTGCAGCCGGGCGACATCGCCGTCATCGACCACGCGGACCTCGACAAGGTGAGCGCGGACGCCCTCGTCACCGTGCGCCCCGCCGCCGTGGTCAACGCGAGCGCCTCGATCAGCGGTCGTTACCCGAACCTCGGACCCCAGATCCTCGTCGAGGCCGGCATCCCCGTGCTCGACGCCGCCGGCCCGGACGTCATGGCGCTCACGGACGGGCAGACGCTACGGCTCGACGGTGCCGACCTGTGGTCCGGGGAGACCCGTGTCGCGACGGGCACATTGCTCGACGTCGAGGCGGTCCAGGCCCAGATGCACGAGGCGCGGGCCGGGCTCGCCGTGCAGATCGAGGCTTTCGCGACGAACACGATGGAGTACATCCGCAAGGAGCGCGACCTCCTCCTCGACGGCATCGGCGTGCCCCCCATCACCACCGAGCTCGACGGCCGGCACTGCCTCATCGTCGTGCGCGGCTACCACTACCGCGAGGACCTCGAGACCCTGCGGCCCTACATCCGTGAGTACCGCCCGATCCTCATCGGGGTCGACGGCGGCGCCGACGCCATCCTCGAGTCCGGCCACCAGCCCGACCTCATCGTCGGCGACATGGACTCCGTCTCGGACAAGGCCCTGCGCTGCGGCGCCGAGATCGTCGTGCACGCCTACCGCGACGGGCGTGCCCCCGGCCTCGCCCGGGTCGAGGCTCTCGGGATCACCCCGGTCGTCTTCCCCGCCGCGGGCACGAGCGAGGACGTCGCGATGCTCCTCGCCGACGACTCCGGTGCCGAGCTCATCGTCGCCGTCGGGACCCACGTCACCCTCGTCGAGTTCCTCGACAAGGGTCGCGACGGGCAGGCGTCGACGTTCCTCACGCGCCTGCGCGTCGGCAGCAAGCTCGTCGACGCCAAGGGCGTGAGCCAGCTCTACCGCGCCCGCATCCCGGGCCGGCTGCTCGTGACGATGCTGCTCGCCGGCGTGCTCGCCTTCTTCGCAGCCCTCGCGTCGACACCGGCCGGGCAGGCGTGGCTGCAGGTCCTCGCCGCCCGCTGGGACGACCTCTGGACCGCCATCGTTGGGATCTTCACGTGATCGACTTCCGCTACCACCTCGTCTCGATCATCTCGGTGTTCCTCGCCCTCGCGGTGGGCATCGTGCTCGGGGCCGGCCCCCTGCAGGCCAACCTCGGCAACCAGCTGAGCGACCAGGTCTCCGCGCTGCGCACCGAGAAGCAGGCCCTCAACGACAAGCTGACGACGAGCGAGAAGCTCGCCGACGCGTCCGACGAGTACGCGACCGCCGTGCAGCAACGGGTCGTCAAGAGCCGACTGTCCGGTCACCGCGCGGTCGTCGTCGTGCTGCCCTCCGCCGACGGCACGATGACCACGAACCTCGAGGGTGTCGTGACCCAGAGCGGCGCCGGCCTCACGGGCACGGTGACGCTGAGCCCCGACTGGTTCGACCCCAGCCAGGCCTCCGACCGAGCACAGGCGGCCAAGGAAGCCGCGTCGGCCCTCGGGGTCGGGTCGACCGCGACGGGCGACGAGCTGCTCGTGCAGGTGCTCACCGACCTCCTCGTCTCGACGAGCGACGCCGGCACCTCGGCCCAGCGCACCGCCGCGCTCAAGGTGCTCGTCGACGCCAACCTCGTCGACAGCTCGGTGGCCGACCTCGCGCCGGCCGACATCGCGGTCGTCGTGTCCGCGGACTACGCCGGCACCGAGTCCGTCGTCGAGTCCCGCTCCGACGCCATCCGCGCGCTGGTCACCTCCTTCGCCGGCTCGACCCGGTCGACCGTCGTCGCCAGCGGCGAGACAGTTGCAGCGGCGGGCCAGCCCGTGACCTCCAACGCCGTCCAGGCCGTGCGTGAGAAGTCCGAGACGGCCGGGATCGTCTCCACCGTCGACCACGCCCGGGCCGGTGACGGACCTGCCACGGTGGTCCTCGCCGTCGAGGACGCCCTCGACGAGCGGGTCGGACACTACGGCGTCGCGGCCGGCGCCACCGCCACCGTCCCGCGGGTGCTTCCGTGAGGTCGAGCCGCCGCGCGGACTCGATCTCCGCCGCGTCACTGGCTGCCCTGCTCGGTTCGGCCACGGTCTCCTGGGCGGTGCTGCGTCTCGGCCGAACGGCGCCCCCCGCCCTCCGCCAGGCCTGGGAGCGCACCAACCATGCCGGCGACCCGGTCACCCTGCTCGAGGGGCCGGCCTGGGTCGGCGGCGCCGTGGCAGGCGCTGTTGCCGGTGCCGCTGCAGCGGCAGTCGCCTCGCGCCCGACCGAGGGACCGAGCCGCCGGTCGATGAGCTCCGGCTTCGTCGCCCTCGCCGCAGGTGCCCTCGGGGCGCTCGACGACCTCGCCGGAGGCACGTCCGACAAGGGTCTCAAGGGCCACCTCGGTGCGCTGGCACGCGGCGAGGTCACGACGGGCGCGGTCAAGATCGTGGGTCTCGGCGTCACCGGGCTGGTCGGTGCGGCGCTCTCCGACGCAAGCCGTCCCTCCCGTCCCGGACTGCTGGCCACCCTCGTCGGCGGGGCCGTCGTCGCCGGTGCCGCCAACGCCGTCAACCTCTTCGACCTGCGCCCTGGACGGGCGCTCAAGGTCACGGTGGCCGCAGGTCTCCCGCTGGTGGGAGGGGTGCCCGCGGCCGCCGCCGTCGGGTCCTCGCTCGGTGTCGTCCGGGACGACCTCCGCGCCACCGCCATGCTCGGCGACACGGGTGCCAACGCCGCCGGGGCGCTCGTCGGTCTCGCGCTCGTCGAGCGCACCGGGCTCGTGGGCCGGGTCGTCGCCCTGGCCGGCCTCGCGGCTTTGACGCTCGCCTCGGAGCGCGTCAGCTTCACCCGGGTCATCGAGGCCCACCCCGCCCTGCGCCGGCTCGACGAGTGGGGCCGGGCCCCCCGATGACCGACCGGAGCGCAGGGGGCGGGCCCGTCTCACGGCGCGGGCTGTTCGCCGCCGCAGGCACCATCGCGGTGATCACGCTCGTCGCCCGGGTCGTCGGCTTCGGACGATGGTTCGTCTTCTCCCACTCCGTCGGTGCGACCTGCGTCGGGAGCGTCTACCAGTCGGTCAACGCGGTGCCCAACGTGCTCTTCGAGATCGCGGCCGGGGGAGTGCTCGCGGCGGTCGCCGTGCCTCTCGTGGCCGGCGCCCTGGCCCGCGGCCACCGGATCGAGGCCGACCACACGGCCTCCGCGCTGCTGACGTGGGTGGTCGTCGTGCTCGTGCCGCTGGGCCTGGTCGTGGCCCTTGCCGCGGAGCCGATCGCGCGGGGCCTGGTCGGAGCCGGCGACACCTGTCCCGGCGCAGTGGGCCTCGGCGCCGACCTGCTGCGGGTCTTCGCGATCCAGATCCCGCTCTACGGCGTCGGCATCGTGCTCGGCGGTGTGCTCCAGTCTCACCACCGGTTCGTCGCGGCCGCGATCGCCCCGCTCATGTCGAGCCTCGTCGTCATCGCGACCTACGTGGCCTACGCCGCCGTCGCCACCGACCCGGCCGCCCCGATCGCGCAGGTCCCGGCGGGCGCGACCACGATCCTGGCCGTGGGCACGACCCTCGGGGTCGTCGCGCTGTCGCTGCCGCTCCTCGTTCCGGTGCGTCGCGCCGGGGTCCACCTCACGGTGACGACACACTTCCCGCACGGCGTCGCCGCCCGCGTCCGGCGGCTCGCGGTCGCCGGGCTCCTCGCCGTCGCCGGACAGCAGCTGGCGACGCTCGTCTTCATCCGCCTCGCCAACGACCGCGGCGGCCCCGGGACGCTCAACGTGTACACCTACGTCCAGGCCGTCTCCCTGCTTCCGTATGCCGTCCTCGCCGTCCCGCTCGCCACCGCGGCCTTCCCGACGCTGGCGGGCAGCGCGCAAGCCGGCGGGCCCGAGCCGGACGCAGGAGCAGCAGCGCCGGCCTCCGCGCCGACCTCCGCGCCGACCTCCGCGCCGGGGTCCGCGGCCGTGGACGTGCTGCGGCGGACGTGGCTCGCCACCCTCCTGGCCGGTCTGCTGGCCGGGGGTCTGCTCGTGGCCGTCGCCCGACCGGTCGGCGCCTTCTTCGCCCTGCTCGACGCCGGGCGAGCGGACGGCAACGGGGCCGTGGCCCTGTCCGCCATCCCCGACGCCCTCGTGCTCGTGGCCCCGGGCATCGTCGGCCTCTGCGCGATCGGGCTGCTGACCCGGGCCTCCTACGTGCGAGGCCGTGCCCGGGTCGCGGGCGCCGTGGTCGCCGTCGCGTGGCTCGCGACGACCGTCGTCCCGCTCGTGGCCCTCGGAGGCGCGGCCGGACCCGCGACGACCGTGCGCGCTCTCACCCTCGGCACCAGCGTCGGGCTCGTGGCCGGGGCCGTCGCGCTCGCGGTCCTCGTCGCGCGGAGCTGGGGCCGCGCGGCCCTGACCGTACCGGCGCGCCCCGTCGCAGCCGGATTGCTCGGCGCCGCGTCAGCCGCGATCCTCGGCTGGTGGCTCGGCGGCCTCTGGACCGCGGACGGACTCCTCGTCGCCGCCGCGCAGGGCGTCGCCGTGGCGCTCGCGGCCACCGTGACCCTCGTCGTCGTCGTGCTCCTCGTCGACCGCTCGGTCGTGGCCCGGCTGCGGCGGCCGTCACCGACCGCCGCGACCTCGCCGACGCCCATGACCGCCCCTTCGTCCGCGCCGATGTCCGCCCCTGCCGGCGAGCAGGACCCGCACCCGGCCGCGCCTCCGGAGACGCGATGAGGGTGCTCATGGTGCTCGGACACGCGGCCGGTGGCGTGGGTGCGCACGTCGACGCCCTCCTCACGGGACTTCGTGGGCAGGGGCACGACGTCCAGGTCGTGACGGCGGAGTCGACGGCGCGGGCCTTCGACTGGGCCGACGCCCACCGGCTCTGGCCCGTCCACGGCGGGGTACGCGCACCTCGGGGTCTCGTGGACTGGCACCGCATCATGCGCCTGGCGGGCACGGTCGACGTCGTCCACGCGCACGGCCACCAGGCCGCCGTCGTCGCTGCCGTGGCCGTCGCCCGCGCGCGGCCACGCCCGCGGCTCGTGGTCTCTCTCCACAACGACCTCCCGCCGGTCCCGGGCTCCGCCGTCGCCCGCGCCGCGGCGTCCGCCGCCCGGCGGCTGGTCGCGTGGTCCCTGCACCGAGCCGACCTCGTGACGGGCGCGAGCGCCGACCTCGTCGAGCTCGCGGACGCCCTCGGTGCCCGGCGCACCGAGCTCGCCCTCGTGCCCTCCGCCGCGGTCGCCGACCTGCTGGAGCGTCCTGCACTCGAACCGACCGAACGCGCCGCCCTGTTGGCCGGAGCCGGCCTGCCGACCGACCGCCCCGTCGTGCTCACGGTCTCGCGCATCGCGCCCCAGAAGGACCTCCCGACCCTCCTCGCGGCCGCGCGGCGCTCCGACGCCGCCGCCACGTGGGTCGTCGTCGGCGACGGCGACGAGCGGCTCCGTGCCCGTCTCGAGGAGGAGACGGACGGCATACGGCAGGGGGAGGACGCGAGGCCAAAGGTCCGGTTCGTGGGGGCGCGCACCGATGTGTCGGAGTGGCTGCGGGCGGCGGACGTCTTCGTCCTCACGAGCCGCTGGGAGGCCCGGGCGCTCGTCGTGCAGGAGGCGATGGCGGCTGGGCTCCCGGTCGTCGTGACCCGTACGGGCGGTCTGCCCGACCTCGTCGGGGACGCGGGTTCTCTTCTCCCCGTGGGGGACCCGGCCGCCGTAGCAGCCGAGGTGGACCGCCTGCTCACCGACGCCGACGCCAGGCTCCGGGAGGGTGACGCGGGACGAGCCCGGGCCGCCGGATGGCCCACTCCCGACGACGAGACGCGCCGGTGGGTGGAACGCTACGTCACGGAGACCCGCGGAGTGACGTAGACTCAAAGCCCGTGGTGGATACGACGAAGCACATCTTTGTGACCGGGGGCGTCGCCTCCTCTCTCGGCAAGGGGCTCACCGCCTCGAGCCTCGGACGACTTCTCAG
>Ga0164309_10001447_pt1 | contig 11587 bp, 8 predicted proteins | sample Whisoiple_247_MG_FD_109984 | JGI IMG/M metagenome (GOLD analysis project Ga0164309, IMG submission 109984) | Soil microbial communities amended with fresh organic matter from upstate New York, USA - Whitman soil sample_247_MG | ecosystem: Environmental > Terrestrial > Soil > Unclassified >... | reverse complement strand
CGGCGAATTCTTCGTCACCGTGCTCATGGTCGCAATTTTCGTCATGAACATGGTCGTGATCGTCGTCGTGTGCCATCGGCGCGAAGGTAGCGGATTTGGCCCTGGGCGCTAGGGACTTCGGTATGCGTGCGCCGCTTTTTGGCGTTTTTTCGCCGGCTTTGGCTGAGAACTTGGCCGTCGATCACCGGGCCAGCTAAGGCGCAGGGCATGCCTGTCCCCGAAACGTGCCGTTGCTGTAGCTCGCTTTCCTTGCTGGACCAGGGGATCTGCGCGGCCTGTAGCCGTCTGCACGGACCGCGCGTTGCGCGCCTGCTCGCGCGTTGCCAAGCCGACGCGAAGTTTGCCAGTAGCTGCCTCGCGCGTTTGCCCGAGCCGGCACGCTCCCGCTTCGCCGCTGCCTTGAGCGCCAAGTGCCTGGGACAACGCCCGGGCCCGGGTCTGCGCTACACCCGGCCGGCGGCTACGCCGAGCAAGCGCGCGATCGCGTGAGCTCGCCCACCGTTCACGAGGTGATCGAGCGGCTAGGCCTGGCTCCTCACCCGGAGGGAGGCTTTTTTCGCGAAACGTTTCGCGCTCCGCAAACCGTCACTGCGCCGTTCGCGCCAGCGTCACGGGCAGCATCGACGGCCATCTACTTCTTGCTGCGCGCCGGTGAGTTTTCTGCCTTTCACACCGTGCTGAGCGACGAGGTATGGCACCACTACACCGGCGCGACCCTCGAGCTTCACACCATCGATCGCGGCGGAAACCATCAACGAGTCGAACTCGATCCGCGCGTGCTGCACGGCGAATGCCCGCAATGGGTGGTTCCGGCGGGCACTTTGCAGGCCGCTCGCGTGATCGGTGAAGGCTTTGCGTTGTGCGGCTGCACGGTCGCGCCCGGCTTCGATTTTGCTGATTTCGACATGCCGCTGCGCAGCGAACTCACGTTGCGGTTCCCCGCGCTCGCGCCGCTAATCGAATCGTTCACTCGTTGATCAACACACGCGGTTGCGGCCGCCGTGCTTGGCGGCGTACAGCCGTTCGTCGGCGCGCCGATACAACCCTTCGGGTATTTCACCGGGCCCGAGCTGCGCCACACCGAGGCTCAGGGTCGCGGGAATGATCGTGCCGTCGAAGTTGCACGCCGCGTTGTCGACCGCCACGCGGATCAACTCGGCGGCTTGGGTGGCCAGGGCGAGCGGTGTTTGGGGCAACACCAACGCGAGCTCCTCACCGCCGACGCGGCACAGTGTGTCGCTCGGTCGGATCTGACTCTTGACGACGCCCGCGACGTGCTTGAGCACCGCGTCGCCCGCGGGATGACCGAAACCGTCGTTGATCTTCTTGAAGTGGTCGATATCGAGCAGGATCAAGCTCAATGGCTGTTGAGTTTGATCCGCGCGAGCCACCACCTTGCCGAACACTTCGTCGAAGTGGCGCTTGTTGTGCAGGCCCGTCAGTGAGTCGACGGTGGCCAAGCTCAGGATGTGCTGCATGTACTCGAGCTCGAGGTTGTTCTCGAGGTACTTGAGTACGGTCTTCCCCGTACGCAGCAGATCGCCGTCTTTGAGCTCGGCGCGTTCGATCCGCTGATCATTGATGAACGTGCCATTGGTCGACTTCAGATCGACCACGATGTAATGCCCGAGGATGCGATTGATGACGGCGTGGCGCCGGCTCACCATGTCGCTGTTGACGCACACGGTGCATTGCTCGCTCCGTCCGATCGACACCTCTTCGTGCGTCAAATCGATACGTCGCCCCATCTCGGCACCGGAGATGATGACCAGGCAGGGTTGACCCGCACCTTTGGGCCGTTCGGACGGCAGTGAAATTGCGGTCCGACGACCGGGTAAAATCGAGGCCATGATCGAGCCGTGGGAGTCGATACTACCCGGGGATGTCACGGGGTCAATTCCGCCAAGCCGTCGCACCTCGGCATCCTCGCGAAACTCGAGGCGTTGTCGGCAAGACCTTCGGCAAAGCTCGGTGAAAGCGGCGTCCGATGGTTGCGCCGCGCCCCGGAACGCGGGAAAAGAAGCCCTCCATGGCAGAGTTCAGCTTTTCTGGCGCATACACGGCGCTGGTGACCCCGTTTTCCTCCGACGGTTCCGAGGTCGATTTCATCGCATTCGAAAAACACCTGGAGGCCCAGTTGGAAGGCGGCATCGCTGGCCTGGTGCCTTGTGGCACCACAGGTGAGGTGCCCACCCTCACGGAGGCCGAACAGCGCGAGCTGATCACGCGCTGCAAGCGTGTCGCCAAAGGCCGTGCCGTGGTGCTCGCGGGAACGGGTTCGAACAACACCAAGAGGAGCATCGATGGAGCGCGCGCTGCGGTCGAAGCCGGCGCAGACGCCGTCATGGTGGTGATGCCCTACTACAGCCGGCCCAGCCAAGAAGGCCTATTTCAGCACATCTGTGCGATCGCCAAGTCGGTCAGCGTGCCGGTCGTGCTGTACAACATTCCTGGTCGCAGCGTGGTCGAGCTCAGTGTCGACAGCTCGTTGCGCGTGCTCGACGCATGCCCCAATGTGCTCGGCTTCAAAGATGCGACGGGCAACGTCCTACACTGCCAAGAGCTGCTTTCACGCGCAAAACGCCCGGTATCCATCCTCTCGGGCGATGACGGTCTGACCGTGCCGATGATGAGCCTCGGCGCGACGGGTGTGATCAGCGTGACCAGCAACGTGTATCCGAAAGAAGTGAGCGCGATGGTGAACGACGCGCTCGCTGGTCGCTTTACTGCTGCCGGCAAGCAGCAGGTGCGGATGTTCGCCGTGAACAAGGCGATGTTCTCGGAAGCGAGCCCCGCGCCGGCCAAAGCCGCGCTCGCGTTGAAGGGCCGCATGAACGCCAGCGTGCGTTTGCCAATCGTCGAAGCATCTGCAGAATGTCGTGCGCGACTCAGCGCGGCCATGGCCGAGTTCGAGGCATCATGAAGCTCGCATTGCATGGCGCCTCGGGGCGCATGGGACTTGCGATCACGCGACTGTCGCAGAGCAAACCAGAGATCGAAATCGTGGGCGCGGCGTGTTCGAGCGCCGATCCTCGCCTGGGTCGCGATCTAGGCGAGCTCGCGGGACTCGGCGCGCTCGGCGTGGTGACCAGCCCTGACGTCTCGTCCTCGTTGCTCGGCGCCGAAGTGGTGATCGACTTTTCGACCGCATCTGCCGTCGCGCAGCTTGCACAGCTAGCAGCGCGGCAAGGCGTCGCGATCGTGTGTGGAACCACCAATTTGGATGCCACCGCCAAGCGCGCTTTGGACAAGGCATCGGAGCAAGTTCCCGTACTCCAAGCGGGCAACATGAGCCTCGGCATTCAAGTCTTGTCGGAGGCCGTCGAGTTCGCGTTGCGCCGACTCGGTCTCGGCTACGACGTGGAAATCGTGGAGTTGCATCACCGCAAGAAGATCGACTCACCGAGCGGTACCGCCTCGCGGTTGCTCGAAGCCGTGAAAAAAGTGCGGCCTGACGTGCGCGAGTTGCGGGGTCGCGACGGCGAAGTCGGCGCGCGGACCGACGACGAAGTCGCGGTGTTCGGCGTGCGCGGTGGAGATGTGATAGGTGACCACACCGTATACCTGCTGGGTGATGGTGAGCGACTCGAGCTCACTCATCGCGCTTCCAACCGAGACTTGTTCGCGATTGGTGCCTTGCGCGCAGCGGAGTTTTTGGCTGGAAAGAAGCCAGGTCGCTACGTGATCGCCGACGTCCTCGGCTGAGCTCGGACTACCATCGACGTCGAAGCGTGTGTCGGCGCTTCGGCGTCGGTGTGCGATACTGCCCGCAGGTCAGCGCCAGTTCGGCATTTCGCCGACATTCCTCGCGTCTCCGCCGGTTCGATTGTCCCGATTCTTGCAGGGCTGTGTCATTACACGGCGAAATCGGCCGTTCTCGACTGACGGAGATCCATGTTCGGAAAGCCACTGCGTTTGGCCTTGGCCCTGGCGCTGCTCGCCATTGGCAACGCCTGCTCTCACGGGGGACACGACGGAGCGCCATTCCTCGGCGTTGGCGACGCTGGGGACAAGCCTGTCCCGACCGTCGATCCGTGCGAGACGCCCAACAAGGGTTGTGCTTGCGAAACCGCCGACGAAGTCGTCGACTGTGGGCAGGTAGAGCGACGCTCGGGCGACTACGTGTCTTGCACGATCGGCAAGCGCACGTGCGACGGCACGACCAACACTTGGGGCGACTGCATCGGCGACCGTGTCGCGACGCTGAACGTGCCGGCAAGTGGTCAGCAGGCTCAAGGCCTCGGAACCTCGGCAGCTTGCGTCGACAATCCGTGTGACCCGTATTGCCAACGCGTCGTCGACAACGCAAACGGCTTGGATCTCGACGGCGGCCCGTTCATCAACGATGGCGGCTTGACGATGAGGCCGACGATTCCGCTTCCCGTTGGCACTGGCTGCTCGAGCTTGCAGATCACCCCAGCCACACAAGACATCACGATCTCGGCGCTGAATACGGCCTACGTGAAGGCCGAGTACTTCAATCAGATCAGCAAGACCGTTACTGAGATCCCCTCCAACTGGACGGTCACCGCCACTCGCACCGAAGCCAACATCAACAACAACTATGCCGGTGCAGCGCCGGGTCCCACGGGCATCGGCGCGACGAACTGGTCTGCGCGTTGGACCGGCTCGGTCATCCCCAACACGACCGAGGCATACACCTTCTATCCGTCGGCAGACGACGGCGTTCGGCTCTGGATCAACAACGTTTTGGTCGTCGATCAATGGAAGGACCAAGGCACGACCGAGTACGCGTCTGCGGCCATCAACCTGACGGCAGGTACGCCCGCACTGTTTCGCATGGAGTACTACCAGGCGACTGGCGGCAGCGCAGCGCTCCTCAAGTGGAGCTCACCTACGATCGCGAAGCAGATCATTCCGAGCACTTCCATCGGTGATCCGACGGGTAAGCGCAATCGGCTCGTGACCACGCCTACGATCTCGAAATACAGCGTGTCGCTCGTGCCCGCTGGTTGCTACACGGGCGCGCTAGCCCCCGCTTGGACGCTCGATCGCTTCGACGTCGCGACCGTGACCGATGGCGCTGTCACGATGCTGAGCGCCGTTCCCGGCACGCTCAACGTGACTGCGTACCTCGGGCAGTTTTCGGCAACGGCGCAGCTGAACGTGAAGGTCAACGCCACGGACACGGTGCTGGCTCCGACCAACGCGGTGACGAACTTCGCGAAGACCGTCGCCGGGACCGACCCGATGACGATCCTGTATCCGTACGCCAACACCGTGCTGCCGCTCGGCCTCAGTCCGCCGCTCATCCAGTGGGACAACGGCGGCAGCGCAGCGGACGCGGTGCAGGTTTCGCTGCGCTATCCGGCGACCGGAACCGCGACGTTCTCCTGGAACGCGATCATCCCGGAATCCAACCCGCCGAACGCCACCATTCCGCAGGCGGTGTGGAAGGACTTCGAAAATACCGGCAAAGGTTCGGATGTACGCATTCGCGTGCAGCGCCTGCTCAGCGGTGTGCCCGCGCCTGCGGCGAGCCGCACGATCCACTTCAGCCCGGCGCCGGTGCGCGGTCTGATCTACTACACGCAGTACAACCGCAGCGGCTCGACCAACATGATGGTCGCGGATCCGAGCTCGACCGCAGCTGCCAAGAGCGCGTTCGCGACCGTCGATGGCTGCCCGGTGTGCCACACCGTGTCCGCGAACGGCACGTACTTCGCGACTTCCGACAAATCTTGGAGTGCGACGAACGGCGGGTTATCGAAGATTTCTGGCGGCGTGTTGAATCCGATGGCGGACTTCGTGCCCTCGCCGACGCGCGATCCGTACAAGAGTGGCGGCTCGGACTGGCGCGGCTTTGCCTGGGCCCCGCTCACTCCCGACGGCTCGCTAGTTTTCGCGGCGAACAACATTTGGGGCAACACCAACCAAACTTTGGTCGGCGTAAACAGCTCGCGGCAATTCACGGTTCCGAGCACGATTCAATCCGGCGGTACCGGCACTGGTCTGCTTGCCAAGTATTTCCCCAACACGACGTTCACCATCGCGAGCCCGCTGTGGAAGCGTATCGACCCAATCGTCAACTTCGACCACGGCAATGCCAGCCCTGGTGGCCCTGTCCCCACCGACTACTCCGTCCGGCGCACCGGGCTGATCCAGGCATTCACGACCGAGACCTACACGTTCCAGATCGATACCACCGATGCGGTGAAGCTGATCGTCAACGGCACCACGGTCATCGATCAGTCCAGCAATCAGAGCTCCACGGTGAAGACGTTCACGGGCACGATCGCCATGACGGCTGGCGCAAAGGTCCCGATCCAAATCGATCAAGCGGACACCAGTGGCGCGTCGTCGCTCAAACTTTCGTGGAGCAGCGCGACGGTGCCGTCGATGACGGTGCCCGAGGCCCAGCTCTATCCGAACGACGGCGTTCACGGCTTGGACGTGAGCTACTATGCAAACAACGCATTCACCGCGCCGGTCGCGCTTCAACGGCTCGAGCCCGATGTGTATGCCGATTGGGGCACCGGCAATCCGGCCAATGAGACGACGCTACCGAGCGACAACTTCAGCAGCATCTGGCTCGGACAAATCGAATCGCCCTACACGGGTAACGTGACGTTCTGTGTGGACGCGAACGACACGGCCAAGGTGACCGTCGGCAGCACCGTGGTGCTCAACGTGACCGCGTCTGCGACGGACACGTGCAGCTCCGCGATCTCGCTGACGCAGGGCAGCCTCTATCCGCTCAGGATCGAGCACGTAGAAAAGACGAACTCCGCGCTACTCAAGCTGCGCTGGAAGTATGGCACCGTGACCACGGGCGAGCGCATCCCGACAGCGAACCTGTACGCCCCGTCGACCTACATGCCGCCTGCCAACGGGCTCACCGTGACGTACTACACGGACCAAGTTTTTAACGGGAATTTGGCTCAAAACCCGACTTTGCAGAGCTCGTTCACGCGCTACGACTCCACCATCTACAACGACTGGGGCAGCGGTCGCACCGAGTTCTCGCAGATGACTAGCAGCGACAACATGTCTGCTCGCTGGACCGGCATGCTCACGGCGCCGTGCAGCGGCGTGTACGAATTCCAAACGCTGAACAACGTCGACGACGGCGGACGGTTGTGGATCGATCAAATTCGCGTCGCCAACACTTGGACTTACGCGGCGTTCTCCGGTGCTACGTACTTGGACGCGGGCGATCACGACTTCAAATTCGGTTGGTATGACGCCACCGGCGGCGCTGCGGTGCAGTTGCAATGGAAGGTCAACTGCCAGTCGGGTGCGACGTTCGTCGCCATTCCGCAATCGGCGTTCAAGCCCACCGGTGACGTGAACCGCTCCGGCACGATGCGGGACGGCGGAGACAACGGCAACAACAGCAGCTACTCGGCTTGGCAAACGCCGCAAACCTCGGGCTCGTCTCCGGTCGACCTCACCTCGGCGACCCCCGGCGCGTGGGGTCTCGGCAAGACGGCGATGATGCTGCCGAGTTTCGCGCCGGATGCATCGAAGTTGGTGTTCGTCGACGGTGACTCTTCAGCGGGTGCTGGTTGGCGTAAGGGTCTGAGCATTTTCGACTTCGACCAAACCAACAAGCTTTTCAAGCGGCGCCGCTCGATCGTGAACACCTGGCCCTTTGGCGACGTGATCAAGTGGCCAACGTTCGAGAGCGACTCACGCAGCGTCATCTATCAGACGACGACTCCCACTGACGCGTGCTGCACCAACAATTGGACGAAATACGGCTACGTCGGTCCAACGAACTACTTCGAAGATCCCGGAAGGCTCTGGTCCGTGGACAGCACGTCGGGAACTCCAACGCCGGTCGCGCTGACCAATCTCAACTCGGGCGAGCGCGTGGTCGACGCGAACAAGGCCTACCAGGCGACTGTTTCGCCACGAGCTGCCGGTGGCTACCGCTGGGTCGTGTTCACCAGCACGCGACCGTTCGGCAACACCTTCAACTTGGCGAGCGTGCAGCAGGATTACTCGAATACCGCCAGCTACACGCAGATGACCAACTACAGCCAGATCCAGAGCGCGCTCTGGATCGCGGCCATCGACGACACGCCCAGCGCGAGCGCCGATCGCAGTCATCCCGCGTTCTTGCTGCCCAATCAGGTCTACAGCACGTCCGGCGCCAACTACCTGAACGAGCGCGGCTTCTGGGTGTTGGATAGTTGCAAGACCAACGGCACGGGCAGCGCGAACAGCTGCGAAGTCGACGAAGATTGCTGCGGCGGCCTCACTAGTCCGAAGACAGCCGTGTGCAAGATCGACACCCCGGTGACCGATCCCCCGACTCGTCACTGCAGTGCGCAAAGCACGGTTGGGCCGTGCGTGGCGACCGGCGGCGCGTGCTCGACCAGCAACGATTGCTGTCTCGGATCGGTGTGTTTGACCGGAACTTGCGCGCCACCGCCGCCGCTGTTGATCCTCGGCCCGGCGAACTACGAGCGCACCTACACCGCGGTTTGCGAGACCGGCACGAAACCCGTCTGGCGCTTCTTCGATTGGCAGACGGTTACGCCGGCCGCGAACTCGAAGATCGAGTTCTACGCGCAGACTTCTGCCAAGGGGAACGACTTTGCGACTCTGCCGGTTTACCCCACCGCCGTGACTACCGCGGGCGTGGTCAAGCTCGGCACAGCCACGGGCGCCTCGAACACGAGTTGGATCGGCAGCGACGTGGGCGCGCTCTTGCAAGCGGTGGGCTACAAGTCTCAAACTTACTTGAAGGTGACGATTCGCATGGTCCCGAACGATCAGAACAGCCTGGCGCCGACCCTCACCAATTGGCGTCAGAACTACAGCTGCGTGCCGGCAGAATGAACCGCTACACCCAAGCCGCCTGGGGCACGGCGTTGTTCGTCGCTATCGCGTGCTCTTCGAACTCGGACGACCTTGCGCCCGTGGTTGGTGGCGGCGGAGCATCATCGAAGGGCGGTGCAGGCGGGCGTTCGGCAACGGGCAAGAGCGGCAGTGGTGGGAACTCCGAGATCGACGAGGCGGGCAGTGCTGGCGTCGGCGGCGCGTCAGGTGAGGGCGGCGCGTCAGGCGAGGGCGGCTCGAACCAAGGCACGATCGTCCCCATCACTCCAGGCACCTGCTCGGAAACTGCAGTTTGGGCGGACGGCACGCCGCTCGAGGGCATTTCGACGACTGCAAACGAACAGCTACTCGCGATCACCGCGGACGAGCTGGATATGCTCTTTTTGCGCGACAACAGCGCAATGCGCGCGCATCGGGCTTCCGCCAATCTCGGATTCGACGAAGCCGTCGCGCTGGAGATCGCCGACGGCTACGGCGTCGACGCTGGCGCCGCGCTCAGCGCTGACGGCAAGACCATGGTGCTGCTCGCGACGACCGGGCAAAGCTTCGCCGCGTTCACGCGCAGCTCGCGCGACGCGGCGTTCGATACCACGGCCGACGATAGCGCGTTCGTGGGTCTCAACCAGCGCGCTGTTCAGACCATGCAGCACTACGCGGCGCCCGTGCTCGCACCTGACGGCAAGACCTTCGTGTTCTCCGCGTTCACGCCCGAGCCGGAAGCGGGTTTCCCCAGCGGCTTCTCGGGCGTGTCCATGGTCTATGAGTCCGTGTGGTCCACGAACGGTTGGGCCATGCCCGAGAGCCTCAGTCAAAATTTGTTCGACGGAACCAGCGCGACCAGACCCCTACCTAGTGGGTTATCGAGCGACTCGCGCACGCTGTTCTACGTGGATGAAGGCACCGGCAAGCAAATGGCTCGGTTCCGGGATCGCCCGGATGCACCGTTGTACACGGTCGTCGACCTCGACCAGCGCACCCGCGCCGTACCGGACGTCACATGCGACCGGCTCTACTATTCGAGCGGCGGTGACGTCTTGGTCAGCGTCGAGTAGCGACGCGCTGCGCGGACAACCGAAGCCGCGCCCTTTGCATTTGCTCGAAGCTGTGGCAGGAACTGGAACCGGTTCCGGATCTCAGCATGCCACGTCTTTGCTTTATTTCCGCCAACACTTGGTTTTTCCAGCCGTTGCTCGTGGCGGCCCTGTCGCTGGTCGGCTGCTCCTCGTCGACCTCGTCGCCCAGCGCTGACCCCAAAGGACCTCCGGGCTCGGTCGCCCGGAAGTACGCGGACTACTTTCCGGTTGGCGCCGCGATCAACAATTGGGAGCTCGACCAGGCGCCCGAAGCCGTCGCTGACTTCAATCACCTGACCTGTGAAAACGCGATGAAGCCTTTCAACATTCATCCGTCAGAAGACAGGTACGAGTTTGCGGAGGCCGATCGCATCGCCGACTTCGCGCGCAGCCACGGCTTCAAGATGACGGGGCACGCTCTGCTCTGGCATCGTCAAACCGCGGATTGGTGGTTCGATGGCCTCACCGCGGGCGATCCGAGCACAATCGAATTGCTGAAATCGCGCCTGAAAGCGCACATCGAAACCGTAGTCACCCGCTACGCGGACGTCGTCGACAACTGGGACGTCGTGAACGAAGTCATCAGCTCCTACGACCACGTCTATCGCGACGGCTCCGAGGGCTCCAAGTGGTACGAGATGTTCGGCAACGAGGAGTACGTCTACTGGGCCTATCAGTACGCTCACGACGCGCTCGAAGCCGTGGCGCCGGGGAGCTCGGTCGGCAAGCTCTACTACAACGACTACACCGTGACTTCGAAGGTCGACAAGATCCTGACCATGCTTTCATGGCTCGAAACGCGCGGCATTCGCGTCGATGGTGTGGGATTTCAGAGTCACGAATACATGAACTGGCCCGGCACGGATGAGTTACAAGGCGCGTTCGATCGCTTCGTGGCCGCCGGCTACAAGCTCAAAGTCAGCGAGCTCGACGTCACCGTGTACGACGACTACGCGACGGGCGGCTTCGTGCCCTCGCCGCAAGTAGAGTACACGCCCGAGCTGGCAGATGCTCAGGCCCAGCGCTTCGCTTCCTTGTTCTCGGTGTACCGAGCCAACAAGGACAACATCACCAGCGTGACGTTCTGGGGCGTGACCGACAATCGCTCTTGGCTCAACTACGTCCCTGTCGAAGGCCGCGCCGACTACCCACTGCTCTATCTGGACCCGAAAACGCCCAAAGCCGCGCGCGCCGAGATCATGAATTTTTGATGGTCACGCGGCACGGCGCGTGACGTCATAGCCTTCGGCGTCGAGTTGCTTCACTCCGCAAAGAGCTCGAGCTCGGGCGGCAGTTCGAAGCTGCCATCGGGTCGACACGGAAAGTCGATCACCGCTGGGATCGCTTCCAGCGGGATCGGCCCATAGCAATGCGGGAACGCCTCGCCGTCGGCAGCTTCGTAGCGCAACAGTGAAGCGATGCGCTCGGCATCGATACACAACAAAACCAAACCCGAGCGACCCCCGAAAAAACGCCCAGCCGTGCGTAGCACCTGCGCGCGCATCGAGCAGTGAATGAAGCCTTCGCGCTCGATGCTGTCGGCCCGGTACGCCCCGGACTCGAGCGCGGCCGCAAAGGCGCCGCGCTCGGTGATGTGAAACACGTGACGGGGGAGGTCGCTCATGGCGCCGCTCATTCGGCGGCCGAAACCTCGGGCTTGGTCCGCAATTGCACCAAGCGCTGTTCCTGAATTTGCTGCGCGG
>Ga0164309_10001445_pt1 | contig 11595 bp, 10 predicted proteins | sample Whisoiple_247_MG_FD_109984 | JGI IMG/M metagenome (GOLD analysis project Ga0164309, IMG submission 109984) | Soil microbial communities amended with fresh organic matter from upstate New York, USA - Whitman soil sample_247_MG | ecosystem: Environmental > Terrestrial > Soil > Unclassified >... | reverse complement strand
TTCCGCGCCGTCATTTTTGAAGAACATGAGCTTGGGACAGGGGCGGCGTCAGCCGACCCCTGCCTCCTTCTCGTAGACCACCAAGGGCGACTCTCCCTTGGCGATGGCTTCTTCGTTGACGACGACCTCTTTGATGCCGGACTTCGAGGGCACTTCGTACATGACCTCGAGCATCGCTTCTTCCAGGATGGCCCGCAGGCCACGCGCCCCGCTCTCGCGCTCCAGCGCCTTGTGGGCCACCGCACGGAGGGCTCCCTGGGTGAAGCTGAGCTTGACGCCATCCATGTCGAAGAGCTTCTGGAACTGGCGCACCAGGCTGTTCTTCGGCGTGGTCAGGATGTCGACCAGCGCTTCTTCCGTCAGCTCCTCGAGCGTGGCGAGGACCGGCAGGCGGCCGATGAACTCCGGGATCAGGCCGAACTTGAGCAAGTCTTCCGGCTGCACCGAGGCCAGGAGCTCGCCGAGCCTGAGGTCCTTCTTGCTCTTGGGCTCGGCGCCGAAGCCGAGCCGTGACTGGCCGAGCCTGCGCTGGATGATCTGATCGAGGCCGACGAACGCGCCGCCGCAGATGAACAGGATGTTCGAGGTATCGATCTGCAGGAAGTCCTGCTGCGGATGCTTGCGGCCACCCTTGGGCGGCACGTTGGCCACCGTGCCCTCGATGATCTTGAGCAAGGCCTGCTGCACGCCTTCGCCCGATACGTCGCGGGTGATCGAGGGGTTGTCGCTCTTGCGGCTCACCTTGTCGATTTCGTCGATGTAGACGATGCCGCGCTGGGCACGCTCGACGTCGTGGTCGGCGTTCTGGAGCAGCTGAACGATGATGTTCTCGACGTCTTCACCGACGTAACCGGCTTCCGTCAGCGTCGTCGCATCCGCGATGGCGAACGGTACCTTGATGATCTTGGCCAGCGTCTGGGCCAGGAGCGTCTTGCCGCTGCCGGTCGGTCCCAAGAGCAAGATGTTGCTCTTGCCGAGCTCGACGTCGTCCGCACCGACCTTCGAGTCGATCCGCTTGTAGTGGTTGTGCACCGCCACCGAAAGAATCTTCTTGGCGCGGTCCTGACCGACCACGTAGTCGTCCAGAATGCTCTTGATTTCGACGGGCTTGGGCAGCGGATCGCTGCCGCTCGACGGCTCGTCCTTCTCGACTTCCTCGGCGATGATGTCGTTGCAGAGGGCGATGCATTCATCGCAAATGTAGACCGTCGGGCCCGCGATGAGCTTCTTCACTTCCTTCTGCGACTTGCCGCAGAAGGAGCAGCTCAAGTTTCCGTTCGAATCTTCCCGACGTCGATCCAAGGTTTCACCTCTGAGCTCACGGAGCTACTCACGGGAGCTTAGTTTTCGGCGCTAGGTCTCGCAAGGAAACTGCGCTCGGGCAGGCCACCAATGTAGGTCTGCCCGGCAGCGCCTGCAACCGCGCCCCCGGACCATGAGCCGCCCGGGAGGCGGAACCACTACGCCCGCTTACGGATGAAGATCTCGTCGATCAGGCCGTATTCCTTGGCCTGGCCGGCGCCGAGATAGAAGTCGCGCTCGATGTCGCTCGCGATCTGCTCGCGCGTCTTGCCGGTGGCACTGACCAAGATGTCGGTGATGACGTCTTTCATGTGCCGAATCTCGCGTGCCTGGATCTCGATGTCGGTCGCCTGACCGCGCGCACCGCCGAGCGGCTGGTGAATCATGATCCGGGAATGCGGGAGCGCATAGCGCCGGCCCTTCTCACCTGCGCACAAAAGCAGGGCGCCCATGCTCGCCGCTTGGCCGATGCAGATCGTGCTGACGGGGCTCTTGACGTATTCCATCGTGTCGAAGATGGCCAGGCCCGCGGTCACGACGCCGCCCGGAGAGTTGATGTAGAGCTGGATGTCCTTGTCCGGATCTTCGCTCTCCAAAAACAAAAACTGGGCGATGATGATGTTGGCGACGTCGTCGTCGACGGCACTGCCGAGGAACACGATGCGGTCCTTGAGCAGGCGGCTGAAGATGTCCCAGGAGCGCTCGCCGCGGTGCGTGGTTTCCACGACGTGCGGGTAGATGACGTTGGCCTCTATCTTCTGGCTCTCGATCTCCAAACTGTGCTTGTGAGTTTCGAGGATGCGCAGGGCATCACGGACCGATTCGGGGCGTTTCATGGTGCTCATTCTTCGACGATCTTGGCCTTGGCCTCGATGATGTCCAGCACCTTGTTCTCCAGAATCATTCCCACCAGCATTTCACGCTTTTTTGCGTCGGCGTATTCGGCCCGGAGCTTGGCCACGTTCTTGCCGGTCTGCTCGGACAGCTCCTTGAGGCCTTCCTCGATCTCGGCGTTGCCGATCTGCAGGCCTTCCTTTTTGGCGATTTCGGCCATGATGAGACCGGCTCGCACCTTCATTTCGCTGTCCTTCTGCAGCTGCTCGCGCAGCTGGTCGCCGACGCCGGTCACGTTCTGACCCTGCATGCGGGCGCGGTAGACGATCTCGGCCTCACTGGCGCGCATCTGCTGACTGACCAGGCTGGGCGGAACGGGAACCGGGTTCGCATCCACCAAGGCCTGCACCAGGCGCTCGGCCAGCACGTTCTCGGTGCGCTCCTTTTCCCGGGCGCCGAGCTGTTCCTTGAGGTTGGTCTTGAGCTCCTCGAGCGTCTCGAAATCCCCGAGGTCCTTGGCCAATTCGTCGTCGGCCGCCGGCAAAACGCGTTCCTTGAGCTCGGTGGCCGTGATGGTGAAGGTCGCCCGCTGTCCGGCCAGCTTCTTGTGCTGGTGAGTGGCCGGCATGTCGATCTCCGCCTGGACCGTCTGCCCGACGTTGGCGCCGGTCAGGACTTGCTCGATCTCCTTGAACACCTGGCCGAGCCCGAGCTCGATGGCCAGGTTGGTGGCGCCGGCGTCCTCGATGAGCTCCCCGCCCACGCTGACCGTCAGGTCGCAGGTCACGACGTCGCCTTCACGTGCCGCGCGCGGCGTCGCGGGGGATTCGAGCGTCGAGTTGGCGCGACGAATGGCGTCGAGCTCGGCCTGGACCTCATCGTCTTTGATCTCGATCTTCGGGCGCTTCGCTTCGAGGCCCTCGTAGGTCACGCTGGCGATGGCCGGCAGCACCTCGACGCGCGCCTTGTAGGAGAAGGGCTTGCCCGTCTCGAGCAGCGACGGCTCGACCGAAGGCGTGGTCACGGGCTGCATCTGCTTTTCGGCAGCGGCCTGCGGGAACGTCTCGTCGACCAGCCGCTGGATCACGTCGGCGTCGACGCGGCGACCATAGACGCGGCGCACGATGTCCTTCGGGGCTTTGCCGGGACGAAAGCCCTTGATGCGCGAGCTCTTCTGAATGGCACCGAAGGTCTTGTCGTATTCCTGGGTGACCCGCTCGGCGTCGATTTGGACGCTGAGTTCGACGAGGACGGGACTAATTTGCTCGAGCGTGATCTGCATTCTGACCTGTGGCTTCCTAACGAGGACGCCACCATTGGCATGGGGCTCTGGGGTGGTCAAGCAGCACAAAAAAGGCAATGACCCGGGCGGAGCTTCCGCCGAGGTCATGGCCTTTTCCGCCGGGCTCGGCGGAATCAAGTCAAGTAAGGGAGTGACGCGCTGGACACGGCCAGCCTGAGCTGGCTCGCGAGCACCTCACTCGTAGTCGTCGTCTTCCCCTTCGGCCTCCCGCAGGGCCGCTTCGAACGGATCGAGATCGAAGTCGAGCTCGGTCCGGCGATCCGGCAGCTCCAGCTCATCGATGCTCCAGCCGGCCCTCATGCCGGGCCGGAGGGCCTCACGGTGGAAGTCGGCAAAGCTCTTGTAACCTTTGGGGCTGAACATGGGGGGGCGGTGTCTCCTCGAGCGAGCGGGGGGAGGTCCACCGCATGTGCTCCGTTATCCTACATCCACGCACAGAGTAGGCTAACGTGGGATGACGCCCAACAAAACGACAGGTTCCGGTGTGACTTCGATACGCTGAGCAGTAACTGACCCGCGCTCGGCCGGAGCCAGCGGCCGCGGAGGAAACCCGGATCCTTCAGGGTGACTTCGCCCCGGGAGTGCGCCTAGGCTGGGGCCCCTCCATGGCCGAACGACCGCTGATCTTCGCCATCGCCAACCAGAAGGGCGGCGTCGGCAAGACGACCACGGCCGTCAACCTGGCCGCCAGCTTGGCCGCCGCCGAGCGCCCCACCCTGCTCGTGGACCTCGACCCGCAGGCCAATGCTTCGAGCGGCGTCGGCGTCTCGCCGGGAACCGCCGAGCGCACCATCTACGATGCCTTGATCGGTGAGCACACCCTCTCCGAGGTGATCGTCAAAACCGGCATCCCGACGCTCGATCTGGCGCCCGCCAGCCAGGACCTGACCGCCGTCGAATACGAGCTCTTCAACGAGGATCGCGGCACCCATCTCCGCAAGATCCTGCGCGGCCCGGAAACGGCGCACTACGACTTCGTCATCATCGACTCCCCGCCGTCGCTCGGCGTCCTGACCTTGAACGTGCTGGGTGCCGCCGACCGGCTCATCATCCCGCTGCAGCCCGAGTACTACGCGCTCGAAGGCATCAGCTACCTGATGGCCACGGTCGACCGCGTGCGGCAGAGCTTGAACCCCGATCTCACCGTCGAAGGCATCGTCCTAACGATGTGGGACGGACGAAACAACCTGGCGCATCAAGTGGCGGACCAAGTCAAAAAACACTTCCGCGTGTTCGAGTCGATCATTCCGCGCAACGTCCGCCTGAGCGAAGCTCCGTCCCATGGCCTGCCCGCTCTGCTCTACGACGTCTCGAGCAAAGGCTCACAGAGTTATCTGATGCTCGCGCGTGAAGTGCTCGACGGTCCCCCCGCCGCTGGCTCCCCGCAGTCCTCCGATCTACCGCTCGCCGCGCCATGAAGCAGCAGCGCGGACTCGGTCGGGGTCTCGATGCCCTTTTGCCGGCTGCGGGACCACCGCGACGGCCCGAGCCTGCGGCTGCGGCGCCCGAAGCTGGCGCCGAGCCGAACGCGGCTGCGCGGGCTGACCAGGCGTACCGCGGCAACGTGTTTTCCTGCCCGCTCGAGAAGATCGTCCCCCAGAAGGGCCAGCCGCGGCAGCACTTCGACTCGGCGAGTCTCGATGAGCTGGCCGCGTCGATCAAAATCCACGGCCTGCTCGAGCCACTCGTGGTCAGGCGCCGGGGTGACGACCAATTCGAGCTCATCGCGGGCGAGCGTCGCTGGCGGGCCTGTCAGCGCGCCGGGCTCCGCGAGGCGCTGGTCGTGGTGCACGACGTCTCTTCGCTCCAGGCGTTCGAGCTCGCCATCATCGAGAACGTCCAGCGTGAGGACCTCGACCCGATCGAGCTGGCCGAGGCGCTGCAGCGCCTGATCCAGGAGCACGGCTACACGCAGGAGAAGCTGGCCGAACGCTTGGGCAAAGATCGCTCGACGATCGCCAATTCACTGCGCCTTTTGCGCTTGCCGGAAGAAGTGCGCGACAAGGTCGTCAGCGGAGAGCTGTCGGAAGGCCACGGCCGGGCGCTGCTCAGCCTGGAGGACCCGAAGCGCATGGCCGAGGTGGCGCAGAAGGTCATCTTGGGCAGGCTGTCGGTGCGGCAGACCGAAGAGCTCGTGCGCGGCGCCAAGGCGAGCGGCGGCGGATCCAGCGGCGATGGGAAAAAGGGCAACGCCAAGAGCGCGAGCGTGCGCGACCTCGAAAAGAGGCTCGAACGCAAGCTCGGTGCCCGCTGCGAGGTGAAGGACAAAGCCGGACACGGCGAAATCCTCATCCGCTACTCGAGCTTGGACGAGCTCGACCGGCTGCTCGAGCTCATTCTCTGATCACTTCGCTTTGAGGTCGCGTGCCGCCGCTTTGCCGAAGGGCGTGTCCGGGCCCAGGCTGACGGCCTTCTTGAGCGAAGCCTGGCCCTCGGCCTTCTTGCCGGCCGCGATCAAATGCTTGCCGAGGTAGTAGTGGCCGATGGGATTCTGCGGCTCGGTCGCGACGGCGTCCCTGAGATCGGCTTCCGCGCCCTTGTCGTCGCCGGCGCTGTGCTTGCAGCGCGCGCGCTGGGCCAAGAGCTCGGCCGACTTCCCGGCCATGATCGCGAAATCGAAGGCCTTGACGCAGGACCCGTACGCTTCCAGGCGCCCGTAGAGCTCACCGACGTCATGCAGGAGGCCGACGTCGGTCACGTCCTGCAAGCGGATCACGTCGAGGGCCGCCGCAGCGTCCGCCTTGCGCTCGGCCACGGCCAGGACGACGGCGTAGTTGTAGCGGTTGGCCGCGTCGTCGGGCGTGACCTTCAAGAGGTCCTCGTAGGCCGAGAGAGCTTTCGGATCGCCGAGCACGTCGAGCGCGCCGGCTCGGTTGGCCAAGAGAGCCGGCTGCTTCGGATCGACCTTCAAGCCAGCGTCGGCAGCGGCGAGCGCGTCCTTGGGCTTGTCGAGGGAGAGCAGCAAAAACGATAGATTGGCGTGGGCCTCGATGAGCTCGGGGGACAGCTCGACCGCGCGCCGATACTCGGCTTCCGCGTCCTCGAAGCGCTCGAGCCCTTCGAGCGCCACGCCGTGATAGAAGGCGGCTTGCGGATCCTTCGCATCGGCCTGGGCCGCAGCGCCCAGCGTCTCCGCCGCGCCCGCGAAGTCGCCGGCTTGGATTTGGTCCCGCCCGCGCTTGACGGCATCGCTCGAAGCCGGCGTCACCTCGCCACCGTCCTGCGCCGTGCTCGGCCCGGGATCCGCCGGCTCTTCGGGCGGGGGCGCGGACTTGCCGCACGCGCTGAGGGTCAGAAAAAGGAGGCCGAGGCTCGCGGAAGAGATCGCGGAAGAGATCGTGGAGGAACGCCTGAGCATGGGGATCTGTGTTCTCAGTTGGTGGCTGGACTCTCGGCAGCGCGCCGCACGGCAGCGCGGAGCTTCTCTTCGAGGCTGGCGAGCTGCGTTGGTTCAGTCACCTTCTTACCCTCGCGGTCGACCACGTAAAAGACGTCGGCGACGGCGTTGCCCTCGGTATTGATCTTGGCGAGCTGGATCTCGAGCCCCTCGGCGCTCAGCGCCCGGGCCAGCGCATAGAGCAGTCCCGAGCGATCCTGCGCGATCACTTCGACGATGGTGTGATCGCTGGCGCCGCGGTTATCGAAGGTGATCACGGTCTCGACCTCCGGCGCCGGGCGTGAGCTCAAGCGCGAGCCACGCCGCTGGACCAGGAGCTCGTCGGCATTCACCTCTCCCGACAAAAGTTGCTCGAGATCGGAAAGCACCCGATCCATCTGGCGTTTGACCTGGGACGGCTCGTTGGCCGGGCGGACCCAGAACAAGTCGAGGACGCGCGCGCGGCCGGGACGGTCCTGCCACGAGTAGAGCTGGGCGCTGATGACGCGCAAGCGATTGGCCGCCAGGGCGGCCGTCACGGCGGCCAAGGTGCCTGGCTTGTCGTCGACCACGACGCCGATTTCGACGTACGGCGCGTTCGTGCCGAGCACGGTGACCAGATGCCGCCGCTCTTCGGACTGACGGCACATGCGCGCGTGCAAGGCGATGTGCACGGGCTCGTTGGCGTAAAGGTAGCGATGGGGCACCGCATTCAGGAAGTGATCCATGAACTCGGACTCGCCCGGGTCCGGGGTGAGCACGCGCGCCGCCGCCCGCAGATTGACGACGCGCGCTTCGTCGCGGCCCGCGATGCCGCCGAAGCTATCGAGCGTGCGCACGTAGAGCTCCTCCAGCATCAGCCGCTTCCACTGGGTGAGCGCCGAGGGGCTGGTCGTGGAGACGTCGCACATCGTCAGCAGATACAGCTCCTTCAGGCCTTCCGGGCCGTGCACTTCCTCGCGGAAGCCTTCGACCGTGCGCGGGTCGTCCAAATCCCGGCGCGACGCTACGTGGTACATGCGCAAATGTTTGAGCACGAGGTGCTGCACCTCGATCACGTCGTGCTCCTGCACGCCGAGGCGGCGCAGGATGACCGCCACCATGTCGAAGCCGCGCTCCGAGTGCGCTCGGCCGCCGACGTCCTTGCCGATGTCGTGCAGGAGGCAAGCCATGAACAGGCACTGCGGCCGCGCGATGTCGGCGGCGAGCCGCGAAGCATGAGGAAACTCGGCCGAGAGCTCACCACGAGACAGCGCGCGCAAGCGATCGACGCACGCGATGGAGTGCGCGTCCACGGTGTAGACGTGGTAGATGTCGTGATGCACGCGCCCGACCACCGGGCGAAACTCCGGGATCATCGCGAGCAGGATGCCGACGTCGTGAAACTCGGTCAAAAGCGAGTCGCGCTTGAACTTGACCTTGCGGGGCTGACGCACCAAACGTCGAAAGAGGCGCGCTGCTTCGTCGCTCGAGCGCAGGGCCTCGCAGAACGCTTCGCTGGTCGTCGCCCGCTTGATGGCCTCGCGAGTCAGCGGCTCGACCGGCAAGTCCTCGTGCACCGCGTGCCAGTAAATGCGCAGTGCTTGCTCGGGAAATTGGCTGAGTTTCGCCGGATCCTGCAGGGCCACGCTCGACCCCAGCAGCTTGATGCCGCCCTCGAGCAGCACCTCCCGCTGCTTCTTCTTGGGCGGCGGCGCTGCGCGCACGAGCAGCATCTCTTGTGAGTTCGAGATCACGCGCGCGTGGCGGTAGTAGTCGCTCATGAGCGCCTCGCAGCCGGCCCCGCCCGTGCCGTAGCCCAGCTGCTCGGCCACGAGCTCCTGCGCATCGAAGCTGAGGCGCTCGGTACGGCGCGGACTGCGGAAGTGGAGCACGTTGCGAATGCGGCAGAGGAAGCTCGCGGCCTCCTTCAGCTGCTCGAGCTCGGCGGGCAGCATGACCCCGAGCTCGGCCAGCCCGTCCAGGTTCTGCACGTGCCAGCGGGCCTGGGCGATCCAGTGGCACACGTCGAGATCCCGCAGGCCCCCCTGCCCGTGCTTCACGTCGGGTTCGAGCAGGTAGACCGAGTCGCCGAAGCGGGTCCAGCGCACCTCGGCCTGCTGGGCCATGTCGGCCAAGAAGTCGGTGACCTTGGAGCCGGAGAACAGGCTCGAAAAGGCCTTGTCCCGCAGTTTTTGGCTCTCGCCGGCGTTGCCAGCCAAGTGGCGCCAGTCGAGCAGGGTGGTGGCGGTCGACAGGTCACTCTTGGCCAAGGACAGCGTGTCGCCAATCGTGATGACCTGGTGACCGATCTGGATGCCGGCGTCCCAGAGCGGGTAGAGAAGCGCTTCCGCCACCGGCTTGGTCTGCCCGGGGTCCTTGCACAGGATGCGGATGTCCAGATCGCTCTTGTAGCCGAAGGTCCCGCGGCCGTAGCTGCCGACCGCCGACAGGGCCAAGGTCGACCACGCCTTCTCCGAGGTAACGCTACCACGCAGCGCGCAGAACAAGGCGCAGAGCAGGCCATCGAACACCTTGGCCCACTGGGCGCTGGTCACCTGACCGGCATTCGTCCCGCCCGAGGTGAGCAGTCCCTCGACCTGGGTCCGATGCTTGTCCATGTAGTCGCGGATCTCGCGCGCGAGTGTCGGCGAGCCGATGCGAAATGGAGCGCTCGTGGTGGCGGAAAGCTGCATGTGGAGGGGAAACTCGTATAGCAGAGCGTCGGCCGCTGGGCCTTCCGGCGCTTGTGCTACGCTGAGGAAAATGAACTTCTCGGGGCGGACACTCTCTCGACGGGATTGGGGTGGCGCCGCTGCGGCACTCCTGGGACACCTACTCTTGCCTAGCACGGCAGAGGCGACCACGGCGCTCGCGCTCGACCTGGAGGATTTGGTCCGAGCAAGCTATCGCGTCGCCCTAGTGACGCCAACCCGGTCGAGCGCAGGCTGGGAACAGGCCGACGGCCAGCGCCGCATCGTCACCCGCACCACGGTCCTTTTGCAGGACGTCTGGCACTCGACGCCGGAGCGCGACCAATCGGAGCCGGGCGAGCAAGAGATGGTCGTTTTGACGTTGGGCGGCCGCGCGGGCGACCTGCAACAGCGCGTCCACGGTGAAGCCGTCCTGCGCCAGGACGAGCCCGTCCTGCTCTTCACCGGCCCCTTGCACCATGAAGCGCGGCGCGTCGTCGGCATGGCGCAGGGCCAGTACCCGCTCTCGCGCGGGGACGGCGGCCTCTACCTCGAGCGCAGTCGCGACCTGCCCCAGCTCGTGCGTCGGCCCTCGTCCCGCCCAGCGGTCGACGTGCTCGCCCGCTTGGATCTCCCGGCCGCTCGCCGCGCCATCGAGGCAGCTCGATGATGCGCTCCGTGCCCCGAGCCCGGCTGAGCGCGGCCCTGCTCTTCGCCTCGTGTCTCGGCGTTGCGCCCCGCGCGCTCGCCTACTGCCAGACGACGACGTGCCTGCCCTCCGTCACCTGTCAGGAAAATCCGGAGCAGTGCTGCGAGTGGGATCGCAACGGCTGCGACACGAACGGCATCGTCATCACCTGGCCCAGCGCTTGCGCCAGCTACGCCATTTTCGAAGACGGCTCGCCGCTGCGCGGCATCACGGCGGCCCAGCTGTCGGACACCGTGGACGAGGCCTTCTCGAGCTGGACGCACGCCAGCTGCGGCTCGTCCACACCCAGCATCAGCTTCCAGAATTTCGGCCTATCCGAGTGCGACAAGGTCGAGGTCAATAGCGTCAATAGCGGGCCGAACGCCAACGTCTGGATGTTCCGCGACGAGACCTGGCCGCACGCCGACCTCGACGAAAGCGGCAGCTCCGTCAACGCCTCGGCCCTGGCGCTGACGACGGTCACCTTCAACTGGAAGACGGGAGAGCTCCTCGACGCCGACGTCGAGCTCAACTCCGCTCAGGGCGATTTCACCATCGGCGACGACGAGGTCTTCATCGATCTCTTGGCCATCGCCACCCACGAAGCCGGCCACTTCCTCGGCCTCGACCACACGAACGACACCACGGCGACCATGGCGCCGGGCTACGTGCCGCACACCATCGATCAGCGCACGCTCGCCACCGACGACGAGCTCGCCATCTGCAGGAGCTACCCCAAAGGTCGCAAGACCAGCGGCACGAGCTGCGATCCCTACGGCACCTACTCGGCGCAGTGCGCCGGCGGCGGCTGCTCGGTTTCGCGGGCGTCAGTTCGAAGTTCGGGCAGCGCCGGGCCAGTTTGGCTCAGCGTGCTCGGGGCGGCGCTGGCGGCCAGGCTGCTCGCCCGTCGACGCGCCGTGAGCTGACGCTCACTCTGCTCGTGGGCGCGCCGCTCATGCGGCTCGCTCACTCGGCGGCAGGCTCGGCGCGCAGCGGTAGCTGACGTGGAGCAGGTGCTTCCATGCCCAAGCCCGCGGTGCGGAGCAGGTCCAGGTCTTCGTCTTCGCCGGGGTTACCGGTGGTGAGCAGCTTGTCGCCGTAGAAGATGCTGCTGGCGCCGGCGTACATGCACATCAGCTGCGCCTCGCGGCTCAGCTCCTGGCGACCAGCCGAGAGCCGAATGCGCGAGCGAGGCATGACCAAGCGCGCGGTGGCGATCATACGCACGAGCTCGGTCGGATCGATGGGCGGCAGATGCTCGAGCGGAGTGCCCGGCACGCGCACGAGCGCGTTGATCGGCACGCTCTCGGGATGCGGCGACAGGCTCGACAGCTCGACCAGCAGCATGCAGCGGTCGTCCACGGTTTCGCCCATGCCGATGATGCCGCCGCTGCACACGGTGACGCCGCTCTTGCGCACG
>Ga0164309_10001444_pt1 | contig 11597 bp, 9 predicted proteins | sample Whisoiple_247_MG_FD_109984 | JGI IMG/M metagenome (GOLD analysis project Ga0164309, IMG submission 109984) | Soil microbial communities amended with fresh organic matter from upstate New York, USA - Whitman soil sample_247_MG | ecosystem: Environmental > Terrestrial > Soil > Unclassified >... | reverse complement strand
GTAGACAACGGCCATCGCATCGACGGACTGCTGGGCGCGGATGCCGGCCCCGGTCATGGCCGTGAAGAGCGCCACGACAAGGGTGTCTGAGGTGGAATCCGAGGTCAGGAAGGTCAGCTCGAACATGCCCACCGTCCGGACCAGCACCAGGACCGCGGCGGCGAGGATGCCCGGCACCAGGAGCGGCGCGAGGATCCTCGTGAACAGCCGCAGCATGTTGGCGCCGCACATCCGGGCCGCCGACTCGATCGACGGGTTGATCTGCTCGATGAACGGCGTCATGGTCAGGATCACGAACGGGATGGACGGAACCAGGTTGGCCAGGATCACGCCGGTCAGGCCCGGTGCCAGGTGGTAGTACGTCAGCAGCGTCGCCAGCGGGATGCCGTAGGTGATGGGGGGCATCATGATCGGCAGCAGGAAGACGAGCATCAGGATGTTCTTGCCCGGGAAACTGCGGCGGGCCAGCACGTAGGAGGCAGGCGCGCCGATCAGCACGGAGATTCCGACGACGGCGATGGAGACGGTCAGCGTGGTGCCGATGACCTGGCCGAGGTCGTATTCCTTCCAGGCATCGGCATACCAGGTGGGCGTGTAGCCCGACGGCAGCCAGGTGTCGAACCATTCCTTGGCGAAGGAGTTGACGACCACGGAGGACACCACACCGAGCAGCAGCAGCAGGAACACGGCCATGCTTCCCCAGATCAGGAACGTTCCCGGGGAGGCCGCCAGCGGCCGTTTGGCGGCGGCGGGCGTGGCGCCGGACTTTGGTTTCAGTGTGAGGCTCATCAGCCCTTACCTCCGGTGGATCCTTTGTACATGCGGGAGCGCCAGATCAGCACCAGGACGATGACGACCAGTTCCACGGCACCCATGACGATGGCCGCCGCGGACGCGAGCGGGTAGTCGAACTGCTGGCCCCAGGCGTTGTAGGCCACGTAGGCGATGACGCGGGTGGACCCGGACGGGTCGCCGACGAGGATCGCCGAGGGGAAGACGCTGAAGGCCAGGACGAAGGTCAGGCAGAAGGTGATGGCCAGCCCGGGTGCCAGGAGCGGCAGGGTGATCCGGCGGAAGCGCTGCTTCCAGTCCGCGCCCAGGGTCCGGGCCGCCGCCTCGAGCGAGGGATCGATGCCGGAGAGGTAGGACAGGATCAGCAGGAACGCGAACGGGAACCCCGAGATGATCAGGGACCAGAGCACGCCCCAGTAGTTCTGGACCAGCTGGAGCGGCTCGAATCCGAGGAGTCCAAGGAAGCGGTTCAGCCAGCCGCGCTGCCCGAAGAAGTTCAGCAGGCCCTCGGCGGTGAGGACGGTGCCGAGCGTGATCGGGATGACCAGCACTGTGGTCAGGGCGCGCTTGCCACGGAACTTCCCGCGCATCTTGTACGCGATCGGAACCGAGACCAGGACGTTCAGCAGGGCCGCCGGGAGTGCCAGCTGCAGGGTCACCCAGATGGAATCCAGGCCCCTGACCGAGGGATCCGTGAAGAACTTCACGTAGGCGCCGAACAGTCCGCCGGTTTTCGGCTGGAAGGACAGTCCCAAGCCGTAGACGAACGGGTAGACGAACAGCACCAGGGCGAACACCAGGGCGGGCAGCAGCAGGAGCAGGAGCTTGTCGATGCCGCGTTCGGCCAGCCGGTGGGACAGTGCGGGCCGGTTTCCCGGTTCCTCCTGCTCCACCCGGGCCGGGCGCTGCCCGGTGAGCGTCACAGTACCGCCGCCTCAAGCTCGGGGGCCGGACTCGCCGTCGGCGAAAGCTCGGCCGGGAAGACCAGCACCCGCTCCTGCGCCGCGGTGAGGGTGACCCGTTGGCCGGGTTCCACATGGCGGGGCGTCCGGACGTGCAGCGGCTTTCCGGCGTCGGACCGGGCCTCGACCGCGAACTCACGGCCCTGGTATTCGACGACTTCGACCGTTGCGTCAATGCTGGCAAGACCGGCCGGAGCCGTCCCCGCCGGGGCGATGTCGAAGTCCTCGGGGCGCAGCCCCACCTTCACGGCGTCGCCGGCGCGGAGCGGTTCCCTGGTGGAACCGGTAATGGTGGTGCCGAGGACCGAAACGGTCACGGCGCCGCCGTGGACCCGTTCCACGACGCCCTCCAGCAGGTTGCGGTAGCCCATGAAGTCCGCCACATGCCAGTTGACCGGGTGCTCGTGCAGCTCCTGCGGCGTCCCGACCTGCTGCACCTCGCCGAGGCGGAGCACCACCAGCCGGTCTGCCAGCGACAATGCCTCCTCCTGGTCGTGCGTCACGTAGAGCGTGGTGAGGCCAAGCGACTGGTGCAGGCGGCGGATCTCGGTCCGCATCTCCAGGCGCAGCTTTGCGTCCAGGTTCGAGAGCGGCTCGTCCATCAGGACCAGCGGCGGACGGAGCACGACGGCGCGGGCGATGGCCACGCGCTGCTGCTGGCCGCCGGACATTTGGCCCGGCAGCTTGCTCGCGTGCGGCCCGAGCTGGACCAGATCGATCGCCTCGGCCACACGCTTCTTGATTTCCGCCTTGGGAACGTTGCGCATCTCCAGGCCGAACGCGATGTTCTTCTCCACGCTCAGGTGCGGGAAGAGGGCGTAGTTCTGGAAGACCATGCCGAAGCCGCGCTTCTCGGGCGGGAGCTGGTCGATCTGCCTGCCGTCCATGAGGATGCGGCCGCCGGTCAGCGGCAGCAGGCCGGCCAGGCAGTTCAACGCCGTCGACTTGCCGCAACCGGACGGTCCCAGCAGGGCGATGAACTCCCCGCTGCGGATCGAGAGGTTGAGGTTCCGGAGCGCGTTCTGGCCGCCGAACGAACGGGCCACATTTTCAAGCTCGAGCGTCTCAAAACTCGTGGCGTGAATGCTCATTTCTTCTGCTCAACCTTTCCGGTGGCCACCTGGGTGTCCCAGGTGTCAAAGGCCTTGACCAGGGCGGCGGCGTCGATCGGCGTGGCCTTGGGGTTGTCCTTGATCAGCGCGTCGTATTCAGGGCGGCCGAACTTCGCGATGACGTCCTTGCTGGCCTGCGGGGCGAGATCAACCGTGACGTCCTTGATGGCCGGGCCCGGGTAGAAGTAGCCGGTATCAAACGTCTTGGCCTGCTGTTCCGGGGTCAGTGCGTACTGCAGCACCTGCAGGATTGCCGCCATCTTGTCCGCGGAGACGCCCTTGGGAACGGCGGCGTACTGCGCGTCCGTGACCCAGGTGAATCCCTTGAGCGCCGTCGTCTTGAAGTTTTCCGGCACCTGTCCCAGCGCGCGGGGGTTGATGTCCCAGCCCGTGGTGGTGATCGCCATGTCCCACGTGCCGTTCTTCAAGTTGTTCATGGTCACGCCCGTGCCGGTCGGGTACGACGTGACGCTCTGGTTGAGCTGCTTGAGGTAGTCCCAGGTCTTGCTCCAGCCGTTCACCGGGTCCTTGGGGTCGGAGTCGCCGAGGATGTACGGCAGGCCCATGAGGAAGGTGCGGCCGGGGCCGGAGTTGGCCGGGCGGGCGTAGCCGAAGCGGCCCGGGTGCTCCTTGGCCCAGCTCAGGAGTTCTTCAGCCGTGCTCGGCGGGTTGGGAACCTTGTCCGGGTTGTATTCCAGCAGCGGCCCGGAGGGGTAGTAGGTCAGCGCGACGGCCTGGTCCTGCGCGAGCTTCTGCATCGCGGCGGCAGGTTCCTGGTAGTTGGCCATGTTGCCCAGCCGGTCCTTGTAGTCCTTGGCGACCGGGGCGAAGAGGCTCTCGCTGATGCCTGCGGCCAGGCCGTCGGTGCCGGTCAGGACGAGGTCGATCTTGAGGTTTCCGGCCTGCTGCTGGGCCTTGACCTTGCCGGCCATGTCGGGGGCGCCGGCGGTCTCCCAGGTGACCGAAGAGATGATGTCCGGGTGGTCCTTGGCGAACTGGTCGAAGATGGCGCCGGTCAGTTGCTTGTTGCCGGCAACGTCCAGGATGTTCAGGGTCACGGCCTTGGAGGGCTTCTCCGGAACACTGCCGGCGGACAGCGTCGCTGCGGAGGCGTTGTCGCTCCCCGGGGCGCCACAGCCGGTGGCCAGCAGCCCGGCCACGCCGAGGGTTGCTGCCCACTGGACTCTTCTAGATGCTCGCATGGGATTTCCTTTCATTGCGTCCGGCAGCGTTGCCGGACGGACGCTCACGGATGGCGGAGGGCACTACGGATGTGGACTGCCGGACAACGATTTCGATCGGAAGGTATTCGGCGGCGCGGGGGGCCGAATGGGGATCCAGGCTGTCGACCAGCCGGTCGACGGCGGCGCTGCCAACCTTCCGCAGGGGCGCCCGGACAGTGGTCAAAGCGGGGGAGACGAGGGTTGCGGCGTTGATGTCGTCAATGCCGACCACGCTCATCTCGTCCGGGACGGTGATGCCCCGGGCATGCAGCCGGGCGATGATGCCCAGGGCCATGAGGTCGTTGTACGCCAGGACGGCCGTGAGGCCGGCGGCCACGGCGAGATCCGCCGCGGACTGGCCTCCGCCGAAGACCGGCGCGAACGAGCCCAGGGACATCACTTCGAGGCCGGGCAGGCCCGGAACGGCCTGTTCGATGCCAAGGCGGCGTTGCTGGTCCGACCAGGAGCCGGTGGGGCCGCCGGCATAGCCGACCTTCCGGTGCCCCAGGGCGTGGAGGTGTTCGAGGGCCTGGCGGACGATTTCCTGGTCGTTCACCGTGATGTCCGGCAGGCCCTGCATGCGCCGGTTGATCAGCAGGACGGGGATACCGCCGAGCAGGGACGCCAGGTCCGCGTCGGACATCCGGGAGGAGCACAGAATCAGCCCGTCCACCTGCGGCTTGAGCTTGCTCACCAGCTCCCGCTCCACGCGGCTGTCCTCATCCGAATCGGCCACGAAGACTGAGTAGCCCGCGGCGAGGGCCCTGGCCTGCACACCCTTGGTGACCGAGGCGAAGTAGGGGTTCTCGAGATCCGGCACCACCAGGCCGAGCGTGCCCTTGCGGCCGGTGGCGAGTCCCCGGGCGGCGTTGTTGGGGGTGTAGCCCAGTTCCCGGGCCTTGTCGACGATCTGCTGGCGGGTGCGGGGGGCGACCAGATCCGAGGAGGACAGGGCCCTGGACACCGTCGACGGCGAGACGCCCAGCGCCTTCGCCACGTCCCGGACCGTGATGGATCCCTTCATGCGTACTTCACCTAACATCGTCGTCAGCCGCGGTCATGTGCGGTCCGTCACATCCTGCAACCGTTTGCAATGATCTGTCAATACTTTCGAAAAGAATCATTTGAAGCCCAGGCCCGGCTGCGTTGAAATCCCGGCAATTACGGCACTTTCATTGCTTTACGAGGCATCGCCGTGCATATTTAGATTTAGTTCAAACGTTGATTTTGTTGCATTTTGTTTCATTGGAGAGGCAAATTACATGAGTGATTCCACTGCCTGGGCTATCGACCCGGACCGGGCCCTTCCTGCGGACCCGGCAACACGGAGCATCGCCCGGGAGCTGTACAACGCCGTGTCAGCCCTGCCCATCGTGTCGATGCACGGCCACGTCGAGGCCGAGGTGTTCGTGGACAACGAATTCTTTGGGAACCCCGCGGAATTGCTGGTGATTCCGGACCACTACCTGGTGCGCATGCTGGTCTCGCAGGGCTACTCGCCGGCTGAGCTCGGCGTGGCGAACCGGCAGGACGGGGCCCTGGCGGAGCGGGATGCGCGCCTGATCTGGCGGCGTTTCTGCGAGAACTGGAAACTGTTCCGCGGAACGCCCACCCGCTACTGGCTCGAACACGAGCTGGCGGTCGTTTTCGAGACGCCGCTGCAGCCGTCCGCGGAGAATGCCGATGTCCTCTTCGACAGGCTCTCGGCCCTGCTCCAAACCGAAGCGTTTCGCCCGCGGTCCATTCTTGACCGGTTCAACGTGGAAATTCTGGCCACGACGGATTCCGCGCTGTCCGACCTTTCCGCCCACCGCAAACTGAGTGACGCACTGGGGCCGGGCCGGATCGTCCCGACCTTCCGGCCCGATTCGCTGCTGCATATCGACCACCCCAGGTGGCAGGACGAAATCCGGATGCTCTCGGAGGTTTCCGGAGTAGAGGTAGCGGACTACGCCAGCTTCCTGGCAGCCCTCCGGCAGCGCCGCCACGCGTTTGTCGACGCCGGCGCCCGCGCCACCGACCACGGCCACCTGCTGGCGGACACCACCCCGTTGCCGCCGGAGGAGGCACAGCGGATCTTTGCCGCGGCGGCCCGCGGGGAAGTGACCGCCGAGGAGGCGCAGGCCTTCTCCGGCAGCATGCTGTACGAGATGGCCCGGATGTCCGTCGAGGACGGCCTGGTGATGCAGCTCCATCCCGGGGTGCTGCGCAACCACTGCCACAGCGTGTATGACTCCTACGGCCCGGACAAGGGCTTCGACATCCCCGTCGGCGTGGAGTTCACCCGTTCCCTGCGGCCGCTGCTGGAGAGCTTCGGCATGAACAAGGACTTCCGTTTCATCGCCTTCACCACCGACGAAACGGTCTACTCGCGGGAACTCGCCCCCCTCGCCGGCTGCTATCCCGCCATGAAACTCGGAGCCCCCTGGTGGTTCCTGGACAGCCCGGAGCAGATGCGGCGCTTCCGTGAATCCGCCGTCGAAACGGCCGGGTTCTACAACACCAGCGGCTTCGTCGACGACACCCGGGCGCTCGCCTCCATCCCGGCCCGCCATGACCTGTCCCGGCGGATCGACGCCGGGTACCTGGCGCGCCTCGTCGCCGAGGGGCGGCTGGGCATGGCGGAAGCCGTGGAAACCGCCGTCGACCTCACCTACAACCTGCCCCTGCAGTCCTACGCTGCCCGCGGCTGACCCCGGAAGGAACATCAATGACGATACGCTCAGCCGAGGTCCTGGTCAGCAGTCCGGGAAGGAACTTCGTTACCCTGCGCATCACCACCGACGACGGCGTGGTGGGGCTTGGCGACGCCACCGTCAACGGCCGCGAGCTGGCCGTGGCCGCCTATCTCACCGAGCACGTGGTGCCGCTGCTCATCGGGCGCGACGAGGCGATGATCGAGGACGCGTGGCAGTTCCTCTACCGCAGCGCCTACTGGCGGCGCGGCCCCATCACGATGGCCGCGATTGCCGCCGTCGACGTCGCACTCTGGGACATCAAGGCGAAAGTGGCCGGCCTGCCGCTGTACCAATTGCTGGGCGGCGCCTCACGCACCGGCTGCCTCGCCTACGGCCACGCGTCGGGCACCGACCTGGACGCCCTGTGCGTCTCGATCCAGAACCATCTCGACCAGGGCTTCAAAGCCATCCGCATCCAGACCGGCGTTCCCGGGCTGGGGCAGATCTACGGCGTCGCCGGGGACCAGCGCCCCGGACAGCGCTACGACTACGAACCTGCCAAACGCCTCCCGAAACCGGCGGAGGAACTCTGGGACACCCGCGCCTACCTCCGCCACGTTCCCGGCGTGTTCGCCGCCGTCCGGGAGAAGTTCGGACCGGAACTGGTCCTGCTGCACGACGGCCACCACCGGATGACGCCGAACCAGGCGGCCTCGCTGGGGAAGAGCCTCGAGCCGTACGACCTGTTCTGGCTGGAGGACTGCACGCCCGGGGAAAACCAGGAGGGCATGCGGCGGGTCCGGTCCCAGACCACCACCCCGCTGGCGATCGGCGAGGTCTTCAACACCGTCTACGACTACCAGACGCTGATCACCGAGCAGCTGATCGATTACGTCCGCTCCGCCGTGACCCACACGGGCGGCATCACGGCGCTGCGCAAACTCATGGACTTCGCCGCGATCTACCAGATCAAGTCGGGCTTCCATGGCCCGACTGACATCTCTCCGGTTGGCCAGGCGGCCCAGCTGCACCTGGGGCTGGCCATCCACAACTTCGGCATCCAGGAGTACATGAAGCACTCCGAGGAGACCCTGCAGGTGTTCCGCACCAGCTACACCTTCGAGGACGGGCTGCTGCACCCGGGGGACAACCCCGGCCTGGGCGTGGACTACGACGACGACCTCGCCGCCGGCTTCGAGTACACCCCGGCCTACCTTCCGACGGCCCGCCTGCTTGACGGGACGGTGCACGACTGGTGAACGCCTCCGAGACCACCGCCGCAACCCTCCCGCTCGCGTCCTGCGTCCTGCAGCTGGCTGCCGGCGACGACGTGGGCGTAGCCACCCGCGACCTCCCCGCCGGAACCAGGCTGCGGGACGCAGCATCGGACCCGGCAGCATCGGACCCGGCCGGGCAGGAGCTGGAAGTCAGCGCCAACGTCCCGCGCGGGCACAAAATCGCGCTGAAGCCGGTCGCCGCCGGCGCGCCGGTGCACAAGTACGGGCAGTCGATCGGCCGCGCCCTGACGGGTATCCGGCCGGGGGACCACGTGCACACGCACAACCTCGGCATGGACGAGGTGAAGCAGGACTACGAGTTTGGCACGGCCCGCGTCAGTCCAGCCGTTCCGGCCGGACCGCGCCCCACGTTCCAGGGCTACCGTCGGGCCAGCGGCAAGGTCGGCACCCGCAACTACATCGGCATCCTGACCTCCGTTAACTGCTCGGCCAGCACCGCCCGGATGATCGCCGACCAGTTCCGCGGCAGCGCCCTTGACGCCTTCCCAAATGTCGACGGGGTTTTTGCCCTGACCCACGGCAGCGGCTGCGGCATGGTGCTGGGCAGTGCGGGCGCCGAAGTCCTGGTCCGTACCCTCCGCGGCTACGCGGCGCACCCCAACTTCGCCGGCCTGCTGGTCCTCGGACTCGGCTGTGAGATGCTCCAGACCGAACGCTTCCTCGACCCGGAAACCGCGCCCGCGCTGATCGAACGGCTCACCATCCAGGACTCCGGCGGGATCAGGGCCACGGTCAAGGCCGGGGTGGCCCTGATCGAAGGGATGCTCCCGGCCATCAACGAACTGCAGCGGGAGCCGGTGGACGTATCCGAGCTGGTGCTGGGCCTGAACTGCGGCGGCTCGGACGGATATTCGGGCATCACGGCCAACCCCGCGCTGGGGGTCGCCTCGGACCTGCTGGTCGCCTACGGCGGAACGTCGGCGCTCGCCGAGACGCCCGAGGTCTTCGGGGCCGAGCACCTCCTCACCCGCCGGGCCATCGCTCCCGAGGTGGGGCAGCGTCTGCTGGGGCAGCTGGAATGGTGGCGGGACTACGCGAGTGCCGGCGGCGGAAGCCTGGACAACAACCCCTCGCCCGGCAACAAGGCCGGGGGCCTCACCACGATCCTGGAGAAATCGCTGGGCGCCGTGGCCAAGGCCGGCCAGGCCGAGCTGTCCGCCGTCTACGCCTACGCCGAGCCAATGACCAGCCCGGGGCTCGTCTTCATGGACACACCAGGCTACGACCCGGTGTCCGTCACCGGGCTCGTGGCCGGCGGCGCCAACGTCGTGTGCTTTACCACCGGCCGCGGATCCGTCTTTGGCTGCAAACCCGTACCCAGCATCAAACTGGGCACCAACACCGAGCTCTACGAACGCATGCCGGAGGACCTGGATCTCAACTGCGGCGTCATCGTCGACGGCGACGCAACGGTCCAGGAGGTGGGGGAGCTGATCTTTGCCCGCATCCTCGCCGTGGCATCCGGGGCGCAGACCGTCAGCGAAGAACTCGACCTCGGACAGGAAGAATTTGTGCCATGGCAACTGGGAACCGTGACGTGAGCGGCGGGACGGACACCCTCCGGCGGCCCGCCCCGAGCGCCATCCTCCAGGCGAACCCCGTGGTGGCGGTGCTGCGCGCCGGCCATGCCCGCGAATACGCACCCGTCATCGCCGCGCTCGCGGACGGGGGAGTCCGCTCGATCGAACTGACACTGAGCACGGCAGGGGTCTTCGAGCTCCTGCCCGGACTGATCCGGGACTTCGGGGACCAGGTCGAAATCGGCGTCGGCACCGTCACGGCGGAGACGGAGGCCGGAGAGGCCCTCGACGCCGGGGCGCGTTTCCTCGTCACCCCGGTGACCGACAGTGCCATTGTCCGCGCCGCCGCGGAGAGGGGAATCCCGGTCTTCCCGGGGGGCCTGACGCCGACGGAACTGTTCACCGGATGGCGAGCGGGCGCCACGGCCGTCAAGATCTTCCCCGCCTCGACGGTCGGCCCCGGCTACATTGCCCAGCTCCGGGGACCGTTTCCGGAGCTGGCGGTCATCCCCTCCGGCGGAGTCGCCATCGAGGACGCGCCCGGCTGGATCCGGGCCGGGGCCCTGGCGGTCAGCCTCGGCGGCCCGCTCATCGGGGACGCCTTCAAGGGCGGCGACCTCTCAGAGCTGACCCGGCGGGCGGCCAGGGTCAGCCGCCTGGTCGCCGAAGCGCGCGGCGCCGGGAGCGCGGGGTGAGCGCCGGGCCGAGCGCCGTCGTCACCCTCGGCGAGACGATGGCGCTGATGAAAGCCGCCACCCCCGGACCGCTCGCCTTCACTGAGTCACTGCGGCTCGGGATTGGCGGCGCGGAAAGCAACGTGGCGATCGCCCTGCGCCGGCTGGGCACCCCGGTCACCTGGGTGGGGCGGGTAGGCGCGGACAGCCTGGGCGACCTGGTCCTGCGCGAGCTGATGGCCGAGGGGCTGGACGTCGAGTGCGGCCGCGACCCTCACGCCCCCACCGGGCTCATGATCAAGGAACGCCGCACCAATGAGACGGCCAAGGTCTGGTACTACCGCTCAGGAAGTGCGGGATCGACGCTCGCGCCGGAGCACGTTCCCGAACGGAAAATCGCCGCCGCCCGCCTGCTCCACGTCACCGGCATCACCCCGGCGCTGTCCCGGTCCGCCGCGGCGGCGGTCCAGGCCGCCATCGACTGCGCCAAATCCGCCGGCACCCTGGTGTCCTTCGACCTTAACTACCGCTCCGCGCTGTGGCCGAAGGACGCCGCGGCAGCCGCCTTCGAGGCGCTGGTGCGGCAGGCGGACGTGGTGTTCGCCGGCGACGACGAGGCGGCGATCGTGGTGGGCGAGGCGGCCGAACCGCTCGAACTGGCACACCGGCTCGCGGCCCTTGGACCGGCGCAGGTGGTCATCAAGCTCGGCGCGCAAGGATGCGTGGCACTCGTGGACGGCGAGGAGCACCAACAGGACGCCATTCCGGTCCGGGCCGTGGACACCGTGGGGGCCGGTGACGCCTTTGTCGGCGGCTACCTCGCCGAACTACTCGAGGGGCAGCCGGTGCGTGAGCGGCTGCTGACGGCTGTGCGCACGGGGGCCTACGCGTGCCTGGTGTCGGGCGACTGGGAAGGGATGCCGCGGCGATCCGAGCTTGCCCTGCTGGGCGCCGCCGAGCCCGTCTGCCGTTAAGCGGCAGGCGCCGGGCTCCTAGCGGCTGAGCGCGTCCAGCAACCGGTCCGCGTTGGTCTCCAGCCAGGCGCCGCGGCGGCGGATCATGCCGCCGACGCCCTCGTCCCACATCCGGGCCCAGCCGCCGCCGAGGACCCTCGCGTTGTGTTCCATCCGCTCGTAACTCAGTGCGGCCGCCTCGATTCCGAACGCCGGCAACGCCCGCCGTTCCGCATCGCCCCAGCCGTAGGCGTCGGCGAAGATCCGGAGCCGCCGGAACGGGTCGGTGGCTTCCCAGCCGGGCCACGCGTCGGCCGGGTCCCGGAGCGGTGCCCAGTGCGAGGCGGCGTTGAAGGAATCCTTGAAGGCCGTTGTGGGGCCGGCG
>Ga0164309_10001443_pt1 | contig 11601 bp, 15 predicted proteins | sample Whisoiple_247_MG_FD_109984 | JGI IMG/M metagenome (GOLD analysis project Ga0164309, IMG submission 109984) | Soil microbial communities amended with fresh organic matter from upstate New York, USA - Whitman soil sample_247_MG | ecosystem: Environmental > Terrestrial > Soil > Unclassified >... | reverse complement strand
CGTCGACGTGGTCTGGCTGTTCCTGTTCGTCTGCATCTACGTCTGGGGCACCGGCGGCGGCAGACTGGTAGGCGCCGAGTAACCGGTCCTCACATAAGCTACAGCGGGGCGGCCGAAGGGCCGTCCTTTCTGTTTTCCCCCTTCCGCACGGCGAGAGGCGAAGGAACACATGGCTGGCTATTCGTCCTCCACCGTGACTGAAAGCGCGCTGCGCGGGCTCGCCGGTAAATGCCCGCGTTGCGGCAAGGGCAAGCTCTATGCGGGCTTCCTCAATTTGCGACCGGCTTGCGAGGCCTGCGAGCTCGACTATTCCTTCATTGACTCCGGCGATGGTCCCGCGATCTTCATCATCATGATTGCCGGCGCCATCGTCGTCGCCGCCGCCCTGATCGTCGAGGTCAAATACCGGCCGCCCTTGTGGGTGCATGCGGCGCTGTGGCTGCCGCTGATTCTCGTGACCACGCTATTGCCGCTGCGGGCGATGAAAGCGGTATTGATCGCGCTGCAGTTTCACCACAAAGCCGGAGGCCGATGACCGGCACATCCGCAAAGCCGCGCGCAGGCTTCGGCATCTTCACCCTTGTCATGGTGATCGGCCTCGTCTCGCTTGGCCTATGGCAGTTGCAGCGTCGGGTCGAAAAGCATGCGCTGATCGCGGCGCTGACCGAGCGGCTTGCGGAAGCGCCCGGCGCGTTGCCGCTGCCGGCGCAATGGGACGCGCTAACCCCGGCAAGGGATGAATTCCGCCGCGTTCAGTTCCAGGCTACCTATGAGTCCAAGCCGGACGCGATGGTCTACAGTTCCGGCTCCGCGGTGCGCGAGGACATTTCGGGTCCTGGCACCTGGGCGTTCCTGCCCGCACGGCTTTCGAGCGGCGAGACCGTCGTAATCAATGCCGGCTTCGTGCCGAACACGATGCAGGAGCGCGCGCAACAGGACCAGGCTGTCAAGCCGCTGCACACCGATACGCCGGTCATGTTGACCGGCTATCTTCGCTTTCCCGAAAAGGCCGGCATGCTGACGCTGCAGGAAAACCTCGCCAAGCGCCTCTGGTTCACCCGGGATCATCTTGCGATGGCGGCCCAGCTCGGCTGGGGAGCGGTCGCGCCGTTCTACATCGACCTTGAGCAACCCGTGCCTTTGAGCGGCATCCCGAAACCTGGCCCGCTGGAAGTCCATCTCAAGGACGATCACATGCAATATGCCATCACCTGGTTTTCGATGGCCGGCGCGCTCGTGATCGCATTCGGGGCATGGCTACGGGCGCAGAGCCGGCGATCCTGGTAACGCTCGGCAGCGATCTCCGGAAGCGAGGAAAAACAGCGCGTCGCAGCACGCCGGCCGCGCGTGGAACGCGGCCGATCCGGATGCGTTTGCATCTTGAGCGCAGGGGTGGACCAAGCATCACTGATATCCAGTAAAAGGAGAACGCGATGCAACGCTTGTTCGCTTTCGCGATGATCCTGTGGTTTATCGCCATTGGAGCAGTTCACGCGCAAACAAGCCTCCTATCAGCTCCCGCACCAGACAATGCTGTTCCTACGGCCGCTGCCACGCCTGCGCCCGGCGCGCCACCCACCCGCGCACCTCAGCCCGTTTCCGGCGGGACAAGTCTGAACGGCAACGGCTGTTCCCCGTCGGGCACATCGACCGGCGGCGCGGCCGCCGGATCTGCGTGCGCGTCAGACCCGTTGAATGTGCCGACATCGAACGCGTCCGCCTCGGTTTCGCCGGGCTCGGTCGGCGCGTCTTCGGCGGGATCCGCGGTCGGCGCACGGCCACCGTCATCCGTTGACCCCGAGATACCGGTGCAACTGCCGGGTGAGCGTCCCAACACCTCGACGCAGGCTCCGAACACCACGGCATCGGCGCCCACGGAATCGGTTCCCGCCGCCGCCAGCGCCCCTTGCTCTGTCACCATACAATCGGCGGGAGGATCCTCAGGCGTGGCGGGCGTTCTTGGAGGCGTCTCCTCCGGCGGATGTTAGCAGCGAATTCCGACGAGCATCTGGCGTCACCCGTCTGCATGCATGACGGCAGATTCCGGCTCTCCAGCGGATGTCGCAAGAAGGCGGCCTCGTGTCCCGCACCTCCTCCCGAGAGAAGGGCCACCTGCGCATGCGGGCGCGAAACGAAGCAGTCGTTATTTCCGAGGGCCATCCGGCTTCGTCTCAAATCTCACTCCTTGTGAGCCGACTTTCCCGTCCCGGAAAGACATTCTTCCGGCATTTCCCCTGCGCTCCAAAACGCTCTATTGTGCTACATGATCGCGCCGGATATTCGGCAAATAATCTAAAGATATAAATGGCTTGCTAGAAGCCTCGCGCCTTTGGAGGGCGGCTTGACGCGATATGTTTCGACCCGGGGGGAAGCCCCGGCCTTGGGCTTCTGCGACGTGATGCTGACCGGGCTTGCCCGCGACGGCGGTCTCTACGTGCCGGAAACCTGGCCGCAGCTTTCACCTGAGACCATCGCGGGCTTTTGCGGCCGGCCCTATTGGGAAGTCGCGGTCGAGGTGATCAGGCCGTTTGTCGGTGGGGAAATTTCCGACGCCGATCTTGGTCGCATGGCCAACGAGGCCTACGCAAACTTCCGCCATCCGGCGGTCGTGCCACTCGACCAGACCGGCCCCAATCAATTCCTGCTGGAACTGTTTCACGGCCCGACCTTGGCGTTCAAGGACGTCGCGATGCAATTGATCTCGCGGCTGATGGATCATGTGCTGGCCAAACGTGCGCAGCGCACCACTATCGTGGTCGCAACCTCCGGCGATACCGGCGGCGCTGCGGTCGAGGCGTTCGCCGGCCTCGACAATGTCGATCTGATCGTGCTGTTCCCGCATGGCCGGATCTCCGACGTGCAGCGGAGGATGATGACGACAACGGCTGCATCGAACGTCCATGCGCTCGCGATCGAAGGCACGTTCGACGATTGCCAGGCGATCGTGAAGGCGCTGTTTAACCACCACGCTTTTCGCGACGCAGTCGCACTCTCCGGTGTCAATTCGATGAACTGGGCGCGGATCGTAGCCCAAGTGGTGTATTACTTCACCTCCGCGGTCGCGCTCGGCTCGCCCTCGCGCACCGTCGACTTCACCGTACCCACCGGGAATTTCGGCGACATTTTCGCGGGCTATGTCGCCAAGCGCATGGGCCTGCCGGTGCGCTGGCTGCGGATTGCAGCCAATATTAACGACATCCTGCCGCGCACACTCAAGACCGGCATTTACGAGGTGCGTGAGGTGCATGCCTCGGCATCGCCCTCGATGGACATCCAGGTGTCGTCGAATTTCGAACGGCTACTGTTCGAGGCTAGCGGCCGCGATGCGGCGAGCGTTTGCCGGCTAATGGCATCGCTGAAGCAGTCCGGGCGTTTCGTGCTGCCCGACGCGATACTGGCGCAGATCCGAAAGGAGTTCGACGCCGGCCGCGCCGACGAAACCGAAACCAGCGCCGCGATCCGCGCTGCCTGGCGCGAGGCCGGCGATCTCGTCGATCCGCACACGGCAGTGGCCCTCGCCGTCGCCGACCGCGACACGCCGGATTCGATCATTCCAAATATCGTGCTGTCGACAGCGCATGCCGCAAAATTCCCCGATGCGGTGCAGGCCGCCTGCGGGGTTCGACCGGAATTGCCAGCCTGGCTCGAAGGCCTGATGACCAGACAGGAAAACATCAAGGTCATGAAAAACGACCAGGTTGAGGTCGAGAGGTTCGTGCGGTCGGTTAGTCGCGCCGCAAAGCAGGGAGTTGCCGGATGAGCATCGACGTCACCAAGCTTCCGTCCGGCCTTACGGTCATTACCGATACAATGCCGCATCTGGAAACCGCGGCGCTTGGCGTCTGGGCCGGCGTCGGCGGACGCGACGAAAAGCCCAACGAGCATGGCATCTCGCATTTGCTCGAGCACATGGCGTTCAAGGGCACCACGCGCCGTTCCTCGCGCGAGATCGTCGAGGAAATCGAGGCGGTCGGCGGTGACCTCAATGCCGGGACCTCGACCGAGACCACCGCCTATTACGCGCGGGTAATGAAGGCGGACGTACCGCTGGCGCTTGATGTGCTGTCCGACATTCTCGCCAATCCCTCCTTCGTCCCGGACGAGCTGGAGCGCGAAAAGAACGTCATCGTGCAGGAAATCGGCGCCGCCCAGGACACACCGGACGATGTGGTATTCGAGCATCTCAACGAACTGTGTTATCCGGACCAGCCCATGGGGCGTTCGCTGCTCGGCACCGCCAACACCCTGAAGGCCTTCAATCGCGATACGCTGCGCGGCTATCTTTCGACGCATTACCGCGGCCCCGACATGGTGGTGGCGGCGGCAGGCGCGGTCGACCACAAGCAGGTGCTCGAGGAAGTCAGCCAGCGATTTTCCGGCCTCGAGTCGGCACCAGCGCCAAAGCCGCAACCTGCGATGTTCGGCAAGGGCGGCTCGCGCGTTGTGCATCGTGAACTCGAGCAGGCGCATTTGACGCTGGCGCTGGAAGGCGTGCCGCAATCGGATTTGTCGCTGTTCTCGCTTCAGGTCTTTACCAACGTGCTCGGCGGCGGGATGTCGTCGCGGCTGTTCCAGGAGGTGCGGGAGAAGCGCGGGTTGTGCTATTCGATCTACACCTTCCATGCGCCCTACACCGACACCGGGTTCTTCGGGCTCTACACCGGCACTGATCCCGCTGACGCGCCCGAGATGATGGAAGTGGTCGTCGACGTCATCAACGAGGCGGTCGAGACCCTGACGGAAGCCGAAGTCGCGCGCGCCAAGGCGCAGATGAAAGCAGGCCTGTTGATGGCGTTGGAAAGCTGCAGCGCACGCGCCGAGCAACTGGCGCGGCACATTCTGGCCTATGGCCGTCCGTTGACCGTGGAAGAACTGGTCGCGCGAATCGACGCCGTCAGCGTGGACTCCAGCCGCAACGCTGCGCGGGACCTGTTGTCGCGCAGCCGCCCCGCGGTGGTCGCTCTGGGCAGCGGCAGGGGTCTGGACACGGCGGTGGCTTTTGCGGAAGAATTAACAAGATCGAAGGCGAAAGCTCGTCTTCACTAGAACGTTTCGGTTCGTGTCTGACCGCGCCTCGGCCTGGTCAACGAAATTCAGCCGCTCTTCGGTTACCTTTGGGAAGTATCGCCTATGGCGTTGTTTCGATTGCCATCCAGCGGATCACCCGCACTCGTGCCCCGCGGCAACGGACTCATGCTGCGCGCGCCGCAGATGTCCGATTTCCCGCAATGGTCGCATTTGCGCGAAACCAGCCGCAACTATCTGACGCCGTGGGAGCCGATCTGGCCGTCTGACGATCTGACCCGCTTGGGCTTCCGCCGCCGGTTGCGCCGCTATGTCGAGGACATCGCCGCCGACCGGTCCTATCCGTTCATGGTGTTTCGCGAGTCCGACGGGGCGATGATCGGTGGCGTGACGCTGGCCAATGTCCGCCGCGGCATCGTGCAGGCCGGCACCATCGGCTACTGGATCGGGCAACCCTACGCCCATCGCGGCTACATGACGGCGGCGCTACGCGTGTTGCTGCCGTCATTGTTTGGCGAACTCAATTTACATCGCATCGAGGCCGCCTGCATCCCCTCCAATGCGCCGTCGATCCGGGTGCTTGAGAAATGCGGCTTCAGCCGCGAGGGGCTGGCGCGGCGCTATCTCTGCATCAATGGCGTCTGGCAGGATCACCTGCTGTTCGGCCTGTTGCATGAGGATTTTCGCGGCTGAACCAGCGATCGGAAAAGCCTCCCGGATGTCCCGTCGGCCGCGTTGTTTGATGCCTTTGGTTCGCCGCCATGGCGCTGCTATAACCCCGACTGGATGATGGGAATACGCGAGGCCAAGGACGTCATATGGGAGACAGGCGCCGGATCATGACCGCATTTCGGTTGCGCGAATATCGCAGGGCGGCGACATCTGCCGTCGTTCTGCTGGCGATCGGTTACAGCATGTTTACCGCCGGCTCATCGGCGCAATCGCTCACCGACCGCTTTAAGAGCCTGTTTGGCGGGGAAAGCAAGCAGGAGGATATACCTGTTGTGGATCCGCAGGGGCCCGAGCCCGAGTTGAACTGCCCGCCCGTCAGTATCCGCGCGGGCGCCTCCACCTATCTGGTGGCGATGCCGGGCAAGCCGGCGATCGGCAATGATGTGCGCTTTGAGGCGACGATCACGAGGATGTCGCGGGAATGCGTCCGCAATGGCAGCGACATTACCGCGCGGATCGGTATTCAGGGTCGGGTAATTGCCGGCCCGGCCGGTGCTCCAAATACCGTCGAGGTGCCGCTACGGATTGCCGTGGTGCAGGGCGGCGTCAACGAGAAGACGATCGCTACCAAAGCCTACCGGACCACGGTGGCAATGGCGGAAGACGGATCGGTGCCGTTCACTCTGATCGCCGATGATATCCTGTATCCGGTGCCAGCAGCGGCGGTCAACGGTTCCTACATCTTCTATATCGGTTTCGATCCGCAGGCGCTGACGCCCGAACCGAAGGCCAAAGCGGCGCGGAAGAAAAAGTAGGACGCATCGAAAAAACCGCGCGAAGCGCCGGTTTTGGTTTTCGGGCGCTGGCGTTCAGTTCAGCTTGGCGCGAACTTCGGCGATGCCCTTGGACAAAAGATCATTGGCGCTCTCGCCCTTAACCGATCGCGACAGGATCGTGGAGGCTGCGGCGACCGCGGCCGTGGCCGCCGCCGAGCGGACGTCGGCGATCGCCTGGGCTTCTGCCAGCGCGATCTTGCCCTCGGCGGTCTTGGTCCGCCGCGCCACGAAATCTTCCATTTTGGTCTTGGCTTCGGCGGCAATGCGTTCGGCCTCGGCCTTTGCCGAGGTAATGATGTCCTGTGCCTCGCGCTCGGCGCTGGCCTGGCGAGCCTTGTACTCTGCAAGCAGTTTGGCGGCCTCGTCCTTCAAGCGGCGCGCGTCGTCGAGTTCGCTCTTGATACGGTCGCGGCGATGATCGAGCGCAGTCAGCACCGTGCGATGGGCGCCGATATAGATGAACACTCCCATCAGGATGGCGAAGCCAACGGCGACCCAGAATTCCGGTTCGGCAAACATGGTCGATTATCCCTTCAACGAGGCGTCGACGGCGCTGTTGACCGACTGGGCATCGGGCTGAACACCAGCCAGTCGTTGCACGATCGCGGCAGCGGCATCGGCCGCGATGCCGCGCACATTGCTCATCGCTGTCGCGCGTGTCGAGGCGATGGTCTTTTCAGCCTCGGCCAGTTTGACCGACAGCTTTTCTTCCAGCGTCTTGCGTTCGGCGCCGGAGGCCGCGTTGAGTTTTTCGCGGGTCTCGGTGCCGATCGCCTGCGCCCGGGAACGGGCCGAGGCCAATTCGTTCTCGTAGGATTTGAGCGCGGCGTCGGACTGATCCTTCAGCTTTTGCGCATCGGCCAGATCGCCTTCGATCGCATCCTGCCGTGCGTCGATCACGCCGCCGACCCGCGGCAGCGCGATACGCGAAACGATCAGATACAGCGCGACGAACGCGATCAGCAGCGACACCAGTTGCGAGGCAAAGGTGTCCTTCTGAAACGGCGGAAACTCGTGCTTTTCGGCAGGAGCTTCGGTGTGGGCCGTCGTGCTGTTGCCATGACTGTTAGCCACCGGCTTCTCCTGTTCGGCTTGAACCGCCTATCCCGCAAGCGGGACACGCGCTGGAAGATATCAGAGTGCGAACAGCAGCAAGAGCGCGATCAGCAGCGAGAAGATGCCGAGCGCTTCGGTCACGGCGAAGCCGAAAATCAGGTTGCCGAACTGGCCCTGGGCTGCCGAAGGATTGCGCACCGCGGCGGCGAGGTAGTTGCCGAAGATGATGCCCACGCCTGCGCCGGCGCCACCCATGCCAATGCAGGCAATCCCAGCGCCAATGTACTTCGCGGCAATCGGATCCATGAAACGAACTCCTTCTCGATGTTTGGTGTTGTGGGCCGGTCAGTGGCCCGGATGAATAGCATCGTTGATATAGATGCAGGTGAGGATGGTGAACACGTAGGCCTGCAGGAACGCGACCAGCAATTCGAGTGCGGTCAGCGCGATCACCATGCCGAGCGGCAGCACGGCCCCGAAGTAACCGGCAATACCGATGCCCGCCAACAGGGGAATAAAACTTGCGAACACCGCCAATGCGATATGGCCCGCGAGCATGTTCGCGAACAAACGAACCGAGTGTGAGATCGGCCGAAGGAAGAACGAGAACACCTCGATGAACACGACCAGCGGCAGGATCGCGACCGGAATGCCCGAAGGCACGAACAGTTTGAGGAATCTCAGGCCATTCTTGTAGAAACCGTAGATCAGCACCGTCAGAAACACGAGGACGGCGAGCGTCGCGGTGACGATGAGGTGGCTGGCGACCGTGAAATTGTACGGAATGACCCCGACGATGTTCGATATCGTTACGAACATGAACAGCGAGAACACCAGCGGAAAGAATTTCATTCCTTCCTTGCCGGCCGTGGAACGGATGGTATTGGCGACGAATTCGTAGCTGATTTCAGCCACCGACTGCACGCGGCCGGGGACCAGCCTGCGTCCGGCTCCGATCATCAGCAGTGAGATCAGCGCCACCGAGCCGAACATGTAGGCCGAGGAATTAGTGAAGGCGATCTCCTGATTGCCGATATGGCCAATCGTGAAGAGCTTGTGAATTTCGAATTGTTCGATCGGATCGATCATCCGCGCCGTATCTCTTATTCGGCCGGCCACGCCGGCGTCCTGCAATCAATTGGTCCGGCCTCAACGGCCGGTTCGGTTCGAAGCAGCGCCCGCCGATCGGATCACGTTGACCACGCCGGCGGTGAAGCCAAGCAGGACAAACACGATCAGTCCCCAAGGCGATGTCGACAATAAGTGGTCGATACCCCAGCCGATCAACGCTCCGACGACAACGCCGGCGATCAACTCCGAAGAAAGCCGGAAACCGAGCGCCATCGCCGATGCTTTGGCTGCGCCGTCTCCGCTTCCAGCTCCGAGTTGGTCAGTCTCGACTTTGCGGCTGCCCCGAATTTCGGACAACCGTTGATCCAGACTTCCGAGCCTTGCGGAAAGCGCAGCTTCGTCGGACGACGATTTGTCGCTATTTCCGCTTCCGCTTCCGTTCGTGCCTTCAGCCATGCTGTTCAGACCCGAAACGATGCCGCGTGGATGGAAATGACGCCCCGTCACCCTCAAAAGCCGCGCGGACCATACTTACCGAGCCAAACCAAGTCAAGATTGCGCCGTAACCAGTTAGTGCATTGATTATTCTTATTTATTTGACCCTATCCGAGCGGGCTGTGGAACGGTCGCCGCACCGCAACAGCCTTTGCCGGATCGCCAAAACCTGGCCCTGCGATTCCGCAAGGCCTTGACCGATTGATAGCCAGTGGGTTATGGATTGGAAATGGAAGTCAGTACCGACGTCATATTCAAAGCCCTCGGCGATCCGACACGTCGCGCGATCTTCCAACGACTGAGCCGTGAAGGCGAGCAGACCGTTCATGCATTGACCGATTTTGCCGGCGTCTCGCAGCCGGCGGTGTCGAAACATCTGGGCGCTCTGAAGCTGGCCGGCTTGGTGCGCGACCGCCGCCAGGGCCGAGAAACCCACTATAGCGCCGAACCGAAAGGACTCGCTCCCCTGGTCGACTGGATGGCGCTCTACGGCGCGTTCTGGCGCGATCGGTTCGATCGGCTCGAAGACCTGCTCAAAAGGATGGACCAATGACTGCTGCCACTACCCGCTCCGTCGTGATCGAAAGGGAATTGTCGCACCCGCCGGAAAAAATCTGGCGAGCCCTCACGCAAGGCCCGCTGATAAAGGAGTGGCTGATGGACAACGACTTCCAGCCTGTCGTTGGACACCGATTTAATTTCCGTTCCACACCGATGCCCCAGTGGAATGGCGTCATCGATTGCGAAGTGCTGGTTATCGAGCCGAACAGGAAGCTCTCCTATACCTGGAGCTCTTTGGGGCTGGAGACGGTCGTCGTCTGGACGCTGACGTCGACGGGCGGTGGAACGCTTCTGCGCATGGAGCAATCCGGCTTCGGTCCCGATCAAGACGCCAATTATCGAGGTGCGACTTACGGCTGGGAGAAGTTCGTGGGCAATCTGGAGCGAGTAGTCGCCGCACTTCCGTCGACATGACTGCGCGCAGGTGGTTCACTATGGCTTCTACGCTGTGGTGTTCCTGATGGTCGTGACCGGCTATGCCACCGCGATTTTCGCCGGCCTCAACCGGATCGTGTTCCAGGGCTCGGGCGAGCCGCTGCCGCCTGACTTTTCGTCCCATCCAGGCTTTGTAGCGCACGGCTATCTCGCGCTGCCACTTGCCGGATTGATCGCTCTGCACGTGGCTGCCGTGCTTTATCACCAGTTGACTGCAAAAGATCCGCTGTTGCGGCGGATGTGGTACGGGCGGCGCCTCGCGGAAGCCGCGGTGCGGACGCACTAGCCATTCGATCAAGTGGCCGTCCAGCCGCAATCGATCTTGCATCGATCTGGCGCGTCTGTTGGGATGGTAGCGAATCTGCAATCCCGGGAAGCCGCATGCCGCGCCAGGTCGACTATTATTTCTCGTTGCAATCCCCCTGGGCCTATATCGGGCACAAATTGTTCCGGGAGGTCGTGCAGACCTATGATCTCCAGGTGAATCACAAGCCGGTGGTGCTGGTCGACCTGTTTTCCGAAACCGGAGGCCTACCGTTGATGAAACGCCACCCGGTACGGCAGCGTTATCGGATGGTCGAATTGCAGCGCTGGCGCGACAAGCGCGGCCTGAAATTTCATCTGCAGCCGGCGAACTGGCCATTCAACGCGCGGCTGGCCGATGGCCTCGTGATCGCAGCGCTCGAGGCGGGTTACGATCCCGATCCATTGCTGTGCAGGGCGTTTGCCGGCGTGTGGGAGGACCAGCTCGATCTGGCCGATCCCGCGGTATTGACCAAAATGGCCGATGATTGCGGGCTTCCGGGCAAACAACTGGTCGAGCGCTCGGGCTCGGACGAGATCAGTGCAACCTATGAGCAAAACCGCCAGGATGCGCTCGCGGCCGACGTATTCGGTTCGCCGGTTTATGCGCTCGACGGTGAGGTATTCTGGGGGCAGGATCGGATCGAACTGCTCGCGGACGCGTTGAAGTCGGGCCGTAAGCCCTATCGTTCGCAAGTCTAGCACCGGTTCTGGCGTCGGTATTTTTGAGGCGGAGCACCTCCATGACGATTGTTGCGCTGCCACGATTGTTCGGTTGGCTCGCGGCCGCTGCGGTCGCCTTTGGCGCCGCAGCAGCTTTGGCGCAGCCGATGCCGGATGCCGAAAACGGCCGCTATACGCTGTCGCCGATCCCCGATGGTTTCCTGCGGCTCGATAGCCGGACCGGGGCGGTATCGACCTGTACCAACAATGGCAACGGCTGGGCCTGCTATACCGCGCCGGACGAACGGGCCGCGCTTGATACCGAAATCGGCCGGTTGCGGGCCGACAATGACAAGCTCAAAGCGCAACTGGCCGAGCGCGAGGCGACCGCTCAAGGCAAGAGCGACGAGCCGCTGCCGAAGGGTGACTCGTTGAAGAATCCGCCCGAGCCGAAGGCCGCCGAAGGCGAGCGCAAGATCGAAAT
>Ga0164309_10001441_pt1 | contig 11615 bp, 11 predicted proteins | sample Whisoiple_247_MG_FD_109984 | JGI IMG/M metagenome (GOLD analysis project Ga0164309, IMG submission 109984) | Soil microbial communities amended with fresh organic matter from upstate New York, USA - Whitman soil sample_247_MG | ecosystem: Environmental > Terrestrial > Soil > Unclassified >... | reverse complement strand
GAGTCGATCGTCCTGGGCAACGGTTCGACGGAAGTGCTCGACGTCCTGGTGCGGTTGCTGGTCGGTCCCGGCGACGAGACGATCATCGCGTCGCCCACCTATGCGTTCTTCGAGAGCCAAACGCGCATCAACGGCGGCGTTCCGAAAGCCGTGCCGTTGACGTCCTCGTGGGATCTGGACATCGAGGCCATGCTCGGCGCCATTACCGACAGCACGAAGATCATCTTCCTGTGCAGCCCCAACAACCCGACCGGAAAGGGTTGGCGCAGAGAGCAACTGATACGCCTGCTCGACACCGGTATCCCAGTCGTGGTCGACCAGGCGTACCTCGAGTGCGGCTACGCCGAATCATTCGCACCCCTTGTCGCCGACCATTCGAACCTCGTCGTCGCGCGAACCATGTCGAAGGGGTTCGGGCTGGCGGCGTTGCGCGTCGGCTACTTGATCGGCGACCCCGAACTCATCGACATCGTCCAACGTGTCCGGATTCCGTTCAGCATCAGCTTGATGGGCATCTGGGGCTGTCTGCAGGCACTTGCCGAACCGGAAGAACTGAACCGGCGACGCGAGTTCATCAGCTCAGAAGCCGATCGGTTGCACGCGGCGATGCAGAAGATGGAAGGCGTCGAATCGTATCCCTCCGACGGCAACTTCGTGCTGGCTGACATCTCCGCGAGCGGTCGGTCGGTGTCGGCTGTCGTCGACGCACTCCTTGCCGAGGACATCCTGATCAGGGCCATGGGCGCGCACGGGCTGAAGGGGTCCCACGTCCGGGTGACGGTCGGGACCATCGAGCAGAACGACCGGTTTCTCAAGCTGTTCGAAGAGCTTCTCCTGCCCGTCGGCCAGGTGTAGGTTCTTGAACCCGGATGAGCGGAGACGTCGATGAGCCCGCACTTCCTGGCGTTCGACATCGGCACCAGCGGCGTGAAGGTCGTGGTGGTCGACGCCGACGGCGCGCTGCTGGACAGCTCCTACCGCGGCTATGGCATTCAGATGGTCGGCGACGCCGGCGTCGAGCAGGATCTCGACCTGATCATCAGGTCGTCGCTTGATGCCGCTCAGGAATTGCTGAGACGAGTAACGGGCGCTGGTGACACTTCCGTCTCCATCGATGGGATCAGCGTCACCGCCCAGATGTTCAACCTCGTGGCGGTCGACGAATCAGGCAAGCCGTTGATTCCGATGATCAGCTGGCTCGATCAACGCGCTGAGGGCGCCGCTCGGGCGTTGGCCGAAATCATGCCGCCCAGTGTGCAGTTCAAGCGTTTCACCGCGGTCGTGTCCGCTAAGGACATCGTGCCGAAGATTCTCTGGCTCCGTGACACTGCGCCCGAGGTGTATGCCCGCACGGCCAAGCTGCTGGACTGCAAGGAAGCTGTCGTCCTGCATCTCACCGGCATGGCGGTCACCGATCACGCCGGCGCATCGGCCTATCGGCTTTTCGCCCACGACACCCGCGACTGGGACGGCGACGCGTGCGAGGCGGCAGGGATAGATCCCGACAAGCTTCCCGCCGTCCGCGCCGCTACTGACGTGGCCGGTCGCCTCCTGCCCGATATCGCGGATCGACTCGGCCTGCCCGCCGACATCCCGGTGTACGTCGGCGTCGGCGACGTGCCTGCCAGCCAATTGGGCTCTGGCGCAGTCGACCCGGGCGATCTTCACGTCAGCCTCGGTACGGCTGTCTACTTCGGCTTGATGATGTCCGAGCGGCGCGTCGATCCGTGTCACCAACTCGGGGCACTGGCGCATTCCGAGCCCCACCAGTGGATCCTCTGGCTCGAAATCGCCACCGGCGGTGCGGCGCTCGCCTGGGCGGTGCGCATGCTGGGGCTCGGCGAACCCGGCTCGGTGGACTACGCGCGGGTGGAACAGATGGCGCGGGAGAGCGCGCACGATATGGATGGCCTGTTGTTCGCGCCCTGGCTGAGCGGCGAGCGCGTACCGGTATTCGACGACGCTGCCCGCGCCTCGTTCGTCGGCCTCAGCCTGCACCACGGACCAGGACACTTCCTGCGCGCCGTGATGGAGGGCGTTGCCTTTCAGATGCGGTGGGCGCTGGAGTACGGGCTCGACTACGGAGAGAACGTCAAGAGGATCCGCGCGGTGGGCGGCGGATCGATGGGATCGGTGTGGACCCAGATCATCGCCGACGTCCTGGAGCGTCCGCTGGAAACCATCGCCGCGCCGCAGGATGCCGGGGCGATCGGGGCCGCCGCATGCGCGCTGGTAGGGAGCGGGGCCAAGCCCGACTACTCGTTCCTCGCCGCCCGGGTGGCGGTCACCCGTACCTATCTGCCCGATGCGGGCCGTTCGCGCGAATACGGCGCCCGGTATGCCCAATACAAACGGCTCTATGACGCCCTCTATCCGATCTATCACCACACGCGAGATGAGGCTCGACCGTGACACACCGTTGCGTGGTGTTCGACCTCGATGGGGTGCTGGTGATGTCCGAGCACTTGTGGGAGCAGGGCTGGGAATCGGTGTCGGCCGAGCACGGCTACGTCTGGCTGTCCGAGGACACCAGGACGTGCCAGGGCAAGAGCGTTCCCGAATGGGCCCACTACGTCAGTCAGCGCACCGGCATGGACGAACAAGCCGCAGCGCAAGGCGTCATCGGTGTGGTCGCGGCGGCGTACGACCGCGGCCAGGTTCCGCTGATCGGTGGAGCCCTCGAGTTGGTGCAGGCCGCCGCGGCGAGAGTGCCGGTGGCGTTGGCCTCGTCGGCGCCCCGCACGATCATCGACCGGGTGATGATGACTACACCCGTCGGCGAGTACTTCCGCGCGACGGTTTCCAGCGCCGAGGTGGCGGCGGGAAAGCCCGCCCCCGACGTCTACCAGGAGGCCGTCGCCAGGCTGGGTGCACGCAGCGCAGGCAGCTATGCGGTGGAGGACTCGAGCAACGGCATCCGGGCCGCCGCAGCCGCCGGGCTCACAGTTCTGGGCATGGAGCACCCTCAGTACCCCGTGGACCGCGACGCTTCCGGTCGCGCCGCCGGCGTCTACCACAGCCTCGAAGACGTCACCGCCGTGCTGGTGGGTTTCCTCGACGAACGCTAGCTCGTCATCCACCACACGCGTCCCGTGGTAGGACTGCTGCCATGACCTCGGTCGCGAATGACCTCGCCCTCGCGTTGGAGATGGCCGACGCCGCGGACGCACTGACCTTGGACCGGTTCGGTGCGCTCGATCTGCGGGTCGATACCAAACCGGACCTTACGCCGGTCACCGACGCCGACGAATCGGCAGAAGAGCTACTGAGGGCGTCGCTGACGGCGCGCCGTCCCGATGATTCGGTGTTCGGCGAAGAACTCGGCGGCACACCGGCTTTCACGGGTCGGCAGTGGGTGCTCGATCCGATCGACGGCACGAAGAACTTCGTCCGCGGAGTTCCGGTGTGGTGCACGCTGATCGCCCTGCTCGTCGACGGCACCCCCGTCGTCGGCGTTGTCAGCGCCCCCGCGCTCGGACGCCGGTGGTGGGCAGGCGCCGGCGAAGGCGCGTTCACCTCCTTCGGCGATGCGAAGCGGCGCATCTCCGTCTCCGGTGTCGATGACCTCGCCTCGGCCAGCCTGTCCTTCTCCGACCTCACCGGGTGGGGCGACCGCCGATCGCGTTTCCTCGACCTCACCGACGAGGTCTGGCGGGTACGCGCCTACGGCGATTTCTGGTCTCACTGCCTGGTGGCCGAGGGTGCCGTTGACATCGCGATCGAACCTGACCTCAAGCCGTGGGACCTCGGTCCTCTCGACCTCCTTGTGAGGGAGGCGGGCGGCACGTTCACGAATTTCCATGGCGAGTCGGGCCCCCACGGCGTCAGCGCGGTTTCGACCAACGGACTTCTTCACGACGCAGTGCTGGCCAGGCTCAACGAGGTGTGAGCCAGAGAACATTCCTTTTCTATCTTACTCCGGAGTAAGATAGGCTCATCGGCACTGGCCCTACTGAGCGAGGCTGCACACAAATGACCAACACAATCGACCGCAAGTCGGCGCGCGCACCGAAAAAGAACGGGCGGGAAAGCGCCGTCGGCGCCCACAAGCACAAGCGGACACCGACCGATATCGGCCTGGCGTTGATCACTCCGATCGTCGGCCAGGAGTTCCTGGACAAGCACAACCTGCGCGATCCGCTCAACCGCGGACTGAAGTACGGGGTGAAACAGGTCTTCTCGGTCGTCGGCGCCACCAACCGTCAGTTCAAGAAGGTGTCCGGCGGCAAGAGCCCGACGCGACTGAAGGCCAGCGGAGCCGACTACTTCGACCTGACGCCGGACGACGACCAGAAGATGATCGTCGAGACCGTCAGCGACTTCGCAGAAGAGGTTCTTCGGCCCGCTGCCCGCGATGCTGACGAAAAAGCAAGCTACCCAGCGGATCTCGTCGCCAAGGCCAACGAGCTGGGCATCACCGCGATCAACATCCCAGAGGATTTCGACGGCATCGCCGAACACCGTGCCGCCGTGACGAACTCGCTGGTTGCCGAGGCGCTCGCCTACGGGGACATGGGATTGGCGTTGCCGATCCTGGCGCCGGCCGGTGTCGCATCGGCCCTCACTCATTGGGGCAGTGCCGACCAGCAATCCACCTACCTCACCGAGTTCGCGGGCGAGAATGTGCCGCAGGCCTGCCTGGCGATCGCCGAACCGCGTCCGTTGTTCGACCCGACCGCGCTGAAGACGACGGCCGTTCGCACGCCGAGCGGCTACCGCCTCGACGGCGTGAAGTCGTTGGTGGTGGCCGCCAAGGAAGCGGAATTGCTCATAGTGGCAGCGCAATTGAATGGCAAGCCTGCGATGTTCATCGTCGAATCGTCGTCGAAGGGCCTTACCGTCCAAGCCGACCCGAGCATGGGGATCCGCGCCGCGGCGCTGGGCCGGGTCGAACTCGACAATGTGACTGTGCCACTGTCCGCGCGTCTCGGTGAGGAGGCCGCGACGGACGAGGACTACTCGGAAGCTGTCGCACTGTCCCGGCTCGGCTGGGCGTCGCTGGCCGTCGGCACCGCCCACGCGGTGCTGGATCATGTGGTCCCCTATGTCAAGGAACGGCACGCGTTCGGCGAACCGATCGCCCACCGCCAGTCGGTGGCCTTCATGTGCGCCAACATCGCGATCGAACTCGACGGTCTGCGGCTGATCACCTGGCGCGGCGCGTCACGCGCAGACCAGGGCCTGTCGTTCGCCCGGGAGGCGGCGCTGGCCAAGCGGCTCGGCACCGACAAGGGCATGCAGATCGGCCTGGACGGCGTGCAGCTGCTCGGTGGCCACGGCTACACCAAGGAATATCCCGTCGAACGCTGGTACCGCGACCTGCGCGCGATCGGCGTCGCCGAGGGCGTCGTCGTCATCTAACAGAGTCGTCATTCCTCCAGGAACGGAAACACTTTCATGGCAATCAATCTGGAAATGCCGCGCAAGCTGAACGCGGTTATCGAGAAGGCACACCAGGGCGCCGCGGAGATGCTGCGGCCGATATCCCGCAAATGGGATCTTCGCGAGCACGAGTATCCGGTCGAGCTGGACACGTTGGCCACCCTGTTCGAAGGCATCTCCGAGGCGAACTTCGTCGCGTTCGCGGGCGCCGAAGCGTTCCGCGACGCCGAAGAGGCAAAGGCGACAAACCACAACGGCGGCAACATGTCTGCCGTCGTCAACGTGATCGAGATCAGTTGGGGCGACGTCGCCTTGATGCTTTCGGTGCCGCGCCAGGGCCTCGGCAACGCCGCGATCAGCGGGGTGGCCACCAACGAACAACTGGAGCGGCTCGGCAAGGACGTGTGGGCCGCCATGGCCATCACCGAACCCGGCTTCGGCTCCGACTCGGCTGCGGTGTCCACCACGGCCACGCTCGACGGCGACGAGTACGTGATCAACGGCGAGAAGATCTACGTCACCGCAGGCTCGCGGGCCACCCACATCGTGGTCTGGGCGACGCTGGACAAGTCGATGGGCCGCGCGGCGATCAAGTCGTTCATCGTGCCGCGCGAGCATCCCGGCGTGACCGTCGAGCGCCTCGAGGACAAGCTCGGTATCAAGGCCTCCGACACCGCGGCGATCCGCTTCGACAATGTGCGCATCCCGAAGGAGAATCTGCTCGGCAGCCCCGAGATCCAGGTGGAGAAGGGTTTCGCGGGCGTCATGGAGACCTTCGACAACACGCGGCCCGTCGTCGCGGGCATGGCGGTCGGCATCGCGCGCGCCGCCCTGGAGGAATTGCGCAAGATCCTCGAGGACGCGGGCGTGCAGATCTCCTACGACAAGCCCGCTCAGGTCCAGAGCGCCGCCGCCGCGGAGTTCCTGCGCATGGAGGCCGACTGGGAGGCCGCCTATCTACTGACGGTGCGCTCCGCGTGGCAGGCCGATAACGACATCCCGAACAGCAAGGAAGCGTCGATGGGCAAGGCGAAGGCGGCTCGGGTGGCCACCGACGTCACGCTCAAGGCTGTCGAAATCGCAGGCACCACTGGCTATTCCGAAGAGACGCTGCTGGAGAAGTGGGCGCGCGACTCCAAGATCCTGGACATCTTCGAAGGAACGCAGCAGATTCAACAGCTGGTGGTGGCGCGCAGGCTGCTTGGCCTGTCGTCGGCCGAACTGAAGTAGCCCGCATTGCCGCGACGTAATGTCGTGGCATGGACAACTTTGCCGCTCTGGTCGCCCGCAAGAACGACGATCGCATCGACTGCGCGGTCGAGACCCTGAAGGAGTCCGACCTCCCGCCCGGTGAAGTGACCATCCGGGTGGCCTATTCCAGCGTCAACTTCAAGGACGCGCTGGCCGTGACGCCCAACGGCGGTGTGGTGCGCGACTACCCGATCGTGCCTGGCATCGACCTGACCGGCGAGGTGGTCGAGTCCCAGTCGCCCGATTTCGCCGTGGGCGACGCAGTGCTGGCGCACGGATATGAGATCGGCACCGCCCGCAACGGCGGCTACGCCGAATACGCACGGGTACCCGCGGACTGGGTGGTCTCACTCGGCCCGCTGAGCCCCCGCGACGGGGCCGCCATCGGGACGGCGGGCTTCACCGCGGCGATGAGCGTTCAGGCGCTGATCGACTGGGGCATCACGCCCGACGACGGACCGATCGTGGTGACCGGTGCGACGGGCGGTGTCGGATCGGTCAGCGTCGACCTGCTTGCCGCCGCGGGCTACGAGGTCGTCGCGTCGACGGGCAAAACAGAGGCGGCCGACCGACTCAAAGCACTCGGCGCCGCCGAGGTCATCGGCCGGCTGCCCGAGGATCCCGACGCCAAGCCCCGCCCGCTGGCCAAGACCCGGTGGGCCGGCGCGGTCGACTGCGTCGGCGGCAAGACCCTCGCCGACGTGCTCAGCACCCTGCGGTACGGCGGAGCTGTCGCAGCCAGCGGGCTGACCGGCGGGCCGGGGCTGAACACCACCGTCATGCCGTTCATCCTGCGCGGGGTGTCGCTGCTGGGCATGGACTCGGTGTTGATGCCGATCGCGCCGCGCCGCGAGCTGTGGAAAAAGCTGGGCGATTCGCTTCGTCCACAACATCTTTCGGACATCACGAACGAAGTCGCAATCTCAGACGTCGTCGGCGTCCTCGACGAGATCCGCGAGGGCCGCTACTCGGGTCGCGCCGTGGTACGGGTGGCCGGCGGTTTCTAGATGCGCCCACTGCTGCTGGCCGCCGTCTGCGCCGCCGTCATCTCTACCGCACCGGCTGCGGTGGCCGACCCCGCCGGCGGCAACTCGGACTATCAGCCCTACGGCGACGGCGTGCCGACGATCATCTCCGGCGGCCCCGTCCCGACGATGAACGGGGTGCCGTGTGTCGCAGGGCATCTGGGCACCTGCATCTCGATGGCACAAAACCAATCCCCGCCGAGGAAACCCTCGACGCGGATTGGTCATAGTCCAACGATCAGGCGTTGACTACCCGAGGTACTTCTCCATATCGGGCTTCATCTGCTGCAGCTGTGCCCCCCAGTACTCCCAGCTGTGCGTGCCGTAATCCGGGAAGTTGAACACGGCGTTCTTGCCGCCCGCGGCGACGTAGTTGTCCTGGAAGGTGCGGTTGGTCCGAATCGTCAGGCCCTCGAGGAAGGTCGCGGGCAGGTTGGCGCCACCAAGCTCGTTAGGCGTGCCGTTGCCGCAGTACACCCAGAGGCGGGTGTTGTTGGCTACAAGTGCCGGAATTTGGACCATCGGGTCATTGCGCTGCCATGCCGGATCGGACTGAGGACCCCACATGGGGTCGGTCTCGTAGCCGCCCGCATCACCCATGGCCAGGTTGATAAGGCCGGGCCACTGACCCTCGGACGGGTTCAGGAACGCCGACAGCGAGCCGGCGTAGATGAACATCTGCGGGTGATACACCGCGAGGATCATCGACGAGTTGCCCGACATCGAGAGGCCAACTGAGGCGTTGCCGTTCGGGGACACGCCCTTCTCGGCCGACAGCCACTGGGGCAGCTCGGCGGTCAGGAACGTTTCCCACTTGTAGGTCTGGCAGCCGGCCTTGCCGCACGCAGGCTGGTACCAGTCGGTGTAGAAGCTCGACTGGCCGCCCACCGGCATGACGACCGAAAGGGGGCTTTGATTGAACCACTCGAATGCCGGGGTTTCGATGTCCCAGCCGTTGTAGTCGTCGCGGGCGCGAAGACCGTCGAGAAGAAGCACCGAGTGCGAACCCGTGCCCTTCTGGAACTGAATCTTGATGTCGCGGCCCATCGATGCGGACGGCACCATCAGGTATTCGACGGGTAGGCCAGGCCGGGAGAACGCACCCGCCGTCGCCGATCCTCCCGCGAAGCCGATGATCCCCGGTAGCAGGACCGTCGCCAGAGCGGCGACTGTGAACCTGCGTGCCCAACGGCCTCGGAACTTGTCAACGAAGGTCATAACTGCAGTCCATCCATCTTTCGGTTATCGCGAACGCCTACACGGGTCATGCCCGCTCGACATCAGACGAGCGGACCGAGCGGATTCAGTTGTGCTTCCTGAGTAAAACATGTGACCAGGGCGGGAGAAACCCCGGCTGTCGTGCTGTGTCTCATTCGTAAGCGAAATTTATCGTGACGCCATCGTCAATCGGACGGGTCCAGCGGCACTGCTTCGGATCGCCGATCACCGTAGGGTAGTTGATGATGGCGATGGAGCGCGCGGGGGCTGCCACCAGCCGGTTAACTGTCGACGACTGGGTCCAGGCCGGCTTCTCGATCCTTGCCGAAGAAGGCATCACGGCACTCAAGATCGACAGGTTGTGCAGCCGCCTTGCGGTGACGAAAGGCAGCTTCTACTGGCATTTCGCCGATATCGCCGGTTATCGCGCGACGCTGATCGATGCGTGGGGTGAATTACGCGACGGCGACCGCCGCCATTTCGCCGACATGGCAGGTGTCCCGCCGCGGGAACGGCTCTCGGAAATGATGTCGTCGCTGTTGAGCGCCAGGCATTGGACGCTGGAGCGGGCCATGCGCGAGTGGGCGCGGACCGACGACGCGGTGGCCACCAGCGTCCGTGCCGCTGACCAACGTGTTCTCGACGCAGTCCGACAGGCTTTTGTGGATCACGGGTTCGACAGTGAGGACGCCGATCTGCGCGCAAACGCCACGTTCGCCGCGGGGATCGGGTTTCTGCACCTGTCCGGGCGGACACCGAACGCCCGTGGCGTGGATCGGCGCGAGCGCTTTCTCGATCTCATGCTGACGCGCTGATCGATTCTCCATACTAAAAAGTATGGTACGTTCACGGACATGACCACGGCGAAAGCCACATCGCCGGACATTCGCCCCGAGTTCGTCACCCGCCTTGCCGGGCGCGCGCACGAGGCCGAGCGGCTTCGCAGGCTGCCCAGCGCCACCGTCGACGAATTCATCGCCTCGGGGCTGCCGGAACTTCTGGTACCCGCCCGCTACGGCGGCCCACAGGCGCCGTGGCCGGCGATTCTCGACCCGGTCCGCCGAATGGCCCACGGATGCGCGTCCAGTGCATGGACGCTGGGCTTCTACACCCTGCACAACTGGTTGATGGCGCTGTTCGGCGAGCAAGCCCAGGAGGAGGCCTTCGCGACGCGTCCCTTTCTGGCGCCCGCTCCCCTGGCGCCGACCGGGCGCGGCGTCCCCGTCGACGGCGGCGTCCGGCTGACGGGACGCTGGTCATGGGCTACCGGCGTCATGCACGGCAACTGGATCATCGTCGGCGCGCTGTGCGGGCCGGACGAGCGCATCTATCCGGCGCTTGCCCTGCTGCCGATCAGCGACGCCGTCATCGAGGACGTGTGGCATACCGACGGCATGTGCGCCACCGGTTCCAACGACGTCGTCATCACCGACGCCTTCGTCCCGGCGCACCGACTGGTCCGGGTCACCGACATCTACAAGGGCACCGCCCCCGGCGCCGCCCTGCACGACGCCGACACCTACCGCTGGCCGATGGTGCCCGCGCTGGCACTCTTGGCAGCGATGCCCGCCCTTGGCAGCGCCGAGCGCGCCACCGACGTCTACGCTGAGCGCCTGTCCCAACGGGTCCTCGCCTACGAGGGCGTCACGCAAAAGAACAAACCCATCGCGCAGACTCACCTCAGCGAGGCGCGGGTACGGCTGCGGGCGCTGCGGGGGCTGCTCGCTGACACCGTCGGCCAGCTCGAAAGTCTCGTCGCAGCAGGCGATCCCGTGCCGCGCCCGGTGCGCGGTGAGGCGCGGCTCGCGGCCGCCCACATCGTCAGCGAGTCACGCAGCGTGATCACGCGGCTGCTCGCGGCGTCCGGCGCCAGCGCCCACTTCCTCGACAATCCGCTGCAGCGGATCAAGCGCGACGTCGATGTGCTCGCAGGCCATGTGGTGTTCGACTACGACACCAGCCGGGAATTGGCGGGCGCCCTGATACTGGGTATGGAAATCCCGCGAACCTCAATGGTGTGAGAAAGGGGCCCACCATGGCCGACGACCTTCGTGATCGCATCACCAACCAGTTCCAGAAACGGGTGGCCAATCCGCTGATGCGCCGGCTGCCCATTCAAACGCTGCTCGAGACGACCGGTCGAAAGTCTGGTGAGCCGCGCCGCACGCCGCTCGGCGGCAGCAAGGTCGGCAACGAGTTCTGGTTCGTGTCCGAGTTCGGCGAGAACTCGCAGTACGTGAAGAACATCAAGGCCAACCCCAACGTGCGGGTCCGGCTTCGCGGCCGTTGGCACAACGGCACCGCCCATCTGGTGCCCGACGACGACCCACGGGAACGGCTTCGCTCGTTACCGCAGTTCAACAGCTTCGGCGTGCGCACATTCGGCACGAACCTGCTGTCGGTTCGGGTCGACCTGACCGACTGAGGCGTTGACGCAGGCGCTCCCGAAAAACTAAAGTCAGATTTACTTTTCGGCCGCACCCTCCGGTAGGAGCACCATGGAATCGTTCGTTCACCTGCGAAAAGGCACGACCCCGCGGCGGCTGCACGCCGACCTGGACGGCCTGAAGGACGACGAGCTCGGCCGCGGCGGGTTCACCGGGCGCACCGCGAACATGTACCGCCGCAATGACCCGACGGCCTACCGCAGTTCGGGGCCGCTACGACCCGTCGACGTGCTGGCGAGCGAGCTCAAGCCCAGCGACGCCACCGACGCGGCAGGTGGTCCGATGCTGATGT
>Ga0164309_10001439_pt1 | contig 11618 bp, 9 predicted proteins | sample Whisoiple_247_MG_FD_109984 | JGI IMG/M metagenome (GOLD analysis project Ga0164309, IMG submission 109984) | Soil microbial communities amended with fresh organic matter from upstate New York, USA - Whitman soil sample_247_MG | ecosystem: Environmental > Terrestrial > Soil > Unclassified >... | reverse complement strand
CCCGGGTTTCGATCAGGTCCTTGATGGTGGCAACCGTGTCGGCGTCGGCCTCGCTGAAGAATTCGTCTTCCTCGTCGGCGGCTTCGTCATTTCCGGCGCTGCCATCGGCCAGTAGCGGCTCGCCCGACATATAATGTTCCATGATGGCGCCGAGGATCGCGGGCTTAAGATGCTGCCAGTCGCCGTCCGCCTTGGTCACAGTGACGAAGTCGGAGCCGTAGAACACGCCGGTCACACCGGCCACGCCGAACAGCTTTTCGGCGAGCGGCGAGCGCGCCGCATCCTCGCGGTTGGCAAATTCCATGGTGCCGGTGTCGAGCACCGTGCGGCCGGGAATGAATTTCAGGGTAGCGGGATTGGGGGTGGCTTCGGTCTGGATGAACATGGCTTTCTCCGGCATCACCGGTTCAAGGCCGGCGCGTGAGCGATCCTTAACAGATGGCGACGGCAGATGCACGGTCAAGGGGCGCAGGGCAGGCCTTCCGCAGTCGAATCAAGGGCCTATGGTGACCGGGAGCTATGACAGCGCGTCGATATCCTGGTCGCTCAAATCGCCCGGTACGATGGTGACGGGAATCGGAAACGAGCCGACCGTCTTGGTTACCGTGGTGATGATCGGGCCGGGGCCTTCGGCGCCGGGGTTGGCCGCCAGCACCAGCATCGAGATATCCACATCCTTGTCGATCACGTCGAGGATCTGGTCGATGGGATCGCCCTCGCGGATCACGCGTTCGGGCGTGATCGCGGCGATGCCGTTGGCGCGGCCGGCCGCGCGATCGAGCGCGGCGTTGGCCTCCTCATGCGCCTCGGCGCGCATGACTTCGGCGACCCCCAGCCATTGCTGGTTCTGGTCCTCGGTCTCGATAACCCGCAGCATCACCACGCCGCCGCCGACGCGGACTGCCCAGCGGCTGGCGTAATAGACCGCGCGGTCCCATTCCGCGCTGTCGTCAACGATGACCAGGCATTTTGGCTTGTGACCCGTCTCGTAGCTTCGTCGCTGGGTGGTCATGCATGTCCCGAGGCTGCGCCAAACCGCCTCATGTTGCCACGGCGCAGCCGCCTTCGACAAGCGGCAGCGCGCTGTTCTTGATTTCGCGGCGACGGAATCTCACCCTCCCCTGGAGGGGGAGGGTCGGCGCGAATGAAATGAGCGGCGGGGTGGGGTGACAGTCTCTCGTTTCGAACGGTGTTCGAGTTGATGGACCGACACCTCACCCCGTCTCGCATTTCGCTACGCTCATGCGAGCCGACCCCCCCTCCAGGGGAGGGTGAATTCCGTCACCGCTTCCGGACAAAACCGACGATGTCTTTGGTCGCCTTCATGGTCTCGGTGGCCATGGCGCGGGCACAGTCGGAGCCGTCGACCAGGATGGCATCGACGTGGCCGGGGTCCGCCACCAGCCGCTTCATCTCGGAGGCAATGGGGGACAATTTTGCGACGCAGAGTTCGACCAATGCGTTCTTGAAGCTCGAAAACTGCCCACCGCCAAATTCGCCGAGCACTTGGGCCTTGGTGCGGCCTGCCAGCGCGGCGTAAATCCCGACCAGGTTGTCGGCTTCGGGGCGCGCCTCGAGACCCTTTTCTTCCGACGGCAGCGGCTCCGGATCGGTCTTGGCCTTGCGGATCTTCTGCGCGATGGTGTCGGCATCGTCGGTGAGGTTGATCCGCGAATTGTCCGAGGCATCCGATTTCGACATCTTCTTGGTGCCGTCGCGCAAGCTCATCACCCGCGTCGCCGGCCCGGTGATCAGGGGCTCCGGCAGCGGAAAGAACAATCCGTCGCTGTGCCCGTGGCCGCGGATCGAGTCGCCGAAATCATTGTTGAATTTCTGCGCGATATCGCGGGACAATTCGAGGTGCTGTTTCTGGTCGTCGCCGACCGGCACGTGGGTGGCGCGATAGAGCAGGATGTCGGCCGCCATCAGCACCGGATAGTCGTAGAGTCCGACGGAGGCGGCCTCGCGATCCTTGCCGGCCTTTTCCTTGAACTGCGTCATGCGGTTGAGCCAGCCGACCCGGGCCACGCAATTGAAGATCCAGGCCAGTTCCGCGTGTTCGTGCACCTGGCTCTGGTTGAACACGATGTGTTTCTTCGGATCGATCCCGGAGGCGATAAAGGCGGCGGTCACTTCGCGGGTATTGCGCGCGAGTTCCGCCGGGCCGCCCCACACCTCCACCGACTGCGTCAACGCGTGCATGTCGACGACGCAATAGAGGCAGTTGTGGGTTTCCTGCAGCTTCACGAAGTTGACGATGGCGCCGAGGTAATTGCCGAGATGCAGATTGCCCGTCGGCTGGACGCCTGAAAAAACCCGTTCAACGATCGCCATTTTAAGCTTCCCGCACATGCCTCTCGCGCGCCGTCCGATGCCAACAGGCGCTTCGCGCCGCCCATTGCCAACAGGCGCTTCGCGCCGTCCCATGACACGCGGGCATCAGTCGCGCAAGTCGCAGCGTTTTGTCTGGCGGATCGCGCCCAACGCATCGCCCCGGGCGATCACGCCGAACAGGGCGAGAAGCAGGCCGTAAATCGCCATTCCGCCGCCAATCAGTATAAAGAGAACAAGGGCCTGCGCGAGGCCATGGGCATGCGCGGTCAGCGGCAGCGCGAACGCAGCGAACAGCCACAGCACGCCGCCCATGATCAGCGCCGCCGCCACGATGCGCGGCAGCCGGCGGCGCGCCGCGCTATCAACAGAAAATCCAAAGGTCGCGGCAACACGCCGGATCAGCGAAAATGCGCTGCTCCATGCCCCCAATGCGATGCCGGCCGCGATCCCGCTCGGGCCGAAGATTTGACCTGATACAACCGACAAGACGAGTGCGACGACAAATCCCTTCAACACCGCGAGCAGCGGCGTGAGCGTGTCCTCGCGCGCGAAAAATGCCGGCGACAGCGCTTTAACCAGCACCTGCGCGGGCAGGCCGAGCGCGAGCCACATCAGCGCGTGCGCGGTGGCTATCGTATCCAGCGCGGTGAAGGCGCCGTGCTCGAACAGCATCCGCACCACCGGCTCGCTCAGCACGATCAATCCCAGCGTCGCCGGCAACGCCAGGCCAAGCGCGAGCTCGAGCCCGCGCGATTCGGCATGTGCAAGCGCGATGCGGTCATCGCCGCGCAGCGCGCGGGTCAATTCGGGCACCAGCACGGTTCCCATGGCGACGCCGACAATGCCGAGCGGCAGTTCGATCAGGCGGTTGGCGAAATACAGCCACGACACCGCCGACGGCGATGACGAGGCGATGATCGCCCCGCCGACCACAAGCAATTGCGGCCCGCTGCCGGCGATCATGCCGGGGATGGCCTTGCCGAGAAAGCCGCGCATGTCGGCGTCGAACGAAATCCGCAGCGGCGTTGCTACGCTGCCGCCACCGCGGCGCAACAGCAGGATCAGCAACTGCAGCAGTCCGGCGATGCCGACGGTGGCGGCGATGACAGTCGCTGCAAAGGCTGCGTCCTGCCGCCAGCCGAGCAGCGCTGTCATCACCGATATCAGCGCGATGTTGAACAGAAGCGGCGAGAACGCCGTCAGTGCGAACCTGTGCTGCGCGCTCATCAGCGCCATCATCACCGTTACAGGCCCCGCGAAGGCCAGATAAGGCAGCATCAGGCGGGCATCGTTGACCGCAAGCTGCAGCGTCGGGGATCCGGCAAACCCCGGCGCCAGCGCGGCAATGACCAGCGGCATCAAGAGCCCGAGCAACGCCGCTGCTGCGATCAGTGCCGCGCTGACGCTGCCGAGCACGCGGCCGGCGAATGCGGCGGCCGCCAGCGGGCCTTCCATCTCGCGTACGCGCAGCCAGGCCGGCACCAGCGCCGCGTTCAACGCGCCCTCGGTCAACAGCCGCCTGACGACGTTGACCCCTTGAAAGGCGACCAGGAACGCATCCGCGACCGCACCCGTGCCGAGCAGCGCCGCAATCATCGCATCGCGCGCGAATCCGAGTAGCCGCGAGGCCAGCGTGCCGGCGGATACGGTGAGGAAGGGGCGGGTCATTCGGACTCTATAGCAGCCGCGTCGCTTGCTGGCAGTAGTGCCCCGTGATAGGCCGCAGCCTTTCGTAATTGCCGTAAACAGGACTGGTAGATGACTTCAGCGAAATACGACGTTCTCGGGATCGGCAACGCGATTTTCGATATCTTGGTGCAGACCGATGAGCGCTTTCTTAAGGACCACGGCATGGTCAAGGGCGGCATGGCGCTGATCGACGAGGCCCGCGCCGCATCGATCTACCGGGATATGGGTCCGGCGGTGGAAATGTCGGGCGGCTCGGCGGCAAACACCATTGTCGGGGTCGCCAGTCTCGGCGCGCGCGCGGCCTATGTCGGCAAGGTCAAGGACGACCAGATCGGCCGCATGTACATGCATGACATCCGTGCGGCGGGCGTCGCGTTCGAGACCAGGCCTGCGTTGGATGGCCCCGCTACGGGGTGTTCCTACATCCTGGTGACGCCGGACGGCGAGCGCACCATGAACACCTATCTCGGCGCGGCGCAGGAGCTGACGCCGGACGATATCGACGCGGTCCAGGTCGCGGCATCGAGCGTCATTTATCTTGAAGGTTATCTCTGGGATCCGAAAGGTGCCAAGGACGCCTTCGTCAAGGCCTCGACGATTGCTCACCAGGCCGGACGCCAGGTCGCGCTGACGCTGTCGGATTCGTTTTGCGTGGATCGCTATCGCGGCGAATTTCTCGAGCTGATGCGCAACGGCACGGTCGATCTGGTATTCGCCAACGAGGCGGAATTGCGCTCGCTGTACCAGACGTCGGATTTCGATGCCGCGCTGGCGCAATTGCGCGGCGATGCGAAACTCGGCGTCGTCACCCGCAGCGAGAAGGGTTGCGTGGTGGCCTCGAGCGGCGGCGTCATCGCGGTGCCGGCATTTCCAATTCGTGCGATGGTGGATACCACCGGCGCCGGCGATCTGTTCGCCGCCGGATTTCTGTTCGGGCTGGTGCGCAATGCCGGTCATGAAAATGCCGGCCGGCTGGGCGCGCTCGCCGCGGCCGAGGTGATCCAGCACATCGGCGCACGGCCGCTGGCGTCGTTGAAGGAATTGGCGAAGGCGAACGGCTTGCCGGTGTAGGGCTTACTTCACCTCGCTCCGCGCGCCGGAAGAGGTCGAAATTTGGGCGAAGCGCGAATTTCGGGTGAGGGGGAGGGTTCTGCCAAGGGCGCATGGCGCGGGTAGGCAAAGCTCCTGGATACACAGAGGGCTCGCAGAAGGTTGCAAGCGCTTGTTGTTGCCATGTATGGTCGCAACAAACGCCCGGTTGGGCTCAAAAAGGGGCGTCGGTCATTTATCTTACAGACTATCACGCGAAATTTTTCGCTTACGAACTGACAAGGCGGTGCCCGCCCGACAGTGCTGAGAAACTCGCCGGCGTGGTTGCCGGCGCATAGGTGGACCTCAATCCGCATCAGGTTGATGCGGCACTCTTCGCCTTTTCGTCGCCGCTCTCGAAGGGCGCGCTTCTGGCTGACGAGGTAGGCCTCGGAAAGACGATCGAAGCCGGCCTCGTTGTTTCCCAGCGGTGGGCGGAACGAAAGCGCTGCGTGCTGATCATCACGCCCTCAAACCTCCGAAAGCAGTGGCATCAGGAACTAAGCGAAAAGTTCTTCCTTCCGTGCATGATTCTTGAGTCGCGCTCATACAACGAGGCAATCAAGTCAGGGTGCTTTCGTCCGTTCGATGTGAAAGATACCGTTGTCATCTGTTCGTATCAGTTCGCCCGGAATAAGGCGGCCGATGTTCACGCGATGCCGTGGGACCTAGTAGTTATCGATGAGGCCCATAGGCTTCGGAACGTCTACAAGCCATCCAATGTCATCGCCAATACGCTGAAGCAGGCGCTCGCGCAGAAGCAGAAATTGCTCCTGACGGCAACGCCGCTCCAGAATTCGCTGCTGGAGTTGTTTGGTCTCGTGAGCTTCATCGACGAACACACGTTCGGCGATCTCAAGAGCTTCCGCGAGCAATTTGCCAATCTCGCCCAAGATCGCGTGTTCCATGTTTTCAAGGAACGGCTGAAACCACTTTGCCACCGAACTTTGCGTCGGCAGGTGACAGCCTACGTCTCCTATACGCGTCGCTTGGCGCTCGTTGAGGAATTCACGCCGAGCGATGGCGAGGACCGGCTCTATGAGCTCGTTTCGGAGTATCTGCGACGGGATAAAGCCCTACCAGCCAGTCAGCGTTCCCTAATGACGCTCGTTCTTCGGAAGCTGCTCGCGTCTTCGACATTTGCTATCGCTGGGGCGCTGTCCTCAATCTCGCAGCGAATGCGCGCCAAGTTGAAGAAGCATCAGGTCCAGCCGTCACTTGAAGACGATCTCGGACAAGACTACGAGGGCCTTGATGCTACAGGCGAAGAATGGACCGACGACGAGCCGCTTGAATCGCTTACGGATGCGGACCGCAAAGCAATTGAGTCCGAAATCGCCGACCTGGATGAATTCGCCCGGCTCGCCACTTCCATCGAACACAATGCCAAAGGAAAGGCGCTCTTGAAGGCGCTCGGTGTGGCCTTTGCCAAGGCCGAAGAGCTTGGGGCCGCGCCAAAGGCGATTATTTTCACCGAGTCACGTCGAACCCAAGCTTACCTACTGCGGGTTCTGGCCGACAGCCCCTACGCTGACGGCATTGTGCTGTTTAACGGCACGAACACCGACGATCGCTCGAAGCAGATTTACGCCAGATGGATCCAGCGTCATCAAGGCTCGGATCGCGTCAGCGGGTCAAAGACCGCGGATATGCGATCAGCACTGGTGGACTGCTTCCGCGAGGAAGGCCGTATCATGATCGCGACTGAAGCGGGTGCCGAGGGCATCAATCTGCAGTTCTGCTCTCTGGTCGTGAACTATGACCTCCTCTGGAACCCGCAGCGCATCGAGCAACGAATTGGCCGGTGCCACCGCTATGGCCAGAAACACGACGTGGTGGTGGTTAATTTTCTCAATCGCAAGAACGAAGCCGATCAGCGCGTGTATCAGCTTCTGTCTGAGAAATTCAAACTCTTCGAAGGCGTGTTTGGAGCGAGTGATGAAGTGCTGGGCGCCATCGAGTCCGGTGTGGACTTCGAGAAGCGGATCAGCGCCATCTATCAGCAGTGCCGGCAAACGGAAGAGATCAAGACGGCGTTTGATCAGCTCCAGCTCGAGCTTAATCTCGAAATCAACGAGACGATGAGCCAAACCCGCCAGAAGTTGCTTGAGAATTTCGACGACGAGGTCCGAGAAAAGCTCAAGATTCGCGATGAGGACGCCAAGGTCTACCTCGACCGCTTCGAACAACTGCTCATGCGCCTCACCCGGCACGAGCTGAACGGCAGCGCCGAGTTCCTTAATGTGTCGTCCTTCCGCTTAAAGTCCAAGCCGGCTTGGGCCGACGGCCGGGCCGTTCCGCTCGGCCGGTCGCGTCCACGCGCGGGTATGCTTGCCCCAGTTGCTGGCTCAGGCCCGTTCCGACATGAGCGACAACGAGTTCAATCCTGGAACACTTCTCTACCGCATCCTCAATAGCGGTCTGCCGCTTCATGATATGACTATTGAAATTGGAAAAATCCTGAGGACCGGATTAGCGAGATCGTTCCGCCGAGGAAGGGCGCTAACCTTGAAGCTGCGCTGATCGCCATACGCAGTGAGTTTCCAACTGTCTCTGACTTTGAGAGGGAGTTCCCCAGCCTATGCTTTGCGCTGGCGACGGGCGTAGGCAAGACAAGGTTGATGGGCGCCTTCATTGGCTATCTCCATCTGGCGCACGGACTGAACAATTTCTTCGTCCTCGCGCCGAACCTGACCATCTATAACAAGCTCATCACCGACTTCAGGCCAAACACCCCCAAATACGTGCTGAAGGGCATTTCCGAGTTCGCAGTCTCACCACCTGTCATCACAACTGGTGAAAACTACGAGCGTCAGATCGCCAGCGGCGGGCAGTTTTTCCCGACTACGATCAACATCTTCAACATCTCGAAAATCAATTCCGAGGTGCGTGGCGGACGCGCTCCGCGTATCCGTAGTTTCCGGGAAGAGATCGGCGAGAGCTATTTTGACTACCTAGCCGGGCTCGATGATCTCGTTCTGATCATGGACGAGTCGCACCGCTACCGCGCGTCGGCAGGCATTCGGGCCATCAACGAGCTGAAGCCTGTGCTCGGCCTGGAGTTGACCGCGACGCCGTTTGTCGAAACGAACCGAGGACCAACGCCTTTCAAGAACGTCATCTTCGACTATCCCCTTGGGCGCGCCATGGCCGACGGCTTCGTGAAGGAACCGGCCGTCGTTACCCGGAAGAACTTCAATCCGGCTGGTACGTCAGTCGAGGAGATCGAACGCTTGAAGCTTGAGGACGGCGTCCGGTTGCACGAGAGTGTCAAGGTCGAACTTGAAACCTACGCACGTGAAACGATGAACCCCATAGTCGAGCCGTTCGTGCTCGTCATTGCCCGCGACACGACGCACGCAAGCCAGCTGATGCAGCTGATCCAGTCGGAGGGCTTCTTCGAAGGCCGTTACGCGGCGAAAGTCATCCAGGTCGACTCCAGTAAGACCGGCGTCGAGGAAGACGAGATGGTCGAGCGGCTACTCAAGGTCGAGCACACCGATGAACCCACCGAACCCGAGGTGCTGGCGAAGCGTGATGTGGCAGTGACTTGGTGCAAGCAGGCCTCCGACCATGCCCGTAGTTACGGTGGGAAGCCTTGGACCTACCTCCTAATACCGCACGATGTCATCGCAGAAAATATGACTCTTGAGGGTCTAGCCAAGCGACACTAACAATATTCAGAAGATGCATAGTTCGTCGCTGGTATTTGCCGTTAACGCCCCGCCCCCTCTCACTCCCTGCTCTTCCTCGCCAGCCGCTCGTTGAACGAGGCAAGATCGATCACCATGCGCCGATGGGTGCCGCGGCCGATTTCTTCGGTCTCGTCGTGCGCCGAGACCTTGAATTCGATTCGCTTGCCCAAAACCTTGACGACCTCGGTTTCGGCGTGGACCTCGTGGCCGAGGGGGGCCAAGGCCCGCTCCGACCCATTTCTGAATTTCAGAAATTCTGCTTGACGGCGGGGGCAAATCACTTCTATATCCCTCACTGTCCCGTCCCTCAGAGGGGCGTTGCGCACGTTACGGACGTGGGGCGGGATGCGGTGGACGCGGGCAGTGCGCTTGACGAAACGTGCTGACGCGGACGGCCAAGTCGTGTGGTTCTGGCGCCCCAATGCCGGCGTCAAGTCTGCGAGAAGAAGCGCAGGCGACGGTGTCAAACAAGCATGGTCACCGGGGAGAGCGCGAAGTAAGCCGTAAACCATTGCGCGGGGAATGCCGGGTCGTTCCGGTGTGACCGTGGTGACTAACTCGTGTGTTTGTTTTTTTACACACGAGGCTGCGGGCGCATTGCGCGCCCGGCATTCCCTGCGCCCTCGTTTCTTGGGCCGAAGGATTCATGCACAACTCGGGCGCATCGCGCCGCGAGATCGCGAAGGTGCGTTTGGGCCGATGTTTGACAGGCGACACTTCCATCCATGTCGTCCCGGCCTTGCGCCGGGACCCATAGCCACCGATGCCGATGTTACGTCGGGCTGGAGCGCCAATCCCTTTCACGATGAGCGTCCGGGATTATGGGTCCCGGCTCAAGGCCGGGACGACGAGTGTTAAGCCTCAGCGTACTGGATACCCCGCAATGCGCCGCAAGCAGCCTTCCTCACGCCGCCTTCTGCGCTGCATCGAGCCCGGCATAGACGCCGCGCTCGAAGCCCGCGAAGGCTTCCAGGCAGTGCTTGTCCACGAACGGCAACAGCTGCATCAGGATCACGCCGGTGACGTCGCGCGCGGGGTCGATCCAGAAATAGGTGTTGGCGAGCCCTGCCCAGGCGAGGCTGCCGGGGCTGCGGCCTTCCGGGGTTTTCGCGGTGTTGATCAGGAAAGAGAGCCCCCATTTCTTCACCATGTCCGGATAGAGATCGACATCGTTGGTGAAGGCCGGCAGCGCCGAGATTATCTTGCCCACGTTGAGGTCGCCGATGTGGTTCTGGCCCATCGAGGCGACCGTCTCGGGTTTGAGCACCTGGTTGCCGTTGCCGCGACCCTTGTTGAGGATCATCTGGGTGAACTTGATGTAATCGCCCGCGGTGCCGTAGAGCCCGCCGCCACCCATGTGGAATTCCGGGTCCTGCTCGAGTTCGAACGGAATCGCCGTCAACGATCCATCCGCCCCCCGCGCATGCATGCCGACCAGGCGTTTGCGTTGCGATTCGCCGATTCTAAAGCCGGTGTCGGACATGCCGAGCGGCGCGAGCAGTTGGTCGCGCAGGTAAGCGTCGAGCCGCTTGCCGCTCACGGCCTCGACCGCCTTGCCGACGAAATCGATATTGGTGCCGTATTCCCAGCGCGTGCCGGGATCGGACATGATCGGCGTCTTCAGGGCGTCGTTCTTGCAGGTGGTGATGCCCGGCAGCCCGGTCTTCTCCAGATATTTTACCATCTCGCCGTTCCACAAATCGTAGCAGAAGCCGGCGGTGTGGGTCATGAGATGGCGCAACGTGATCGGATTTTTCGCGGGCCGGAGTTTTGGCTCGCCCTGGGCATCGAAGCCTTCCAGTACTTGCGGCGCGGCGAGATCGGGCAGCACCGTGCTGATCGGAGTGTCGAGCGAGAGCTTACCCTGCTCGACCAGTTGCATCGCGCCGGCTGCCGTGATCGCCTTCGACATCGAGGCGATCCAGAATACGCTGTCGAGGGTCATGGCGTCGTCTTTGGACAGGTCGCGTTTGCCGTACGCGCCCTGATAGATTGTCTCCTTGCTGTTCGCGGCCATTGCGACCACGCCGGGAATTTCGCCGGCGTCGCATTTCTGACGCAAGAGCTGATCGATCTGGGCTTGATTTTGCATGGGGTCACCTCCCGTTTTATTTTTTTAAGAGCGCCCGATCTTCCCCCCAGCCGTCCCTTCCCGCAAGCGTCAATGGCTTGTTGCGGGGTAGCGGCCACGATGCCGGACCCGAGGCCGCGCCCCGCGAGCGCGGCTGAACTGCAACACTTGCGGCTTATCTGCGGTGGATTGGCAGGCCCGGTCGGTGACCGCCCGGCCAGTTCGCGATATGTTGATTGCGATAGCAGTCCCAGGAACCATTTTTGTAGTAAGACGTTCAGATCGCGGTACAAATCGGCGCCGCCGGGACCGATTTTTTGAAGATGATTGCGCCTTTCGGGGCTTTGGAGCAGGAAAAATGATTTCAACCTGGAGCGAATGGAAACGATATCCCCGGGCCGGGCGTGGCGAAAATATCGAAGCGCCGATCACCCCCGGCATCTACGAAGTCCGTTTTGCCGCCACCGGTGCGCTGCATTCGTTCGGCGCGGTCGACAACGTCGCCCAGGCTTTGTCCCAGCTTACGGTTGCCGCCAAATCGTGGTTCGGGCGGCGCGAACCGGCCAAGTTGCCCGACCTCGAATATCGCACTTGCGCGTCCTCCTCGAAGGCCGCCGCCAGGGCCGCCGCCGAGCGCATGATCGGCCGCCGCGAAACCTATATGAGCGGCGCCGCCTGAACTGGGGCGTCATTCCGGGGCGATGGAATTCGACGCGTCATTCCGGGGCGATGCGAAGCAT
>Ga0164309_10001438_pt1 | contig 11626 bp, 10 predicted proteins | sample Whisoiple_247_MG_FD_109984 | JGI IMG/M metagenome (GOLD analysis project Ga0164309, IMG submission 109984) | Soil microbial communities amended with fresh organic matter from upstate New York, USA - Whitman soil sample_247_MG | ecosystem: Environmental > Terrestrial > Soil > Unclassified >... | reverse complement strand
GGCAAAGTCGAATCGGGACAAGAAGAAACTGAAACTGGTCGCGGCTTAGCTTTCCGGGCGGTCCGCGTCGGTTTCAGCGCCGATGCGGATTGCAAATCGCAAATTTTTATATGAAACCTATGCCATGCAGCGTCTTGTCTGCATCGCAGGGGAGGGCGGCTTGGATTCAGTGCCGTTCTTGAAACACATTGGCTGAACCGGTTCTCGTCTTCGGAATCCCGTTCGATTTCTTTCTTTTCGCGCTGACATTGCTCGGCATTGCGCTGTTTCATCGACATACCTTGCCAATCGCGCTGACCGGTCTTGGCATCATTGTCGCTTACAAACTCTCCTTCACCGGCTTCCGGGACGGTGCTGGCCTGGCAGGTCTCGGCTTGCATCTGGCCCACGAGTTTTCGCTCCTCAGCAATCTGTTCCTTCTGCTGATGGGATTTGCGCTGCTGTCGCGTCACTTCGAGGAAAGCGCCATTCCCGACCAGATGCCGGCGCTGCTACCGGACGATTGGAAAGGCGGTTTGGTGCTGCTTGTGATGGTGTTCGTGCTGTCGAGCTTCCTCGACAACATCGCGGCCGCGATCATTGGTGGCACGGTCGCTCGCCACGTGTTCGGTGGCAGGGTCCATATCGGTTACCTCGCAGCCATCGTGGCCGCGTCGAACGCCGGGGGCTCGGGCAGCGTGGTCGGCGACACGACAACAACGATGATGTGGGTGTCCGGTGTCAGCGCGCTGAGCGTGCTGGAAGCCTATTGCGCCGCGATTGTGGCGCTGGTGCTCTTTGCCGTACCGGCCTCATTGCAGCAGCAGCGCTATTCGCCGATCAGCAAACATGCGCGCAAAGGGCTCGTCATCGACTGGACGCGCGTTTTCATCGTCGCTGCGATACTGGTCGTCGCACTTGCGGTGAACATCGTCACCAATTTGCGGTTTCCTGGATTGCTTGGTCGCGTGCCGGTGTTGGGGCTTTCAGTGTGGGCGGTGCTTTTGGCAACCGCGCCGTTGCGGCGGCCGGATTGGAGCGTGATGCCTGAAGCATTCAAGGGCACGATCTTTCTCCTCGCGCTCGTGACCGCCGCCTCGATGATGCCCGTCGACGAATTGCCGGCCGCGTCATGGCAGACAGCATTGGGCCTCGGGTTCGTCTCGGCGGTGTTCGACAACATTCCCCTGACGGCCCTTGCCCTCAAGCAAGGCGGGTACGATTGGGGCTACCTCGCATATGCGGTCGGGTTTGGTGGTTCGATGATCTGGTTTGGTTCGTCTGCAGGCGTTGCGCTGTCAAACCAGTATCCGGAAGCAAAGTCGGTTGGTCTTTGGCTCAGGCATGGCTGGCACGTGGCACTTGCCTATGTAGTCGGATTTTTCGTGATGCTGGCCCTCATCGGATGGCATCCTGATCCGGCTACTTAACGGCTCTGGTCTGACACGCTACGATGACGCGTTGTACTCCGGGGGCGGAGAGACATGAGGCGTCGCGAGTTTATTACTTTTCTCGGCGGTGCGGCGGCGTGGCCATTAGGCGCGCACGCGCAGCAAGGGGCCGGGCCACCGTCGCAAAGCGCGACCGTGCCGCTTGTCGGTTTCCTGAACAGCGCGTCACCCGACACTTACCGCTTCAACGCGGACTCTTTTCGGGAAGGTCTGGCGCAGGCCGGATTTGTCGAAGGTCGCAACGTGCGCATCGAGGAACGTTGGGCAAAGAGTGATTATCAAGCGCTACCGGGTCTTGCGGCCGAACTCATCGCCAAAGGCGTTGTCGCGATTGCGGCAACAGGCGATGTCGCTTCAGCGAAAGCCGCTCAAGGGGCGGGCAAAGTGCCGGTCGTTTTCACGATCGGATCTGATCCGGTTCGCTTCGGACTAGTGGCAAGTCTCAATCGGCCGGGCGGGCATGTGACTGGCGTAAGCCTGCTGACATCGATGATTGGCGCAAAGCGCATAGAGCTGTTGCGACAAGTTGCTCCCAAGGTCTCTCGCGTTGCCTTGGTGATGAATCCAAGCAATCCGACCGCGAGCGCTGAGCAGGCGGATGCAGAGGACGGCGCACGGAAGCTGGGTCTTGAAACCATCGCGCTGAAGGCCGGCAACGCACACGAGATCGACGTCGCGTTCGAAAAACTTCTCGAGGCCAAGGCCGACGCGTTTTTCATTGCGACAGATCCGATCCTTCTTGACCGCCGCGAACAGATCGTCGCCTTCGCCGAGCGGCACGCCTTGCCCGCCGTATATTTCGTGCGTCAGTTCGCAGTTGCCGGCGGACTGCTGAGTTACGGGCCAAGCATCAGCTGGATGTATCGTCAGGCCGGTCTGTACATTGGTCAGATTCTCAAAGGCGCGAACCCCGCGGACATGCCGGTGATGCAGCCGACGCAATTTGAATTTGTGCTCAATCTCAAGACCGCCAAAGCGCTGGGCCTCAGTGTCCTGCCGACCCTGCTCGCGACCGCCGACGAGGTCATCGAATAACGCAAACCGCTGATTTCACTTGGCTTGGATGGCGCCTAAGCTGTTTGTATTAAAGTCATTTTCCACCTTTTTTGACTGGTTTGCCTTCTCCCCCTTCCGGCATACCGAGATGTCCCGGTAGAGTGTTACTTGCGGGCTGGGGGTCTCTATGAGGCGGCGCGAGTTCATCACATTACTCGGCGGGACTGCGGCCACGTGGCCGCTTGCCGCGCGCGCCCAGCAAGCCGTTCGCGTCAGGCGGATCGGCGCCCTCATGAGCATCGCCGAAAACGATTCGCAATCGACCGTCTGGTCGTCGGCGTTCGAGCGCGGTCTGACGGATCATGGCTGGAAACCCGGCAACGATCTGAAGATCGAATACCGCTGGGCCAATGACGAAAATCTTTACCGACGATTTGCGCGAGAACTGCTTGCCGCCAATCCGGAGGTTGTTCTGGCTGTGAGCGGATCCAGTGCGAGCGCGCTGCAAGAGGTGACCAGCACTGTACCTGTCGTCTTCATGGCCACCAGCGATCCGGTCAATCGCAGACTGATCGCGACCATGGAAAAGCCGGGTGGCAATTTCACCGGCTTTATCGAGTTCGAACCGAGCATTGGTGCAAAGTGGCTGGAACTGCTCAGGAAGATCGCGCCAAATGTCACACGTGTCGCTGTGCTCCGCGATCCTACGCGATTTTCGTGGAGAAGCCTGGTGACTGCGATTGAGAAAGCGGCACCTTCACTCAGCGTGGATGTAACCGCGATAGATGCGCGTGACGCGATGCAGATGGAACGTGCCATCACCGAATTCGCAGGCAATGCGAATAGCGGTCTGATCGTCACGCCAAGCGCCTACTCAGCGATCTTTCGCGAGCGAATTATCGCCCTTGCGGCGAAACTCAAGCTGCCGGCCATATACTATAGTCCCTTTTTCGCGGCGGACGGCGGTCTGTGCGCTTACAGCCCCGACATGATTGATCAGTACCGTCGCGCGGCCGATTACGTTGATCGCATTCTCAAAGGCGAGAAGCCCGGCGACATGCCGGTGCAAGGGCCGAGCAAATTCGAGTTTGTCATCAATCTCAGGACGGCCCGGCTCATGGACCTTGCCGTTCCCGCCGGCGTGCTCGAGGTCGCCGACCGCGTCATCAAATAGACGCTGGATATCAACCATTCCCACCTAGACATCGGCGGCCTAACCCATGCTCGCGTCCTTTTGTCACTTGCGCGGCGCCTAATCTATATTGTGCCCTGTGCATCTTGTGGAGGCTGACATGAATTATCAGGAAACCAGGGACAGTGAGCAACTCCGGTTTCTGGACGAAGCGATCACTGAATTCCTCAAAGATCGTCCGCCACAAAGCCAGACCATCATTTTTTTCCCGGGCGGCCTGGCATCGAGCCTGCTGCGCGCAAAAACGCCTTACAACCCCAATATCTCTACGCCGCAAAGTTTTGACTACGACGGTCAAGAAGTCTGGTTGAGTGCGTGGACTTTCGGTCATCCCGAACTGAACGCGCTCAAGCTCAAAATGCACAAGGAGGCGGATGGGTTCTATCACGACGAAGAAAATCGAATAATCGTCGCCCACGGCTGCATCAAGTTTGCGGGTGTAACGCCTTACGATGATTTCGCGGATTGGTGCCAAGCCAACAAGATTGGTTTGCTTGTCTTCGGTTGGGATTGGCGGCGGCCTCTTGGCGATATTGCCGCGTTTTTCCTGAACAAATTTTTGCCTCGCCTCAACGAACGTTTGGGCAACAGCGGTCCGCTGACAAACTACACCCTCGTGGGCCACAGCTTCGGGGGAATGGTCGTCAATCTGATCTTGCGGACCGGCGGGCACCGGCTCGACGGAATGAACCGGGCGATCACGGTTGCGACGCCGTTCTACGGTTACGGAGGACAGCTCCATCGATGGTTTGAGGGGGAGTCATTGCTCAACCATCTGGGTGAAAACAAAATTGACATTATCAAGACGCTTTCTTCGCTGCCCTCCAGCTATGCACTGAACTGGTTGGGGCAGGACACATTCAACACGGTCCGCACGCCGTTGGGGACCGGTGACTTTGCAATACAGGATTATCCAAGCAAGGAAGGCGCTGATCCATACAATCCGCCCGAACCGGATCGGAATGGACGGGTTCGTTACGCGACACGCCTGGGCTTTAGCCTGGATGAACTCAAGCTTGGGCGCGACGTTTGCAAGCAACTCGTGGCGGACTTGCCGGACGATCTGGCCAAAAAATTCTTCAACATCCGGGGCGTTCAGGCTGCGTTGGGTCGCACCCTCCAACAGACGATCTGCGGCACAAACTGGCAGCTCATCGATGCCAATTTCGATCCGAGGACCCAGGACTCACCGATCACGGACAAACTTGGTGCGGGCGACGAGGTTCTCCCGGCTTGGTCGACCCACCTAGCTACACTGCCCAGCGACAACCGCAAAACCGTGGCCGGCATTCTGCATCACTCATTCATACTGTCGTCTGGCGAGGTTCAGGATGCGCTCGGCGGCTTGCTGGGACTGGCTGCCCCCGCGCAAAGGGTGAATAAAGATTTGAACGACGAACTTTCAGGCAAGGTTGTCGCGTCGGAAGCCGATGCCGAGAAGTTCGTTCTGGCGCTCAATGACTTTTTCCAGAATCCGAAGAAAAGTTTCCCGCAGGTTGTCGGACGGTTAAAAGATGGCGCCGGAGAGTTTGTGGATGGGTTAGGGAAATTCCTGCAAGATCCCAAAATCCCGTCCGTAAAGCCGGACGAAATTCTCAACAACGTGCTCGGAGTGGTTGCGACCGCTCGTGGATTCTCCGACGATGGCCTGCGCAGTATTGCTCGTCGCATCATGATGGAGCTGTGCCGGTAAGGTCAGAAGGAGTTGAACCGATAGTGTTGGTATCCGAAGCGGGAGCAGATATGCGGCGGCGCGCGTTCGTCACGTTTCTTGGCGCTGCGGCCGTGTGGCCGCTTGTTGCGAGAGCGCAGCAGGGTGAGCGCGTACCGCGCATTGGCATACTCCTTGGGTCTTACACAGAGAGCGACAAAGCTGGGCAAGCGCGCATTGCCGTTTTCCTGAAATCGCTTGCGGACCTCGGCTGGACCCCCGATCGCAATATCCGCATAGACTATCGGTGGGGGGCGGGCGACACCGAAGAAGCCAGGAAGCTCACGATGGAAACGGTGCAATCTTCGCCGGATGTCATCGTCGCCACGAGCGATCCAGTGCTGGCGCAACTTCACCGATTGACGAAGACCATTCCGATCGTATTCACCCAGATTTCGGAGCCTGTCGAAACCGGCCTTGTTGCCAGCCTTGCGCGTCCGGGCGGCAATATGACCGGTTTTCAGAATTTCGAGCCGGCGATAGGTGGCAAGTGGCTCGAGGTGCTCAAGGAGATTGCGCCCAATCTGAAGCGTGTCGGCGCGCTGTCCATGCCAGACGCAAAGCCCCATGCATCGTTTCTGGATGCGGCTCAGCAGGTCGCGCCATCTGTCGGAATTTCCGTCAGCGTCGTCGATATTCGGGATGACATTGAACGTGCGATCGTTTCGTACAACGACCAGCCGAATTCCGGTCTTATCGTTTTTCCTCACCCGAAAACGATTGCGAACCGGAAATTGATCAGTTCTCTGGCCGCGCGACATCAATTGCCGGCAATCTATCCGTATAGATATTTTTCAGCCGATGGAGGCCTGATCTCGTACGGTCCGGATCAGATCGATCAATGGCGTGGGGCTGCGAGTTACGTGAATCGTATCCTCAAGGGTGAGAAACCGGAGGTCCTCCCGGTACAGACGCCGACAAAATATGAGCTGGCGATCAATCTTAAGACGGCAAAAGCACTTGGCGTGACCGTGCCGCCGAACCTGATCGCGATGGCCGACGAAGTGGTCGAGTAGCAAGCCAGAACGTCCGCCGCACGGCTTCAGTCCATTGCCTGTGCAAGCTTGCTCCAGTCGCCGGCCTGGATACGAGCGACCAGCCTGTAACCGCCGTTGCCATCAGGCTTGAACACCGTAGCTTCGCCCTCACGCACCTCGAACCAGTCTTTGCCGAAAGCGTCGAGGATGTTGGGCTTGTGGGTGACCACGATGATATTGGTCCCGGGGGGAGGCGTTGTTCCGGCTATCTTTCGCAAGGCCGCTGCACGGCGATTGTTTTCGATCGGCGTGACCACGAGTCCTCCCTCGGTATAGTCGGCGGAGGCCGTTACGTCTCCAAATCCCATCAGCGTGCCGGTATCGACAGCGCGCTGGAAAAGACTGCTGTGAACCTGGCCGACAGGTATCCTGAGTTTGCGCAACGATTCCCCAATCGATTTTGCCAGCGTCCGGCCGTCGTCGTTGAGTTGGCGCTGCTTGGCAACGTTGCTCGGGTTGAGGGGATCGGTGTCGGCCTGGTCCTGATAGGTCGCGCCATGACGGAAGATGATCACGTATCCGCCGTCACGCAACGCATTGATCCATTCAGGCTGCGGCGCCGCGGTCTGGCTGCCGGCCGGCGTCGAAACAAGCGCCAAAACGCATAGCCATGCGATTCCAAAAATGCGCGTTATCATGTGACCTCGCTTCTCTCCGGGGCCCGGGTCACCGCTGCCCGTGAGCGTGCACGTGAGGGATCGCGGATAGCGAATTTTCCTGTGCCTTGATTGCAGGCCATTTCCAAAACAAAGATACAAATACCAACACGATGATGCCGATATCGAGGCAAATGGCGGCGATCCTTGTGACACGGTCTTTCATTCAAACACCAGTACCCGCGCGCAGCCTTGCAGATAGCCTGTTGCTCTTCCGCGACCTTGAAGGCCGTCTGGATTTTTCGTTGAGGCGGGCTTGATTTTTTGCAGACGCGGGCCCGAGGCAAAGAAAAAGCCCGCCGGGCTTTCGCCGGGCGGGCAATTTCGCCAAGCTATACTGGTATCAGGCGGCTCCGGCTTTGCGCGCCGGAGTCTGAGAGAAGAACTGTCGGATTTCGTGCGCCGGACGCGCATGGCTGAACAGGTAACCCTGCATCTCGGTGCAGCCGATCGCCTGCAAAACGTCCATCTGCTGTTGTGTTTCCACCCCCTCCGCCGTTGACGTCATGTTGAGGCACTTGGCGAGGCCGGCGACCGCGTTGACGATTGCCAGGGGCTCCGCACCATTCGAGAGGTCCTGAATGAAGGAGCGATCGATCTTGATCTTGTCGAAGGGGAAGCTGCGCAGATAGCTGAGCGAGGAATAGCCGGTACCGAAGTCATCGAGCGCAATCTGAACGCCCATTTTGCGAAGCTCGTGCAGCGTCGCGAGCGTTGTGAATGTATTCTGGAGCAGCACGGTTTCGGTAATCTCGAGTTGCAGCTTGCGCGGCGGCATTCCGGATTCGTTCAGCGCCGCGTTGACCATGCTGACGAGATTGCGGCAGTTGAGCTGAGCAGGCGAAAGATTGACCGCAACCTTGATGTGCTCGGGCCAGTTCACGGCCTCATCACATGCCGCCTTGAGGACCCATTCGCCGAGTGGAACGATCAACCCCGTTTCCTCGGCAATCGGAATGAAGTCGGCTGGCGACACGAGCCCACGCGTCGGATGATTCCACCGCAGCAGCGCCTCAAATCCATTGACCTCGTTCGTCTCCAGGACGACGAGGGGCTGGTAATAGAGTTCGAACTGCTCGCTGGCGAGCGCCTTGCGCAGGTCCATCTCCAGCTCGCGGCGCACCTTCATGCGCGTATTCATCTCGGGCTCGAAGAAGCGGAAGGTGCCGCGCCCGTCGGCCTTCGCGTCGTAGAGGGCCATGTCTGCGTTTCGCAGAAGCTCGTCAGATTCGACGGCATCCATCGGTGCAACTGAAATTCCGATGCTGATATCGGTGACGATCTGATGCCCTTCGACCTGGTAAGGCTTGATGACCGAGTCGCGGATGCGCTTCGAGAGCGTCGCAGCGTCCGCTGCCTGCTCCATCTGCGTCATGATGATGGCGAACTCATCGCCGCCCATGCGCGCAACGATATCAAGTTCGCGCGTGCATCGACGCAATCGCTCGCCGACGAGCTTCAGCAGCTCATCGCCGATGTGATGGCCAAGGGCATCGTTAACGCTTTTGAACTGATCGAGATCGAGACAGAGAACCGCCAGGCATTCACCGCGCTTGACGCGTTTGATTTCGTGATTGAGCTGTTCCAGCAGCAGCATGCGGTTGGGCAGGTCGGTCAAGGCGTCATGCCGCGCCATGTGCGCAATGCGCTCTTCGGAACGCTGACGCTCGGTCACATCCTCGTGGGTCGCGAGCCAGCCGCCACCGGCGACGGGTTTGTTGACAACGGAAACCGCGCGGCCGTCCGGCAAATTGACGATGTTGTTGAAAGTCTTGCCCTCGGCGATGCCTTCGGCAAGCCGTGCAGTGTATTCGTCCGGATCGCCCGAGAAGCTGCCGCGCTCGATTCTGTGCCTGAGAAGATCGCGAAGAGAGCAGCCGGGCCTAACGATTTCCGAAGAGAGTGCGTACAATTCTATGTAACGTTTATTGCAGAATATTAGGCGTGTTTCTGAATCGAACATCAGGACGCCCTGGGACATATTGTTGAGAACGGTCTGCAACAATTGTTCGTCTTTCCGCGACATGTGCGGAAAATTCAAGATATCCGCGCGGCGTGCGTGCTGCTCCGGCTTATCCATGCGAGTCCCCCGAGGCAAAAGAGGTATCCTGATCGGAGGCCATCCTTACTGATGGTCCGTGTGGAACCCGTAAGAGAATTGGTGTCGGTTTTAATTAAAAAAGGAGCAGTTAACCGAGCCGGCCCGGTGGAAATGGCACGTCTGATATTGGAGACGGGCGGGGATCCAGTTCAGCAAAACGCTTTTTTGTGATGACGAGCACAGCGCGGATTGACGATGCGCATATGGTCCGACCAGAAAACGCAAAGGGCTCTGAATTCGATCGCCTTTGCAGCAGAAAAGGGAGATGTCAAATGCGTATGCTCCTTGTCACTGCTTGCCTGATAGCGCTGGTTATCTCGGCCTGGTCGAACTATTCGTCCGTCGCAGATGCCAAATTGCGCGGCGACTTCCCGGTCAATCCGACCAGCCAGATGAGCTCGACGCATCGCTAGTCAGTCGCGCGTCAGCAATTCGGCGTGTGGCATTCGACAAGACATAAACGGCCGGGCAAGCCCGGCCGTTTGCCTTTTTTGTTGCTTCGAACGCTCAGTAACAGACGCGTACCCATCGCCACACGCGGTGACCCCAACGGTTGATCACGGCCCGCCTGCGCATTACGCAGTCCCCGCCATAGGCGTAGGAGCCATAGTAGGGGCCGCCGTACGCGTAATATGGAGCGGCGCCCAGGCCGAGTCCGAGCGCGAACCCGGGCCCAACGCCCCAGCCCCAACCGCCGCCGCGCCAGCCACCGCCACGCCAGCCGCCGCCATGCCACCCGCCACCGTGCCAACCGCCCCATCTGGCATCGGCGGCAGTGGGAAGTGCGAGAGTAGCTCCTGCGATTGTGGCCACGGCTGTAGCGGTGATCGCCATCCTTCTTAGTGCCGTGCGCATTGTTTCCTCCAATTTCCTCCAAAAAATCATCGCCCTAGTGGAATCAATGACTCTGCCCGATGGAGGTTCCGTGGAACTCCGTGGAACGGGGACCGATTTGTCGGAAGCGCGTTAGCCGGGGGCCACGAGTGTGAACTGGCTTACACAGCGGCGGCGTCGCTACGGCTAGTTTGTCCGCATGACGAATGCCGCAGGCGGATCGCGCACGTTATCGATTCTTCGGCGCGCGCGGCCTGCGGCACGCGGAGAACTGCTTGCCGCGCTCGTTCGTCGACTGATTTGTGAACGCATATCGTCGTTCGAATTGATTTTGCCGGGGACGTGAGACCCGACCGTTAATTCGCGATCGGGAGATTTCGATGCCAAAGAACATTGTGCTCTGCTGCGATGGAACTGCGAACGAGTTTGCGCAGGATCGGACCAATGTTGTCAAATTCTACTTCACGCTTGAGGCCGAGCCGACGCGCCAGGTGACGTACTACCATCCAGGGCTCGGGACGATGGAACCACCGGGCGTGCTGACAGGGATCTCACGTCTGCTCACGCGCCTTGCGGGCAGGGCCTTCGGCTACGGGCTCGAGGACGATATCCGCGACGCCTACATCTTTTTAATGAATAACTTTGAGGAAGGTGATCGGGTCTTCCTGTTCGGGTTCAGCCGCGGCGCCTACACCGCCCGCGCGGTTGCATCGCTGCTGCGCATGTACGGGCTCATTCCTCGCGGGAACGATGCGCTCGTGCCTTACGCCGTTCGATTGCTGATGGGGATTCATGCAATCGACAGCCGGGGCCGTCATCGCTGCGCCGAAGAGAAGCGCTATTTCAATCTCGCTGCCGACTTCAAAAACACCTTTGCGACGAGGGTTTGCAAGCCGTGGTTCGTCGGCGTGTGGGACACCATTAGCTCGATCGGCTGGTACGAAAATCCGCTGCAACTGCCTTTCACCGGCGATAATCCCGACATTGAAATCGGCCGTCATGCGATCGCAATCGACGAACGCCGCGCATTTTTCAGGACGAACCTCTGGATTCCGAAAAATCCGCCGCCATACAGCGGCCCGCGCGACCTCAAGCAAGTCTGGTTCCCGGGTGTCCACTGCGATGTCGGTGGCGGCTATCCGGAACCCGAGAGCGGCCTTTCAAAAATCGCGCTGCGCTGGATGCTTAAGGAGGCTATGAATGCAGGTCTTCTCGTTATTCCCGGACGCATGGACCTCGTGCTCGGTCGAACCGGCGCTTATGCCGTCCCCGATCCCCATGCGAAGATGCATGAGTCACTGACCGGACTTTGGTGGCTGGCCGAAATTCTGTGGAAGCGTCACTACAATTGGGCCCGGCAAAAGTGGGAGCGGCGGCCCAACTTCGGCCGGCGACGCACCATCCCGCCAAACTCGCTGATCCACGAATCGGCCTACCAGCGTGGCGGCGACTACGCCAGGCATCTGCCCCCCGATGCGATCCCAACCAGCTGAGCAAGGTTTCCGGCACTTCCCGCCGGTCGCGGGAAGTGTCATGCAATATGAGCCCTCTCACTCGATTACCGTGGCCTTGCGCGTTATTATTGGCCCGAAAATTGGCAGCTTTGGCCATTGGCAGCTTTCCTCGGGGGAAACATGCTAGCCGTAGATCCTGATTCCACGATAGGCCG
>Ga0164309_10001435_pt1 | contig 11638 bp, 9 predicted proteins | sample Whisoiple_247_MG_FD_109984 | JGI IMG/M metagenome (GOLD analysis project Ga0164309, IMG submission 109984) | Soil microbial communities amended with fresh organic matter from upstate New York, USA - Whitman soil sample_247_MG | ecosystem: Environmental > Terrestrial > Soil > Unclassified >... | reverse complement strand
CCACTCCGGCGTCTGCGCATTGGCGAGCACCGTCGAGGCTTCTTTCAGACGCCCCGCGTCGGCAAGCGCCTTGCCATAGGCGCCGAGCACCTCGCGATCCCGGGTTGCGGGCGGCGAGGCCCTGCAGCACGGCAACGGCCTGCGCATGCTGGCCGAGCGCGCGCAGCGCGTTCGCATAGGTCATCGCCGTCTTCTTATCCTTCGGATTACGGTCGTAGCGCTGGCCCCAATCCTCGGCGAAGCGATTGAGCGCGCCCTCATTCTTTGGCAGCTCGGTGCTCTCGGTGAGGCCGCTCGTCATCTCGCGGATGCTGTTGCATCCGGCGAGGGTGAGCGAGCCCGCAAGCACGGCGGCGCGGGGTACGAGAGAGCGAAAGATGCGAGGAAGCGTACCTGGGGTCACGGGGTACGGCCGGGGCTTTGCAATGCGGGCGCTCAGCAATAAAGCGTTAACCCTAACTCGCGGTTAACGCCGCCCGGAGCGCCGATGCCCCCGACCTTTGCCGATCCCACGCCCGACGCCGTTCCGATTCATTTCGTGACGCGCGAGAGCTGGCCGAGGGACGAGGCTGCACTTTCCGCGCGGGCGCGTGCCTTTGCGAAGGCGGCCGGCTTCGAATCGAAGCCCGGACGACTGTTGCTGGTGCCGGATGAGGACGGCGCGATCGCTCGTGTGCTGTTCGCGCTCGATAGCGCCGGCGCGCCTACGGCCGATCCGTTCCTGCCGGGCGAACTCGCGACGCGTCTGCCGGCCGGCACCTATCGTTTTGCCAACGCGCCGCATGAGAGCGGGCTCGCAGCGCTCGCCTTTCTGCTCGCAAGCTATCGCTTCGGCAAATACAAGGCAGCGAAGAACGAGAGTCCACGGCTTATCGCGCCGGACGGCGTCGATCGCGTGCAATTCGAGCGGACCGCCGAAGCGGTGGCGCTCGGGCGCGACCTCATCAACACGCCGACAAACGATCTCGGGCCGCAGGCGCTGGAAGAGGCGATCGTCGCACTTGCTGAGAAACACGGCAGCCGCTGCAGCGTCGTCCGTGGCGACGATTTGCTCGCCAAAAATTTTCCGCTGATTCACGCCGTCGGGCGCGCGTCCGCCGAGCCGCCGCGCATCGTCGATTTCACTTTCGGCCCGGAAGATGCGCCGAAAGTCACGCTCGTCGGCAAGGGCGTTTGTTTCGACACGGGCGGGCTCGACATTAAGCCGAGCGCCGGCATGCTGATCATGAAGAAAGATATGGGTGGTGCCGCCACGGCGCTTGCGCTTGCCTCGATGATCATGGATGCGAAGCTGTCGCTGCGGCTGCGCGTCATCATCCCGATTGTTGAGAATGCGATTGCCGGTAATTCTTTTCGGCCGGGCGATATTTATCGCAGCCGCAAGGGCCTGACGGTCGAAATCGGCAACACCGACGCCGAGGGCCGCCTCATTCTCGCCGATGCGCTAGCGCTCGCCGACGAAGACGCGCCCGATCTTCTCTTCGATTTTGCCACGCTCACCGGCGCGGCGCGCGTCGCGCTCGGGCCCGATCTGCCGCCGATGTATTCGGATGACGAGGCGCTCGCCGTCGCGTGCATGGAGCACGGCCGCAAAGTGCACGATCCCGTGTGGCGCATGCCGCTGTGGACGCGCTACGACAAGGAACTCGATGGAAAAATTTCCGATCTCGTCAATGTCTCCTCCGGTCCATTCGCCGGCTCGATCACCGCGGCGCTGTTTCTGCGTCGCTTCGTGGAACGCGCGAACGCCTGGGCGCATTTCGACGTCTACGCCTGGAATCCGAAAATCCTGCCGGGAAAACCCGAAGGCGGCGAGGTGCAGGTCGCGCGCCTCTTGTTCTCGATGTTGGCAGACGGCTACGCGCAGAAGCGATAGAGCTGCCGTCACATGACGGGAGCTTGCGGCTTGCCGCATTCGCCACTGGTCAATGAAAACGGGAAACAGAATGCCGGAACGTTATTTCGAAGATTTCCACACTGGCGACGTGCTGCCGCTCGGCGAGCGCGAGATCACCAAGGAGGAGATCATCGCCTATGCTTCCGTCTATGACGCGAAGCCCTTCCACATCGACGAGGAAGCAGCGAAGCAGCTGATGCTCGGCGGATTGGCGGCGTCCGGTTGGCATACCGCCTGCGTCATCATGCGCATGAATTACGATAGCTGGCTGAAGGACACCGCCTCACTTGGTGCACCGGGCATCGACGAATTGCGGTGGGTGAAGCCGGTGCGGCCCGGCGATCGGCTCCGTGGGCGTCTCGAAATTCTCGATACGCGTACGTCGAAATCGCGTCCGGAAATGGGTTTGGTCGGCATGTCGTGCACGGTCGAAAACCAATCCGGCGAGGTGGTGCTCACGCAGAGGCATACGCAAATCATTCGTCAACGCGGCGCGGCGGAGGCGAGTTTTGCGCCGCCACCGCAGGAGAAGGGATCGGCACCGCAGCCGCAGGAAGCGGCCCGGCAAACGCCGCCGCTCTCAGTCTGGTTCGAAGATTTGGCGGTCCGAGCGAAAACCACGCTTGGCAGCGCGACGTTCACGCGCGAGTCGATCATCGACTTTGCGCAGAAATACGATCCGCAGCCTTTTCACATCGATGACGAGGCGGCAAAGCGCAGTCTCTTCGGCCGGCTCGCCGCATCGGGCTGGCACACTGCTTCCATGTGGATGAAGCAGTTCGTCGACACCCGCAAAAAATTCGAAGGAGAACGCGGGCCAAGCAGTGAGCCCACGCCGCGGCCCGGTCCATCTCCCGGCTTTACGAAATTGCGCTGGCACCGGCCGGTCTATGCCGGTGATACGATCTCGTTTGCGAGCGAGCTTGCCGACAAACGCGTGACGTCACGTCCGGGCTGGGGGCTGATCTTCAGCCACAACACCGGCACTAACCAAGACGGCGTGCTCGTTTATGAATTCACCGGCTCGGCGTTCTGGCCGCTGCGGCCGAAATAGCGGGTCTAAGGCGCTTTCTTCTTGCACTGGATGCCCGCCGGCTGACAGGCAATGCCAGGCGTCGAACAATGCGGCTCGCCGGAGTCCGGCTTCGTGCAGATCGTGCAGCCGTCGGTCCATTCGAGGCAGGACGGATTATCCGTTGCGTATGCCTGGATCGGCACGGGATGAGGCAGCGGAATCGGCGGTGCTTTCTCTTCGTCGGCAATTGCACGCGCCGCTACCGTAATCAGCAGAGCGAAAGCGAGCGCGGTGCATCGTGTTCGCCCGCTAAAGCGGGATGACGATGCATCAATATGCGTGCTAATCGCGCTCATGCTCGAAGGTCTCCCACCCAACGATGCAACGCATATCATGCGCCTCATCTGCAACGAAGCCGAGGCGCGTGCCGTTGCCGATCTGATCGTCGAGACGTTCTATCCTGCTGAGACCGCCGCGTCTGCCTTCGAGAAGGAGCCGAACGCCACGCAACGCGCGGCCCAGTGGATGGTCGAAGTTTATTTCGGATCGGCGCCGGACGAGCACGCGGTGCGCGATCTCGTCGCCGCGGCGGCGGGCGCGGACATCGCCGAGGCTATCAGCTTCGACCGCGTCGAGCGCGCCGATTGGATCAGCGCTTCGCTTGCAGGTTTCGATCCGGTTCGCGCCGGGCGTTTTCTCGTCATCGGCGCCCATGCGCGGCAGGCGGCACGCGCCAACGACATCGTGATCGAGATCGAGGCGGCGCTCGCCTTCGGCACCGGCCATCATGGCACGACAATGGGATGTCTGCTGGCTCTCGACCGTCTCGCCCGACGTCAGCGGCCTTCGCGCATCCTCGATATCGGCACCGGCAGCGGCATTCTGGCGATCGCCGCCGCCAAGCGATGGAAACGGAGAGTGGTCGCCAGCGACATCGATCCGGTCGCGGTCGCCACGGCCCGCGGCAACGCCGTCCGCAACGGTGCCGGGCCCTACGTGCATCCGGTGAAAGCCAGCGCGACGCGGCACCCTGCCCTTGATGGCTCGTATGACCTGATCCTCGCCAACATCCTGGCCGGACCGCTGAAGCGGCTTGCCGGAGACATCGCGCGAGTCACCGCACCTGGAGGGATGCTCGTACTTTCAGGTCTGCTGGCGCGCGACGTGCCCGGGGTGCTGTCCATGTATCGCGCGCACGGCTTTGGACTTCTGCACCACGACCTGCGCGAGGATTGGTCGACTCTTACGTTTCGCCATCACGGCGGGTAAACCAAACGTGCGTGCGCTAGAGCAAAAAAGTTTGTGTTGGCAAGGCGCTTTCCGGCAAATTTTTGGCGACTTTGCGGCAACAGAGCTATGGTTCAGCTTCTTGCCGCTTAAGTCATTGTAAAGTCGATAGAATTTCTGCGCGATTAGCTTGGCTATTGGTGTGGGGCAAAAGTCACAACCCTTTGAAAAGGCTGGGTTCTTGAGTCCATTTGCGCTGGACTGTGCCCCGTGCTCGATGAGGCTTGAGGCTGAGCAGTCAGACTCAGCCGGTGCGCTCCACGCCTAGAAGGGAGTGTCTTACATGCCTAGACCGTCATCCAGACGCCGTGCCCGAAACCGCGGCGAAGCTTTCGGCCCCCAGGAGACCCGGCTTCTGAGCCATGCGTTCAATCGCGCCTGGGCGGAGGTCGTCCAGCGCGGCCGCCCCGTCACCGACGAGCGCACGGCACGCGAGCGCATCGCCCGGGCGATCATCGACACCGCCACCAGCGGCGAACGCGATCCGCAGGCGCTCGAACAAGCCGGCCTCGCCTGCGCCGGCTTCTGACCGGCTGAATTCACGCGCGGCGGCCGCTGGCGATCCATTCGTCGCGCAGCTCGCGCTTCAGCACTTTTCCGATGGCGCTACGTGGCAGCGCATCGACGATTTCCACCGCATTGAGACGTTGCGTCTTGCCGAGGCGGCTGTTCGCCCATTCGCGCAATGTCTCGGCCGAAGCGTCGCTTCCCTCGCGCAGCACGACGAACGCGACCGGCGTTTCGCCCCAGGCTTCCGACGGCACGCCGATGACGCTCGCTTCTTGGATATCCGGATGCGCGCCAATGACCGCTTCAAGATCACTTGGATAGATATTGAAGCCGCCGGAAATGATCATGTCCTTGCGGCGGTCCATCAGCTGCAGGAACCCGTCGGCATCGAAACGGCCGACATCGCCGGTGCGGATGAAGCGCTTGCCCGAGGGATCGCGCCATTCGGTTTCCGCGGTCTTTTCCGGCTGGTTGTGGTAGCCGTTCATCATCGCCGGCGAGTGGCCGACGACCTCGCCGATTTCTCCCGGGCCGACCTCGCGCCCGTTCTCGTCGATCAAGCGGATGTCGTGGCCTTCTGAAGGCCGTCCCACCGTGTGCAGTTTGTCGGGAAACTCGTGCGCAGCGAGGATGCAGGTGCCGCCCCCTTCCGTCATGCCGTAATATTCGACGAGACTGCCTGGCCAGCGCTTCAAAATGTCGGCTTTCAGTGCTGCATTGAACGGCGCGCTCGTCGAGAATTTCATACGGAAGCTTTGAAGATCGTAATTGTCGAAATCCGGCAGCGCCATAATGCGGCTGTATTGAACGGGAACGAGCATCGCGTGCGTGGCGCGATGTTTTTCCGCTAGCTCGAGGAATTTTGTTGCGTCGAATTTCTTCATAAATACCGCGGTGCCGCCGAGCGCCAGGGTCGGGAAGAAACTGACGAGCGTGGTGTTCGAGTAAAGCGGCGTCGAGATGATCGCGACCGCGTCCGCTCCATAGCCGAAAAGATTGGCGCGGCGCACGTGCTGCCAGCGCATGCCGTGCGACTGCACGATTCCCTTCGGCACGCCGGTCGTGCCGGAGGAATAGATGATGTTGAACGGCCACGAAGGTTCGATCTTAACCGGCTTCGGCTTGGCGCCCTCCGGCATCAGCCAATCGTAAAATGGTTTGCCGGCATCGCTGCCATCGAGCGCGATGCGCGTGATCTTCGCATGCACCTCGCGCAACACCGGCTCTGTCGAAGCGTCGAAAAATAGCAAGGGACTGCCGCAATCCGCCACCATGACCGCCAGACTCTCGGGGGTGGAGGACGGCGCCAAGGGGGAGACGGCGACGCCGACGCGCAACGCGCCGAGAAACAGCGCCGCATATTCGATTGAAGATAACGCGCAGACCGCAATTGCGCTCTGCGGCGCCAAGCCGTCGCGCTGCAAGGTAGCGGCGACGCGGTCGCACAGCGCATCGAATTCGCTGTAAGTCACCTGCCGGGCCTCATCGATCAGCGCAATGCGCTGCGGCGCCTCTTGCGCGTGATAGCGCACGAGCTCTGGGATCAGCCCAAAATCCTGTTCAAGCGTGTCTTCGAGCGACATGAGCGGTCCGGTAGAAGCGGGGCGTTATCGAGCCACCATTGCCATGAGTTCCCGCTTGCGCGAAATAGCGCAGCGAAGGACGGCTGACACATGAACCAAGCAGTCAGGACAACGGAAACCGCGCGTGCGATCGCCGACCCAAGCGGCCTCGGTCTCTCCGAGAGCGGTCTCGCACGTCTGCGTCGCGTGCTGACCCGCGAGATCGAGCGGAAGCGCCTGCCCGGCGCGGTCGCGATGATCGCGCGGCAGGGCAAGCTCGGCTTTCTCGAGGCTTTTGGGGTACAAGACCCGGCAAGCGGCGCGCCGATGCAGAACGATTCAATCTTCCGCATCTATTCGATGACGAAGCCGGTCGTCTCCGTCGCGATCATGATGCTGGTCGAAGAGGGGCGCCTGTTCCTCGCCGATCCGCTCTCGAAATACGTGCCGGCTTTTGCCGATCCGAAGGTCGCGGTCGAGCGCGATGGCCGGGTCGAACTCGTGCCGGCGGAGCGGCCGATCACCATCCAGGATCTGCTGCGCCACACGTCCGGCCTCACCTACGAATTCGTCGGCACCGCCGCCGTGCAGCGCATGTATCTCGACAAGAAACTCCCGAGCACCGATCAGACCAATGCCGACCAGGTCGAGCGCCTCGCAAGCCTGCCGCTGTTCAGCCAGCCGGGCAAGCAATGGGATTACAGCCGCTCGACCGACGTGCTCGGTCGGATTATCGAGATCGTCTCTGGCGAGACGCTCGGAGAATTCCTGCGACAGCGCATCTTCGCGCCGCTCGGCATGAACGACACCGGCTTCCATGTCCCGACGGAAAAGCAAAGCCGCATTGCCGAACCGTTTGCCAAGGACCCGGATAGCGGCGAGGCCGTGCGGCTTCTCGACATCCGCCGCCCCGCGAGATTCGAATCGGGCGGCGGCGGACTTGTGTCGACGCTCCCTGATTATGCACGCTTCCTCGATATGCTCGCCGCCGGCGGCACATGCGAGGGGCAGCGGCTGCTCGCGCGCAAGACCATCGATCTCATGCGCTCGGATCATCTCGGGCCGAACGTCAGGCGCGGTTCGGAGCTGTTGCAGCCGGGGCATGGATTCGGTCTCGGCTTCGCCGTGCGGACCGAGCCCGGCATGTCGGTCATGCCTGGGTCCGTCGGTCTCTATTTCTGGGGCGGCATTGCTGGCACGACGTTCTGGATCGATCCCAAGGAAGAGCTTTACGCAATGATGCTCGTCCAGGCGCCCGGCCAGCGCGATTATTATCGTGCGCTGTTCCGTACGCTCGTTTACGGCGCGCTGGAATAGCGAGAGGTCACGCCGGCTTTTCTGCCGGCGCGGCAATCTCCGGGCCCGCAGGCTGCGCTTCCGCCAAGCCTTCCCAGGGCTGATGATTGATGCTCATCACGCGCCAGCCCTCACCGCCGTTGGCTTCGTAAAAATCGAGCTCCGTGATCGCGCAATTGTCGGTCGCAAAGGCCAGTCCGGCCTGCGGCTTCAAGTCGAGCGCAATCGCGATCGCCGCGCGAATCGTGCCGCCATGCGCCACCACAACGATGTCGCGGCCGCGACATTGTTCGACGAGATCGTCAATAGCGCCGCGCACCCGCGCGACGAGATCGGCGAAACTTTCACCGCCCGGCGCACGTTCATCGGCGGGCGCAAACCAGAAGCTGCCTGGCGTCACCTTGCGCTGCTTGAAAAATTCCGCGCGATTAAGTCCCTGCCAGTCACCGAGATTCTGCTCGGCGAGCGCGGCGACTTGCTGCAGCGCGCAACCCTCGAACTTGTCGCGATCGGCCGCCCAGATCGCCCGCGCCGTCTCGTGCGTGCGCCGCAGATTGCTCGCGACCCACACCGCATCACGCGGCAGGACGCGCGCCAATGCGACAAAGACATGGCTGTCGCCGCAATCGCAGGACAGATCGCGCTGGCCGTAAATGCGGCCGCCGCCTTCACGCACCGGCGCGTGACGCACCCAGAAGAAGCGGGTGCGCAGGAATCCGATTTCTTGCATCTTCGTCATTCGGCTGTGCGACCCAAGGGTTGGCGGCGCTTCTCTAGCGCGCTTTCGAGCGCCTGGGCACCCGTGTATTGTCCCCGCAACGCGAGGAGGAAACATGGGACGTCTCGAGGGGAAAGCCGCCATCGTCACCGGCGCCGGCAGCGGCATCGGCCGCGCCAGCACGATTTTATTCGCGAAGGAAGGCGCGAAGGTGCTCGCGGTCGACCGCGACGAAGCCGGGCTCGAGCAGACGATCAAGGACGTCGCAAATGCCGGTCTCCAGGCCCTTTCTCAGCCGGCCGATGCGGGGCTAGAATCCGACGTGCGAGCCTACATCGACGAGGCGCTGCGCCGTTTCGGCAAGCTCGACGTCGTCTACGCCAACGCCGGCATCAGCGGCGGCCTCGTACCGCTGTTCGAGCAATCGGTCGAGCATTGGCAGGAAATCCTGCGCATCAATTTGATCGGGCCGTTTCTGGCGATCAAGCATGCCGCGCCGCACATGATCGCACAGAAGCAGGGCTCGATCGTGCTCACCGCATCCGTTGCGGGCCTACGCGCCAATGCCGGCGGCAATCCCTACAGCGCGAGCAAAGCCGGCGTGATCTCGCTTGCGCAGACCGCGGCGAATTCGCTGCTCGGCACCGGAGTGCGCGTCAACGCGGTGTGCCCTGGACTGATCGAAACAGGCATGACCAAGCCGATTTTCGACATGGCGCGCGAGCGCGGCACGCAGGACAAGATCGGCCAGCTCAATCCGCTGAGCCGCTACGGAATCCCACGCGAAATCGCCGCCATGGCTTTGTTCCTGGCGAGCGATGATGCGTCCTACGTCAACGGGCAGGCATTTGCGGTCGACGGGGGGTTATCCAGCACGCATCCCTTCACGCGGCCGCGGCGATAAACCAGCTCGAGCCAAGAATCCTCTCATCCTGAGAAGCGCCGGAAGCGCGTCTCGAAGGATGTACGCCCCTTCGAGACGCGTGCTTACGCACGCTCCTCAGGGTGAGGGTGCCGTCACCACGCGCCGGCGCCGACCTCGCCGCCGGTGAAGACCTTGCGCAATTCGTTCTTCATGATCTTGCCGTTGATGTTCCGCGGCAGCACTTCCGGCCAGAAGACGACGCGCGTCGGCACTTTGAACGCGGCGAGATGCTCGGCAACGAAAGCGCGGATTTCGTCTTCGGTCGCCTGCGCGCCCGGTGCAAGCGTCACGATCGCGCCCGGCTCTTCGCCGAGCGTGCGATGCGGGATCGCAACAAGCGCGGCGTCGACGACAGCGGGATGTTGGTACAGGACGTTTTCGACCTCGACGCAATAAATGTTTTCACCGCCACGGATCAGCATGTCCTTGGCGCGGTCGACAATGTAGCAGAAGCCTTCTTCGTCTACCCGCGCGACGTCGCCAGAGCGCAGCCAACCCCCTTCCACGAACGTTTCGGCGGTCGCTTCGGGCTTGCGCCAATATTCCTTCACCACGTTCGGACCCTTGGCCCAGAGCTCGCCGACTTCACCGGGCGGCAGCGTGCATCCGTCTTCCGAGACGATCTTCAATTCGCAGACCGGCAGTGGCGGCCCGCAGGAATCGGGACGATGCTGGTAATCCTCGGCCTGCACGTGCGTAAACGTTGAAGACGTCTCGGTCATGCCCCCGCCGGTGCCAGCACTCGCAAACGGGAAGACTGCTTTTATGCGTCGCACCAGCTCGCCTGCGGCCGGCGCGCCACCGTAAGAAATCGATTCGAGCGACGACAGATCGTATTGCTTCAGCGCTGGATGCTCGACGAGTTGCCACGCGATCGTCGGTACGCCACCGGCGCCGGTGCAGCGCTCGCGCTCGATCAATTGCATTGCCACTTCCGCGTTCCAGCGATGCATGAGCACGAGCTTAGCGCCGCCGGCCACTGCGACATTCGCAATCGCATGACATCCCGTGACATGAAAGAACGGCACGGAGACAAGCGAGGCCCTTTGCGGCGCGTTCGGATTGGGCGTCGGCACGGGCTCGCCGCGCCGGAGACACGAGCGCGCCAACGAGACCGGATGCGCGAGCAAAGAGGAGATCGAGTTGCGATGCGTGCCGAGCGCGCCTTTCGGGTGGCCCGTCGTGCCGGATGTGTAGAAAATCGTTGCGTCGTCGTCAGGCGCGAGCGGCACGTCCGGAACGGGATAGTCCGGAAGATCGACCCAGCGGTTGACCACGCCGACGACGCTTTCGAGCTTCGTCACATGCGGATGTGCGATGGGCTCGGCGGAGCGGCAAACGATGACGCGCTGAAGATCGGGCAGATTGTGCAGGTGCTCGGTGAGGCGCTCGTAACGCTCCGAATCGAGGAAAGCGATCTTGGCGCCAGAATCCTGCAGCGCATATTCGAGCTCCGGCCCGGTCCACCACGCATTGAGGGGTGTCGCGATCGCACCGACGAGGATCGCGCCGTAGAAGGCCGCCGGCCATTCCGGCAGATTGCGCATGGCGATCGCAACGCGATCGCCTTTTGTTACGCCTTCCTGCAGCAGCCGGTGCGCGATCGTAAGCGCGGCGCGCGCAAAACCTTCGAATGTGGTGCGGTCGTCCTGGTAAACGAGGAACGTTCTTGCCGCAAAAGCGGCGCGGCCGTTTAAGAGAATGTCGCGCAACGTCCTCGGTGCATTCTTCCACACGCGCGTCTTCACGCCGCGAATATCGATCTCTTCCCACTCGAACGGAGAGCCCGGCACATTCAGCCGCGCGTCGGCCTCGGCAAGCGACATCACCGGCCAGGCTTTTGCGGCAGCGTCCGACATTGTCGTCAGTATTGCTTCAGCCGCGCCAGGCGATCGGCGTGGAAATTGGTGTCGCCGAAAAGCTCTTCGGCGACACGGACGCGCTTCATGAACAGGCCGATGTCGATTTCGTCCGTCATGCCGATGCCGCCATGCATCTGCACGGCTTCCTGCACGGCGAGCGTCGCCGTCTTGCCGGCGCGCGCCTTGGCGATCGCCACGATGGGCTCGGCCTTTTCAGGTTTTTGATCGAGCTGCTGCAGTGCCTTCAGAACGGCGGCGCGGGTGATCTCGATCTCGCTGTAGAGATGCGCGGCGCGATGCTGCAGCGCCTGGAACTCGCCGATGGCGCGGCCGAACTGCTTGCGTTCTTTCAAATACGAGACGGTGCGGCCGAAGGCTTCCTCGCCGCAGCCGACGAGTTCCGCCGCAACCGCGCCGCGGCCAACGTTGAGCACACCTTCGAGCACCGGCCAGCCGCCATCCACTTCGCCGAGCACGGCGTCGGCATCGACCTGCACGTTGTCGAACGTGAGCCGCGCGGCGTTGTGGCTGTCGACCATAATAGTTCGCTCGATGTCGACGCCTTT
>Ga0164309_10001434_pt1 | contig 11639 bp, 10 predicted proteins | sample Whisoiple_247_MG_FD_109984 | JGI IMG/M metagenome (GOLD analysis project Ga0164309, IMG submission 109984) | Soil microbial communities amended with fresh organic matter from upstate New York, USA - Whitman soil sample_247_MG | ecosystem: Environmental > Terrestrial > Soil > Unclassified >... | reverse complement strand
GCGCGAAGCCCACGAACCATCTTCCACACCGGCGCCGAGAACGCTTCCTGCAGCGCCCTGCTGCTGAACGGCGCAGCCCACAGCCAGCATCACGGCAGCCAGACTCCCGGCCAGACCCAGGAAGAAACGCAAAAGAAAGCCCTCGGAGCTCACGCCTACGGAACGGGCAAGACTCCAGGAGAGGTACGTGACAATCGCCGCGAAGGCGGGCTAAGCCCGCCTTCGCCGCCACCGCTCTACGAAGCAGCGATACCGATGAAAGTCAGGCGCCGCAGGCGCGACTTTCGTCGGTGAGGTGGCTGATGGGACTCGAACCCACGACCACCTGGACCACAACCAGGGGCTCTACCAACTGAGCTACAGCCACCGTGCTCGAAGTCAGGATAGCGGTGCTTCGCCAAGATGCTGAACCGTCGATCGCCGCGAATGCCGGCTTTGCCGGCGTTCGCCGCTGCGGCTCGCCGACAGAAGAAGAAGCCGCGGGAAGTCATCATGGCGCGGCGAAGCCGCGGCGGACTTCCCGCGGCGATGCGCCTGGGAGGATTCGAACCTCCGACCCGCGGCTTAGAAGGCCGCCGCTCTGTCCACTGAGCTACAGGCGCCGGGGAAAGAGGGTATCGCGCACGGGGTCGAGCTCCTTGACACGACACATCGCGAGTGCTGGGCTCCGCGGCAAATCATCATGGCGACGCGAAAGCGCCGCCGGATTTGTCGCGGCCTCTAGCGCCTGACGCCGAAATCGGCGGTCACGATGGTGACCTCGCGTCCGCCGTACGTGCCGGATGCCGACGCGACGTGGACTGCCGAGAGGCCGATCTCTCGCCAGCGAGCGGTCAGCAGGATCTTGCGATGTTCGGGGCTGTTCAGCCACATGTTGAGCGCACCGACTGCGTTGACGTCCGGGGACGACCAAAGGAGGTTCTCCCCGACCGACCAGTAGTGCTTTCCGGAGATCGAGTAGTAGCGGGAGATGCGTTTGTCGAAGGACGTCCCGTTCGCAGAGTCGTGACTGAAGTAGCCGCGTTGCGCCATCTCGGCCGAGTGTTCGCGCGCGGCCGCTGCGAGCTTCGAGGAGAACCGCAGGGACGCAAGCTTGTGGTCGTGACGGAAGCCGTTGATGTTCGTGAGCACGCCCCGCTCGAGCGTGCTCAGGGTGCTTGCAGGCTGCTGTCTCGTCGCACCCGCGGGGGAGGCGACGGCACACAGTGCTATGACCGAGGCAACGAGGGCGAGACAACGAAAGGCGCGCTGGACCACCTTTGTGACATCGGCCTCTGTGTTGCGCGCTTAACGGACACACCATCCCTCGAACGAGGGAGTCGGCGTCAGGTGGCAGCTGCGGGGTCCGCAGCGCGGCGGTGCCGCAGCCAGTCTGCGAAGACCACCTGCAGCGAGCCGGCAACGGGGATCGCCGCAAGCGCCCCGAGGACACCCGCGAGCTCGGCGCCGATCAGGACGGAGATGAGGATGACGAGCGGCGAGAGCTGCACCGTGCGTCCGTAGACGATCGGCTGCAGCAGGTGGTTCTCGATCTGCTGGTAGACGATGAAGAACACGACGACCACGATCCCCGCAGGTATGGAATGGAGAAACGCGACGCCCCCGACGATGATTGCCGCGATGGTCGCGCCCGCCAGCGGAATCAGGTCGAGTATGGCCACGATCAGGCCGAGCGCCACGGCAAACGGCACACCCATGATGAGCAGCACGATCGTCGTCAGGCCACCGGCGATCAGGCTGATGAGGAGGTTGCCCGTCACATAGCCGCCAACGGTGCGGTAGATCTCGTGGCCGACCTTTCGCCAGCGGCGCCGCGGCTCGTCCGGCAACTGACGTAGGAACGACTCGACCCAGCCGGGGCCTTCGAGGAGCATGAAGAAGGTCATGAAGGCGATCGTCACGGTCGCCAACACGGCGTTGACGACTCCCTTCGCCACCGCCAACGCCGCACCTGAAACGCCGAAGAGCTTCGAGGTCCCGCCCTCTCTCAGGGCCTTCCTCGCCTTGTCGACGAGGTGATACTTCTCCTGCAAGAAGCCAAGCCGCCCGCGGCCCTTCGTCAGGTCATGGAGGTAGTCCGGCACCTTCCCTGCGAAGTCGTTCACCTGGTTGACGAGGGTCGGGATGAACAGGTAGGCGATCCCGACGATCGCGACGAGCGCGGCGAAGAAGACGATCGCCGCCGCGGCTCCGCGGCGATTGATGCGCCGTTCGAGCCGGTCGACGGCCGGGTTGAGCGCGAGCGCGAGAAAGAGCGCGATGAACACCCAGGAAAGAACGTGCCGCGCGATCCAGATGACCTCGAGGACGATCGCGGTCGCGATCAGAAGCCCGATGACACGAAAGATCGTTCTCGGGCGGAAATCGACGACGCGAAGAGTCGGGTCCGCCACGGCCGCAGCATCGCGATCAGGCCGGACGGTACAGTCCGACCTGATGCAGGCGACCATCCAGACGAATCACGGACCGATCCAGGTGGAGCTCTTCACGGACGACGCGCCGAAGACGGTCGCGAACTTCGTCAAGCTCGCGAACGACGGTTTCTACGACCGCATCATCTTCCACCGCGTCATTCCGGACTTCATGATCCAGGGCGGCGATCCGACCGGAACCGGGTCGGGCGGTCCGGGTTACTCCTTCGAGGACGAGTTCAACGACCACAAGGTAGAACGCGGTGCACTCGCGATGGCCAACGCCGGCCCGAACACGAACGGCAGCCAGTTCTTCATCGTCACGACCGACGCCGCCCCCTGGCTCGACGGCAAGCACACCGTCTTCGGCCGTGTGACCGAGGGCATGGACGTCGTCGACAAGATCTCCGAGCTTCCACGCGACGCGCGCGACAAGCCGCACGACGACGTCGTGATGGAGAGCGTCTCGGTCTCTGTCAGCTCCGAGTAACCGCGCCTCCTTCTGATCTAAGCGCCCGACCGGGCTCGAACCGGTGCCATGACCTTGGAAGGGTCAGGTGCTACCACTACACCACGGGCGCGTAGCTCGGCAGTAGCGTAGCGACGTGGATCCGCACTCGTGGTCGCTGCACTGGGACGTGCTCCTGGCGATCGGCGTCCTCGCTGGGGCGTACCTTTGGAGCCAGCGGCACTGGCCATCCGACACGATCCGGCGGGTCGCCTTCGACGTCGCGGTGATCCTGCTGCTGACGGTCTACATCACGCCGCTGCACACGATCGCGGTGCATTACCTCCTCTCGGTTCACCTGCTTCAGAACGTCGTGACGGCCGAATGGGCGCCCGGCCTCGTCGTGTTCGCGCTGCCGTCTTCATTCGCACGGGACGTGAGACGCTTCCGCGTCGTTCGCGTGCTCACGCACCCGCTCGTCGCGCTGCCGCTGTGGCTTGCGACGTACTTCGTCTGGCACGTGCCGCCGATCTACGACGCGGCGCTCGAGCGCTCCGGCTGGCTGCTCGATCTCGAGCATCTGACGTATTTCCTCGCCGGCGTGCTCATGTGGTGGCCGGTCGCGCACGGGCGCTACTCCGACGGTGTAAAGGCGCTGTACCTCTTCGCCGCGTTCGTGCTCGCTGCACCGCTCGGCCTGCTCCTCGCACTTCTCCCGCGGCCGATCTACGACTTCTACAAAGACGCGCCGCAGCTCTGGGGTCTGTCCGACAAGACGGACCAGGAGATCGCCGGCGTGACGATGGCCGTCGAGCAGGCGGTCGTCTTCTTCGCCGTGTTCGCGTACTTCCTCCTGCGCTTTCTGCGCACGGAGCACATCGCAGGCGTCTTCAGCGGAAGCCCGAGATAAGCGCACCGCCGCCGACGACGAGCGCAGCGGCGACTAGAAGCCGCGGGCCGATCCGTTCCGACTTGCGCAGGAGCACGATCGAGATGAGCACGGCGAAGAGGGACTCCGTGGCGACGAGCGGCGCGACGATCGTGACGCGCCCGCGGTCGAACGCGGAATAGAGACACGCGTAGCTGATCCCGTAGACGAGCCCCGAAGGGACGAAAGGGCGGGCCGCGCGGCGGACACGTCCGACCGCATCCGGTCTCGAGGCGACCACGATCGCGATCACGATCGTCGCCGACACGAGCGACGCCGTCGCGGCGACGAACCCGGGAACGTCGGTGCCACGCGCCGCCCAGCGAACGAGGTTGTCACGGACCGAGAAAAGCACCGCCGCGCTCAGGCCGAGGCCGATCCCGAGCGAAAGCAGCGAGGCAGGGCCGCCGCGCTCGCCGACGAGCAGCGTCCCGCCTGCGACGACGAGCAGCGTCCCGAAAACCAGTGCAACGTGCAGCGGCTCGCCGAGGATCGTCACCGCGATCGCCGCAGAGAGCACCGGCGAGATCCCGACGATGATTGCTGTGCGCGACGGGCCGATGACACCGACGGCGCGCGTGAACAGAATCTGGCTGATTCCCGGCGCAAAGAGCCCCGTGACGAAGAACGGCCACGCGTCCTTCCAGGCCACGTGGGCGAAGTCACCGGTGAGGAGCGCGAGCGTCGCGCAGATGACGCAGGCGATGACCGTGGTGACGAGCGACGCGGCCTCTGCATCGATACCGCGGGCGAGTGCGAATCGAATCGTGACGGCGAGCGCACCGAAGAAGAGCGCCGAGCTCGCGGCGAGAAGGACGACCAAGGTCGGGGCGGCCGGATTCGAACCGGCGACTTCTGCGTCCCAAACGCAGCACTCTAACCAGGCTGAGCTACGCCCCGCCGTGCGCAGACTACCTGTGTACGTTCGCGCGATGGTCCAGCGGCGCCCGGCGCTCGGGTACATCATGGTCGCGGTTGCCGCGACACTGTTCGCCGTCAACGGAACCGTGTCGAAGGTGATCCTCGGCTCCGGAATCGGATCCGGGGAGCTGACCGAGGTTCGCTGCGCCGGAGCGGTCGTCGGACTGGCGCTGATCGCGGCCGTCACGCGCCCGAGCTCGCTGCGGGCACGGCTCGGAGATCTTCCCCTGCTCGTCGCACTCGGGATTGCGCTCGCGCTCGTACAGTGGTCCTACTTCTTCGCGATCCACCGCCTCGACATCGGGATCGCTCTGCTGATCCAGTACGTCGCCCCGATCCTCGTCGCGCTCTGGGCGCGCTTCGTCTTCCACGAGCCCGTGCGCCGACGTATCTGGGCCGCGCTCGCGGTCTCGCTTGCCGGCCTCGCGCTGATCGTCGAGGTCTGGCACGGCGGCCGCCTGAGCGAGGCAGGCGTCGCGGCCTGCATCGTCGCCGCGGTCACCTACGCCGCCTACGTGCTGATCGCCGAACGCGGCGTTCGGCGGCGCGATCCGATCTCGCTCTCGGCCTGGGGCTTCCTCTTCGCGACGCTCTTCTGGACTCTCGCGGCGCCGTGGTGGAACTTCCCGGGTAGCCGCGTCGACGACGACGTCTCGCTGCTCGGAAACCTCGCCTCGAGCCACCTGCCGGTCTGGCTCCTGATGCTCTGGATGATCGTCCTCGGGACGATCGTCCCGTTCGCACTCGTCGTCGGGGCGCTCCGCCACATCTCGGCCACCAGAGCCGGAATCACCGCGATGCTCGAGCCCGTCGTCGCCATCGTGGTGGCCTGGGCGTGGCTCGGAGAGTCCCTGGCGCCGGTCCAGCTGTCCGGTGCCGTTCTTACCCTGATCGGGATCGGGCTCGCTCAGACCGCCCGGTAAAAAAGCCGCTCTGAGCGAATTCGATGTACCCCTTTTGGGGGAGGCGACCCCCGAAAGGCCGCTCTGTAGACTCCCGCGATGCTGAATAAGAGAAAGATTCTCGTTGCTTTTCTCGCACTTTCCGCCCTCCTGGGCTCGGCAGCGGGGGCCGGTGCCCGAAGCCTGTCCAGCCCTGAGGCCTCACTGCTCCAGACCATGAATTCGGTCCGGACGAGCCGGGGGCTGCCCCCGCTCCGCCTCGACGTCCGCCTCCTTCGGGCCGCCCGCGGCCATTCGGCGGACATGATGCACCGTCAGTACTTCGCCCACGGGGCGGTCGCCGCCCGGGTTCTCGCCCAGCGGGCCCGCGGCCCGGTCTACGGCGAGGACCTCGCGTGGGGCACGAGTGTCACCGCCCAGTGGGTCGTGGACAAGTGGCTTGCAAGTCCGAGGCACCGCGCCGTTATGCTCCGCCCCGGCTTTCGCCGGATCGGAATCGGCATCGCCTACGGGACGTTCGCCGGGCACGGTGGTGCTGCGGTCGTGACGGCCGACTTCGCCGGCCGCTAGAGAGAAGCTGAAGCTCAAGCGCGGAGGCCACTCTCGGAGGGGCCTCCTGGCGCTACTCGGATTCCATCAGCGTGCGGAGCTCTGACAGCTTCTCGGCGCGGAGATCGTCGCGCTCACCACGATCCAGACGGTCGAGCAGCGACTGCACGAGCGGGGCGAGCTCGAGCGGGTTGAAAGGCTTCGTGACGTAATCGACCCCGCCGATGTCGAGGCCGCGGGCACGATCGCGGAACTCGGCGCGAGCCGTGAGGAAGATGATCGGGATCCCGATCGTGCGCTCGTCTTCGAGCAATTGCTCGGCGACGCGCCACCCGTCGAGGCCGGGCATCATCACGTCGAGGAGGATCACGTCGGGGCCTTCGTCACGTGCCTTCTCGACGCCCGACGGCCCGTCGGCAGCCTCGATCACGGCCATGCCCTCCGCCTCGAGGTTCACGCGGCAGAGCAGGCGGATCGGCGCCTCGTCGTCGATTACGAGCACTTTGGTCATCTGGAGCCCTCTCGCTGGTCGCCGCCGCTATACCCCGACATTCGCGTCCTTACTCCCGCGCCGCCGGAAGTTCGAACGAGAAGCTCGACCCTTCCCCTTCGGTGGAGTCCACCCAGATGCGTCCGCCCATCGCCAGCACCAGCTCTTTCGCGATGAAGAGACCGAGCCCCGTGCCCGCGGCGCCGTCCCGCGCGGCCGACTCGGCGCGGTAGAACTTCCGGAAGATCCGGTCACGCTCGGCGGAGGGAATCCCGATTCCCTCATCCACGACTCGCACCTCCACCCGGTCGGCGTTTCGGCGAGCCCCGACGGTGACCGTCCCGCCGTCGGGCGAGTACCTCAGCGCGTTCTCGACGAGGATGTTGAACACCTGGCGCACCTTGTCGGGATCCGCCTCGGCAGCCAGCGGCTCCTCCGGAAGGTCGACCTCGAAGCGGTGTCCGTTCATCGCACCGCTCTCCTCCATGCTTGCAACCAGCTCGGAGACCACCGAGCCGAGGTCGATACGGCCGCGCTCGACCTGCAGGTCACCGGCATCCAGGCGCGCGATGTTGAGTAGCTGGTCGACGATCTCCGTGAGCCGTTCCGATTCGGAAGCGATGTAACCGAGGAAGATCCGGCGTTCTTCATCACCGAAAGGAACGTCCTGTCGCAAGAGAGTCTCAGCGAACCCGTAGATCGACGTGAGCGGCGTGCGCAACTCGTGTGAGACCGCCGCAACGAAATCCGACTTGACGTGCTCGACCATCCGGTCCGCGGAGATGTCGCGGAACGCGAAGATCCGGCCCGCGACCGCGCCGAGCGGATCGCGCATGACCGCCTCGCTCAACGACAGCCAGACTTCGTCGCCGCCGCGCGAGAGCGACACGAGCCGCTGTCCCGAGGTGCGCGTCTCCTCGTCCGGCGACTCGAGCTCGCGCTGCAGCACCTGCATCGTGGTGTGACCGATTGCCTCGGTCTGCGGTACACCGGTGATCTCCTCGGCGGCGGCGTTCCACAGCACGACGCAGCCGTCGCGGTCGACGGCGACGATCCCGTCCGCAATGTTCGCCAGGATGGCGACGCTTCGTTCCTTCTCGAGCGAGACGCTGGAATAGAGCTCTGCGTTCGCCAGCGCAGCCGACGTGTTTCCTGCCAGGGCGAGCAGGGCTTCGATCTCTTCCGGGCGCCAGTCGCGTGGTCGCCGCGCGTAGACGGACAGCACGCCGGCAAGCGTTCCTTTCGGACCGGAGAGCGGCACGCCCAGGTACGCCGCGTAGCCGGCGCTGAGAATCTCGTCTGTTCCCGCAACGCGGGCGTCGGCTGCGAGGTCGTCGAGCGCGAGCGGCGAGCGGGACTGGAAGACGTCGCCGGCGAGGCCCGCCGTTGCAGCCGCACGGGTGCCGATTGCCTCTTCGGCGCCTTTGCCCGAGGCAGCGCTGATCACCAGCTCGTCCTCCTCGAGTGTCCGCACGGCACAGGCGTCTGCCCCGAGCAGGGCCGGCGCCTGCTGCACAACCTCTTCGAGGACGGCGGCAGGGTCCAGCTCGGTGGCGAGAGCGCCGCCCGTGCGCGCGAGCTGCTGCGAGAGCGCCCTGGCCGTGCGCTCTGCTTCGAAGAGCTCACTCCGCTCCAGCGCCGCGGTCGCGGCATCGCCGAGCTGGCGAGCGAGCTCGAGATCCTCGTCCGTGAACTCGCGCTCCCCTGCAAAGAAGACGACGACGAGGGCAGAACGTTCGGCGCGCGGGCTCGCCGCCGGGACCGCAAGCAACGCGGCATATCCCACCTCCTGTGCCAACGCCTGCCACGATTGCTCGAAACGGTCGTCGCGCGTCACGTCCGGGGAAGCTAGGACGTGACGGTCGTCGGCGGCTGCCCTGAGGCAGTCCGCGGACTCTGGCAAGCCGTCCTGGAGCGCCTCCGCAAGTTTGGGCGGTAGGTCCGCTCCGGCCGCGAGCTCCATCGTCGCGCCCCGAGGCGTCAGTACGGCTGCGAACGCACCTTTGAGAGCCTCGGCCGCGGCCCGAGCCAGCGTGTCGAGCGTGTCCGAGAGGGAGAGCGACTCACCGAGGACCGCCGCGATCCGGAACAACGTCGTCTGCTGCAACAGACGAAGCTCGTTCTCGCGAAGGAGTTGGGCCACGCGAACCGACAGTCCGATTTCATGCGCCACCGCCTCAGTCAGCGCGATCTCGTCGTCAGTCCACCGTTGTGGCGTCGTTCGGTGGAGCGCCAGAACGCCGATGAGCTCGTCGAAGACGACGATCGGAACGGCGAGTGCAGCGCGTGTACCAATCGCGAGCAGCTTCTCGCGGGCACCGATCGACTGTTCCAGTTCGGGCGCGGTCGCGACATCTCCGACGGCGACTGTCTGGCGCTTCTTGACCGCGAGATTCGAGACCGCAAGCTGGTCCCGATCGTGGATCGCCTGCAGACCCTCGGCCTGCCATTGAGCCGTCGGACTCTCGCCACGAGCGCCGAGCCGGATGAAGCAGCGCTGGACCCGGAGCTCCTTCGCGGTCTCCTCGATCGCCACGCGCAACAGCTCGTCGACCGCAAGCTCCGAGCGGACGCGGGCAGAGATCCGCGCGATGAAGCGCTCACGTTCCAGCGCCTCCGCAAGGCCGGCGGAGCTCGAGTCGTCAGAGCTGCTCGCGCGAGCCCTATCCGGCGCCGGAGGCGTTTGCGAGACCTCGGCTCTCCGCCTGCTCGTGACGACCGAGACAAGGAAAGCCACGGCCAGTCCCACGAGGATCCCGAGGCTCAGCCAGGCCCAGACGGCCAGCGCCACATAGCCCGCAGCGATGACGAGCAAGGGCACCGCATCGGACCACAGAGCTTGGCTGGCTTGTGACACTGGGCGTCAGATTGTATGGAGCGGCCGAAGGGCAGTCGAGGGGCGCGCGAAACTTCGCTGAGCGGCCCTTTCCCTCGCGCGAGCCGCTTTCCTGCGGATTCCAAAGATGGGCCGTTCGGCCTATTGGAAAGGAGGTTTCGACCCGTTAGCCTCGATGCCACTGGGCGATGCGAACCGCGGTGCGTTCCTGGCCTTGCAGTCGCGGTGAGCACTAGGAGGAGGCCCGTCGCCACCGACCCCCCCGAGCGACGGGCTTCTTCCTGTTCTCAAGAGGTATAACCACCGGTCGAGCGGACGCGCTGCTACCGTGGCCGCCGGTTTGGTTCAGCGCGTTTTCGTTGCGTCACCCCGGGGTTACTGTGCGGGAGTAGAGCGTGCCGTCGAGACGGTGGAACACGCGCTTGCCCTCTACGGAGCGCCCGTCTACGTGCGCAAGCAGATCGTCCACAACGCCCATGTCGTCGACGACCTCGAACGGCGAGGTGCGATCTTCGTCGAGGACGAGACCGATGCCCCGGTCGGGGCGATCCTCGTCCTCTCCGCACACGGCGTGGCGCCCGCGGTGTTCGACCGTGCGTCTGCCAGACGCCAGACGACGATCGACGCCACTTGCCCGCTGGTGACGAAGGTGCACGTGCAGGCGCGCCGCTATGCGGCTGAAGGCCGGCGCATCGTGTTGATCGGCCACGCCGGCCACGAAGAGGTGGTCGGAACGATGGGCGAAGCGCCGGAGGCGATCTTGCTCGTCGAGAACGTCGAGGACGCGGAAGCGCTCGACCTTCCCGTCGACACGCCGCTCGCCTACATCACGCAGACGACCCTCTCGGTCGACGAGACGGCGGAAATCATCCAGGTGCTGAAGCGCCGCTTCCCGCAGATCCACGCTCCGCAGCGCGAGGACATCTGCTACGCCACCTCGAACCGTCAGTGGGCCGTCAAGGAAATGCTCGACCAGATCGAACTGCTGCTCGTGATCGGTTCGCGAAACTCGTCCAACTCGAATCGACTCGTCGAGGTTGCCATCGCCGCGGGAGTTGGCGCTTACCTGATCGAGGACGAGACCGGAATCGACGAGCTCTGGCTCGAAGACGTTCAGACGGTCGGACTGACCTCCGGCGCGTCCGCACCGGAACGCCTCGTCGTGCGCGTATGCGACTGGTTCCGTGAGCGTGGGGTGAGCGACATCAGCCCGTTCTCGTCGGCCTACGAGGATGTCGTCTTTCGACTGCCCGTCGAGCTGCGTCGTGCAGAGATATCTGCCGCGTGATCGGCTGCAGGAAGCGCGCGAGCCGCGCAGCCTCGGCCTGATCGAGCGAGACAGCGAGCGCGCGCATCGCGCCACCTTCGGACAGACTGCTTAGCGCATCCCTTCTGAAATCGGCTTAGCATCGGCCGATGCGCGAGGTCCCGGAGCGGATCGGGCGGTTGCCGGAGCAGTACTTCACTGCGTTGCTGGCCCGGGTGGCTGCCGCTGCTGCACAGGGAGGCGAGCCGCTCGTCGACCTCGGGCGCGGGAACCCCGAGATCGGGCCGCCGGCTCACGTCGTTCACGCCCTGACCGAGTGCGCCGAGCGCCACGACGTCCACGGCTACGCGCCCTTCGCCGGCCTGCCCGCGCTGAAGGAAGCGATCGCGACGCGCTACGGCGAGCTCTACGACGTGCACCTCGACCCGGCCCGGGAAGTCGCCGTCCTGCCCGGCACGAAGACGGGCTTGATGGAGTTTGCGCTCTGCGCAGTCGAGAACGGCGGCACGATCGTCCTGCCCGATCCGGGGTATCCCGATTACTTCTCCGCCGTGGCACTCGCGGGTGCGAAGGACATGCCGTTCTCCGGCTTCGACGTCGCCGCCGACGCGATGTACCTCAACTTCCCGTCGAATCCCACCGCAGCCGCCGTCCCGGACGGACTGTTCCAAGAGGCGATCGAATGGGCCGACCGGACGGGCGCGTGGATCCTCCACGACTTCGCCTACGGCGACCTCGTCTTCGACGGTCGGCGCCCGCAGAGCTTTCTCGCGGTCGAGGACGCGAAGCGCGTCGGCATCGAATTGTTCAGCATGTCGAAGACGTACGGGATGGCGGGTTGGAGACTCGGGTTCGCGCTCGGCAACGCAGAGCTCGTTCGCCGCATC
>Ga0164309_10001433_pt1 | contig 11654 bp, 6 predicted proteins | sample Whisoiple_247_MG_FD_109984 | JGI IMG/M metagenome (GOLD analysis project Ga0164309, IMG submission 109984) | Soil microbial communities amended with fresh organic matter from upstate New York, USA - Whitman soil sample_247_MG | ecosystem: Environmental > Terrestrial > Soil > Unclassified >... | reverse complement strand
TTCCCTGTGCCGTCGGCCGCGACCCGGAAGGTCATCGCCCTCGGCGACCTCTACGTCGGGGTCTCCCTCGGGATCATGGTCGACACCGTCGAGGTCCACAGCGAGCTCGAGGTATCGGCCGCAGGGTACGACGTCAACCTGACCCGGTTCGCCGGGACCGGCCAGCAGATCTTCCCCGGGATCAATTACGCGGATGTCGAGGTGACGGGGACCGTCTCGCTCGGCAACGACGTCACCGTGCCGGGGAACTTCACGGTGCGGGCCGCCGGCACCTTCGACCTGGGTGGCCACAAGCTCATCGTCGGGAAGTCGACCAGCATCGTCGAGGACGGCCTCCTCGTGATGAGCGCACCGGCCGACACCCTCAGCATCGCCGAGGGGATCACCTTCGACGGCCGGGACAGCGAAGGGTCGCTCACCGACGGCGTGATCGAGACCAACTACTTCACTCAGGTCAACACATCCAGCGATCGGTCGTTCAGGGCGTCGGGGAACCACCGTGTGGTGATGACCGGGATCGACCCGTTTGACAGCGGGAACCAGATCTTCATGAGCACCGGTGGGAGCGCGCAGTCCCGCTTCAACAAGCTCATCCTGGACAGCGGTGGTTCTCCCAACGCGCAGACGAACATCCATGGATACGTCGAGGTCCAGGACACCCTCGCGATCCTCCCCGGGTCGACGTTCGGGGTATACACCGGGACCCCCGGGGCCACCCTCCATGCGGCCGGGGCATTCGTGGTCCCGACGATGGTCCAGACCTTCGTCGACACCCTCGACCTGAGCGGGCCGGTCGACGTCGCCACCGGCGTCTTCAACGGCAACGTGGTGCGCTTCTCGGGCGTCGCACAGGCGATCCCGGACACGCAGAGCTACAACGTGATCGAGGTGACGGGGACCGCCACCCTCGAGACCAGCACCGCCGTGGTCTCGGCGAGCCGAGTGGACATCCTCGGCGGCGGCCGGCTCACCATCGGCAACGGGATGACGCTCAACACCACCCTGCTGAACACCGCCGACAGCGGGACCTTCGAGATGGCCGGCCCCGTCGCCCAGACGCACGTCTTCCAGGACGCCGTCTTCGCCGGCGGGTCCACCGCCGGGCTCCTCCGGCAGGGCTTCTTCACGATCGACGGTGACCTGACCCAGGACGCGACGAACTCCGACGCCTCCTTCGCCGTCGACTCGCAGATGTACACGGTCTTCACCAACCCCGCGGGGCAGTTCGTCACCTTCGCCACCCCGGGGAACGCCGGCTCGCACTTCGGGTTCGTGATCCTGCAGTCGGGCGCGTCCGTCACGATGGACGCCCCGGGGACCATCCCGGTGTGGGGGGAAATGCACATCAATAGCGAGGCCGTGCTCAGCGGCACCGCCGGGTACGATGTGTTCCAGAACATGACCTCGTCGTCGGGGAGCTCGGTCACCGCGCCGCTCTTCATCTTCCGCAACGGCTCGGCGCCCGACCCGACCTCCCCCTGGAACGTGGGTCGCACCGTCATCGCGACCCCCGACACGATGAACATCCCGCAGCTCACCTACGGCGGTGACCTGGAGATCTGGACCCTGGGGCGGTTCGTCTACCCGACGACCATCAACGGGAAGCTCAAGGTCGGCGGGAACGGGAGCGCCGCGTACGGGAGCTGGTCGGTGGCCACCGTCACGGCCAACGGCCTCGACATCGTCGACAACTCCCGGATCGGGATGACCAACACCGACGACTCGCTGATCGTCAACGGGACCGCGCACTTCGACGGCGGCTACCTCGCCGACCAGCTCACCGCCGGCACGATCATCTTCGGCGGAGACGTCGTCCAGGACTCCACCTTCCTCACCCAGTCGTTCGGTGCAAGCGCGACCCAGCTGGTGTTCACTCCCAATGTGACGCACAAGCTGAGCTTCGCCTCCCCCGACGACTCCCCCTGGCCGTACATGACGACGGGAGCGCTCGGCGGGGAACTCAACATCAACATCACCGGCCGCATCGTGGTCGGCGGCGGCGGGTTGAGCGGCAACGGGTTGCACATCGCCGGCGACACCCTCTTCAACAACGGCCCGCTCGACGCCGGCTCCTCCGGCCTCTACCTGAACATGGTGATGTACCAGGGGCCGGTGATGCCCCTGTTCACCAACGTGTCGGTCTGGAGCACCGCGACGACCCACTTCACTGTGGGAGGCCAGCTCCCGTACAACACCGACTTCAGCTTCGACACCCTCATCGTGAGCGACTCGGTGTTCGGGCAGCTGAGCCAGAGCCTCTCGGCGAGCTACGTCGAGGTCACCGGACCCGGGAACCCGCGCCACGTCGGCGACAACAGCGGGTACCTCTTCCTGGACGGCGGCGACGGGAACACCCAGCTCAACGTCCTCGGCGACGTGGTCGTCCGCGGGGCCGGCGCCGCGATCGCGAGCTACTCGGGGAACCTGATGGCCTCCGGGGATCTCATCGTCGACCAGGGCGCCTACCTCCGCTCGATGGGCTCCTTCGGCGGCGCGGACTGGAGCGTGGACGGGAACGTCACGTTCGACGGGGCCAGCACCCGCGACTCGCTGACCGCCGGCCACCTCAAGGTCGGGAAGGACTTCATCCAGAAGGGAACGACTTCCGGCGAGTCGTTCGCCGCCAACCCCGGGTTCGTCGTGGAGTTCGTCGGCGCCGGAAGCCACACGGTCGACTTCGAGACCCCGACCGCAGCGGGTGGCGGCGGGTCGTACTTCGGCTCCCTCGGCTTCGAGCCGGTCGATGACATCGTCATCAAGACCGGATCCGACCTCTTCGTGGAAGGGACCTTCACCACGGCCGGGTACACCAACCTGCTGCTCATGAACACCGCGCCGGTGCTCCGCACCCTCACCGCGCGTGAGGTGAGCATCCAGGGGGTCACCTTCGACCACCTCCAGTTCAACCTGGAGAATGTCACGACGCCGTCGACGGCGAACATCGACATCGTCAAGTTCCAGAACTTCCTCACCGACGAGGTCCAGTTCCGCGTCACCCTCCCCGGGCAGGCGGCCGGCGGGTACTCGTTCTCGAACTTCACCTTCAGGCAGCTCGACACCGGTGGCGGCGACAGCGGCCGCTACGTGGTCGCGACCGACATCGATAACGCCTTCCCGTTCCTCGGCGTCTCGATCGGGACCAATCAGGGTACAAGTGGCGAACTGGTGTACTACGAGGGTGTGGACGGGGCGACGGTCTCCCCCTTCTCCCCGTGATCCCGCTCACCTTGTGATGCCGGTCGCTTGACCGGAGCGGGATTCTCTTCTAATAAGAAGGGCGGCCACGGAGCCGCCCTTCTTCCTTTCCCGTCATCGAGCGACCGCGGGCCCCCCTGGGCCGAGTCGACGGCAACTATCTATGTCGTTGTCCCGTAAGCACTTAGCTGCTCTCCTGCTGGCACTCTCCCTCGGTTGTGTCGACCGGCCGATGGAGCCGAGCAGTCAGGGAGCGGCTCTCCGGCTGGTCCCGGTCCTCCCCGCCGGCTCCTCGATGGCGACTTTCAACCTCGTCGTCGACTCGGTGTACGTGGAGCTCTACGTCTACGACACCACCGGGTGCGTGGAGTGCGGCGTGGCGATCCCTCGTGCCGGCGGGATGTCACGATCGGCCGTGGCGGGACGGCTCGACACGCTGCTCCTCTCGGAGTCCTACTACTGGGACCCCGCGGACCAGACCCTGCCGCTCCGCTTCGAGCTCCCCGAGATCCCGCCGGGACACCTGATCGAGCTCTACATCGAGATGAGCTCGATGGGCCAGTCCCTCTTCTACGGGTACCAGGACATCGAACCGGTGTTGGGCACGGTGCGGATCCCGGCGATCGACCTCTATTACTACGGCCCGGGGTACCTCGCGGACTCGATCGCGATCACGCAGGGCGACACCATCGCCCAGGTGAACGACACCCTCACCTTCGACGCGGCGGCGTTCCAGGGGGGGATCCCCCTCGACACCGCCTACATCGGGTGGCGCACCACCGACTCGACCAAGGCGGTCATCAGCTATACGGGGCAGCTCATCGTCCGCCCGGCGCTGGCGGGGAGCAGCGTCGGCGTGATCGCGATGGTCCCCAACAGCGTGAGCGACACCGTCTTCGTGACGGTGCCAGCCACCGCCTCCGCGATCCAGAAGGCGAGCGGCGACGACCAGACGGCGCCGGCGCAGACCCTCCTCCCCGCCCCGATCCGCGTGCGGGTGCTCCGCTCTGGCGGGCTCCCCAACGCCGGAGTGTCGGTCCGCTTCCTCCCCCTCGGCTCCACGGGGACCACGGTCACCGATTCCATCGTCATCACCGACGCCCAGGGCTACGCCGAGACCGGCGTCGTCCTCGGCGCGATCGTGGGTGGGGTCGATGTGGAGGCGATGGTGGTGGCCAACACCTCGATCAAGACCTCGTTCCACGCCACCATCGGGAACGCGGTCTCCGCGCCGATCCTCTGGGTCAGCGACTCGTTCGGCGTGACCGCCAACCTCCGCCGGGTGCTCGCGAACGGGAACAACCGCGCGACGGTGATGCCGTTCTCCCCCTCGGGGATCCAGCAGTCGCTCCCCCGCTGGGCCCCGAACCGGGGAAGGATCGCGTACAGCGCCTCCAGCGGGAACTGGAACGGGATCTGGATCAGCAAGGCGGCGGGGGACAGCAGCGCCAACTACGTGACCGACATCAGCGCCTACCGGCCGCGGTACAGTCCGGACGGGAGCCACATCGCCTTCCAGTGCGGCAGCGGACCGGACGACGAGCAGAACGGCGGCGTCTGTGTCGGATCCGGTGTCACAGGGGCGATGAGCGGGCTCACCGGTGCCGGGGACGCCGGGTCGCGCGTCCTGCTCACCGATAAGGTGGTCAACCGCCCTGACGGTCCCGCCTCGTACGCCTGGAACCCGGTCGTCCCGGGACGGATCGCGATCGTCCGCGACTTCTACGACGAGGGGGGGACCGGGTACACCTCGAGCACGATCTACCGGATCGACCAGAGCGGGACCGGGGTCGCCATGCTGAGCCCCGCGATCATGGATGTCGGGAACGGTCCGCTCAAGATCGTGGGCCCGATGGACTGGTCCCCCGACGGGACGCGGATCGTCTTCTCCGCCCGCGACCCGAACAACAACGAGAGCTCGCTCTACCTCCTCACCATCGCCACCGCGGTGGTCACCCGGCTCACGACGGCGCCGCAGGGATCGTACGGCGACAACGGCGACCGCCTCCCGGTCTTCTCGCCGAACGGGTCCGAGGTCCTCTTCCTCCGGATCGACTACTCCGGGGACGGGATGGGGGCCGACTGGAACGTGATCAAGCTCAACAACCGTGCGGTCCGGCAGGTGGGGTACGAAGGGTCGAACTGGACCACCAGCGACCCGTACGCCCTCACCGCCGACTGGTCACCCGACGGCCAGACCCTCCTCCTCCCGGGAGCGGTGAACTTCAAGGGGGTCCTCTACCTCGTCCCGGCGAGCGTGAGCAGCAACGCCGCATACATCGCGGGACGGGTCCTGATCGGGGATGCGGACGGCTCCAACAGCCTGCAGGACCAGGTGGGGAGCTGGCGGCCGTAAGTAGTTGACAGTTGGACAGTTGGACAGGAAGCCAGTTGGACAGGAAGACAGAGGGGGCCAGCTCGAGTTGAGCGGCCCCCTCCGTTTTCCTCCGGAACATCTGTCTGCCTGTCTAACTGTCTACCTGTCCAACTGTCGCCCGAACGCCTTCATCGACCCCGAGTCCCCCGCCCGGCCCGCCGGCACGTCGACCTCGTCCAGTGCATTGGAGAACTCCGCCGCGTTGGCCCACCGCGCCTCGCGGCTCTTCTCGAGCGCCTTGAGGACGATCAGCGCCAGGTCGTGCGGGATCGCGGGGTTGAGGGTCCGCGGGTCGGGAGCGGCCTGCTCCACCTGCGCCAGGATCAGCATCGCCACGTTCGGCGCGTCGAAGACCACCCGCCCGGTGAGGCACTCGAAGATGACGGCCCCGGCGGCGTAGAGGTCGCTCCGCGCGTCGAGGTCGGCGGCCATGAGCTGCTCGGGGCTCATGTACTGCGGCGTCCCGACCACGCTCCCCACCGCCGTGAGCCCCTTGGAGTCCGAGGCCTGCTTCCCCTCCGCCAGCCGCGCGATCCCGAAGTCCATCACCTTCACCAACCCCGACGGCTCCACCACGATGTTCTGCGGCTTGATGTCGCGGTGGATCACCCCCATCTCGTGGGCGGCCTCGAGGGCGCGGAGGAGCTGCTTCCCGACGGTGAGCGCCACGCTCACCGGGAGCCTCCCCCGCTGGCGGAGGAGCTTCTCCAGGCTCGTCCCCTCGACGTACTCCATCGTGATGAAGAGCATCCCGTCGGATTCGCCGAGGTCGTAGTTCCGCACCACGTTGCGGTGCGCGATCTTCCGCGCGAGGCGGATCTCCTGCTTGAACCGCTCGATGCTGGAGACCTCCATCGCCTCCGGCTTCAGGGTCTTCACCGCGACCGCCTCCTGCAGCTCCCGGTCCCAGGCGCGGAAGACGACCCCCATCCCGCCGGCGCCGAGGACCTCCTTGATCTCGTACCGGTTGGCGAGGGTCTGCCCCGGCATCAGCGAGATCCCCAACGACGAGGGCCTCGGCGTCGCCGCGGTGCCGCTCCCGCTCGTCACGAGCCGGAGGTCGCCGGGGGTCATTTGTACGGTGCTCCCCTGTCCCCCGCCCAGGAGGTTCACCAGGTCCTGCTTCTCCTTCAGCTCCCCGACCATCCGCCGGAACGCCTCGGCGAGTTCACCTATCTCGTCGCGGGAGCCGATGACGATCTCGCCGGAGAGTTTCCCGTCCCGCACATCGCGGGTGGCCTGGAGGAGTGCGTTGACCGGGCCGGTGACGGTCCGCGCGATGAGCACCGAGCTCAGGAGCGCGATGACCAACCCCACCAGGAACGCCGTCGGAAATGAGGAGCGGAGGGCGGTGAACGCCGCGAGCTCGGTCCCGCGGTCGCGGAGCCCCACATAGCCGCCGAGGGGCTCACCCGCGGCCGACATCAGCGCCCCACCGACCCCGGACCAGACATGGCCGGCGACCGTGAGCTCCACCTGCGAGGAGTCTCCCATCATCGAATCGGCCCCGATCCCGGCGAGCGACGGCGCGAGATCGATGGAGTCGGGGAGGGTGCTCACCGAGAGCACCGGACGCCCCGTGGAATCGAGCGAGTAGAAGACGATCTCCGAGCTCGTCTGCCGCTTGAGTTCCTCGGCGAATGCCGAGTCGATCGCGAAGGCGGCCACGGTGAGCCCGATGACCCGTCCCCCGACGATCACCGGGACCCCGACCGCCTGGAAGGGGCGGTCTACCCCGTCCTCGCCGGGCTCGAACCAGAGTCCGCGGGTCGTGTCCCCTTCGAGCGCGAGCGCGACCAGGGAACCATCGCCGAGGGAATCGGGAGGGGCGGCCGGATCGAGGGTCGAAGCCCGCTGGATCCCGTCGGCGTCGGTGATGAGCACCCACGCGGCGCCCGTTGCCTCCTGATGCTCTCCGGCCTGGTCGTTCAGGTTGGCCTGCCTCCCTCCCTGCAGGTCCGCCTGGATGCGGCTCGAGATCGGACTCTGCCGGTTGAGGATCGCCAGCTCCTTCGCCACCTCGTTATACCGCCCGTCGATCCTGGCCTGGATGTTGGACCGGGTGGCGGTGAGCGCCCGGTGGATCGACTGGTCGGCCGCGGCGTCGGCCTTGGTCTTGGTGAGGAAGAGCGCCCCACCCAGCGCCACCACGACGACCAGCGCCGAAGCGACGAAGACCTTGACCCCGATCCGGTTGAGGGCGTCGAGCATCAGTAGCGCCGTCCCGTCCGGGCGTAGGGACGCCCGAACTTGTTGAGGTGTTCCCGCTGCACGTAGCCGCGGGCGTCGAGCTCCAGCGCCGGGAGTTCGAGCCCGGTCGCGGTGACGGTCACGGTCTGCGTCGCTTCCTGCGCCCGCTCATGCCAGGTGTGGAGGACGTACTCTCCCGCGGGGACGCTCGGGATCGTGAAGCTCCCGTCCGCCAGCGGCTGCGCGAACCAGGGGGTGTTCCGCACCACCACCACCGCCCCCATCGTCGAGTGGACGTTGCAGAAGACGTTCACGACCCCCGGGGTGGTGAACTGGGTGCTCTTCCCGTCCCCCCGCTCGTAGAGCCCGAGGTCGAAGGAGTTCCCCTCGGTGCGGGAGAAGACGTTGTGGTTGAACCCGTCCCGGTTGGGGAACCGGACCGTCGACCCGACCGTGACCACCGCGACGTGCGGCGAGAAGGTCCGCTTCTCGGTGGTGGTCGTGATATTAGAAACAGCAACCGCCGGGGGGGCGCCCCGCACCGGGGTCAGCCAGATCACCGCCTGCTGCACGTCGGTCGCCGTCTGTCCGCCGCGGTCGATGACCTTGAGGCGCCCCGAGACGCTTCCCAAGGGGGCCGGGGAGGCCCCTCCGGGGGCGATGGCGAGGGCGGCGCCGAGGGCCCCGGCGGCGAGTACATTGGCAATGGAAGGCATTTGCATAAATTAGCCTTTGCCCCCACCCCCGTCCAACGCAGAAGGAGGCTCCCTCGTGAGCCACGTCACACGCCGAGCCGCCGTGCTCCTGGCGCTCGCGACGGCCCTCTGGGCCATCCCCGCGACCGCCCAGGAGACCAAGACCGCCGCGTGGGAGTTCGGGATCCACGGGATCCTCCTGATGAACGGGTTCTACAACGACGCGGAGGTCAACAACTCCGACGTCCCCAGCCAGGCGATCCCCCCCAATGGCACCGTCCCCCAGAGTTCGATGGGGGCCGCGGTCCGACAGACGCGGGTGACGGGATCGGCCGACCTCGCCGGATTCGCCGGGGGGGACCTCCACGGCGAGCTCGACGTCGACTTCTTCGGGGGACAGCTCGGGAACGGCCGCACCTCCCCGCTGCTCCGGATCCGGCGGGTGATCGGTGAGCTCCGGTGGGACCGCGTGTCGATCCTGGTAGGCCAGGAGGGGCCACTCGTCGCCGACGTGAACCCGTTCAGCCTCGCCACCCTCGGCGTCCCGGGCTTCGCCGCGGCCGGCAATCTCTGGCTCTGGCTCCCGCAGATCCGCGCCGGCTTCGACTTCAACGGCGGGGACGGCGTCCGGGTCGGGATCGACGCCGCGGCCCTCGCGCCGAACTCCGAGGGGGGGGCGGGGACCTTCTCCACCACGCCCAACAACGCGGAGCGGAGCGGACGCCCGATGGTGGAGTCGCGCCTGCGGATCCGCTGGGGCGGCGGCGGCGAGATCGGGGGCGGCGGCCACCTCGCCTGGATCGTGACACCCGCCAATGAACTGGTCGAGAGCAACGCCATCGTCGTGACCGGGATCATCCCGCTGGGCCACGCCCTCGACCTCCGCGGCGAGTGGTTCACCGGGCAGGCGCTCGGCACGCTCGGCGGCGGCGGGATCGGGCAGAACCTCGATGCCAGCGGACAGCCGCTCAAGACCACGGGGGGGTGGGGTGCGATCACCCTCCGGCCCAGCGCGCACTGGGAGATCGGCGGGGGGTACGGCTACGACAACCCCGAAGAGACTGCCGCCGACACCGCGACCACTTTCAAGCAGATGAACTCGCAGTACAACGCCCGCCTGCAGTGGCGCGCGATGCCGGTCGTGGTCGCGTTCGAATACCGCCACTTCTCGACCTTCTGGGCCGGCGGGATCGGCGAGAAGACGGCGACCCATCTGAACCTGGCGATGGGGCTGGAGTTCTAGCGGCAGCCATCGCTATCGCAGGAAGGGCCCGGGGCGGCGATCGCTCCGGGCCCTTCTTCCCTCAGTGATCCTCGATCGAGGGCCGCGCCTCCCGGCGCGGCCGTTGAACGGGACTATTCTCCTGCGAAAGGTCGCCCCGGAGGGGCGACCCTCGACCACATATCCGGGATGATCGCGTGACATTGCGCGACCCGACGTCCGACCGCTCAGTGCATCCGATACGGCGCGATCGGGTGCGCGATCCCGAACATGAACTCGAACTCCCGGTCGTCACCCGTGAGGGCGCGCCCCACCTGGATGAACGGGGCGATGTCGTGGATCGGGCCGCGATAGGCGACCTGCGCCTGGGCCCAGGGGGTGAAGCCATTCCCGTCCTGGTCGCGGGCGCTGATCATCCCGGCGCCGATGCTCCCGTAGAAGCGCTTCCGCTGGTCGAACGGCTCGTATTGCGCCACCAACGAGATCGTCGGGGTCGACTGCGTGAGCTCAGGGATCCAGAGCATGTCCGCGCTCACCGCGATGTGCCGGATCCCCAGTCCGAACTGGGAGTGGAGGCGGACGGCGAACTCGGAGATGTCGTCGGGTTCGGCACTCACCTGGTAGAGCGCGAAGTTGATGTCGATCGCCGGGGCGCAGAGCCAGCACCCCACCGGCTCGCGCCGGGTCCAGAAGGTCACACCGTGCGGGAATTCTTCCCCGAAGGTCGAGGCGCCGTCGTCCCCTTCCGCCATCGCGTGGTCCTGGGCGGTGAGGACCGAAGGACCCCACACGAGCGCGAAGCGCGAGTCGGGCCCGAGGGAGACTCCGGGGAGCGCCGCAAATGCAACGGTGGCGAATGTGGCGATGAGCGTGCGACGAAGCGTGGACATCAAATCTCCTTGGGAAATGGCGTCCAGAATGATACCCCGGAGGTGACGGAGCGAGTGTGACAAGAGTTGTACAGCATGGGCATGCTCAACGAGGGCCCTTGTCAGAGGTCGCCGTGAGCACCGGTCGGATCGCTTGCCAGACATTGTCCGCCACCCGCTCGTGCCCCTTCGGGGTCGGATGGATCCCGTCGGCCTGGTTCAGCGAATCGACCCCGGCGACCCCGTTCAGTAGGAACGGGACCAGCGTCACCCCGTTCGCGGCGGCGAGCTCAGGGTAAATGCTGTGGAATCGGGTCACGTAGCGTCGCCCGAGGTTCGGCATCGCCTCCATCTGCACGAGGACGATCCGCGTCGTGCTGTCGCGCGCGCGGATGCGGTCGATGATCCCCTGGATGTTCGCCTTGGTCGAATCGGGGTCCTGTCCGCGGAGCCCGTCGTTGGCGCCGGTCTCGATCACCAGCACCCGGGGAGGGGCCTGCAGGATCCACCCGAGGCGCGCGAGCGCCCCGGCTGAGGTCTCGCCGCTGTTGCCGCGGTTCTGGACCTCGAAGGAGAGTCCGGCGGAGTCGATCTTGGCCTGGATGAGCGCCGGATAGGCCTGGTCGGGGTCGACGCCGAGGCCGGCGGTGAGGGAGGTGCCGAGGAAGACGACGGACGGGCGCGTGGGCGCTTGGGCGCTGGTGTCCGCGGGGGCGACCGCCGTGCTGTCCCGTGGGGGATCCGATTGGCCCCCGCAGGCGACCACCAAGAGCAGCGTGAACGCTGCGGCAACGGTCGACAGTCTAGATTCCATCCCTATGCTCCGAGCCGACGCTCTCTCCAAGACCTACGATTCCGGCGGCCGTGTCCTCACGGTGCTGAAGGATATCACCTTCACCCTCGAGCCCGGAGGGTTCCTCGCGATCGTGGGACCTTCCGGGAGCGGGAAGACCACCCTCCTCGGTCTCCTCGCCGGCCTCGACCGCCCCTCCTCCGGCACCGTCCACCTCGACGGCCACGACCTCGGCACCATGAGCGAGGACGCCCGCGCGCAGCTGCGCGGTGAGAAGGTCGGGTTCGTCTTCCAGTCGTTCCAGCTCATCCCG
>Ga0164309_10001432_pt1 | contig 11655 bp, 13 predicted proteins | sample Whisoiple_247_MG_FD_109984 | JGI IMG/M metagenome (GOLD analysis project Ga0164309, IMG submission 109984) | Soil microbial communities amended with fresh organic matter from upstate New York, USA - Whitman soil sample_247_MG | ecosystem: Environmental > Terrestrial > Soil > Unclassified >... | reverse complement strand
CGTGCGGAACGAGCCATCGGGTCCGGCGATCATGCCGGTCAGCGGGCGCCCGTCGAATCTGACGAGCGCGTCCGCGATCGGAGTCGGCGTTGCGGCGTTCTTTTCCAGCACCAGACCTTCGATCACGTTCTCGCGCGTCGCGACTACGGCCGGGGCAGCCACGGGAACGCGCTGAATCACCGGCTTGGGAGTTACCGTGTCGATCGCGTAGCCCACGGCAAAGTAGAAATTCCACGGCAATTCCGGGGCGATTTCTTCCACGAACTTGGAGGTCGCTCCGGTGCCCACGTCGAACGCGGCCAGCAATGACAGCCCGTGATCTTGCCAGGGGAAGACGCGCGCGCCGACCGTGAAGCGCGAAGGCGTGGTGGACATGCCTTGATTCAAGCCCAAGCACAGGTCGCCGTTGGCTGCCGCCTTGTTCACCGAACAGGTATAGTTCTGGCGATTGACCGGCACGTCGATCGACCACTCCACGAACGGTCGCACGAATTCGTGCACGTACTCGGCGGCGAAGCCCATCTGGAAAAAGTCGACGCGGTTGATGTCGAGCCCGAAGCGCTCGACGCGCGAAATCGGCCCACCGCGTCCCTGGGGAGGCGGAGTGCTTTCCACGGTGCTGACGATCTTACCCGAGTTGTCGAAGAAGTAGCCGAGGTTCGCGTGAAAGCGCAGGGGAATGCGATCGGCGACCTTCGACCGATTGTTCAGATCGGCGGTGGCCAACGCGCGCAGCGCGAAGCTGGTGCTCGCGCCATCCAAACCAACGCCACCGGTGCCGTTGAGCAACCACAGCTCTGCCTCACCACCGAACGTGAAGATCCCGTCCGGTGTGTGCGGCATGAAGCCCTTCACGCCCAAGTTGGTATCGCCGAGCACCTGCAGCAGCTGCGGGCGGCCGCGGCTATCGCTCGTGGCGTGATTGTGGAAGCCGGCATACGCCTCCAAAAAAGGCAATACGGTGACGGACAGCCCTAGGTGCGCGCCCGCGCGCGTCACGTCATCTTCCGTCGTGGGAGTGGCGGGATCGTTCGCGAATGTCGGGCAGGGCGAGCTGCTGTTACACAAGAAGCCGGTGCCCGCGTAGTACGAGCCGGTTGCGACGAAGCGGAACGTGCCTGGGGCGCCCGCGCCGGCCTCACTCACGTGCAGCAAGCCGGTGGAACCGCTCAGCGTGCTGCCGAGATGCAAAGATTCGGCACGCCAGCGTCGTTCGAGTTCGATCGCGTCCGCGCTGTCAGCATCGCCCTTGGCATCGACGTCGTAGTCGCCACCGGTTGCAACGTTCGCGCTGACAGATGCTGACGCACCTGCGTCTGCAGCGGGCGCCGGGGCTGCGGCTGCGGCTGGAGGGGCGGGCTCCGCGGCAGCGGGCGCTACCGGTGCCGGTGCTGGCGCTGGTGCCGGTGCTGGCGCTGGTGCTGGTGCTGGTGCTGGTGCACCCGCCTGTGCATGCAGGCTCGAAGCCAGAAAGAGGGAACCCAAGAGCGATACAGAAGCTAGTCCAACCCGTTTCATCATTCCTCGTTCCCTGAGCGCCGAGCGCAGACTCGTCGCGCCATAGTTAACATGTTTTTTGTGCCATTGGGCCCGTGCGCGCGGCTCTGCCGTGTGTCCGTTGATTGCGACCGACCCCAGACGGGCTCGGCAGCGATTGTCACCGCACGGGCCCTTGCCAAGTCAGGCGCGCCAGCGCGGCGGCCGATTTGACGGGTCACCAGCCGCCGGTTGGCCCCCGCCCCGGCATGCCCCGGCCACGCTGTGGGTCGAGCGCGGACGAGGGAGCCCGTCGCGGGCTGACCACACCGCTTTCGTCGCTCCGCCCTCCCGAGCCTTTTGCTCCCGCGCGCCACCACCACTACCCTTGGTACCGTGAGCACTCTGATTCGCGTGACCGGACTCCGCAAGGAGTTTCGCCAGGGCTTCCTCATGCGCCGGGTGTTGGCGGTGAAGGGCGTCTCTTTCGACGTGGAAAGTGGCGAAATTTTCGGCTTTCTCGGTCCGAACGGCGCGGGCAAGACGACCACCATCAAGATGCTCACGGGCTTGATCTCCGCGACGGGGGGCGAGGCGACTCTGTTCGGCGACCCGGTGCCGAGTCCGCGCGCGCTGGCTCGCGTTGGATTTTTGCCGGAAAACCCTTACGTATATCCTTACCTAACCCCGACCGAGTTCGTCGAACTGTGCGCGCGGCTCTCGGGTCTCTCGGCGCGCGCAGCGCGCGCTCGCACACGTCAGGTGCTCGATCAGGTGGGGGTGCTGTACGCGGCCGACCGCCCTGTTCGCCGCTTATCGAAGGGCATGCTCCAGCGCACCGGGCTAGCGGCCGCGTTGGTGTCGGATCCGGAGCTCTTGATCCTGGATGAGCCGATGAGCGGGCTCGATCCGGTCGGCCGCAAAGAGGTGCGGGATCTGATTTTGAACGAGCGCAAGAGCGGCCGCACCATCTTCTTTTCGACCCACATCCTGAGCGACGTCGAGGCAATGTGTGATCGCGTGGCAATCTTACGCCGTGGGGAAGTCGTGGTCAGTGGAAGACTCGGCGACTTGCTGCGCAAGGACGTGCGGCGTACGGACGTGGCCGTACTCGGCGCGAGCGATGAGTTCGCCGCCGAATGCGAGGCGCTGGGCTGCAAAGGACAGCGCTTGGGCGCACGACTGGTGCTCGCGGTCGAAGGCGAAGTAAACGTGGCGGTGGTCCTGAAGCGCGCACTCGAACTCGGGTTCTCCGTCTCCGAGGTCACGCCGCGTCACGAGACGTTGGAAGATCTGTTCGTGCGCGAAGCGATCGAAACCTGAGCGATAGTCCCGGGGGGCAGGCTCTATCAGAGGGCTGAGTACTCATCGCATTTCGCCCTCGAAAAGACCGCTTCTGCGATTCGTCGCGGAGCACGGCCGCTGCGCGAAAAGAGTACTGTGCTTGCACAGTATCTTTCGACCGACGAAGACCCTCGTCGGGAACGTCGGAGTGAATCGAAGTGGAAGAGAGAGCGCCTCGAGGGGCCGCCACGAGAGCTACGCGCCGCCCTGCGGCTTTCCGCGCCCGCTTACCCAAAAATGCCAGGGAGCAATAGCAAGAGAGTGTGATGAACGGGGAGTATCAGAAGGAGCCGTGCCCCGGTCCGTTGTTGACCGCGGTGCACACACCCATGCTGCCGGAGCCGGACGCTCTGCACTCCGCGTCGGTCACCAACTTGCACGCTTGCGCGGTGCACACCGCTTTACAGTTCTTGGTGTCGATCTTCCTCAGCGTCGCCAAGTAGGCTTTGGTCTCCGCGGAGTCACTTCGGCGCACGGGTACTTCGCAGTTGCAGATCGTCTTGACCGTATCGATGCACTGCAGCGAACTCGCTGACAGGCTGCACGCTTGTGCGGCTTCGAGCTGTTGATTCGCTTGCGCGAACAAGTCGTCGCAGGTCGGCTCGTCGCTCTTTCCGCCGCTTCCGGCTTGAGCTCCGCCGTGGCCTGCAGCTGCACCACTGCCCCCCGCGCCTCCGCGACCTGCGGCGCCGCTAGCCCCGCTCACGCCGCCACGACCGCCAGAACTCGCCCCGGCGCTGCTCGCGCCACCGCCACTCCTGCCGGCTTCCTCTTCGCCCGCGCTGCCGTCGCCTGCTGCGCCAACGCCGCCGGCGACGCCAACGTTGGCCGCGTTGCTCGAGTTGGCTGCGTTGCCCGAGCCGCCCGAGTTCGAGGGAGAGCCCGCTGCGTGCGACGATGCGCCGCCGTGACTCGCGCCGCCCTGACTTGCCCCGCCTCTGTCGACGTCACTGAAGAAACCGCTCTCCGCACCGCCGCACGCGCTCAGCGCGATCACCGTGAGAGCGGGCAGCCAAAGGCAAATCCGGCGAGCCATGCGCGATGGTAGCATCAACGAGCGCCGCGCTTGGCGGCAACTGCACGCAGAGTCGCTAAATCAGCCGCCGTCAGTTCGCGGGTCACGAGCAAAATCAGCACATACGCGAGCGCGACCAAGCCGGCATACACAGGGGTTACAATTTTGCCGGCATGGGGCAGGAATCGACCCAGCGTCACCGCGACGCCAACGCCCGACAAAACGCGTAACAGGGTGAGTGGTCGCGCCACCGTGCCCGCGGCTCGATACACGAAAAACGCGGCCGACAGTGTTGCGACGAACAGCCCCGCGGCGGTCGCCTGCGCCGTGTAAAGCAACAAGTGCTCGCCAAAAGGCGCTCCGCGCACACGCAGATAACAAAGCGCAACGACCAAGGCGACAGCCACCGCAGTGACGATCACCGTTTCACGCTCGTGCTTCAAACTGTTGAGCACGGTCGTGAGCACCCCGAAGATCGCAAAGCCACCAAAGCCGATCGCGAGTAATTCGAGCGAAGTGCCACCGAGCGCAGCGGCTTCCGCGCCAAACACCAAATACAGCAGGCGATCGCTGAGCCCGGCGGTCACGCTGACCATCAATCCGGCCAGCACCAAGGCCAACCGCATGCCTGTGCCCACGTAGCGTGCGACCGCGTCGCGATCGCCGTTTCGCGCAGCGGTCGCCAGCATCGGAAACAAGATGAAGGTGACCGCGATCAACAATTGGTACGGCAAGAACGAAAACAGCTGCGTCGCGCGATACGCGCCGACCAATGGGTCCGCCGCCGCGGGTGGCAAACCTTGAGCCGCCGCGGCCTGCGAGGCAAAGCGGCGCAGTAGGGTAAGGTCCGCCTGGAGCAGTAGATTGAACAGCACTTGTCCGAGCAAAACGGGCAGCGCAAAAACGACGTGCTCGCGCATGCTGACCGAAGATGCGCCGCGTCGACCGATACCCACCAAGAACAGCGCCACCAGCAAAATCAGCGACGCGCCAGCCACGAAGCCAACCGTCGCGCCCTCCACCGCCATGTCGAAACGCGCAAACGCGAAGGCCCCTGCGATCAACCCTGCCGTTCGCAACGTTCCGGCGATCACGTCGAGCGTCGCCTGAGCGACGAACTTGCGCTGGCCGTTGAGCACGCCAATCAGCGGCGTATACAAGCCGTAGAGCAGCATCACTCCACTCAAAATGCGGAGGGGCCCTATGACATGGTGCGCGCCCACCGAGTCGGCTATCATCGGCGAAAGCAAGAAGAAGCCGCCCGCGAGCAACACCGCAAACACCGCGTGTATGCTGAACACCCGGCGTATCGTGCCCGGCTGAGCCTCCGGCGCAGCCTGAGCAACCGCGCGGCTCACGCTTTGAATCGAAGTGGTGGTCACCGGATTGTAGGTGATGCCAGCGATCGACAGCGCGCTTGCCAAGGCGCCATAGCCGTCGAGGCCCAGCAGGCGTGGCAACGCGATCTGCTGCACGAGCCCGACGAAGATGAAATAGACCTTGGCAAACGCGACCGCGAGGCCACCGCGACCCGCCGCCCGCGTCACGTCGTTGGCAGACTGCTGAGCCGCCGCTTGCGCCGAAGGCTCATCCGCCAAAGCCTTGGTCGTTGCCGAAATCTCGGATCCAGACGTCGTCACTCCCGCGCTATGGCATCCGGCCCGCGGCTCCGTCAACGCCAGAAGGCCCAAAGCGCGTCGATCATTCGTCCCGATAGGTCGAGCGAGCGGACCAAACCGAGGCACTTGCGATGGGCGAGCGGCCGGGCCCCGACAAAAATGTCAAAATAATCGGCAAAATCCTGGGCAATCAGCGGCGCGATGCCGATCACGAACGGATCTGCTTGACCTTCAAACTTCGGTGACTAATGTCTCGCGTCCTCACACGTATTCCGACTTAGCTCAGTTGGTAGAGCAGGCGGCTGTTAACCGCCGGGTCCAAGGTTCGAGTCCTTGAGTCGGAGCAACGAAGAGCCTCGAGGCAAATGCCTCGGGGCCTTGGTGTTTTCCGATCACGGGCTTTCTTTGACAGGGAACGCTCGAACGACTTCCTCCAGCGCTGCGAGCAACGCTGGCAATTCGGTCTGGTCGAAGGTGAGCTCGAAGCGAAGAGTGTTACCAACGCCAGGCTGATCACGCGCCTCGCATTTGGCCAGAAAGTGGCCGCGCTTGTCGCCCTGAATGTCAACGCGAAGCCACTGCTCCATCGTCTCGAAGGTTGCGGATCCGTTGAGCGCGGCGTGAAGCGTCGCGAGCTGATCCCTGAACGAGGCAAGCTCATCGGTGCGCAGGAGGGCCTCGTACTCGCCGCGAAACGCACCCGCGCGGATCTGGATCGTCGCATACACCCAGTTACTGTCCCAGTAGTCGGATGCTTCGGGAAATTAGCGCCGCGTCACGTGTATCGAGAGCTGCTCGGAGCTCTCGGCACCGATCACGATGGCGCGGGCGGACGGTGATGCTGGGTTCATCGCCGCAAGGCCTCGACAAACTCTTCGATGGACATGCCGGCGTCGCGAATGAGTGCACGCAGGAGTCCGGTCTTCAGTTCACCATGGTCCGGCACGGTGAGTGGCAGGCGGGCATTGGTCGGATGCCGTAGTCGCAAGTGGCTGCCTCGTTGTCGCACGATCTGGTAGCCGAGGGAGGCGAACGCGCGAGCCGCTTCTCGCCCCGATACGCGCGGGAGCGCCGGCAACGAACGCTACGCTCCGACCGCCACGCGGTGTACGAGCTCGCCGGCAGGATCTGGGATCGCGTCGCCCCGCTCGCGCATGTCCTCGATGGTCAGCATGATGGCTTCGCGTGCGTTGGACAGCGCCTCTTCCGCGGTCTCGCCTTGGCTGTAGCAGCCGGGGAAGGCGGGCACGACGGCGACATAGCCGCCTTCAGGATCGGGCTCGAGGACCACGTGGTAGCCGGTCTGTTCCACACTTTGAGTCTATCCTGCCCGTTGACGAGCGGCCATGGTCGCGGCCAACCGGTTCAAGATTTGCGTCACACGAGCCCGGGAAATGCCCTCGCGCCGAGCGATTGCGGCTCGAGAGGCGACCTCGCCGGTCTCCAGTTGGCGCGTCCATTCGAGGGCGCGCTGCAGCGGCTCGTGCCGATCACGGGACATACCCCGAATCCGTGGTTTTCTTGCGGCAGCGAAATCTACGACGACGCACGATGCAAAGTTCTTACTTGAGGAGCTGTTGGGGAGCAAAAAATCTCGCAAGCGTTCGGGTTCGGTGATCACCAACCCGCGACGGAAGTGAGAACTTGGCGTGATGCTCGACGTGGCCGGAATCTGCGCGCTGACGCGCAGGCTACCGGCGACGACCAGGGACCGCTATATCCCATCGTGCTCGTCGCGGGGTGCAATGACTAAACGGGTAGGACCAACACAGTCGGGAAGTGACGCTGGAGGCGCTTCAGATCGTCGACGTCAGACGTGTAGACAATGCCGCCACCGCGCAGCGCGGCAGACGCCATGACGACCGCATCCGCGAGGGTCGAGCCTTTGACGGCGCCTAGCGCTTTCCCGGCGGCGCGACAGAGCGAAGGCGGCATGTCTTCAACGACGACGGCCGCCAGGATTTCCTCTGGAATGGTGCTTCGTCCGCGCCACCATTCCACGTAGACGACCGCAGGAACGATCGGGAGAAATCCGCGGCGTACGATATTTCGGAACGCTTCTGTTGCGCGCTGCTTGCGCCGCTCGAGCGCAATCAGCATTCCGGTATCGAATGTGAACGTCACGCAGCCTTTCGGCGCCTTTTCTTGGGGGAGGTGACCCCTTGCCACTCCGCCTCGATTCGCTCGATTGCCTCGGGGGTCAGCGGGGGAATGCCGTACTTTTCGAAGTAAGCCTCGGCCGCGGCGAACTTTGCTTCACGCGTCGCAACCTCCGCGAGTAAGGCAGACACGTTGCCGTCGTGGCGACGAGCCGCGAGCGCTTTCAGATTTTTCAGGGTGATCTCATCCAGCGAGAAGCTGGTGGTCTTGGTTCGCCCGGAGCGCATACTGGCACTGTAGCACATTCGCAAGCCCCTCTATTCCCGCTCGCGCATGTCCTCGATGGTCATGAGGATGGCTTCGCGTGCGTTGGCCAGCGCCTCTTCCGCCGTCTCGCCTTGGCTGTAGCAGCCGGGGAAGGCGGGCACGACGGCTACAAAACGCACGTCTTCAGATCACCATAGTCTGCCACCGCGAGTGGCAAGCGGACACTGGTCGGATGCGTGCACGATGGCGTTCGACTCGGCGGCGGCGATGGCCTCGCTCGGGCTCGGAGCGCGCGTCAACGAGGTCTTGCTCGGGCCTGAGAATGGATGCGACAGTTGCCTGCGTGCGAGTGGGCCCAAGCTCGAGGTCTCGCAGAAGCTGTCGAGTCAAACATGACGCGCCTCGAACGATTGATGGGGATCGCTCTCCTCTTGTCGGCGCGGCGGCGGCTGCGCGCGGAAGCGCTGGCCCGCGAATTCGGCATCAGCGAGCGCACCGTCTATCGCGACCTACGCGCGCTGCAGGCGTCCGGCTTTCCCGTGCAGGGCACCCCTGGTGACGGCTATCGGCTGCCCTCCGATGCCTTCCTGCGGCCGCTCGCGTTCACCGAAGCGGAGGCCGCCGCGCTCTCCATCGCCGCCAGCGCGCTTGCCAGCTCGGCCGATGAGGGCCTGCGCGAAACTCTCGGCTCGGCGTTGTCGAAGCTCGAGTCGGGGCTGGGGCCCGAGGTGCGCGCGGGCGTGCGCTCGCGGCGCGCGAGCGTGGCGTTTCCACCCGGCACGACGAAGGCGAAGCCCAAGGATGGGCCGCTTGGCGAAGTGCTCGAGGCGGTGCGCGCGCGCCAGGTGCTCTCGTTCGACTACGACGCCGTGACGGGCAAGCGCTCGGAGAATCGCCGAGTCGAGCCGCTCGGGCTCGTGCGCTTGCCCGACGGCTGGCTGCTCGTCGCGCACTGCCTCTCGCGCCAGGCGGCGCGCGCCTTTCGCCTCGACCGCATGCAGCGCCTGCGCGTGGGCGAGCCGTTCGCGCCGCGACCGGGCGGCGCCTTCGCCGAGGTCATCGCCGCCGAGGAAGAGAAGCGTCGGCGCGGCTCCTGACACACAGCTGTCAGCGGCCCCGCGCAGACTGGTCTCCTCTCGAAAAGGAGCCAATCATGACCAATCAAGAAGCTTGGAAGATCTACGGGCGATATGTGCAGGGATGGAGCGCGATCTCGGACGAGGAGCGCAGACAGATCGCGAACGAGGTCATAGCGGAGGATGCGCGCTACTCCACGCCGCAGCACGCATCCGGCGGTCGCGAGACGATGATCGACGACATGGCCGCGTTCCAGCAGAAATTTCCGGGCGGGCGCTTCGAGGTGGGTGACGTCTCTGCCCATCGCGACGTCGCCCTGCTCACCTGGGTGCTGGTGTTGGCGGATGGCGAGATCTTCGCGCGCGGCCACGACCAGATCCGCGTCTCGCCCACGGGCCAGATCACGGAGCTTATCACCTTTGCGCCGTCGGTCCCCGAGCCGCAATCATGACGTAATTCCGAATAAGCATGGAAGCTACTCGGTCTTCCAAGGGGCGCGGGCGGTGCCAGTTGTTGCCGCCCGCGTCCGCCGTGAAGGACGGGTCGCGCACGCACTGGGTAGTGCTTCGCTCCGTAGTGCACCCACCACGTCTCGATAAATTTTCACCGCGAACCGCGGCGTGTGGTCGGTCCCTTCAAGATTTGCGTCACTGCCTTGCCAGTCCGTCGAAAGCTTCCGATCGGGCCGGCAAAAGCTTGCCAGCTTGGCGCGTACGGACCGCGATCACAGCGGAGAATCCGCGAAAATTCGTCGTGATCAGCGTTGGCACGTCTCTCGCTTGAGGCGTCACTCGGACCCATGAGCTTCGATTTCCTGCTCAAGAAATACTTCCTCGGCGTCGTGCTGGCGTTCGTTGCGCTGGCCGCGTACTTCCAGGCCGCAGGCGCCACACACCTGATCGGAGCGGCGTTATCTGGGCCCGTGAGCAGCGCGCCGCCTTCGCGACTGATGGCCGCTGCAGTCACGACTACGACGCACGAGCGCCCGTCTGCAGACGCGATCATTGCTCGCAATCCCTTCGACTCGATCACCGGGCCGCTCAATGCGGCGAGGTTTGCGCCCGAGCCGGTGCCCGTGCCGGGTAAGCCTCCGGTCGACGACGCGGATCCGCTGACTGCGCCGGTTTGTGACGCGCCGACCGTGTACATCGTCACCGAGTCGGACGATCCGCAGTCGTCCGTCGCTGCGTTGCAAGCACCGGGGGATCCGCGTCCGCGCATGCATCGCGTGGGTGACGACGTGGGCGGCAAGAAGGTGGAGTTCATCGGCTATAATCCGCGTGAGAACACGCCTGCGATTTGGCTCTCATCGGGCAGCACGTTGTGCCAGGCCATGTTGTTCAAGCCCCAACCGATTCTGCCCGCGGCCGCATCATCCGCCGGTCCCGCGCAAACGCCGCCACCCGAGATCCGCGGTGGTTTGCTGGCGGAGGTCAAGTCCAAGATTGTGAGGGTCAGCGACACCGAGTTCGACATCGACCGCTCCGTCGTCGACAAGATCTTGGAGAATCAGGCGGAGCTGATGAATGCCACGCGCCTCGCCCCCGACACGAAGGACGGCAAGGTACTCGGTATTCGCTTGTTCGGTATCAAGCCCGACTCGCTTTTGGGCGCCCTCGGGCTGCAAAGTGGAGACCGCCTGGAATCGATCAACGGCTTCAACATGGGCAGCCCCGAAAAAGCTTTGGAGGCCTACGCCCGACTTCGAACCGCCTCGCAGCTAGACGTTGTCGTGAACCGCCGCGGTGCTGAAGTGTCCATTGTCCATCATATCAAGTGAGCCTCTTCCCGCCGTTCGCGTTGGCCCCGATACGATGGGGATCGGAAAGGATGCCCGAGGGCCTGGAAAGAAAGTCAGGCGCCGCGCATCAACCACCCACGCCGAGAGCATCGAGCTCGCGCACCACGGTCACGTGCCCAGCGCGAAGTAATGACGCGCGGCAAGATCTGCGAGCAGTGCCGCGTGCGTTGGCTTCCACCCGAGTCGCTCGCGGGTGAGCGCGCTGGACGTCGGATTGTCGAGCTGAGCGACCATACCCAAAAAGCCCCCGAGCAGCTCGCCCGCTTTTTCGGCCGGAATGCTCTTCGCGGGCAGCTCGAGACCGCGGCCGATCGCTTCGGCGATCGAACGGAAGGGGACGCCTTCCTCGGCTGCCGCGTGGACGTGTGAGCCCGCTGGCGCGGACTCGAGCGCCAAGCGATAGAGGGTGGCGGCGTCCAAGGTATGGACTGCGGGCCAGCGAGTCGCGCCGTCGCCGACGTAGGCGGCGAAGCCATTCTTGCGAGCCGCCGCGACCAGCATCGGGATGAACCCGTGGTGATCGAGCGAGCTGTGCACGGTCGGGGCAAGGCGCACGATCGAGGTGCGCACGCCGCGCTGGGCGAACGCGAGCGAGATCTTCTCCGATGCGACGCGAGGGTTCCCGCCTTCTTGTCCCGCGTCATTCTCTGTGCCCGTTCGGCCGTGGACACTGTGAGCAAGGAGCATTGTTCCCGAGGTGTTCACGAATGGCTTTCCCGAGCCCTCGAGCGCTGCGCCAATGGCTTCGACGGCGCGCAGATCCGCAGTGACGGCGCCCATGAAGTCGCCGCCGGCAAGGGCGAGATCATGTTTGAACGCGAGGTGGATCACGCCGTCGGCGCGGCTCGCGGCTTGGCGCAGCGCATCGAGGTCGTCGAGCGTGCTGCGTAAGATCTTGGCTCCGGCGGACTCGAGCTTCGCCGCGGAGCCCTCGGAACGCGCCAGACCGACGACCG
>Ga0164309_10001430_pt1 | contig 11656 bp, 10 predicted proteins | sample Whisoiple_247_MG_FD_109984 | JGI IMG/M metagenome (GOLD analysis project Ga0164309, IMG submission 109984) | Soil microbial communities amended with fresh organic matter from upstate New York, USA - Whitman soil sample_247_MG | ecosystem: Environmental > Terrestrial > Soil > Unclassified >... | reverse complement strand
CACGGGGTACACCTACGTGACGCGCAAGAACCGCCGCAACAACCCCGACCGCATCGTGCTCAAGAAGTACGACCCGGTCATCCGCAAGCACGTCGAATTCCGAGAGGAGCGCTGATCCATGGCTAAGAAGAGCAAGATCGCGCGCAACCTGCAGCGCCAGGAGGTCGTCGACCGCTACGCCGCGAAGCGCGCCGAGCTGAAGAAGGCGCTCGTGTCGCCGGAGTCGACCGACGAGCAGCGCGAGGCCGCTCGCGTGGGCCTGCAGAAGCTGCCCCGCAACGCGTCGCCCGTGCGTCTGCGCAACCGCGATGTCATCGACGGTCGCCCCCGCGGCAACCTCTCGAAGTTCGGCATCTCGCGTGTCCGCTTCCGCGACATGGCGCACCGTGGCGAGCTGCCCGGCGTGACCAAGTCGAGCTGGTAAGCACCCGCTGAACCGCGAAAGGCGGGAGTCCTCCGGGACTCCCGCCTTTCGGCATCTACACTCGCCGCGCGGGCAATGAAAAGGGGGAGAGGATGCCGCTCGATCCGTTCTTCGTGGAGCGACTCCGCGTGCACCGGCGCTACCTGCTCGACAGGGCGCGTGCCTCGGCGAAGGCCCGGCTGATCGCGCTCTGGCCCTTCGGCCGCTCACGCTCGCCCGAGCCCCAGCCGCCCAAGGCCGCGGAGCCGTTCCCCTCCCGACCGTCGACGCAGGGACCGCAGGCACGTGCCCGCGCCCGCCACCGCCGGGCCGCGCTCGCGTGGGATCGCAAGGAACTCGAGACGGTCGGCCTCGCGGGCCCCGACATCCCGATCGAAGAGCACCGCCTCGAGCTCGACGGGCTCGCGCCCTTCCGCGTGCGCATCTATCGCCCCGCGGAGCGCGGCGATCGGCCCGTGCCGGGCTGCCTGGCCCTGTTCGGGGGTGCCTTCCGCATCGGCGGCATCGACTATCCGACGACGGATGCCGGCTACCGCCACCGCGCCGCGGACTCCGGCGTCGCGATCGTCGCCGTCGACTACTCCCTCGCGCCCGAGCGCCGGTTCCCGACGCAGATCGAGCAGGCGTACGCCGCGCTGGAGTGGCTGTTCGACAACGCCGAGGGACTCGGCATCCGTCCCGACCGCATCGGGATCCTCGGTACCTCCGCCGGCGGCAACCTCGCCGCGGCCGTCACGCTCATGAACCGCGATCGCGCGGGGCGGCCGATCCGCCTGCAGGTGCTCGAGGTGCCGGTCACCGACCTCACCGGGCGGCATGTCGACCTCGCGGCGACGCGGGCACTCGGCATCCCGAGCTTCCTGGCCAAGCGCGAGCTGCGCTCGGTGGCGCGCACTTATCTCCCGAACGCGCGCGACGCCAAGCGGCCCTACGCATCGCCGCTCCTCGCGGCGAGCCACGCCGACCTGCCGCCCGCCGTCGTGCTGACGGCCGAGTACGATCCGCTGCGCTCCGACGGCGCCGCGTACGGGGCGGCCCTGCGGGAGGCGGGGGTCGAGGCATCCGTCGTCCGCTATCTCGGAGTGACCCACGACACCCCCATCTTCACCGGCGTGCTGCCGGCAGCACGGCGCTGGCACGACGACGTCGTGGCGGCGCTGCGCCGGCTGCACGACGAGCCTCAGACCCCGCAGGAGTAGGCCCCTCCAGGGCCCGCGGATCCGGCGACGGGGTCGCCTCACCGCCGGAAGGGTGGAATTGCCGCCGTTGTCAAGGGGAGCCGGATCCGACGTCACATCAGCCCCATTTGCCCCATGAGCACCTCGACACGCCGGTTATAACGCCGAAAATCCGCGGAAATCCGCGGAAGTCGGGTGTTCTCGGCTACATTCGAGGCGGTCGATCCGACCAGCCGGGGGGCGTCCGCTCCACCGGTCCCCGCAATATGAGGCGGCGACTCCGCCGCTGGAGGACAACCACATGGCCGACAAGTCCATCACCAAGACCGAACTCGTCGCGAGCATCGCGAGCGCGACGGGCCAGAGCCAGTCCGCCGTGTCGGGCGTGCTCGACTCCCTCTTCGCCACCGTCTCGGAGGCGGTCGCCAAGGGCAGCAAGGTCTCGATCCCGGGCTGGATCTCGTTCGAGCAGGTCGAGACGGCCGCTCGCACCGGCCGCAACCCCCAGACGGGCGAGGAGATCAAGATCCCCGCCGGCAAGCGCGTCAAGGTCACGGCCGGCTCGAAGCTCAAGGCTGCCGTCAAGTAAGACGCAGTCCTGTTCTCGAAGGGGGATGCCGCATGCCGCGGCATCCCCCTTCTGCATGCCGTGGCGCCGGCTCCGCATGCACGCCGAGGCATCTCGCTGCTGCATGCCGGGACGGGCCGGCTCCCAGCGGGACGCGCCTAGGCTGGATGGGTGAATCCCCGCTCGCTGCGGGCCGTCGGGCCTGCGATCCTCGTCGCGTCCGCGCTGGCCGCGCTCGTCTGGGGACTCGCGTTCGGCGGCGGGGCGGCACCGCTCGTGATCGGCGATGCGGGACCGATCGTCCGCTGGGGCCTTCCGACCGTGACGCTCGCGGTCAACCTGTCGGCCGCCGGCATGGTCGGTGCGCTCGTCACGGCCCTGTTCGCCCTGAGAGCGGGGGAGCGCGATTTCGACGCCGCCCTCGACGTCGCATCGATCTCGGCCGCGATCTTCACCGTCGCTGCCGCCGCGACGGGGTTCCTGACCTTCCTCGACGCCTTCAACCCCGAGCTCAGCGCCGCGCCCGAGTTCGGCGCCCAGCTCGGCCGCTACCTCGTCGAGACCGAGGGCGGGCGCACGTGGCTCATCACGACGATCGCCGGCGCAGCGCTCACGGTGCTCGCGTTCGCCGTGCGCGGCTGGACCGCGACGCTCTTCGTCGCCCTCCTCGCCGTCGCGAGCCTCGTCCCGATGGGCACGCAGGGCCACTCCGGCGAAGAGGCCAACCACTCCGCGGCCGTCATGGCGCTCGTGCTCCACATCATCGCGGCCGCCGTGTGGCTCGGCGGCCTGCTGCTCCTCGTCGTCATCCGGCCGCTCGTCGGCTCGGAGCGGATCTCGACCGCGTTGTCGCGTTACTCGAGCATCGCCCTCGCGGCCTTCGTCGTGGTCGCGATCGCGGGCACCGTGCGTGCCGCGATCGGCGTGGGGGAGTGGTCGGCGCTCGCGAGCCCGTACGGCGTGCTCGTGCTCGTCAAGGTCGCCGCCCTCGTCGCGATCGGCGTCCTCGCCGCCTGGTACCGCCGGCGGCTCATCGGACGGATGGGACAGGATGCCCCGGCCCGCCGGTTCTGGTCGCTCATCGCTCTCGAGCTCGCCTTCATGGGCATCGCGAGCGGGGCCGCCGTCGCGCTCTCGCGCACGCCTCCGCCGACGAACTCGGGTCTGCCCGAGGTGCGCACGCCGGCCGAGATCCTCACCGGCGCCCCCCTTCCGCCCGAGCTGACGACCGCGCGCTGGTTCACGGCGTGGGACGTCGACCTGCTGTGGGCGTTCGCGGCGGGCTTCGGCATCTTCTTCTACCTCGCGGGGGTGTGGCGCCTTCATCGGCGCGGCGACTCGTGGCCGGTGCACCGGACGATCCTGTGGCTCGTGGGCCTCGTCCTGCTCTTCTGGGTGACCTCGGGCCCGGTCAACGCCTACCAGGACTACCTCTTCAGCGTGCACATGACGGGGCACATGCTGCTGTCGATGGCGATCCCCCTCGCGCTCGTCGCGGGCGCCCCCGTGACGCTCGCCGCCCGCGCCGTCCGCAAGCGGGAGGACGGCACGCGCGGCGGCCGCGAGTGGATCCTGTGGGCCGTGCACTCGCCGGTCTCGCGCGTGCTGACGAACCCCTTCGTCGCGGCGGCCCTCTTCATCGGGTCGCTGTGGGCCTTCTACTACACCGACCTCTTCCGCTGGACGCTCTACGACCACCTCGGCCACGAGTGGATGGTCGCCCACTTCGTCATCACGGGCTACCTCTTCGCGCTGTCGCTCATCGGCGTCGATCCGGTGCCGTATCGCCTCCCGTACCCGGGCCGGCTGCTCCTCCTCATCGGCATCATGGCGATGCATGCCTTCTTCGGCATCGTCATCATGATGCAGACGGGGCTCATGGTCTCGGAGTGGTACGGCGCGATGGGCCGCACGTGGGGAGCCACTCCGCTGCAGGACCAGTACGTCGGCGGCGGCGTCGCGTGGTCGATCGGCGAGATCCCGACCCTCATCCTCGCGATCACTGTCGCGATCCAGTGGAGCCGATCGGACGACCGGCAGCAGCGCCGGGCAGACCGCGCGGCCGACCGCTCGGGCGATGCCGAGCTCGAGGCCTACAACACCCGGCTGGCCGAGCTCGCAGAGCGCGACGCCCGCGCGGGGCGCTGACCCGCGGCATCCGCGCCGGGCGCTGACCCGCGGTATCCGTCTCCTCAGCCGGCCTTCGGCGGGGAAGAGGGGCCGTCGGGGGCTTCGTCGTCCCACTTCGTTCCCTCGAGGTCGCCGCGCAGTCGGCCGGTGAGCTCGTCGACGGCGGCACCGACCGTGGGTGCGAAGCGGTCGGGGGTGAAGCGGGACGTCATGCCGTACTGACGCAGCACGTCGACGACGGGATCCTTCATCTCGGCGATGACGAGGCGGATGCCGTGCGCCGACAGGTAGTCGTCGAGCTCGACGAGCTCGTCGATCGCGGTCGTGTCGATGTCGGTGATGGGCTCGGCGGCGAGGATGACGGTGTGGACGCCCGGCCCGGCGGCGCGCACGCGTTCGCGCACCCAGTCGTCGAACACCGCCCCGTTCGCGAAGAACAGCGGCGCGTCGAAGCGGACGATGACGATGCCGGGGAGGGTGCGCCCCCGGTCGGGGTAGCGGCTGAGGTCGTGGTAGCCGCGAAGGCCCGGCACGCGGCCGAGCTCGGCCTTGTACGGCCGCCAGGATCGGTTCACGAACGCCAGCAGCGACAGGACGATCGTGACGAGGATGCCCTCCAGCACGCCGAACACGAGCACGCCGAGGAAGGCGGCGAGGGAGAGGGCGGCATCCACTCGATCCATCCGCCACAGCGCACGGAACCCCCGGATGTCGATGAGGCCCACCGCGGCGCTCATGACGACGGCGGCGAGCGTCGCGGAGGGGAGGAACTCCGTCACGCCCGGAGCGAGGAGGATGAATGCGAGGATGAGCGCCGCGCCGACGAGCCCCGTGAGCTGCGTCTTGGAGCCCGCCTGTTCGGCGACGGGGGTGCGCGACGACGATGCCGAGACGGGGAAGCCGCCCAGCAGTCCGCCCGCGATGTTCGAGATGCCGATGCCCGACATCTCCTGACTGCCGCTGACGCTCTGCCCGCGCCGCGCGGCGAGCGTGCGCGAGAGGACGGCGCTGTCGGTGAAGGCGACGAGGGCGATGCCGGCGGCGGGAAGGGCGAGGCCCGCGACATCCGTCCACGCGAGGCCCTCGAGGGCCGGTGCGGGAAGCCCCTGGGGGAGGGCCCCCACGACGGGGAGCGCTCCGGAGAGGCCGAAGACGGCCGTCACGATCATCGCGAGCACGACGACGACGAGGATGCCGGGGACCGGAGACTTGAGCCACCGGAGCAGCGCGATGACCAGGAGCGAGCCGACGCCGAAGGCGACGGCGAGGGGCTCGACCTCTCCCGCGCCGACGGCCTGGACGATGGCGACGACCTGCGACCACAAGCCTTCGGCGTCGGTGGAGAAGCCGAGGAGCTTCGGCACCTGCGACACGATGACGATGACGGCGATCGCGTTGAGGTACCCGACGCGGATGGGCTTGGACAGCAGGTCGGTGACGAAGCCGAGGCGCAGGATGCCCCCGAGGAGCAGCACGGCGCCGACCATGATCGCGAGGAGGCCGGCGAGGGCCACGGCGCGCTGCGCGTCGCCGAGGGCGAGGGGGAGGATCGCCGCGGCGATGATGGGTGCGAGTGCGGAGTCGGGCCCGAGCACCAGGATGCGCGACGGGCCGAAGATCGCGTATGCCGTGAGCGGCACGATCGTCGCGTAGAGGCCGGTCTCGGGCGGGAGCCCCGCGACCTCGGCGTAGCCCATGCCGGCGGGGATCAGGAGCGCCGTGACGACGATGCCTGCGCGCACGTCGGGCCACAGCCATGCGCGCTTGTACCCGCGCGCGACGCCGATGCCGGGCACCCACCGCCGTATCCCGCGCGCAGCCATCGTCGCCTCCTCCCCGTCATCATGAAGGATGCCGCGGCCCGCCGCCGCCCCCGATCATCCGCCCCGGATGGCGCCCCGCGCCCGGGTCAGCGGGTGTCGGTGCCGGAGACGACGATCGAGGCGGCGCCGGTGGGGGTCACCGTGATCGTGCCGGTCATGAGGAAGGGGACGTCTTCGCTCACGTGCCGCACCCGGCCGTCGAAGAGCGAGCGGATGTCGACCTCGATGTGCGCCGTCGCCTCCGTGGTCGGAATCGTCCAATTCGCGCCGTCGGGCTCGACCGTGATGGCGGGCTGCTTCACGATCGACCACGCGGGGGCGGTCGAGATGCGGTCCTCGACCGTGTACCCGAACGGACAGGCGGTCGGCATGAGCACCTTCTGCGTCGCGCACGATGTCAGGAACTCGTCGACCCGCTGCTGCACGATCGCCACGAACTGCTCGGTGGGCTCGGCCTGCACGCTGACGGTCGTGGACTTCAGCGGCGAGTCCGACAGGACGGCGACGCCGCGGGTCGACGAGATCGCCGTGTCGACCGAGACGGAGTAGACGCCGGGTGAGAACACGAGCAGCGGAAGGGGTGCGACGGGATCGGCATCCACGCCGTCGATCGACACCTGCCGCTTGTCGATCGTGAAGCCGTTGACGTCGAAGCTCATCGATCCGAGCACCGTCAGGTCGACGACCGCGAGCGGGCTCCGCGCGAAGCGCCACGTCGGGGCGACGCCGACCTGGCCGTTGCTCTCGACCTCGAAGGTCGTGCGACCGGGGTAGGGGCCCGCCTTGTAGGCCACCGTCACCTCGGTGATGTCGCCGTCGGTCGTCTCGGACACGACCTCGACATCGGTGAGCTTCGCGAGGGCGGCGCTGCGCAGCAGCGCCTCGGACGCCTGCGCGGGGAGGCCTGCCGCCTCGAGCTCCGCCGAGTCGACGGCGACCCCCGGCACGGCGAGGGCGTCGGCGGCGTGGCCGTCGGAGAGCAGGCCGAGATAGCGCTGCACGAACGCCGCGGGACTGTAGAACTCGCGGTAGAGCACGGCGCCGCCCGCGACGACGGCCCCCGCGAGGAGCACGCCGACGACACCGAGGAGCGTCAGGTCGAGCGCGAGCGGGGCGCGGCGGCGGGGCTTCGCGGCGGCGTGATCGGGGAGGACGGCATCCGGTGCGACGGGAGCCGAGGCGACCGTCGTCGCCCGCTCCGAGCCGAGAACGGGAGCGGTGGTCACGTCAGCGGCGGGGCTCGCCGAGCGGGCCGAAGACGCCTGCGCGCCTTCTGGGCTGGTCTCCACGGCCCCCCGATCCACGCCTCCAGTGTAGAAAACGGCAACCGGGAGACTTCTGAACGGTCATACCCGCGAGGTGGTCCCGCTGCGCATGTGCCCGCGTCGCCATGACCGCGGGCGCCCGCGCCGCCATGCTGTCGAGCGTCCGCGGACGCCGTGCCGCGGCCGCTCCTCCACACCGGCCTCGCACCGGCGCGGTACGGATCGCCGAGCGCGGAGGGGGCGAGGCATCCGTTCGGCTCGTTACCATGAATCGGTGATCGCGCCGCCTCTCTCCCGCGAGCAGGAGGCGCTGTTCCGGCTCATCGAAGACACCCGCGAGCACGTGTTCGTGACCGGACGCGCCGGCACCGGCAAGTCGACGCTGCTGCAGCACCTCGCGTGGAACACGTCCAAGCAGATCGCCGTGTGCGCGCCGACCGGTGTCGCGGCGCTCAACGTCGAGGGGCAGACGATCCACTCGCTCTTCAAGCTCCCCCTCGGAATCCTCGGCTCGCACGACGAAGACCAGTCCGACGCGACCCGCAAGATCCTCAACGCGATCGACACGCTCGTCATCGACGAGATCTCGATGGTCAACGCCGACCTCATGGACGCGATCGACAGGGCCCTCCGCAAGGCCCGCGGGCGGCGCGGCGAGCCCTTCGGCGGCGTGCAGATCGTCATGTTCGGCGACCCGTACCAGCTCGCGCCGGTGCCGCCGCGGGGCGAGGAGCTGCGGTACGTCCGCGACCATTACCGCTCGTTCTGGTTCTTCGACGCGCACGTGTGGACGGGAGCCGCGAGTCCCACAGGCCCGCGGGCGGTGACGGATGCCGCGTCCCTCGACGGCTTCGCGGAGCTCGGGCCGTTCGGAGCCGAACTGCACATCCGCGAGCTCGTCGACATCCACCGGCAGGCCGATCCGGGGTTCAAGGCGCTGCTCAACGCCGTGCGCCACGGGATCGTGACGGCCGACATGGCGAAGATCCTCAACGACACCGGCGCGCGCACACCGCCCGCGCCCGTCGACGGCGAAGTGCCGATCATCACGCTGGCCACGCGCAACGACATCGTCAACAACATCAACCGCCGCCACCTCGATGCGCTCACGGGCCGGGTGCAGACGGCGAACGCCGAGATCAACGGCGACTTCGGGCGCGGCGACACGTACCCCGCCGAGGTCGAGCTGCAGCTCAAGATCGGGGCGCAGGTCATGTTCCTCCGCAACGACGTCGCCTCCTTCGCCGAACCGCCCCGCTGGGTCAACGGCACGATCGGCACCGTCACACGGATCGCGGGCGGCTCGGTGCGGGTCGAGGTGGAGGGGAAGGAGTTCGACGTCGAGCCCGCCGTGTGGGAGAAGTTCCGCTACTCCTACGATCCGGGGTCGCGCTCGCTGTCGCGCGATGTCGTCGCGGAGTTCACGCAGTTTCCGCTGCGCCTCGCGTGGGCCGTGACGATCCACAAATCGCAGGGCAAGACGTACGACCGCGCGATCATCGACCTCGGCTCGGGAGCCTTCGCGCCGGGGCAGACCTACGTCGCCCTCTCGCGGCTCACCTCGCTCGAGGGCCTGTACCTCACCCGGCCGCTGCGGCCGCGCGACATCCAGGTCGATCCCGATGTGCGGCGCTTCATGGCCGACGTGCGGCGAGAGGCCGCCGCGCGTCCCGCGTGAGCAGCCTCTAGGCGTCCCGCGTGAGCAGCCTCGAGGCCCGCGTCCCGCCTACCCGGCCCGCGTCCCGCCCCCGGCGCCGGCCTCAGGCGACCTTCGTCGCCTTCGCGGCGGCGAGGTCTTCGAAGAGCTCGGTGTTGAGGCGGTAGGCGAGAAGCACCTCGTCGATGACGCGCTCCTGCTCCGCGGCATCCCACGGAGCGCAGTCGAGCTGCTCGCGGTAGACGTCTTTGAAGGCCTTCGGGTCGGCGATGTCGTCGAAGAGGTAGAACCCGATGCCGTTCGTCTCGAAGCCGAAGCGGCGCGCCATGAGGCGCCCGATGAACTGGCCGCCCGAGAGGTCGCCGAGATACCGCGTGTAGTGGTGGGCGACGAAGCCGCCCGGCCACGTGGCGCCCACCTGGCGGATGCGGTCGACGTAGCGGCGGGTCGTCGGCAGCGCCTCGATGCGATCGCGCCAATCCGGGCCGACGAGGAACTCGAGGTCGGCTTCGAGGGCGGGCAGTCGCGTGAGCTTGTCGCTGATGAACACGGATGCCACGGGGTCGCGGCGCATGCGCTCGGCGGCCGCCTCCAGCGCGTCGTAGATGAACCAGTGCTGCACGACGAGCGAGACGTAGTCGTCGCGCGTGCCGTCGCCCGTGATCAGGTCGGCCATGAAGCCGGCGTGCTCGCTCGTCGAGTGGGCCGAGCTGGCACGCTCGCGCAGGGCGGTGGAGAACGGGACCGGGTCGCTCATACCTTCATACTAGCTCAAGGTAAGGACGACCTAAGTTGGAATCCGTCAGTCGTGCGGGCGCGGCTCGACGCCCAGCCGCGCGCACGCCTCGTCGTACAGTGCGACGATCTGCCGGCGCACCTGCGGCCGCTCGGTGATGGCACCGCCGGGCCACGGCACCCGGATCGATTCGGCGCCGCCCTCCGCCCGTTCGGCGGTCCATTCGCCGCCCTCGCCGTCGAATCCCGTCATCGTCGCCGCGGTGTAGGCGGCCTCCGGGCCGAACGCCCGCGCGATCAGGAGATTGTCGCCGGTGTGGTCGGCGTTCATGTGGCCGAGCACACCGGTGATGACGGCGTCGTCGAATCGGAACGTCATGCGCATAGCCTAGAGAGGTACCGAAACGGTAATCCCACGTGCCTGTGTTTAGATGAGTGAAAGATCACTGGGGGGTGAGAGCTTGAGGCATCCTGGCCGCCATCGTCGTGCCTACGGCGTGATGGCGTTCGCCCTGTCTCTGAGCCTGGGCCTCGGCGCGTGCTCCGCACCGCCGGCCGCCCACGTGGATCTGCCGGAGCAGACGGACGCGAAGCTCTCGGGCGACGTCGTCACCTCCTTGCAGGATGCCGTGACCCACGCCATGGCGGCGACCGGCTCGACCGGTGCCGTCGTCGGCGTCTGGGCCCCGTGGGCGGGCGCCTGGGTCACGGGCCTCGGCACCGTGCAGCCCGGCGGAGCGGGCAAGGCCGTCTCAGCCGACGCGGAGTTCCGCGCCGCGCAGCTCACCCGGCCCATGATCTGCGACGTCCTCTACGCACAGGTCGAGCGTGGCACGGTCGCCCTCGACGATCCCGTGACGCAGTGGGTGTCGGGCGTCGCCGATCTCACCGACGTCACCCTCGGGCAGCTCTGCGACGGCACGTCGGGCATCGGCTCCTACGCGGGCCAGCTCACGCCGATGTGGCTCAAGAAGCCCGATCGCGTCTGGAACCCCCGAGAGCTCGCGAGCTACGGCCTCGGCCTCGAGCGCTCGACCGAGCCGGGCGCCGCCTACCGCGACTCCGATGCGGGGTACGTGCTCCTCGGCCTCGCCCTGGAGAAGGCGACGGGGGAGCCGGCGTCCAAGCTCCTGCAGGAGTACGTGTTCGACCGCCTGGGCATGGACGCGACAGCGCTCCCGGCATCCGCCCCCGATGACGCCGGCGTGCTCCCCGGATACGTGTCGCTCCCGCTCCCCGAGGGCGGCCTCGACTGTGCCGCGCCCACCGACATCACGATGCTCTCGCCGAGCACGGGGTACACCGACTCCGGCGTCGTGACCGACATCCACGACCTCGGCCTCTACACGCGCGCGCTCGCCTCCGACGCGCTCCTGCCCCAGGGCTTCGACAGGCTCGCGCACGAGATGCCGGCCTACGACGGCGCCCCCTCGTGGCTGACCGTCGGCGGCGGGGTCTATCACGCCGGTTCGCTCATCGGGCAGTACGGGTCGGTCCCCGGCTACGCGACGGCGGCCTTCGCCGATCCCGAGACGGGCCTCACGGTCGCCGTGGTGCTCAACAACTCCGCCGCCGGCTCCGCTCCCGCGGTGTGGCTCGCGTGGGAGCTCGCGGCGCTCGCATCGAAGGCTCCCGCGGCCTCGGGCAAGACCGCCCCCGAGGCGGGGCTCCCGTGGACGGCTCAGCAGTACCACGACTCCATCACGGGCGCCGCGGTCTGTCCGCTCCCTTGAGCCTGTGAGGGCGCGAACCGGCCAGACGCCTGCCATCCTCCTCGTCGTCGCGGGCCTCGCCTGCCAGGAGGTCGGCGCTTCGCTCGCCGTACTGCTGTTCCCGCGGGTCGGACCGCTCGGGATGGTGATGCTGCGGCTCGTCT
>Ga0164309_10001429_pt1 | contig 11662 bp, 12 predicted proteins | sample Whisoiple_247_MG_FD_109984 | JGI IMG/M metagenome (GOLD analysis project Ga0164309, IMG submission 109984) | Soil microbial communities amended with fresh organic matter from upstate New York, USA - Whitman soil sample_247_MG | ecosystem: Environmental > Terrestrial > Soil > Unclassified >... | reverse complement strand
TCCGCCAGGATGTCGAGCGCCAGCGAACGCACGTGGGAAAAAACGAGCAGCTCGCCGACCGTCGAGCCGCCGATCGTTCCCAGCGTCGAGACTGCGCAGTTGATGGCCAGCTTCGTGTAGCGGGCTCCGCGCAAATTCCCGGTCACCGTGGCCGGGCCGACGCGCCCGAGCAGGTCGAGGACCAGGTCGAGCTCTCGGTCGGGTGTGCCGAGCAATGTGCCCACGCGGAAACCACCGGCTGACGTACGGACGTAGTCGCCCGGTCCGAGCATGCGCGCCCCCCACGCCACCACCGCCCCAATGACGCGCTCCGTACCGAGGTGGCGAGCGAGTCGGTCTTCACACAGGCCGTTCGAGAGGCAGACCACGCGTGCGCGCGCCGAAAGCTTGCCCTCGAGGCTCCGCGCCACCTCGTCGACCTGGGGTGGTTGCACGGCCACGAAGACCACGTCCACCGGCTCGGTCAGCTCCGTTGCGCTCGCCACGACGTGCTCTTTGGAGAGCGGGGGCGAGCCGGGCTTGCCGTCCAGGCGGGAGCCGTGCGCCTCCCAGGCGGCTCGAATGGCGTCGTTGGTCGACGCGATCGACACCGCCACCCCCGCTCGCAGGAGCAGCGTGGACAGGACGCCGCCGATGCCGCCGCAGCCCACCACGAGCACCCGTGGCCCTTTTTGGCTGTCCGGAAGCACTCTGGTGGGGAGTTTTCCGCCACTCTGCGCAAAGCCACAAGGGGCTGACAAGGCGCTCCGCCTTTTGATAGGGTTCTCGCCCACATGCGCATGCGACGACTGGGCCCGGATGGCCCCACGGTAAGTGTGGTTGGCCTGGGCGGGATGTTGCTCTCGATCAGCGGTCGGCCCCCGGTGGATCAGGCCCTGCGCGTGATCAAGAGTGCCCTCGACTCGGGCATCAACCTCTTGGACACCTCGGACGCCTACTGTCTGGACGACCAGGAAGTCGGTCACAACGAGAAACTCTTGACCAGGGCGGTCGAGGGGCAGCGTGACGAGTTGACGATCCTCACCACCGTCGGCATCCGCCGTCCGGGCGGCGCTTGGACGGTCGATTCGTCCGCGGCCTACCTGCGGAGCTCGGTCGAGCGCAGCCTCAAGACGCAGCTGGTCGATGCACTGGACGTTGCGCTGCTCTACGGACTCGACTCTCGCATCCCTTACGAGGAAAGTGTCGGAGCTCTCGAACAGCTCCGGCAGGAGGGCAAGGTCAAGGCGATCGGCGTGTGCAACGTGGACGCCGACCTGCTCCGTCGCGCCGAGTCCGTCGGACGAATTTCCGTGGTTCAGAACCGCTGGAATCCGCAGGCCCGCGAGATCGAGAAGAGCGGTGTGCTCGAGCGCTGCACCGAGACCGGGATGGCTTTCGTCGCGTACCAGCCGTTTGGCGGCACCTTGGGCGCACCCACACTGACGACCCTCGGCAAGCTGAGCGATCAGGCCCGCCGGCGCCGTCTGAGCCCCTATCAGTTGGTTTTGGCCTGGATGGCGAACAAGGCGCCGACCACCTTCGTGGTTGCTGGTGCGCGCCGGCCCGAGAGCATCGAGGACTCGGCGGGCGCCGGTGCGGTCGAGTTCGACACGGACGCCATTCGCGCCGTGGAGAACACGCTGCCGCAGCCATGAGCTGGTGCAGCTAGGGCGGGCAGATCGTGGCCGATCGCATCGAAGTCTCGCCGAGCGGCCGCTCGAAGTGCCGCGCCTGCCAGCAGGCGATCGACAAGGGGAGCCTTCGCCTCGGCGCCAGCGTGCCGAACCCGTTTGGGGAAGGGGAGGCGACGCACTTCTATCACTTGGTGTGCGGCGCTTGGCGCCAGCCGGACGCGTTTCTGGCGGCACTGACCGCCCCCGCCGAGGGAGGCGAGCCCGTGGCGCTCGAAGCGGCCGAGCGAGAGGCGCTGGTCGAGAAAGCCGAGCTCAGCCGGGAGCATCACCGTCTGCGGCGTTTCGTGAAAATCGAACGGGCCAAGACGGCCCGCGCGCACTGTCGCCACTGCAAGGAGACGATCGACAAGGGAGAGCTGCGGCTCGCCCTCGAGGTCATCGAGGACGGACGAGTCGGGGGCGCGGGCTTCGTGCACCTCCGCTGCGCGCGCCCATATGCGGGGCCCGTGGAGAGCGTGCTCTCCCATCTGGCTCGTTCGGACGAGGTGACGGACGAGGACTGGGCACTCGCGCAGGTAGCGCTCGCGGACGGCAGCTCAGAAGGAAGCGGCTAGCGCGTCGTCGATCTTCGGATAGCGGAAGGAAAATCCCGTTTCCAAGAGGCGCCGCGGTATGGCCCTTTGACCCGTGAGCAGCGGCTCGGCCCCTTCGCCGAAAACCAGACGGAGTGCGCTTTCTGGTACCCAGAATGGCGTGGGGCGTCCGAGCGCGTAGCCGATGGCGCGCGTGAGGTCGACATTGCTCACGGCCTCGGGCGCGACCACGTTGACGGGGCCGGACAAAGACTCGGCACTGGCCAGGTGGACCAGGGCTTTTGCAGCATCTTCGAGCTGGATCCAGCTCACCATCTGCTCACCCGAGCCGAGCTTGCCGCCGAGGTAGAAACGAATCGGCTTTTGCATGAGGGCGAGCGCGCCGCCACCTTTGCCGAGCACGACGCCGAGCCGCGCTTGCACCGCGCGCACGTTGAGTCGCTCGGCGGCGTAAGCGGCGGCCTCCCAGGCGACGCACACGAGAGCCAAGAAGTCCGAGCCTGCCTCGGCCGTATCGTCCAGCGGCTCACTCGGCGCCCGCGCCCCGTAGTAGCCGACCCCCGAGGCACTCACGAGGACCCGTGGGCGCTCGGACAGGGCCTTCAGCGCTTCGACCAGATGCATGGTCGACTGCACGCGGCTCTGCATGATGCGCCCCTTGAGCGAGTCCGTGAGGCGCCGACCGACCGCTGGCTCTCCGGCCAGGTGATAGATCTCGCTCGAGCCGGCCAGAAGCTCCGCAAGATCCGTCGGCGGCGTGGTCTCCGGCTGCCAAGCGCGGGTCTCGAGGCGGCCACCCCGAGCTTCCAGGGCGCGCCGCTCCGCGCCGAGGCTCACGCTGGCGGCCTCGGCATTCCGTGACAAGCACGTGATGACCGGGGCAGGATCGCGACGGGCGAGCTCGGCCAATAGGCCGCGGCCGAGGAAACCCGTTCCGCCCGTGACGACGATGCGCTTCTGGTGCACTCGGCGGGAGGTTGAACGGCGGACCGCCCATTGGCAACATCGCCTGGGTGAAGCGGCTTCTTCCCCCGGGTTTCGCCTGCGCCTTGCTCTTCTCGGCGCGTCTGGCCGCCGCCGACCCGACGGTGCCGGCGGAAGCAGCGGCGGAGGTGGTTGTTTCCGAGGACGGGCTATCGGAGCCCGCCACGGAGGATGGGGCGCCTGCGCCAGCACCGCCGGAGCCCGTCGAGCCCGAGGCAGGCTTGCCCGAGGAAAGCCCAGCCGAGGCGGGCGAGCCGGAACCGGTCCCCGTCGAGCAGTCGGACCCGGCGCCGCCCGAGCCCCAGCCGACTCCGTCGGTGGCGCCGCCGCCTCCTCCTCCTCCCGCTCCAGCTGCGCCCCGTGGACCGCTTGGACTGTCCCCGGGAGCCACGCGAACGCTGGGCTGGGTCACGCTGGCTGTTTCGACGGCCGCGGGCATCGGGCTGACCGTGGCGGGCGTCGCTCAATGTCAGGGCCAGAGCCTCGCCTGCATCCAGGGTCAGCCGCTCATTTGGTCGGGCGCTGCGATTGGCCTCGGCGGCATTCCGCTTGGCCTGACGCTCATCGTGCGTGGCCACCAGCTCTCGGTGGGCGGCCCGGTCGCACTCGTGCTCGGGTCAGGCCGCAGCTTCTGAGCCCCTGCACTGCGCTGCGAGGGCCGTGCTAAAGTTCTCGGGATTGGCTGCCCGTGCCGTCTTCGCGATGCCGCGTTCGCCGCGGATTTGGGCGCTACTGCTGCTTGCGGTCGCCTTGGCCGTCTCGCAATTTTCGGGCTGCGGGGAGAAGGACCACGCGCCCTTTCTGACGATGGACGGCCTCGAGGGCGAGGTGCCGCGGGAGCGGCTGCCGACACCGACGAGCGCGTTCCGCGAGCGTGATTGCTGGCGCGACGTCCCGAACTACGTCGAGCAATGTGGGACCGTGAGCGTGGCGGAGGCGGAAGGTTCTGCGGCGGTGCTCGAAATCGGCGTCGTGCGCGTGTTTTCTCGGGCGAAAGACCCGGCGCCCGATCCGGTGGTGTACCTCGATGGGGGACCTGGCAACGCGACGGCCGCTCAGATCGATCTCGTGTTCCCGCATTTCGCCGAGCTGGCCGAGGATCGCGACGTCATCTTCATCGATCAGCGCGGCACCGGTGTGACCGAGCCGCCCATGACGTGCAAAAGCGCAGCCGAGCTCCCGGACTGCTTCGCTGCCATCGCCGAGGTCACCGATCCAGCCGCGTACACCAGCAAGAACAACGCCAAGGACATCGACCTCGTCCGCCAGGCGCTCGGTTACGACGAGTGGAACCTGCTTGGCATCTCCTACGGCACGCGGCTCGGCCTCACGCTCCTGCGTGACCACCCAGCCGGCGTTCGCTCCGTGATCCTGGATAGCGTGGTGCCACTCGAGGTCGACCTGTACGGCGAGGCCGCGACCAACGGGGAAGCGAGCTTCGAGAAGACGTTCGCAGCCTGCGCCGCCGACGCCGCTTGCGCGGAAAAATACCCCGATTCGATGGCGCAGCTGCTCGGCCTCGTCAAAACCCTGAACGAAGAGCCGCTGCGGGCCTGTGGCGACGAGTTCAGTGGCGATCAAATCGTGAACATCCTGTTCAATCTGCTCTATTCACCGGTCGCCGTCGGCTTCGTGCCCCGCATCGTCGATGACCTGGCCGAAGGCGACAGCACGCTATTCGAGGACGCCGCCTGCGATCTGGGCCGCGTGAATTTCTCCCTGCCCATGCACTTGTCGATTCAGTGCGCCGAGGAGGCAGCGTTCACCAGCCAGGAGACGATCGCCGAGCTGGACGCCGCGGTGCGGCCGGAGCTCGTGCCCGGGCTCTCCGGCAGCAGCTTCCTTCCGGTGTGCACGGAGTGGCCCGTGCCCAAGGCGCCAGCGCTCGAGAATCAGCCGGTTCAGAGCAGTCTGCCGACCTTGGTGTTGTCCGGCTTTTTCGATCCGATCACGCCGCCGAGCTACGGCGAGCAGGTGGATCAGACGCTCTCGGCCTCCCAGTACTTCCTGATCCAAAACGAGTCGCACGGCGCGAGCTTGAGCGCCTGCGGGCTCGCGTTGACGCGTGCGTTCCTGAAAGCACCGGGAGAGCCGGTCCAGGCGAGCTGCCTGTCGGACCTGCCGGCGCCCACGTTCGAGTCTTTGCGTGCGACCGCAGAGCGCCGCGTCGTCGGTCAGCGCACGAAGTTTTTGACCGAAGCGCCCACGGACGAGCAGATTGCGGCGGCGCGCGAGGATCTGGAGCGCAGGCTGCGTCTCTGACTCAGCGCGGGTAGTCGTCGAAAATCTCGTCCACACCGTCTTCGATGCTTTGCTCGACGTCCGGCGTGCACTCGAGCACGCCTTGGATGAGGCCTCCGAACACCGGCTGATTGGTCTCGGAGTCGGCGACGCCGACGAGCACGGTCCCAAGCACGTACTCGAACTCGATCGGCACGAGCCACACGCACGGGTCGGTGTAGTCGTAGTAGCCCCACCACCAGTACCAACCGGGCACGCAGTACCAGTACATGCCCTCTTCGACGTCGGTCGCCGCCGCGCTGAACACCCAGAGGTCCGGCGTCTCGACGTCGGGGTCCACTTCCCGAAGGCCGATCTGGAGGAGCTCGTCGGCCGCTGCGTCGCTCGCCACCTCGAGGTTGAGCCGGACCTCGTCGGGCATGAGGGCGCCCTGGCCACCAGCACCTGCCGCGCCGAGGTCGTCCTCGATGAGCTTTTTGATGGCGAACGTCTCGTACGAGGCGAAATCGGCGTCGTCATCCGCCCGACTGACGACGGCTCCCGTGTAATTGGGGCACGCATCGCTCGTGCAGCCGCCGAGTGTGCCGAGCGCCGCTAGGGCGCCGAAGCTGATCAAAAGAAGGACCCGGCGGAGATGCACTCGTTGCATGTGGAGGTCATGACGCCAGCGGTGCGCGGGCGTCAAGGCAAGGCGCCGCTTAGCCGCGGCCTCTCGCCAGCGACTTGCGGTACTGCGCAGCGACCCGTCCGACCAGGAAGTTTTCGGGCACGAGCTTCAGGAGCGCGGTCCGGCCCCAGCTGTAGATGAAGCCCGGCACGACGAGGTGCTTGCGCCGTCGAAAACCCTCGAGCGCGGCATGGGCCACGCCACTGACCGGCATCAGCCAGGGCCGGAGGTCGTCGAACCGCTTTCCGGCCGTCATTTCGGTGACGATGCCGCCCGGTGCGACCACCGACACGGTCACACCTCGGGGTGCGAGCTCGTGATGCAAAGCCCAGCCGTACTTGATCAAGAAGGCTTTGGTCCCCGAGTATGCGGCTTGGTACGCGACGGGGGTGAGCCCGGACAGGCTCGCCACGAGCAGCACCCCGCCCTGGGTGCCCTGCTCTTCGAGATAGGGAAGCAGGAGCGTGACCAGGCGCACCGTGCTCGTCACGTTGAGCTCGAGCAGAGCGGAGAGGCTCTCCCAGGACTGCTCGTCGTAGGGGCCAAAGTGGGTGACGCCGGCGTTCAGGATGGCCGCGAAGAGGGCCGCTTGGCTGGTGGCCTCGCGGAAGACCCGTTCGGCCTCGCCCGGCTGCGCCAGGTCGGCGACGATGATCTCGACGGGCACGCCGTACTGGCTCGTCAAGCGCAGCGCGAGCTCGCTCAAACGGTCCTGGCGGCGTGCCACGAGGACCAGGTGCGCGGCGTGGTCACGGGCCAGCTGCTCGGCGAGCTCGGCGCCGAGGCCCGAGGAGGCGCCCGTCACGAGCACTCGGCGCCGGGCGAAATTCATGCGGTCCATGTCAGGGCTGGCCGCACGATGGCAGAGGCTCGGCTCGAGCTCTAGGCTTGCCGCGCCCTGGGCCGGGAGCTATCGAGATCGCATGATTGCCGTCACGGGTGCCAGCGGGAAGCTCGGTCGTCTCATCGTTTCCGGTCTGCTCGAACGTGTTCCCGCCGAACGGGTCATCCTGGTGGTGAGAGATCCCGAGAAGGTGGCCGATTTCGCGGCCCGCGGCGTCTCGGTGCGACGTGCCGACTACTCGGAGCCGAGTTCGCTCGCCCCCGCGCTGGCTGGCGCCTCGAAGGTGCTCTTGGTGTCGGGCAGCGAGCTCGGACGACGTGTTGCTCAGCACCAGGCAGTGATCGACGCGGCCAAAGCCGAGGGCGTGCGCCTGCTCGGCTACACCAGCATCCTCAATGCCGACACGACGGGGATAGGACTTGCAGCCGAACACAAGGCGACCGAAGCCATGATCTTGGCGTCCGGCTTGCCGTACGTCTTCTTGCGCAACTCTTGGTACATGGAGAACTACACGGGCACGCTTGCCCCGGTGCTCGCGCACGGTGTGGTCCTCGGCGCGGCGGGTGACGGTCGCGTCGCCCCGGCCACGCGCGCCGATTTCGCTCTCGCGGCGGTGGCGGTCTTGACCAACGACGGCCACGCCCGGAAGGCCTACGAGCTAGCGGGCGATCAGGCATTCACCTTGGCCGAGTTCGCGGCTGCCGTCGCCAAATGGTCGGGCAAGCCCATCGTCTACAAGAACATGTCGGAGCAAGACTACGCTGCGGCGTTGGTGTCGGTCGGGCTGCCGGCGCCCTTCGCGCGGGCCCTGGCCGATGGCGACGTCGGCATTGCGCGCGGGGACCTGAACAATGAAAGTGGCGACTTGCACCGGCTGATCGGGCGTCCCACGCAGACGCTCGAGGCCGCGCTCGAGCTCTTGCCTCGACCTTAACGGAGCCGCGACCGTGAGCAGGCGCTAGGCTGCGGCGCCAGCTGCCTTGCGCACGCGGGGCCGGATGCGCAGACGCACGGGTGCACCGGGCCGGAGGGTGACCGACGGCGCGAACGTGAGTGGAGCCGGGCTCGTTGCCTGCCACTCGAGGCGCTGCACGAGGGTGACGAGCACCAAGACCGCTTCCAGCTCCGCGAAATGGGACCCGATGCAGTAGCGCGGGCCAGCACCGAAGGGGAGGTAGACGCCCTTGGGCAGGTTGTCCGTCTCGCCATTGAGGAAGCGTTCGGGGCGGAAGGAAAGGGCATCCTTGAAGTAGCGCTCCTCCCGGTGGAGCACCCACGGCGCCACGATGAGCTGCGTGCCCGCGCGAATCGGCTCGCCGCCGAGCGTGAAGTCTTCCAGCGCGACGCGTCCTGCCGCCCAGGCGGGGGGGAACAAGCGCAGCGTCTCTTTGACGACGGCCTTGGCCAGCGGCAGGTGCTGCACGTCGCCCAGCGTCGCCGAACGCTCGCCGAGGGCCCCTTCGATCTCGCGCGCGAGCCTTTCCTGCAGCTCGGGCTGACGAGTGAGCTGGTCCAGGGCAAACATCAACGTGAGCGCGGTCGTTTCGTGCCCGGCCAGCATCACGGTCAGGCATTCGTCGAGCAGCTGTCCATCGCTCATGCCGCGGCCAGCGTCATCCTTGGCTTCGAGCAGGCGAGACAGCATGTCGTCCGTCAGCGGGGCCTGTTTACGCGCCTGGATCACCTCGTCCACGATGCGCGCGAGCTTGCCGCGCATCCTGAGAAAGCGGATGCGCGAGAGCCAGGGGAACCACTCGGGAAAGAGCGCGCGGAAGGACAGGCCGAGGCGACGGAAGTCATCCATGATGACGTCGAGCAATTTCCCGACTTCGCTCGTGCGCACCGTATTGGAGCCAAATAGCGTCCTGACCACGATGTCGAGCGCGAGCGCCATCATGTCCGTGTGCACGTTGCGAACGTCCGCGCTCGAAAACGTGGCGATCAGCTCCTCGGTCGCCTGCACCATCACGTCGGCGTACTTGCCGATGTGCTTGGGCTGAAAGCTCGGCGCCAGCAGCTTGCGCTGCTCCTTCCAGGGCGCGCCGTCGTTCGTGAGCAAGCCCTTGCCCAAGATGGGCTGCAGCGCGCGGATGTAGTCGTCCTTGCGCAGGTGGTCGGCGTGGCGCACCAAGAGCTCGTCGACGAGCGCCGGCTCCATGAGCAAGTGCACCGTTTCGTTGTCGAAGCGACGGTAGGTGACGAACGTCCCGTGCAAGCGGCGCGCTTCTTCGAACGTGCCGAGTGCATCCTTGCCCACGCGTAAGAGGCCGCCAATGCCCTCGAGCTCCGGTGAACGAGTGAGGACGACGCCGCTCATGGTGCGGCGAGCCTAGCAAGCAGGCCGCGAAGTTCCCACGCGGCGGCACGCACCGGGTTTACAGCCCGATGCGGCCGCTCGGCAGGTTTGCTCGGAGGCCTCACATCTTGTGGTGCTTGTGATGGCCGTGGTGGGCGGTGCTGGTGTGGGCTTTGGTCGGATGCTCGAGACGGTGCTCGACCGAGGTGCGGCCCACGCGCGGCAGATGCGATGGCGCGGCGGCCGCCTGGCCGGCAACGAGGAGCAAACTGGAGGTGAGGAGCACGATGTTCAATTTGGACATAGGGATACCTTGTTCGGATCGGTCGGCGGGCTCGCCTCTCGAGTCACGACCAGGTCCCGGCGGAAACAACCACGAAGCATTCATTCGTATTCCGTTTGGCTTCCCACCCCGGTCGCGGGCTCGCGAACTACCAACCGGGCTGCACTTTTGCAGTCGCGAGGGCAGTGCACGTCGCTCGCGCTCACGACACCACCTCCGCTCGGCGCTCGCTGAGGGCACGTTCCGGTCCCACTTCGATCGGGAGCCCCGCTTCGATCCAGTCCGCCTTGCCGCCCCTGTAGACGGTCACGTTCTGGTAGCCGAGATCGGACAGCGCCTTGGCGGCGACCTCGGAGTTCTGGCACGTGCTGCTCGCGCAGTAGACGGTGAGCGGGGCGCTCTTGTCCTGTAGGCGCGTCCGGGCCACTTCTTTCAAACGAGCGAGGGGCAGCGCGATCGCGCCGGGCAAGTGCCCTTGGACGAAGTAAGCCTCATCCAGGGCCTCGAGCAGCACGGGGGCGCGGTGGGCCAGGGCGACGGCGAGTTCGAAGCGGTCGATGTTGCGATGTTTCACGATGATTTTGCCTTCCTGCGGGCGCCCCAGTGGCGCCTCACGGGGCAGAAGATGAGCCGCCTTCACATGTTTGTGAAACGAATGTTCATGATGCTAAATATCAGTGCTGTGAATGTCTCACTGCACAGCCTGAATCTGAATCTGCTGCCGGTCCTCGATGCGCTGCTCCGCGAGCAGAACGTCACGCGCGCCGCCAAACAGCTCGGGCTGACGCAATCTGCCGTCAGTAACGCGCTCGCGCAGCTCCGGCTCGTCTTGGCTGACCCGCTCTTCGTGCGTGCACGGCGCGGCGTGGTGCCGACGGAGCGGGCGCTCGGCCTGGCCGGACCCGTGCGTCAGGCCCTGGCCACGCTCGAGGCGGCGCTCGGCGGCAGCACGGGGTTCGACCCACTGTCGAGCACGCGGACCTTCGTCATCGCCGCCAGCGACTACGTCGAGTACGTGGTGCTGCCCGGACTTTTGCGGCGTTTGGGCCGCCTAGCGCCCGAGGTTCGCATCGAAGTGCGGCCTTGGGGAAAACACGAAGTCCCGCCCACGCTCGAGACCGGGGAGGTCGATCTGATGCTCGGGTACTACAGCACCGTTCCGCCCGGCCACCACGAACAGGCGCTGTTTCAGGAAGAGTACGTGTGCATCCTGCGCAAGGCGCACCCGCTCGTGCGCGGACGGCTCACCCTGAAGCGCTACGTCGAGCTCAGTCACGTCCTGGTCACGCAGCGCCCGGGCGGCCTCGGCTCGGTCGACACGGCCCTTGCAGCTCGGGGGCTGTCCCGGCGCGTGGGAGCACGGGTGTCGCATTTCTTGATGGTGCCCGAGCTCGTGGCGCAAACGCACATGGTAGCGGCCCTGAGTCGGCGCGTGGCCGAACCGGCCGCCAAGAAGCTCGGGCTGGCCGTGTACCCGCCACCGCTCCCCCTGCCAAAGTCGACGGTCGGTCAGGTGTGGCACGAGCGGACGCAGGCGGATGCCGGGAACGTGTGGCTCCGCCAGCTCTTGGGCGAGCTCTGCGCCGAGGTTTGATGGCCTATTCGAGGTGAAACGAGTCGAGCTCGAAGGGTGCCGTCCCGCCAAACACGAAGCACAAGTCGTGCGGGCCGGAAGCCGAGGTGAGCGGGCAAGACAGCTCGGCGACCGTGTCCGCGCTCCCGGTGCTCGTCACGTTACAGGTGCCGAGGGAAGAGCCCGGGACACTCGTGAAATCGTCGCAGCCGTCGATGCGCACGTCGATGGTGCCACCTGCGGCGGCCGCTGCAACGCTGAGGACGATGCTGCTCGCACCCTCTCGGAAGTCCACTTGGGAGTAACCCACCCAGTCGCCCGCTGCGATGTCGACCAGGCGAACGCCCACCTCGCCATCACCGTCGACCTCGAGGCCGCTCTGCGCCGCCATGCGTTCGGCCTCGACCTCGCTGAACCCGTCCAGGCACTTGATCTGCTGAACCGTCGTGTCCTCGAGGCTCATGTCCATCTGGGTGATGGCATCTCCCTGGTAGGTGAGCTCCTGCACGGCGATGCTGCGCTGGTAGTTGTTGTCGCCCCCGAGCTCCTTCTCGAGCTTCCGATT
>Ga0164309_10001428_pt1 | contig 11664 bp, 9 predicted proteins | sample Whisoiple_247_MG_FD_109984 | JGI IMG/M metagenome (GOLD analysis project Ga0164309, IMG submission 109984) | Soil microbial communities amended with fresh organic matter from upstate New York, USA - Whitman soil sample_247_MG | ecosystem: Environmental > Terrestrial > Soil > Unclassified >... | reverse complement strand
TGCCGCCTCCCCGCGCGCCACCGGCACCGTAGTTCTCGTCCCAGTTCAGGCCGTGGGCGATCTTGAACTCATAGGTGCCCGCCGGGACCTGGTCGCTGGACCACGTGTAGGTGCCGTCGCCGTCGATGTCCTGCAACCACGGGCGCATACAGGACGGGTCCCAGTCGCCGCCGCAGCCGAGCTCGCTCTGGTAGCTGCCCGGCGCCGTGATGATCGGGCCCTGGGCGCTCGAGGTGACGTAGTGCGTGCCGTGGTCGTAGTAGAACGAGACCGGTGTGCCCGGCGCGGTGTAGGAGATGTTGGGACCGTTGGACACGCCGCCGGCGCCGTAGTTCTCGTCCCAGCTCTTGTTGATCGCGGCCTTGTACTCGTAGTTCGCCGGCGGGACGGAGGGGTAGGTCCCCTTCCAAATCTGGTCCTTGGGGTCGAGGGCCAGCTGGGCCTGCGCGCAGTCCGGCTGCCAGTCGCCCGGGCAACCCATCTCGCTGTTGTGGCTGCCGGGGACGGACACGTTGGCCGGCTGGGTGACCGGGCCGACTCCCCCGCCACCGCCGCCCGCCGGCACGGGGTCCCCGACCACGGCGTACGACGAGGTCGCCGACAGGTTCCCGTTGGCGTCCTTGAGGACGGCGCGGTACTCGACGAGGGTGCCCTTGGCGATGCCGGTGACGTCCTGGAACACCCGGAAGGGAGCGTTGTCGTCGGTGCCGATCTTCTGCCAGCCGGCCGTGCCCACTGGGCGGTAGGCCAAGCTCACCTGGGCGAACCCGCTGCCCGGGGTCGCGGCGCCGATCTCCGCGCGACCGCCGACGGTTCCGCCCGGTGCGGGAGTCGTGAGGAAGACGGGCGGCGCGCTCTTGCTCTTCGCGACGGCGCCGTTGGCCTTGAACACCTGCACCGAGAGCGGCGGAACGGTGACGGTCACCCGGGAGTCCTTGCCGGACTTGACGCTCGCGTTGGTGCCGTAGATGGCCTTGAACGTCATGTTGTCGCTGTACGTCGAGAAGGTGGCGGACTGCGGAGTGGCCGCGTTGTTCGCGACGACGAGGTACTCGACCTGGTCCTTGGCGTCGATCCGGCTGAACGCGTAGATGCCGGCCTGGTCCGACGCATACCGGTGGACCTGTGCGCCGTTCGAGAGGGCCGGGTTGGCGGCGCGCAGCTTGGAGAGTCCCGAGATCTGTTGGTACAGCTCGGCGTTCGTGTCGTAGTGCGCGGCGGTGCCGATGGTGCCACCGGTCACGAGCGGGTCGTCGACATAGTTCGGTGTCTGGGTGGCGAACATGTCCTGGCGCGATGCCTGGTCGGTGTTCTCGTTTGCGCCGTTGCCTCCGGTGAAGCCCTGCTCGTCGCCGTAATAGGTGATCGGCTGGCCCCGGGTGAGGTACATGAGGTCGTTCGCGAGGCGTACGCGGTTCTCGAGGTCCTGGCCGGAGTAGCCCGCCTTGGTGAGCATCATGCCGATGCGGCCGATGTCGTGGTTGCCGAGGAAGGTCGGCAGCTCGTAGGCGTTGGAGTCGGTGTCGGTGTAGTAGTCGTCCCCGGCGTAGAAGTTGCGCACGTTGGTCGTCGGTTTGGAGGACGCGAATCCCAGTGCGGTGCCTTGGAACCCGAAGTCCAACGTCGCGGGCAGCTTGCCGGTCGTCGTGTACTGCGACATGAAGGCCGGGTTGCCGTCGAAGACCTCACCGAACATGAAGAAGTTCGGCTTCTTGGCGGCCTTCGCGTGCTCGAGGATGGTCGGGCTGAACTTCTCCCAGAAGGCCATGTTCACGTGCTTGACGGTGTCGATGCGGAACCCGTCGACACCGAAGTCGACCCAGGACTTGTAGATGTCCTCCATGCCGGTGAGGACCTCGGGACGCTCCGTGAAGAGGTCGTCCAGACCGAAGAAGTCGCCGTAGTTGCTGTTCTCGCCCTCGAAGGTGCTGTCACCGCGGTTGTGGTACATCGTGCGGTCGTTGAGCCAGGCCGGGGACTTGGCGGTGGCGTCGGCGGGGGTGGGGAAGACCGGCGTGTAAGGGAACGACTGGAGGTTCAGCGGGGGGAACGCGGGGGTGTCGGCGATCGGGGCGTCGTCGAAGGCGTTGCCGTTGGCGTCCTTGTACGGCTGGGCCGCCTTGCTGATGTAGGTGTACTGGTTCTGCTGGTAGCTGATGACGTCAGCGGTGTGGTTGGTGATGATGTCGAAGAAGACCTTCATCCCCTTGGCGTGGGCCCCGGCGATGAGGCCCTTCATGTCGTCGTTCGTGCCGAGGTGCGGGTCGATCTGGGTGAAGTCGGTGATCCAGTAGCCGTGGTAGCCGGCGCCGGCGTTGTCGCCGGTGCCCTGGACCGGCTTGTTCTTGAACGACGGCGTCAGCCAGATCGACGTGGTGCCGAGGCCCTTGATGTAGTCGAGCTTGTCGACCACGCCCTTGAGGTCGCCACCGTGGTAGAACGCCATCTTCGTCGGGTCGAGTCCGGTCTGGAGCGGCCCGCCGGTGAGGCCGCCCTGGTCGTTGCCGGTGTTGCCGTTGGCGAACCGGTCGGCCATGAGGAAGTAGAAGCGTTCGTTGGTCAGGCCGTTGCGCAGGCTGTCGCCGGCGATCGCCGAGTCGGCTGCCGTCGGTCCGGGGCCCGGCAGGTCGGTCGGCGCGATGCCCACCTTGTGGGTGGTGTCGTCGTACGAGAACCGCAGCGTCGCGGGCGCCGCAAGGCGGAAGGTGATGTTCGCGCTGCCGCCGTCCTTGCCGTAGGCCTCGGCCCAGTCGTGGTTGATGGCGACCTTGATGTTCCACTCGCCCTGCGGAACGGCCAGGTCCTTCGTGAAGGTGGTCGTCCCGGGCTGCTGCACGAGGTCGGTCGCGCGGCAGTCGGGCTGCCAGTCACCGGGACACCCGGCCTCGCTCTGGAGGTCGCCGACCAGCGTGGCCGTGCGGTCGGCCGCGTGGGCTGTGGGGGCGAGCGCGACGGGGACCAGCGCGACGGCCCCGAGGACGAGTCCGGTGATGGCAGCAGTGAGGCGACGGGACACGACGGCGGCTCCTTCGACGCGGCAGGCGCCGGCCCTGGATCCGCCGCCCGGGGACACGGTAGGTCGCCGAGAGGCCTCGAGGGCCCTTCCCGTTTGCAAATTTTCTGCAAAGCGGTCAGCGCGTACGCGGCCGGGCCGCGGCCGGTTATGCGCTGCTGATCCGGTACATGATGAACTCGGTGCCGACGCCCAGGGTGACGTCGAGGTCGCCACCGCTGGTCTGGTGCACGACGGCCTCGACGAAGTCGCCCGCGGACAGTCGCTCGACCGTCGACAGGATGTGCGTGACCGGCCACCCCGAGTTGGGCTTGATCTCCTGCGAGGCCAGAATCTCCTGGCCGTTCCTGCGGATCTTCAGGCGTCGGTTCCCCGTGAGGTTGAACTCCCACTTGACCGACGCCTGGATGACGTAGATCCCGTCGAGGGGAACCGTGAACCGCGAGTCGCCCGCGGCGTTCTCGGGATGCATGCCGACGGTGTCGAACGTGTCGCTGTTGTAGATGGCCGGCGTGTCGACACCGTCGGGGATTGTCTGGTCATCGTCGGAGCGTCCTGAACGGACCGCCGGCAGCGGGGCCATCTTGGCCACGGTCACCACGCCGTCTGCCAGGGCCGGGTCGGGATATCTCCCGGTCAGGTCCCCGCCGGCCGGGCCCGACGGTATGCGCGGCGGCGGGCCGTCCTGGTCGCCGCCGGCTCGCACCGTCCGCAGGACGGAGGTGTAGATGGCACCCACCGCCGCACCGACGGCGGAGGCATCGTGCACGTCGGCGAGCTGGGCCACCAGGCTCTCGTTACCGAGCAGCGCGATGACGATGTCCTTGGCGATCTCTTCCTCAGCGTCCATATCCCTCGAGCTCCTGGCCGTCACCCACTCTGCGGGCGCCTCGAGAGGGGCACCCGGTTCCGCCCCCGACGGGAACGGACACGAAGGTCAGTCGTCGTCGTCCGACCGCCACACCACCAGAGCGTTCTTCTGTGTCACCACGGCCACGTCCTCCACCGGGGTTGCGACTCCCTCGGGTCCGTTGCCGAAGCCGGTGGTCTCCTCGTGCTCCCCGGTCAGCTTGACCAACAGCTGCCGTCGAACGCCGCCCACTCTCGTCGATACCGCCGCCTGCTGCGGGATCTCGACATGGACCATGTGGTGCTCGAGGTCCTTGTCGGACACACCGGGCCGGCGCGTCACCTGCCGCACCTCGACCCGGGCCGGCTTGACGAACGAGTCGTCCCATTCCACGATCCACAGGTACGTCGCCACACCACTCATGCCGTGCCTTCTCTCGGGCCGTTGGCTGCCGGCCGACGCCTGGCCGTCACGGCATCGTCCCACCACACGCCACGTGGTGGGTGGGACGACGACGGCCGACGGAGCAGATCACCGACCGAGGCGATGTGGCGACGTTGCGAATTCACGCATTGCCGAAGAGGCGTCGGCGCTTGATGGACCCCGTGCGTGTGTCTGGGCTGTGGGGTAAAGCGCTGCCAGCTGCACGGATTCGTCGGAGGAGTCGATACCTCGATCAGCGAGCGAGCACTACGACACGTCGCGCAGCTTGCCGCTCTTGGAGAGGTTCGGGTCGGTGCACGACGACAGGTCGAAACAGCACGGCCGCCGCTTCCCGTTGTCCAGCTTCGAGATGCTCACCTCGACCCGACGTTGCCGTGTCTCAGGGTTGCTCGTCGCCTGCACCCAACGCACCCACTCCCACCGGGCCATCGGCGTGATGTCCTCCCACACCGCACGGATCTTCGCGGGTGCCTCGGCCAAGGCGGCTGCGAGGTCGTCAGGCACGTCCGGCTCGGGCCAGTCCCGCGACACCTCCAGGGTGAGCTCGGCCGTGTCACCCGGGCCGACGTCGGCGGCCCGCTGGAGGGCGTCGTCGACGCGGATCCAGTGGCCACCGCGGCCGTCCGGCTCGACGACGGTCTCGAAGTCGTGTGCCCCGAGCGAGGTGCGCACGGCCACCTGCCCGCGCGAGGGGAGCCGCTCGCTGGCCTGCTTCGGCAGGCGCACGAGGGTCGTGTCGTCGATCGTGGACAGGTCGGCCGCGAAGCTGATCGGCGCCGGGTCGGAAGATCGGGCCGGCATGACTACCTCCGTGTAGGTCTCGGCTCTCGGCCCGGGCAGTGATCCTGCCCGGGCCATCACGTGCTGATTCCAGCCTACGGCGGCCCCGATCAGCGCACCTTGAGGGCGTAGCCGACCAGCGCGGTGGCATGGCCGTGACCGAGGCCGTGGTCGCGCTTGAGCCACGCGACCAGCTCGCTGTGGCGTTGGAGTGTGGTGTTGGAGTTGATCAGGTCGATCCAGTAGGAGATCGGTTGCCCGTACTTCTTCTCGATCGAGGGGAAGTAGGCGGCCTCCGGGGGTTGTGCAGTCATCTCGGCTCCTCGGGTTTCTCCGGTGTTCGGTCAGTCGGTGACGACGCGGTAGCGCACGCTCAGCACGCCGGTGGGGAAGACCTCGCTGGTGGCGACGGCCAGCGGGATCTGGGGGCCGTCCTCGCGGAAGAGACGCTGTCCGCGGCCGACCACGATCGGGTGGATGAACAGGTGCACCTCGTCGGCGAGGCCGGCGTCCAGGAGGGTGCGGGACAGCCGGATGCTGCCGTTGACGAGGATCGCGGCCCCTGGCTCCTCCTTGAGCCGACGGACCCGGTCGACGACGTCGCCGTCGATGACCGTCGTCCGGGCCCAGGTCGGTTCGGTGACGGTCGACGAGACGAGCACCTTGGCCGGCCGGTTGACCTCGGCGGCGACCGGGTCGTCCGCCGGTGCGTTCGCGAAGGACTGGGCGAAGACCTGGTAGGTGATCCGCCCGAGCAGCATCGTGTCGCACTCGCTGTTGACCTGCTTGAGGGTCCGGAACATGTTCTCGTCGGCGTACGGGAAGTGCCACTGCTCCGGCGCTTCGACCACGCCGTCGAGCGACGCGTACTGGGCGATGATGAGCTTGCGCATACTGACTCCTCGTGGTGTGGCGGCTCGCTGCTCGACCCGCCTCACCTTCTGCAGCGAACGACCGGGCCACGGATCGACATGCGCCGCATACTTTCTTCTGCGAGTTTTGACGGGCCGGTCGAGGCGACTGGCGCGGGGTGGGTTCGGGCGTGAAGGAGCGGTGCGAGTGCGGTACTTGATGACGTTGAACGGCGGCGGCCCAGTGCCCGACCAGCAGCTGTTCGCCGACATGGCGGTCTTCGTCGAGGAGCTGACCAAGGCCGGGGTTCTGTTGGCCACCGGTGGTCTCGAACCGCTCGGCACGCACATCTCCGCATCCGGAGGCCAGGCGACGATGATCGACGGCCCGTATGCGGAGGCCAAGGAGACCATCGTCAGCTTTGCGTTGATCGACGTGCGTTCCGACGACGAGGCGCGGGAGCTGGCCCGGCGCTTCTTCGCAGTGATCAAGGAGGGTGAGGGGGACATCCGTCGGGTCTACGGACCAGAAGGGTGACCGTGTCGCCACGAGACCCGCGGGCCGTCGTGGAGGCCGTGTGGCGACTCGAGTCGGGGCGGATCGTGGCCGGTGTGGCCCGACTGGTCCGCGACGTCGGCCTGGCCGAGGACCTGGCCCAGGACGCCCTCGTCGCTGCCTTGGACGAGTGGCCCCGGCGAGGCGTGCCACCGAACCCCGGAGCGTGGCTGATGCTGACCGCGCGTCACCGCGCCATCGATCGGCTGCGGCGCGACGACCGGCTGGCCGACAACCTTCGCCTCATCGGTCAGGACCTGCGCACGCGGGCGAGCGACGACGCATTCGCGGGCGTCGACGAGGTCCTGACCGACGGCGTCGACGACGACATGCTCCGTCTGATCTTCACCGCCTGTCACCCAGCGCTGACCATCGAGTCGCAGGTCGCCCTCACCTTGCGGGTGCTGGGCGGCCTGAGCACCGAGGAGATCGCCCGTGCCTACCTCATCGGCGAGGCCACCGTGGCCCAACGGATCAGCCGCGCCAAACGTACGCTGACCGAACGCCGGATCGGTTTCGAGGTGCCGCCCGCCGCGGAGCAGGAGCAGCGGCTCGCTGCCGTGCTGCGGGTGGTCTACCTGATCTACAACGAGGGTTACACCGCCACCAGCGGCGAGAACTGGAGCCGCCCCGAGCTGTGCTACGAGGCACTTCGACTCGGCCGGATGCTGGCGGGGTGGGCGTCGAACGAACCAGAGGTCCACGGGCTCGTCGCCCTCATGGAGATCCAGTCCTCCCGGCTGACCGCCCGAGTGGGGCCTGACGGCGCACCGATCGCGCTTCTCGACCAGGACCGGACCCAGTGGGATCCGCTGCTCATCCGTCGCGGGTTCCGAGCCCTGCTACGGGCTCGCGACCTGGACGGGAGAGGGCCTTATGTCCTTCAAGCGGCGATCGCCGCCTGCCACGCCCAAGCCCGGCGGCCGGGCGACACCGACTGGGTCCAGATCGTGGCCCTGTACGACCAGCTCGCCCTCCTGACACCTGGTCCCGTCGTCCAGCTCAACCGGGCCGTGGCGGTCAGCTTCGTCGACGGCCCGGCGGCCGGACTGCGGGTCGTCGACGACATCACCGGCCTCGACGGCTACCACCCACTGCACTCCGTCCGGGCCGACCTGCTGACCCGGCTGGGCCGTCTGGACGAGGCGCGGGAGCAGCTGCAACGGGCGGCCGCCCTGACGCGCAACACCCAGGAGCAGGAGGCCCTGCTCGCGCGCCAGTCCGACCTCTGACCCCCCGCACCGTGTCCGGGATGACGCGCTCCTCAGAGGCAGGTCCCCGGCCGCGCGAACCTGCCTGATCGGTGAGGTTCCAGAACGAATCATGCCCGAGTTATCGTGTGGCCGAACGACACTCTTTCCCACCCAGACCCCGTGGGCAGGACCTCCGATGACCTCAGACGCCCTCATCCGACTGCTGCACCTGCGTGACGATCGCTCCGCCGGCAACGGACATGTCGATCTCGCCGCGCCGACCGGGGACCCCGATCCAGAAGTCGCCCAGCTGCGGGCCGCACTGGTCAGCAACCGTCGAATCAGCATGGCCGTGGGCATCGTGATGCGCGACCAGAACGTCGACGAGGACCAGGCCTTCGCCTACCTGCGGCGCACCAGCCAGGACAGCAACCGCAAGCTGCGCGACGTCGCTGAGGACGTCATCCGTGACCGCCGGCTCCCGCCCGACACGAGGCGAGCCGAGAGGCTCCATTCCTGAACCCCTCGGCTCTCGGCCAGACGGGGCCGGCCGCTCCCCAACTGACCTGCGGTCAGTGTAGTTACGTGGGCGACCGGCCGACCTCGGTGTGAAGTTCCCCTGGCCGCCCGAGGACACCCGAGGACGCGTCCAACCTCGCGTTCTACCGGGACGCCTACGGTGGTGGTGCATGAGCACGTCGTCCGACCTGCTGGCCCTGTCCCTTCCGCGTCTGGCCCGGCATCGGCTGCACCCGGTCGCCCCGGTCGGGACGGGGCTGGCCGAGGTGGCCGCGGGGATGGCGGGCGTGCACGCGCAGGTGCTTTCGGCCGCAGAGACCTCGCTCGCGATCCGCGTCGACGGCGCCACTCGGGCGGACGTGCGAGCGGCCTTGTGGGAGGAGCGGTCCCTGGTCAAGACCTACGGCCCGCGCGGCACGGTGCACCTGCTATCCACGACCGACCTGCCGTACTGGACCGCGGCACTGAGCTCGATCCCCTGGCACAGCCCCCACGCCCAGAACGTGCGGATGGACGACGGCCAGACCGATCTGGTGGTCGCCGCCATCGCCGACGCCCTCGCCGACTCCGAGCTCACCGTCGACGAGCTGACCGAGGCGGTCGTGCAGCGGGTCGGCCCATGGGCCGGCGAGCGAGTGATGCCCGCCTTCCAGGACCAGTGGCCACGATGGCGGCAGGCCACCGCCGTGGCGGCGCACCGCGGCGTACTGTGCTTCGGGCCCGATCGCCGGCGACGTGTCACCTACACCAACCCCCGCCGGTGGGTGCCCGCCGTCGAGCCGGTGAAGGCCGACGAGGCCGCGCGTTGGCTCGCCGGTGAGTGGCTCGCCGCCTACGGCCCCGGCGGCGCCGAGGAGCTGGCCCGCTGGTTGGGAGCACCCACGTCCTGGGCGACGAAGGCCCTCGACGGCGCTCGCCGAGGTGAGGTTCCGGCGGTTGCCGACCGAGCGCCCGCCGCGCTGCTGCTGCCGTACTTCGACGCCTACGTGGTGGGCTTCCGGCCTCGCCCGCTGCTCTTCCCCGGCCCGGCCTGGGACCGAGCGCTGACGCCGAGTGGACAGGCCGGCAACTACCCGGTCCTCCTGGTCGACGGCGTCGTGGCGGGCGTGTGGCACTCCCGGCGGGTCGGCTCGATGGTGCACGTGACGGTCGAGACGCTGCGCGACCTCACCGCCGACGAGCTCGACGCCGTCGAACAGCGGGTCCTGCGGCTCGGTCAGGTGCTCGAGGCGCGGCCCACCCTGACCTTCGGCCCCGTCACCGTGGGTGGGCACGCCTGAGCCCGCCGGGACGTGGACACCAGGTGAACCACGAGCCGGTCAACGAGCTCGGGCCACCCGGCCTTCGTCCCACACCGGTTCGGTCGACTCGTAGACGCGCCCGTCCGCGCCGAACACCAGGAAGCGGTCGAACTCCCGGGCGAACCAGCGGTCGTGGGTCACCGCGACGACGGTCCCCTCGAAGGCGTCGAGGCCCTCCTCCAATGCCTCGGCGGAGTCGAGGTCCAGGTTGTCGGTCGGCTCGTCGAGCAGCAGCAGGGTGGCGCCGGACAGCTCGAGCAGCAGGATCTGGAACCGCGCCTGCTGACCGCCCGAGAGCGACTCGAAGGTCTGCTCCGACGCGCGGGCCAGCTCGTAGCGGTCGAGCGCCCGCGCCGCCTCCTCGCGCGGCTTGCCGGGTCGGTGCTCGTCGCCGCGGTGCAGGACCTCGAGCAGCGTGCGCCCGAGCAGCCCGGGGTGCTCGTGGGTCTGTGCGAACCATCCAGGCCGCACGCGCGAGCCGAGCCGGGCGACGCCGGTATGCGCTACCGGTGCCGCGACCACGTCGCCCACCGGCTCGTGCTCACGATCGGGGTCCGACCCGCCGGCGGCGAGCAGCCGCAGGAAGTGCGACTTGCCGGACCCGTTCGAGCCGAGCACCGCCACCCGCTCGCCGTACCAGACCTCGAGGTCGAACGGCTGCATCAGTCCCCCACCGGTGGGAACGACGTTGTCGCCGGAAGGTGCCCCCACAGAAAGCTCGAGCGCCGTGCAGACCACCGCCCGCTTCGCCGTACGGCCGCCGGCCAGCCGCATACGAACGTTCTGGCGGACCGGCACCGCCTCCGGCGGACCGGCGTCCAGGAACCGCTGCAGGCGGGTGACCGCCGCCTGGAGGCGGGACGCCATGTCCGCGTTGTACGCGGCCTTCTGCCGGTACATCACGACCAGCGCCTTGAGCTTGGCGTGCTCCTCGTCCCACCGCTTGCGCAGCTCCTCGAGGCGGTCGTTGCGGTCCCGTCGGGCCTGCGCGTAGGTGGTGAACCGGCCCGGGTGCACCCAGATCGTGGCCCCCGCGGCACCCGGCTCGAGGGTGGCGATCCTGGTGGCGACGCGGTTCAGCAGCTCGCGGTCGTGCGAGACGAAGAGAACGGTCTTCGGCGAGGCCACGAGCTGGTCCTCGAGCCAGCGCTTGGCGGGGACGTCGAGGTAGTTGTCCGGCTCGTCGAGGAGCAGGACGTCCTCGGGTCCGCGGAGCAGTGCCTCGAGGACGAGCCGTTTCTGCTCGCCCCCGGACAGGGTGGTCACCTGTCGCCACTGCACCTTCTCGAAGGGGATCCCGATGGCGGCGACGGTGCAGGTGTCCCAGAGGGTCTCGTACTCGTACCCGCCGGCGTCACCCCAGTCGACGAGTGCCTGGGCGTAGGCCAGCTGGACGGCCTCGGTGTCGTGCTCCATCATCAGCAGCTCGGTGCCGTCGACCTCCGCCGCGGCCTTGCGGACCTTGGCCGGGGCGACCGTGAGCAGCAGGTCGCGCACGGTCGAGTCGTCGCGGAGCTGACCGACGAACTGGCGCATGACGCCGAGGCCGCCACTCCGCGTGACGGCGCCCTCGTCGGCCACCAGGTCTCCGGAGATGATCCGGGTCAGCGTGGTCTTTCCGGTGCCGTTCGGGCCGATCAGCGCGATCTTGGCGCCCTCCCCGACCCGGAGCGAGACGTCCCGCAGCAGCGGCCGCCCGTCGGGCAGCGAGAAGGACACTCCCGCGATGTCGACGTGTCCCACGCTCCGCAGTGTGGCAAACCCCGGACGCCAGGTCACCCGGGTTTCGCCTCATCCGGATGCGTGGGCGGCCACCGTGCGGTACCAGAGGTCGGCGAGATGGTCCGCGTACCGGCTCGGGGTGAAGCCCCGGCGCTGCAGCAGGTGGAAGTACTCCCAGGAGTTCGTCGACCACACGAGGTCGGCGACCCCGTCGTCGTCGAGGTCGGTGCGGACCTCGCCGGTCGCGCGCAGGTCGGCCGCGAGCCGCCGCATGTTGGCCGCCCGCCGCTCGTCGATGTGCCGGAACGCCTTGGCGCAGGCTGCATCCTCCTCACCGGCGAACGCCAGCGCGCGCAACAGCGGAGCGATCTCGGGCTGCAGACGGCCCATCGCGTCGGCGTAGCCCCGCAGCTTCGCCTGGAGCCCGGACGTCGA
>Ga0164309_10001427_pt1 | contig 11664 bp, 16 predicted proteins | sample Whisoiple_247_MG_FD_109984 | JGI IMG/M metagenome (GOLD analysis project Ga0164309, IMG submission 109984) | Soil microbial communities amended with fresh organic matter from upstate New York, USA - Whitman soil sample_247_MG | ecosystem: Environmental > Terrestrial > Soil > Unclassified >... | reverse complement strand
TGCCTCGGCCTCACTCATTACAAATACGTCGGCCGAAAGAGCTGGTCCGACACCAAAGCGCAGCGACTCGACGACTTCCTCGGGCATGCGCTGCTAGCAATCGAGGCGGCGGCTAGGGTATCGCGCCACGAACATCTCGAACACGAACGCGCCCAGCGCGCGCACCGGGATGCCGAACGAAAACGCCTCCGAGCCGAACGCCTCGATTGGTACCGAGCGCAATTACTCGAAGAACTCGAGGCATTGTCCGCTGCCTGGACCAAAGCGGCCGAGCTTCAGCAATTCCTCACGGCTTACGATAAGGCGCTGCCGGCAGAGAAGCGCACGCCCCTCGACAACAAATGGTTCGAAGCGGCCAAAAGCTACGCGACTCGGTTGGATCCGCTCACGCGCGCGGACACACTCGCAAAGGGGCTGGAGCCCAGCGACGAGGAGTTAGAGAGGTTAATCGCGGCTGAAAAGGACCGGGCGGAGGATGACGATTAGGAGGAGGCATTCGTGGAAACGCGGCCGAGCCTTCCGCCACGGGCTACAGTACTCACATGCCGTTCCTGCAAGTAGTCCTTTACGACAGCGCCGACAGCTCGGCGCAGCCGCGCGCCAATACCTGGGACAGCGTTGCCAAAGCCGCCGCGCACGACGTTGAGCTTGTCGCGGCGGTATCGATACTTCGACGTATCATAGGCAACGACTGGAAGGGTTGGGTCGAAAATCGACCACTGGCAACTCTCTTCGGAATGTCGTTTCAGGGCGGCCCGCCAGAATGGGTGCGACTCTGTCGACTGATCTGCCACCTCGACAACACTCGGGGAATCGAAGCGCTTGTCCGGAGCGATCTCGGCTCTAGCGCTTGGAATGAGTACGTAGCGGCGGTGATGGCTCTCGAGTTCTGCGGACGCTTCGCTGCAAGCGGGCGCCTCGTCGAGTTCATCGAAACGGCCGACCACGAATCACCCGCGGACGCATTCGTAGACGTTGAGCAGCGCCGAATTCGAGTCGAGTTCAAGGCGCTTCACGAAGCAGAATTCCTCGAAAACTGGAACGATCTGACGCAATGGGTAGCAACGCAGATGTCCGAGCAAGGTGCCGACAACGGAATCGACGTCTGGTGCTACCCATGTGCGCTCGAGAATCGTGAAGCCTTGCTCGCAGACTTGCTCGCCGTGCGAAATGCGAGGCGCCCTCAGATGCTCGAACTGCCGAGTGGCACGGGTCGGGCGAGGTACACCGGTTTAAACGTGATGGGCTGGGACTATCCCAAAAAGCAGCGCCCTGACCTTGAGCGGTTGCTCGGCAAGCTCACGACTCGCTGGTGGAGGAAGTTCCGAAACGCGGATCGCCCTGGGCTTCTAGTGGTTCGCACGTCGATGCTCTTCGGCGCGTCCTTCGCTGGAATCGAAGCCCGCGCTCAGGAAATCGCACTGGCGCTTACTAGCGCGCTCCCCTCAATTCCTGGAGCTAGCGCTGTTGTGATTTACGACGACCCTTTCTGGCCACCCATCCCAGCAACAAACCGCGCTGTGGCGGGCGCGCGCTTGTGCACGGGAACTATCGACGGAAGCGCGCGAGTGGTGCTGCTTGTCGCAAACGGGCAGGCGACGTTTCCGCTCGCGAGCGAGGAGCTCGAATTGTTGGCAGAGCCTCGCATGATTTGGTGACGGAACGGCCCGCAGTCGTTCGGCATCAGTGGAGGCGTCCTGCTCACGAACGCTGCTGGCAGGAGCACGGAGCTAACCCCGATGCTCGATTGCTTTGGCCAGCGAGTGCCGGAAAAGGACGGAATTCATGAAGAAGCGCAAACATCATTATGTGTGGGAGCACTACCTCAAGGCCTGGGAGACTGGGGGGAAGGTTTGGTGCGCTCGTGGGGAGAAAATATTCCCGTCGAGCACCGAAAACATTGCGCATAGCCGCGACTTCTATCGACTGAAAGAGCTGTCCGACAGCGATGTTGATCTGGTGAAACGCCTGATCGCGAGCATGGGGGGGGGGTGTCAGAAAATTTGTGTAAGTTGACCAGGTGGGCGACTTGAAAGGAGTCGCTCAGATGGAAACAAGTAAGGACGAAAAAGCTACGACATCAAATCGCGATCGGGCTGCTGCGAAGCAGGAATTGCTCGATTCGTTGCTGGAGGGATACTCCTCGGAAGAGGACCTTTTTGGCCCCGAGGGCGTGTTCACCAAGCTCAAGGGCGCTGTCATGGAGCGGCTGCTGGAAGCCGAAATGTCAGAGCACCTGGGGCACGAGCCGCAAGGTCGACGACGGGGTAGCAACAGCCGCAATGGGCACAGCCGCAAGACGGTGCAGACCGAAAGCGGCCCGGTCGAAATCCAGGTACCCCGTGACCGCGAGGGCAGCTTTGAGCCGAAGCTCGTCAAGAAGCACCAGCGCCGGCTCGAGGGCTTCGACGAGAAGGTGATCGCGCTCTACGCCCGCGGCATGACGACGCGGGACATTCAGCAGCATCTGCGCGAGCTGTACGGCACCGACGTCTCGCCGGAGCTGATTTCCCGCGCCACCGAGGGCGTCTGCGTCGATCGAGAACAAGGCCGTTCCAATCCTCGCAGCACTTAAAGCGGGTGACATGAGCAAACTCGACGAGCCAACGGCGTTTGCCGATTTTTCTCGTTTCGTGGCTGCGCAGTACATGCGCACGCCGAGACTGCAAAAGCGAAACGCCGAAGCACTCAAACCACTGGTGCCCCACTTCAACGCGGATGCAGCGTGGGGCCTACTGCGAACCATTTTCGCCAACAACATCGGCGCCTTCATGTACGTGCAAAGGAACAAGTATCACTTTACCTACCTCGATTCGAAGGACTCCAAATTCATAACAGGTGATCAGCCCATGTTGAACAACAAGTCGCCCCCAGCCTCAAGCGTGCCGCCATCTCAACTCGAGTTCTATTATCCGCTTAGCCCGGAGCTGGCGCTCCTTATGAGCTTCGACAACAACGAAAGATTTGTCTCGCGCCAAGAACTGACGCCAGGTCAAGTCGACCGCTACAATCAGAACATCGCCGCCGCGTCCAGCGACCAGGTGTATGCGCAGAGCGAATCGACACTGAAAGTGCTACTCCGTTCTCGAACTTCTTCGTACTAGACCACGACATCGGCAACACTACGCGGAGAGCTGCAAATCTGAGCGTGGCGACCGGACAAGGGTGCCGTCGCGGGGCCCCCGGTCACAAACTAGTCGACCGGAGCCCCGCTACGACGGCGCCGGCACTTCGTCGCGTCACGTCTTGGCAACGCCTAGGGCCCGGCCTGCCTCGACCCGTGCGCAGTACGCGCGTAGCTCCGCCGGCGAGCCGTTGAAGCGGTCCTCGTCCATCTCAGCCGCGCCCGGAATGCCTGAAATTGTCGCCTTATTGGTGAACTGCCAGAAGGTCCACTTTTGCCAGCCGCTCACACTGGCTGGCGTGCGCGCATCCCAATGAGCGACCCAAAGATCCGCTCTGTCCGCCAGCTCGGCGGCGGCTGGCAACGCGTTCCAGAAGCTCGGCGACGTGTAGATGAGTGGCCGACCCAAGGCGCTCGCGACCACGTCAATCCAAGCACCGACGCCGGCCGCGATTTGAGCGGGAGCAACCCCGTTGACGACCTCCACGTCCAGCACCGGCGGCAGCTCGCCCGGATCAGCCAGCTGTGCGAGAAAGAGCCTGGCTTGGGCCACCGCATCGACCTTTGGGCGAAAAAAGTGGTACGCGCCACGCAACACGTTTGCTGCCTTCGCCTCGGTCCAGTGGCTTGCAAACGCGCGATCGACCAGCGTGGTTCCTTCGGTGGCTTTGACGAACGCAAACGCGATGCCTGAAGCAACCACCTTGTCCCAGTCCACGACGGGCTGATAGCCCGAGAGGTCGACGCCCAAGGCAAGTGCAGTTTCGGCGGTTCCTTGGGCCGGCACATACAAGGTTACGCCGCGATGCACGGCGTGGTTCTGAAAGTCCGGCGGGTGCCACTCCACGCGCGCGAGCACACTCAGCCCGTTGAACGCTCGAGCCACGCTGGCAAGCATCGGGTACTTCTGCGGATCGCGTAGGATCCGTACAGCCCATTCGGTCATTGCTGGCGTGACCGCGAGCTGCTTCATCAATACGTAACCGGACGGGATCGGCGGATTGGTCGTCATTTTCTACCTTTCGAGCTTCTTGTTGCGACGCACCGCACTCGCGATAGGCATGGGATCGACGGGAGGCGGTGCGGTGGCGCCCTATCGATTTGTCTGGTCCGCTCTGCGCGCGGACGCGTTGTCTAAAGGCACTCCTCTAGTTCCATGTGAATCGTCCCGTTCAGGTCAGCGACCGGTGTGACACCACCCGAGATCGACTGCGAGTTCACCTCCACAGCGCTCGAGCCGACGACTTGATTGGCTCGAGCCCGAAGCTTGATGCTTGCAGGAGGCGTCGCATCGCTGATGCCGAGCGCGCTGCCTAGCGTTAACGGCATCCACACCTGCATTTGACGCGCTTCTGGGAAGTCAGTGTGGGTCGAGTTGATCGCGTGTACGTTCTTCGCGCGGTTCGTGTATGTCGTGCCGCCGTCGATCGAGATATCGAGATACAGCACAACCTCGCCGCCTGGGCTCGTCGCTGTGTTCCTCACGTCGAGCGCGAGATTGGCTCGATAACGAAGAGCTTCCTTGGGCGCGTCAAGCGTCAAGACGAGCGCAGCGGGAGCACCGAAGCCGTTAGGACCGATCACATCGGGAACGCTCGGGAGGGCTTGCGAACCTCCCATGATACTCGTTGCTTCGGTGAGTCGAATGCGTGCGCCTGGCCCAGGCGTGCCCACCTTTCCAATGACAGGGCCAGAAGGAGAGAGGCGGATCGGTGTATCGGTCATGGTCAATGTCCTCCAATTGGTTGCTGCTGTTGCGACGAGGGCGACACCGCCCCCGTTGGTCTTGTTTCCGCGGTCCGCTCGCCTGAGCTTCCGCTCGCTAGCTGTTCGAGCGTGTCGTCGTCGGGCCAGAGCGCGCCCTTTTTGATGTGCCCAACCGCGAGAGGGCATAGGTGAACACCACCGAGATTGATGGAGAGCCTGAAGTCCTCGGCTATCCAGCTGCCCTTGTCCGGACCGCTCCAGGTGAACGCCCGGTAGATCCTGCCGCCTTCCTCGAAGGGAGCCGCGCGCGCTTCGAGTGCTAAGAGCAAGGCTCGAGGGATTGCGATGCAACCCAAACCGACGAGCCAGAGACCGGGATGGTCGGCCCAGCGCCATGCGGCGACCTTGGCGGTCAGCGTGGCGTAGACGGCGGAACAGGCGCATCCGAGTTCGCGTGCCTTGTCTGCGAGTGCCTGCGCAGTCTCGGCGGGCACTTCCATGTCGTCGTCGAGCATCAACACGATGTCGCGCTCTGGGTATTCACGCAGCTTTTCGCAGGCCCACGACAGGGCGCGGCAACGCGCGAACGCGACGTCAGCCGACCCCGTCTCCATGAGCACCATTGCTCCCAGGTTCCCCAGACTTTGGAGCGTGTTCCGCGTCTGCTTTTCGAGTTCACGGTTTGAACTCATCACCACCAGCGTGTTTTTCATGTTCGCGCTTTCACTTTCGGGTTCACCGGTTAACCGGAACCGTTCGACGCGGAGCCATTGGAGTCGTGAGGCCCGGTGCCAACGTCGTTGTTTGCCTTGAATGCGGCGCGCAACATGTTGTTCATGACGCGCGCCGGGTGGCTGCGAAGGTCGTAGACCGCGGCCTCAACGCGAGCCGCGAGCACCCGCTCGAGCTCGTGCTCAGCCAAACCGAGCGCCATGCCGAGCTCGAGCCAGCCTTTCGCGCCGAGATACGCGCGAACCGCGTTGGAGGCCGCGTTTTTTACGTCAGCCCGCTCTGCCTGTGTGAGCGTGCCATCCGCGCTCGCGGTCTTGAGGGAAACCACCAGTACTTGCTCCACTTCGCGAACGGCCACGAACACGGTCTCATCGAGCCGGCGAAGCGCCGCGCGATGCTTCTCGTTCTTGACGCGAGCGCCCAAATACGCCGCGATTTGAAACGAGAGCCAGCTGAATCCAGCCAACAGCACCGGGGATAGTGCGTCGATCGCGCGCTCAACAACACTCCATAGAGCTTCGGTCATGTTCTGACTTCCTTGAATGCGTCGACGCTAGCGACAAGCAACGAAGCTGCCGCAGGCACGCACCGCGGCCTTTGATCGAGCGGCGCTCAAACACGCGAGCGGTACGTTCGTCAGCCGGTCGACGACCGCCTTTTGGACACTGCTCGGGCAACTCGGACCGCCCTCCGCGCAGCCGACCGCCGCAATGTTCGCGCAGGCTTCGGGTACACCCGGTGCGGGTGCGGGCGCAGGAGGTGGTCCCGCATCCGCGACGACCACCGGAGCAGGAGGAACTGGTGTCGGCGGCGGAGTCGGAGTCGGAATCGGTATCGGCGTCGGTCCGGCGTCCTCGATCGACACGGGTGGCACCGGCGGCGGCGGAGAAGCGCACGACTCGCAAGCCGCCAGCTGAGCGAAGAGTAGCCCCAATAACAGCTGTTTCACGCGGCCATCTCCTTCTGCACGTCCCACGCATAGGCGTCGCACTGGGCGATCCAGGCCGGCGAGACGAGGATGTTGCCGTTATCGCCCCAGTCGGCTCCCCAGCTGTTGCGCACGACGACGGCGTTGCGCGCAAAACCGATCGCGTAGAGCGCATGCCCGCCGCCTTCCGGATCGCTGTAGTCCGGAACACCGATCGGCGGTCCCTTCGGCGTCCATTCTTCGAAGGCACGGTCGACAAAACTGTCGACTCGTACCGGCACACCCGAAGCGATGCAGTCTCGGACATCCTGCAGCTTCTGCGCGCCGGTCGATCGGATCTCGTAGGCGCCGATGATCAGTGACTCGCCATCGAGTTCGAGTTGTCCAAGGTCAGGCTCGGCATTGACGTTGTCGTTCGTCACGTCGCAATAGAGGCCGCCTGGAGACCAGCCCATCGGACTGATCCCGACTTCGCTAATGACGCGGATCACGGAGTTGGTTTCCGTTCCCACGTCCTGCAGCGGCGGCAGCGCCTCGCCGTCGGGGTACTGCGCCGCTCGATCGAACGCGCGCGCGGGCACGTACAAGCCATTTTGTGAGGGGATCCACCCGAGCGGCGTACCCTTCGCCGCGAAGCGGGTGGCGATCGCACCCGAGGAGCTCGTGCCCTCACAGCAGGAAAAGTCGGTCTGGTCCATGACCGGAGGCGTGTACTTCTCCAAATCGAACGAAGCCGCGGTCGTGCCTGAAACGATGCCTCTCGCTCGAGCGATCCTCAGTGCCGTGTAGCGGTGCCGGCCGCGATCCAGCCTGCAGCCCTTCGCAAGCCGAGTCATTGGCGAACCCTCCGTACTGCGAGCGGCACCGGGAGTTCAGCGCTCGCGCGGGCTGCGCCGATGTGCTTACCGGCGAAAGCGCGCTGGATGTCGGCCCAGGCGGAACGGAAGGCAGAGAGGCTCGCGTCCAGTTGCTCGCTGCTAAGATCTTTGACGCCATCGTCCGCGGCTGCCGCGGCCGCGAGCGCGGCGCGGGCTCGTGCAATCACTGCTTTCGCTGAAGCCTCCTCATCGGCACTCAGATGAAGTGACGGCAGCAATGCCTCGGCCGCGTCTATCGCGTTCCCCGCATCGGCGATGACGACGGCGGCCTCTGCCAGATAGGGACTCGCAGAAGAAAACAGGCCGCTACAACCTGAAAGTGTGATGCTGAGGAGCAACAGACTTGCGGCGGCGAGCGGCGGCACATTTGGGCGCTTCGGCTTGTCACCGTCGGTTCCCCCAGATCCTCCGTCGGGCGGGGGTTGCTCAGGGTGGTTGTGCGGCGAGCTCATCCCGGGCACGGCTAGCGCGAGCGGAATGACTCCCACGACGAGCACCGCCTGCGCGAAGTCCATCCAAGTCTTCACCGCGCCGAAAGAGTTGAGTGCGACCGGAAAGCCCGCGACCAGTGATGGGAGCCAGGCCTGAACGACCTTTGGCAAAAGTGTCCAATAGGGTTTGGTGAATGGCGCGAGGCGGCTCGCGGCCATAAAAATCGCGACAAGGACGGCCGAGATCGCGACGGGATCGAACGCTGCGAATACTTGCTGTTGCATGTGCTGTCTCTTTCTTGGTTGTGAAGCCGAGGCTTCGTTGATCGTTGAAGCGAGTCGCTAGAACGACTCGCGGTCACTCGCCGTGCGCCTGGTCTCGCGCTGATATTCTTTGACCAGCCGCTCGATCTCGCGCGCCGCCCGCTGCTCCTGCATCGCGTAGATCTCGTCAGGGTTCTCTTCCGCCCACTCGAGGAATGCCTCGGTGCGGCTCCGGCGTTCCGAGCCCTTGATGTGCCGGCGCACTTTGTTGAATACACTCGCGAGATCAGGCGAAAGATTTCGGCGCACCTCGTCGTCGGATTCGGCCTCGCGCTCGCGACCCACATTGCGCATCCGCCCGAGCGGTTGCGCTGACTTGGGCCGCGAACGCTGTAATTTGTCGAGGTATCGCTCCTCCTGAATCTCGCGCCGGCGAGCCTGGATGACTTCTTCGCCCTCAAGCCGCGCACGCTCTTTGCGCAGTCCACACGTCGTACGCAGCCTCTCGCGCGCAGCGCGGCATTGCAGTCGAATGCGCTCAATGGATCCGCGCCGTGCTTCTCGTGCCGCCTTGAGTTGGAGGCCGAGCTGAGTGACACGCTCGGCGACCTTTGCGCGGCGCTCCCGCTCGATCTCACGATGAAGTCGCTTCTTGTCGAGGCCAATAGGCATTGGGGGGTCCTCATTCACCGACTACACGCGACGTTTCGGAGCCGGGGGCGTGTAGTCGGTCCGATACCAATCGAGAAATTCTTCGGCGAGGTGCACCGCGGCGAGATGCCGCTGCATCGGTGAGAAGATCGAGTTCCAGCGATCGCTCGGACTGCCAAATTCGCGCGCGTACTTCTTCGCCGCGGAGTTCAGCAGCGCGGCGAACGCTTGCGGCGCGAGTCTCGATTCGTACGTCCCACGGTCCTTCTTCTTCGCAAGAGCTCGAAAGATCGCGATCTTCTGGCGATAGAGTGATTCCGTATTGTCGGTGAACAGAACGAGCTCTGAAGATTCCGGACTCATGGACGTGTCCCTTCGCGCGCTCCAGGCCGAAGCGCGCACGTGTGCGACTGCTGCTTCGGCGAGAGCCGCCGAATCGCTTATTCGATTTTGAATTAGAGAATCGAAGTCTCGAAGCGTGCCCGACGCGATTGGCGCCAGCTCGCTCGCATTGAGTTGAGGCTATCGCTATTGCACCCGCGTATTCCCTTCCATCCTTGAGTCCGAGTACGACGCAGCACCCGCGACATCGGGCGCTGTCCCACCGCTTCTCCCGTTGCTGAGCGCGGCATGCAGCACGTTGCCCACTGCGCGCGCCGGTCGGCTGCGCAGCTCGTAGACGGCGGCTTCGACACGAGCCCCGACCGCGCGTTCGAGCTTGGGGCTCGACAATCCAAGCGTCGCACTGAGGTCGAGCCAGCCCCTCGCGCCGATGCACGCGCGCGCCGCCTGGGCAGCGCTTGCACTTGCCGCCCCTCGATCGGCCATTCCGAGCGTGCCACTGGAGCTCGCCCTCTTGAGCGGAATGACCAGCACTTGCTCGACTTCGCGGACTGCGGTGAACACCGCGTCGTCGAGCCGCTCCAACATCGCGCACACACTCTCGTTCCTCGCGCGTGCGGTGATGAGTTCAGAAAGCTGAATCGAAAGCCAACTCAGCGCGACCAAAAACAGCGACGGTAGGGCGCTAAGCGAGCGCGCCATCAGATCCCACAAGAAATAGTTCATTTACCCGTCTCTCTTCATCGCTTTTTCGACGGTCGCGCCGTCCTTGCTTCGCGGGGTGAGCCACCCAATACATCGAAGGTCCCTATCCGGGGATCCTCACCCACCGTGCACCGTTCCACTGATAGAGCTCCGACTCATAGAACGCCGTAATCCCCGAGCTCGATGTCGTGCTCTGTCGCAGGTCGGATGCGTACTTGAGGGCATCCATGTTGCTGAGGAACTTTGGCTGGGACCATCGATACCGCCGACCGAGGTAGCCTTTGGCGCCGTAGTGCTCGACCTGCACGCGAACCGCGTACCAGGCGGGCTGATCACTGAGATCTAGGATCGACATGGTGCGCCTCGGCCCCCGTCAACGTTTTCCCGAGGCTCCCGACGTCAACGAAAGCAACGCCGGACGCATTCGAGCGCCGCAATGTCCTTCAGCGTGTTCTCCGTGAAGCGAAGGACCGTCTGATGCTTCTTTTTCTTCCTCTTGCTTGGAAAGAGCTGAGCCGACACTGGCTCAGCGGAAACGATGAACTCGCGTTCACGCTTTGGTTTGCGTGTGTGCACGCTCTTGATCGCCTCGGCAGGAGATGCCTTACGGACGAAGGGCTTCTTGGCATGCGTTCTGTGGGCAGGTTTCCGCGCAAGCAACGTCTTGGTGGGCGTCGCGTGCTTGGCCGCCGCCGCTCCTGAATGGGAGCGCGCCTTCTTGCCATGTCGCGCGGTCGTCTTCTTTTTGGGGCGTCCAGCGCCCTTCGGGGGTTTCTTCGACTTCACTTTGATTGCCATCGTTCCTACCTTCCTGGTTCAATGCCGAATCGCTACGATCGTAAAATCTCAGGTTTGCTGGCCTGCTCCGCTTGCTCGATCTCGCGGTAGTGCGCGTAGAGAGCGAGGAGCTGACTGCGATTGCCATCCGACAGCGACGCAAACACACCGCCCAACTCCTGCTCGTTCAGCCCCTTCAAGAACTTGCGCACCGTGAGCTGCCGGGCTGCAACATCGGCAGGACTCGCGGCTTCGTCCGAAAAGGCTCGATGAAGCTCGGCAAGCGCGAGCTGATTGGTGCCCGAGAGCGAACCCAACACGCCGGAAATCTCGACCTCCGAAAGACCCGCAAAGAACAGCCGGATAGCGGCATCGTTCGGATCTACGGGGTACTCAGCGGCGAACGCGGGCGGCGCCGGCAAGGCAGCTTGCGCCGGCGCGGTCGTCGCCGCAGGCGCAGGCTGCTGATTGATTGAACCCATCAGCTTGGTCACGACGATTGGCAGTAGCGCGGTCGCAACCCCGAGCATTTCGTCCAGGCGCCGGGCCTTCATCAGTTCTTTGGCCTCGGCAATCCGACGCTCGTGCTCCTTGTCGAGGAGCTTTTGGTATTTGTCGAACATGCTCCAATGCAGATCTTCCGACTTCTGACGCGCGCTCCGCTCCCGTTCGAGGTCGCTCGTGAGCTGCCCGACGGTGGCTTGTTGAGAGCCAATCATCAGACGGTGCATGTTCTCGTTCTGCCGCATGAAGTGAGCGATCACGCCCTTCTCCGTGGGCGGCTCCGAGTCCTCGCCGTAGCGCGACTGGTGGAGAGTCGGACGCACGAGGAAGCTCATCTGGCCGTCATGTTCCTCGCTCTCGGCGCGAAACGCGTACACGGCATAGCGTTGCGGTTGCCCGGAGATTCGCGATTGCACGTCGCGGTCGGCCGCGTCCTGTATTTCTTGGCCGAGCTCCTGCGGATCGCGCGGATCGTCTGTGCTGTTCCGCCAGAGCTCGAGCCGGTCGGCGTGCTCTCCCTCGATCGTGTGGAAGAGCTCAAATCGCGCAATCATGCCCTCCTCGGTGACATCCGAAAGGTAGCGAGTAAGCCACTTCACGAGACCAAAACTAGGGGCTGAC